>Ga0187809_10000449_pt1 | contig 22336 bp, 21 predicted proteins | sample NC_wetland_sal_i_8_FD_132415 | JGI IMG/M metagenome (GOLD analysis project Ga0187809, IMG submission 132415) | Wetland sediment microbial communities from Neuse River Estuary, North Carolina, USA - ASW_4 | ecosystem: Environmental > Aquatic > Freshwater > Wetlands > Sediment | place: USA: North...
CTCGGCGGCATCGTCGAACACCCGTAACGAGGTCTCCGGGCCGCGCAGACCACCCGCGGTTGACGGCGACATTTCGCCGTCGTTACCATTAGTAAGCAAAGTTTACTAACTACCGGCGGACGGACGGCGTGAACATGAAGCTTGCGGTTGTCGGCGGCGGCTCCACCTACACCCCCGAGCTGGTCGACGGGATGGCCCGGCTGCGCGACGCGCTCCCCCTTGAGGAGCTCGTGCTGGTCGACCCCGACGCCCACCGGCTGGAGTTGGTCGGTGGCGTGTCGCAGCGCATCATGGCCCACCACGGTCACCCGGCGAAGGTGACCTGGACGTCCGATGTCGACGCCGGCATCGACTCCGCGGGCGCCGTCGTCCTGCAGCTGCGGGTTGGCGGGCAGGCGGCCCGTCATCGCGACGAGACCTGGCCGCTCGAGTGCGGCTGCGTCGGCCAAGAGACCACCGGCGCGGGCGGTCTGGCCAAGGCGCTGCGCACCGTTCCCGTCGTCCTCGACATCGCCGAGCGCGCCCGCAAGCTGGCCGCCCCTGACGCGTGGGTCGTCGACTTCACCAACCCGGTCGGCATCGTCACCCGCGCGCTGCTCGACGCCGGGCACCGCGCCGTCGGATTGTGCAACGTGGCCATCGGCTTCCAGCGCAGGTTCGCGGGGCACCTCGGCGTCGAGCCGTCTCGGGTGCGGCTCGACCACGTCGGCTTGAACCACCTCACCTGGGAGCGCGCGGTTTACCTGGACGACGAAGACGTGCTGCCGCGCCTGCTCGCCGAGCACGCGGACGAGGTCGCCGCCGACCTCGACCTGCCGGCCGAGTTCATCCGCCGGCTCGGCGTCATCCCGTCGTACTACCTGCGCTACTACTACGAGCACGACAACGTCGTCACCGCGAATCGCGGCAAGCCCACCAGGGCTGAGGTCGTGGCGGACGTCGAGCGCCAACTCCTCGAGATGTACGCCGACCCCGCGCTCGACACCAAGCCGGAGTTGCTCGAAAAGCGCGGTGGCGCCTACTACTCGGAGGCGGCGGTGCAGCTCATCTCGTCGCTGTATCGTGACACGAAAGACGTGCAGGTCGTCAACGTGCGCAACAACGGCACGATGCCATTTCTCTCCGACGACGCGGTCATCGAGGTGTCGGCGGTCGTCGGCGCCGACGGCGCGAAGCCGTTGCCGGTCGCGCCGGTGCAGCCGTTGTTCGCCGGGCTCATCGCGCACGTGACCGCGTACGAGGAACTGGCGGTGGCGGCGGCGATTCACGGCGGTCGCGACCGGGTTTTCGACGCGCTGCTCGCCCACCCTTTGGTGGGCCAACTCGACCTCGCGGCGACCTTGACCGATCGGCTGCTGGCAGAAAACGCGCAGCATCTGCCGTGGGTCTCCCAGGCGTGAGCGATCGGCAACCTCCGGTCGCGGTGCTCGCGATCGACGGGGGAAACAGCAAGATGGACGTCGCGCTACTCGCCGACGACGGACGCGTGCTGGGCTACGCGAACGGCCCGGGGGCAAACGCGCAAACCGTCGGACTCCCGGCCGCCGTGCAGACGATCCGCCACCTGGTGACCCGCGCCGCCGCCTCGGCCGGGCTCACGCCGCGAGACGGCGAGCCGCTCGCCCGCCACACCGCGGCCTATCTCGCGGGCGTCGACATCCCGCAAGAGCACAAGGCCATGGACGACGCGCTTCGCGAGTTCGGTTGGAGTCTCACGACAACGGTCGACAACGACACGTTCGCCATCTTCCGCGCCGGTACCACCTCGCACTGGGGCGTGGGGATCGTGTGCGGGGCGGGCATCAACGCGGTCGGGCTCGGGCCGGACGGCCGGGTCGTCCGGTTCCCCGCGATCGGGACGATCAGCGGCGACTTCGGCGGTGGCGGCGACCTGTCGCGATTCGTCATCTGGCACGCGGTGCGTGACGAGGACGGCCGCGGCGAGCCGACGATGCTGCGTCGAGCGGTGACGGATCACTTTGGGCTGCCGACCGTCAACGACGTGGTGATCGCCTTGCACGTCGGCGACATCACCCAACGGCAGTTCTACGACTTGCCCCGGTTGCTCTTCCGCGTCGCCGCGGCCGGCGACCCCGTGGCGGTGTCGCTGATCGACCGGCAGGCGCAAGAGATCGCGTTGCTCGCGCGCGCGACCACCCGTCGGCTCGACTTGTTCGAGACCCCGACCGACGTCGTGCTCGGCGGCGGTGTGGTCACTGCTCGCGACCCGTTGCTGATGGAGCGGATCGACACCTGGATGGCCAAGGAGGCGCCGCAGGCCGTCGTCCGGATCAACGACGTGCCAGCGATCGCCGGCGCGGCGCTGCTCGGCTTCGACCACCTTGGGATTGACGGCGAAGCCGAGCAAACGCTGCGCGCGGCCCTTCGCGTCGCCTGACGCGTTACGCGAGCGACGCGTCGAGGGTGATCGTGGTGCCCGACAGCGCCTGACTGACCGGGCAACCGGTCTTCGCCGCCTCCGCGAACTCGGTGAACTCCTCGGCGGTCAGGCCCGGAACACTGCCACGGACGGTCAGCTTGATCCCGGTGATGCCCTGGCCAGGCTGGAAAGTGACGTCGGCCCGGGCGTCGAGCGTGATGTCAGTGTGGCCGGCCTTGGCCAGGCCGTTCGACAACGCCATCGAGAAGCACGACGAGTGGGCGGCGGCGATCAGCTCCTCCGGGCTGGTCTTGCCGCCCGGCTCCTCAGATCTGGCCGGCCAGTTGACGTCGTACGTGCCGAGGCCCGACGACTCGAGGTTGACGACGCCCTTGCCGCCGTCGAGCAGCGGACCTTCCCAATGCGTGGTCGCGGTGCGGGTTGTTGCCATGAGCGCTGTCCCTCCGAAGCCTGGAAAACACCTGCGAGAATGAACGACGTGACGGACGACGCCCAGCCGACCAGCGACCAGCCGACCACCGAAGCGACGTTCTACGAGCTGGTCGGCGGTGCGCCGACCTTTCGGCGTCTCGTCCACCGTTTCTATCAGGGCGTCGCCGACGACCCGCTGCTGCGTCCGCTGTACCCCGAGCCAGACCTCGCGGGCGCCGAAGACCGGCTCCGGATGTTCCTCGAGCAGTACTGGGGCGGCCCGCGCACCTACGGCGAGCAACGCGGGCACCCGCGGCTGCGCATGCGGCACGTCCCGTTCAAAATCGGCTTCGCCGAGCGCGACGCGTGGCTGCGGCACATGCGCGACGCGATCGACGAACTGGAGCTGCCCGCGGAGCTCGACGCGACGCTGTGGCGCTACTTGACCGCCGCGGCCGACAGCCTGGTCAACGACTTGGGCCAACACAGCGGCGAGCCCGGCGACTTCAACCCACCCACGCTTCGCGTCATCGGTTGATCGGCGGGTTGCGGCGTGGGGCGCGCGACCGGCTGGGCGCAACTTCGCGGTCTGCTGCGCTCGCGCGACTTCCGTTTGCTGTACACCACTCGGCTGGTCTCCGCCTGCGCTGACGGCATCTTCCAAACTGCGCTCGCCAGCTACGTGCTGTTCAACCCCGAGAAGGCCACCACGCCGGCCGAGACCGCGTGGGCGTTCGCCGCGCTGCTGTTGCCGTACTCGGTGGTCGGGCCGTTCGTCGGCGTGGTCCTCGACCGGTGGTGGCGGCAACGGATCCTGGTCGTCAGCAACATTGTGAAGGTCGGGTTGGTCATCGGCGTCGCCGCGCTGGTGGCCGGCCGCAGCGAAGGCGTCGCCTTCTTCGCCACCGCGATCGCCGCGCTCGGCGTCAACCGGTTGTTCCTGTCCGCCCTGTCGGCCGGGCTGCCGCGCATCGTCAGCGACGATGTCTTGGTCACCGCCAACGCGCTGAGCACGACGTCCGGTTCGATCGCCACCATCATCGGGGCGGGCGTCGGCGGGTTGCTGCGCTGGCTCATCGGGTCGAACCCGCCGTCCGTCGCCGCCATCGTCATCGTCGCCTCGGGGGTGTACGCGACATCCGCGTTGGTGGCGGCGCGGATGCCGCGGCAACTCTTGGGCCCGGCCGAGGAGGAACGGGCGTCCGCGACGTCCGTCTCGACGTGGCACGCCATCACCGATGTCACCGGCGACCTGCGCCGCGCCGCCAGCCACCTGCTGCAGCGGAAACGCGCCTCGGACGCGTTGTTCGCGATCAGCGCGCACCGGTTTCTTTACGGCATCGCGACCCTGACGATCGTGCTGCTGAACCGCAACTACTTCACCAAGAACGTAAACTCCGGCCTGCTCGGGTTGGGCGCGGTGGTCGCGGCGTCCGGCGTGGGATTCGTGGTGGCGGCGATCATCACGCCTTCGGTCACCGGGCGGATCGGTCTGCGCGCGTGGATCGGCTGGCTGATGGTCGCCGCAGCGGGGTCGATCGCGGTGTTCGGGCTGCCGTACCAGCGAGCGCTGCTCGTGGTTGGCGGCTTCGTGCTCGGAGTCTCGGCGCAAGGCGTCAAGATCAGCGTCGACACCACGGTGCAGGAGGAGGTCGACGACTCGTTCAGAGGGCGGGTGTTCGCCGTCTACGACATGCTCTTCAACGCCACGTACGTCGCGGCGGCGGCGGTCACGGCGACCGTGCTCCCGAAGTCGGGCAAGTCGTACGTCGTCATGACCTTGTTGGCCGTCGGCTATCTCGCCGCGGGCGCGGCCTACCTCGCCCTGTCGGCCCGGCACCGCGCCAACGGGGCGTACGGCCAGTCGGTCGAACCGCCCGAGTCGGTGATCGAAATGCCGAAATCCTCAAGTCAGGGGTCAAACCGGCCGTAGTCGGAAGGGACGGCGCTGTCCGCGCCGCGCTGTTTTCTTTGGCCAGGTGGAGGTGCGGCTCGTGGAGCCAACCGCGCTGACCGACGACTTCGAGGTCTTGGAGAACCGGCTGGCCGGCCAGACCTCCGAGCTGGTCCGCTTGCGCAAGGGCGCCGAGACCGCACAGGCCCTCCTCGACCTGCACACCGCCTGCACCCGGCAGCGCACGGTGGTCGGCACCGCACGGCAGATCGCGGCCGTCGCGTCCGCGATGACCCGGGCGCCGATCGTCGTCGTGAGCGTGTTCCAGACCGTCAATCAAGAGCCGCTGCTCGCCGTCAGCATCGGCGACGGAGTCGTCGACGAGGCGCAGATCGGCGACGCCGTGTGCGAGATCGTGGCCCAGCCTGACCTGTCGTGGCTGCGCACCGAAAACCGGCTGCGCGTCATCACCCGCGAGAACGCGACGCCGTCGACCGCGCTGCTGCTCGCCGAACTGCACGCCGAGCGGGTGCTGATCACGCCGCTCTTCGGCCAGGGCGAGTTCGTCGGCTGCGTCGTCGCCAAGCTTCCGCGGCAAACCCCCGACCCAGACGACGTGACGGTGATCGAGGGCGCAAGCGCCTTGCAAGCGCACGCCGGCGACCTGCTGCACTTGTCGCTGGTGCTCGACGAACTGCGCCGGCGCGCCCTGCATGACGCGGTCACCGGCTTGCCCAATCTCGCGGTTTACGAGCAACGGTTGGTGCGCGCGCTCGCCCGCCGCGCCGCGGCCCAGCCGGGGCACGCGGAAGTGGCCGCGATCCTCATCCAGGTGCTCGCCATGGGCCGCATCACCGAGCAGCACGGCGCGACCGGCGTGCAAGAGGTGCTCCGCGAGATCGCCAACCGGCTCGCCGAAATCGCGCCCGAGCACAATCTCGGACACCTGGGCGCCAGCCACTTCGCGCTCATCGCGCACGGCGAACCAGGCGCGGGCGTCGACCTCGCGCGGGCCGCGATCGAGGCCGTCGAGGCGCCGATGGAGCTGAGCTTCGGCCGGGTGGAGGTGCACTGCCACACCGGCGTGTGCGTCGCGGACGACGCGGCCGACGCCGGCGTCTTGCTGCGCAAGGCGGAGGCCGCCTCGCGTACGGCGCGGGCGCACGACGAGCGACTGGTCGTCGCCGAGTAGTCGGCGCGTCGTCCCTCGCCCGAGTTGTGTCGGCGAGCACGCGGTCTATCGCGTGCTGACCGACGCAAGTGCGACAAGACCCTGACTAGCTCTCCAGATAGCGGCTGAGAAAATGCCGCTCGGACGTCGAAACGCGCCGCGGCCTGCCCGCTTCCAGATCGAACGGCACAAGCACGGTCAACGCCTCGGCGACGACCACCGGCTTCGGCTTCGCCAGCTGGTCGCGCATCTCGTACCGCAAGGTGAACGACGACGACCGGATCTCCGTCGTCCAGACGTCGACCTCGATCGGCTCCGGCCGCCACTCGAGCGGACGCCGGTAGTCGATCTCGTGTCGCGCGACGACCACGCCCTTGATGAGATCGGGGATGTGGTCGGCGGCCTCACCGGCGAACAGCATGCCGGTACGCGCCTCTTGCATGTACGCGAAGAACGTCACGTTGTTGACGTGGCCAAACGCGTCCATGTCGTCCCAACGCACCTGGCAGCGAAACGTGAAGCGCACGGCGACGCGCTAACCGCGGGTGAGCTTGCGGTACGTCGCGCGGTGCGGCCGGGCGGCGTCGGCGCCGAGCCGGTCGACCTTGTTCCTCTCGTACGACTCGAAGTTGCCCTCGAACCAAAACCAGCGCGAGTCGCCTTCCCAGGCGAGGATGTGCGTCGCGATGCGGTCGAGGAACCAGCGGTCGTGGCTGGTGATGACCGCGCACCCAGGGAACTCGAGCAACGCGTTTTCCAAGCTGGCAAGGGTTTCGACGTCGAGGTCGTTGGTGGGCTCGTCGAGCAGGAGCAGGTTGCCGCCTTGCTTCAGCGTGAGGGCGAGGTTGAGCCGGTTGCGCTCGCCGCCCGACAGCACGCCCGACGGCTTTTGCTGATCGGGCCCTTTGAAGCCGAACGCCGACACATACGCCCGGCTCGGCATCTCAACGTGACCGACATTGATGAAGTCGAGCCCGTCGGAGACGACCTCCCACACGTTCTTCTTCGGGTCGAGGCCGGACCGGTTCTGGTCGACGTAAGAGAGCCGCACGGTCTCGCCGACGCGGACCACGCCCGAATCGGCCTTCTCATCACCGACGATCATCTTGAACAAGGTGGTCTTGCCGACGCCGTTCGGACCGATGACGCCGACAATTCCGTTGGGCGGCAGGGAGAACGACAGGCCGTCGAAAAGCAGCCGGTCGTCGAAACCCTTGACCAGGTCGCTGACCTCGACGACGACGTTGCCCAACCGCGGGCCGGGCGGGATCTGAATCTCGTCGAAGTCGAGCTTGCGGAACTTGTCAGCCTCGGCGGCCATCTCCTCGTAACGGTCGAGGCGTGCCTTGCTCTTCGCCTGACGCGCTTTCGGGCTTGAGCGCACCCATTGCAACTCGTCCTCGAGCCGCTTGCGCAACTTGGCGTCCTTTTGCCCTTCGACCTTGATGCGCGCCGCTTTGGACTCGAGGTAAGTCGTGTAGTTGCCCTCGTAGGGATACGTGCGGCCGCGGTCGATCTCGAGAATCCACTGCGCGACGTTTTCCAGGAAATAGCGGTCGTGGGTGACCGCGATGACGGTGCCCGGGTACTTCTCCAGGTGCTGTTCCAACCACTGCACGCTCTCGGCGTCGAGATGATTCGTCGGCTCGTCGAGGAGCAGCAGGTCTGGCTGCTGCAGCAGCAGCTTGCACAACGCCACCCGACGCCGCTCCCCGCCGGACAGCACGCTGACGTCGGCGTCAGGCGGCGGGCAGCGCAACGCGTCCATCGCCTGCTCAAGTTGGGCGTCGAGATCCCAGGCGTTGCGGTGGTCGAGCTGGGTTTGCAGCTCCCCCATCTCCGCGAGCAGGGCGTCGTAGTCGGCGTCGGGGTCGCCCAGCGCCTCGCTGACCTGGTTGAACCGGTCGATGAGCGACTTGGTCTCCGCGACGCCGTCCTCGACGTTGCCGAGCACGGTCTTGCTGTCGTCGAGTGTCGGCTCCTGCGACAGGATGCCCACGCTGTAGCCCGGCGTCAGGTAGGCCTCGCCGTTACTAGGCTGGTCGAGGCCGGCCATGATCTTGAGCAACGTCGACTTGCCCATGCCGTTGGGGCCGACGACGCCGATCTTGGCGCCGGGCAGGAACGACAAGGTGACGTCGTCGAGGATGACCTTTTCGCCGTAAGCCTTGCGGGCCTTGCGCAACACATAGATGAACTCGGGCACGATCGCCGAGTCTACTGGCGGCTGGCGCGCGCCACGGACGCGCGCCAAGAGCGCACACCCTGGGGCGCGGCAAGGTCGGCAAATCATTGCAAGAACTTCCAACGACTTGCGACAACCTCGCGGTATTGTTCGGGCCATGGCGAAACGGCTTGCAGAGGTTGCGCAAAAGGTGGGCGTCAGCGAGGCCACCGTCAGCCGGGTGCTGAACGGCAAGGCCGGCGTGGCGCCCGCGACCCGCGACGCGGTGCTGACCGCCCTCGACGTCCTCGGCTACGAACGGCCGACCCAGCTGCGCGGCGAGCGAGCTCGGATGGTCGGGCTGGTGCTGCCCGAGCTGCAGAACCCGATCTTTCCCGCGCTCGCCGAGGTCGTCGGTGGCGGGCTCGCGCAACTGGGCTTCACGCCGGTGCTGTGCACCCGCACCGCCGGCGGGCTGTCGGAGGCCGAATACGTTCGGATGCTGCTCGAGCAGCAGGTGTCCGGCGTCGTCTTCGCGGGTGGCGCATACGCGGAGGCCAACGCGTCGCACGAGCACTTCAAACAGCTGCACCGCCGCGGGGTGCCGGTCGTGCTGGTCAACGCCGCGGTCGAGCAGCTCGGCTTCCCCGCCGTCTCGACCGACGACGCGGTCGCCGTCGAGCAGGCGTTCGGCCACCTCGTCTCGCTCGGGCATCGCTCGATCGGCGTCGTCCTCGGCCCGGAGGATCACATGCCCTCGCGGCGCAAGCTGGCCGCCTTTCACGCGTCGGCGAAGGCGGCCGGCCTGCTCGAGGGCGCCGTCGTCGAGCGGGCGATGTTCGCGATCGAAGGCGGGCAGGCGGCGGGCAGCCGGTTGCTGCAGCGCGGCGTCACCGGCGTGATCTGCGCCAGCGACCCACTCGCGCTTGGCGTGATCCGGGCGATTCGACGCGCGCGGATGGACGTGCCGGGCGACGTGTCGGTGGTCGGCTTCGACGACTCCGCGTTCATGAACTGCACCGACCCGCCGCTGACCACCGTGCGCCAGCCGATCGACGCGATGGGCCGCGCGATCGTGACCCTGCTGGCGAACCAGATCGACGGCGGCGCGGCCACCGACGAGGAACTGCTGTTCGAGCCCGAGCTCGTCGTCCGAGCCAGCACCGGCCCGGCGCCGCACAACCGCTAGCCGGCAGCTCGACCTCCCCCGCCGGTCCACCCGGCCGGTCCACCCGGCGGCTTAGCTCGCGCGCACACACACCCCGGCCCGGTCGGTCGTTGACTCACGTCTCATCGTTCTTTTGCATTTTTTCGTCGTTATCTTGCGTTGTCTCATCGCGGTCTGTACCTTCAGTGCAACCCGGCGACAGGCTCGCTTCCCCTGGCCGCACGGGTCGGCCGACCGGTCCGCCGCACCTCCCCGCACGCACGTCCCCAACCCCGCCACTCCGGCGGTACCGCCACGGCCCAGGACCGCCGCGGCGGGACCGCCGGGGCACAACCCAGGAGGGATCAACCTCGATGAAGCACCACAGATGGGCAGTCGTGGTCGCGGCCGCGAGCGCCGTCGCCGTGGCCGGCTGCAGCAGCGGCTCGCCCAAGGCGACCTCCGGCTCGCCTGACGCGAGCGCCACCACGCCAGCCGCCGCGGCGAGCAGCTCGTCCGGCGACTCGTCGAGTGCGAGCGCCGCTCCGAGCGCGGCGTCCACGCTTGACGTGTCAAAGCCGACGACCATCACGGTCAACTGCGAGCCGCCGAAGAACCAGCCGGGTCAGCGCCAGGAGTGGCTTGACGACGTGGCGTCGTTCGAGAAGCTGCACCCGAACATCACCATCGAAAGCCACGACGCTTTCCCGTGCGACGACCCGAACACGTTCATGCCGAAGCTGATGAGCGGCCAGGAGGAGAACGTCTTCTACTCCTACGTCACGGACGTGCAGACCGCCATTGACAGCGGGCAGGTGCTCGACATTCAGAAGTACGCGGCCGACATCCCACAGCTGGCGAGCCTGCAAGACAACGTCGTCAACATCTTCCGCAAAGGCGGCACGACGAGCGGTGACTTGTACGGCGTGCCCTTCAAGAACTACACAATGGGCCTGATCTACAACATCTCGCTCTTCCAGAAGGCCGGACTCGACCCGAACAACCCGCCGTCAACATGGGACGACGTCGTCGCCGCCGCCAAGAAAATCGCCGCGCTCGGTTCTGGCTACGTCGGCTACGCCGACTACCAGGGCGCGAACAACGTCGGCGGCTGGCACTTCGTGGCCGAGATGTACGCGCACGGTTCGACGGTCGTCGACAACGGCAAGGCGAACATTGACAACCCGGCCGGCCAGGCCGTGCTCAACGCGCTGAAGACCATGAAGTGGCAAGACAAGTCGATGAACACCCAGCCGTTGTTGCAGTGGGACGACCTGAACCAGCTGATGGCCGCGGGCAAGACCGGGATGATGATCGGCGCGCCCGACGTGTTGAACGAGATGAAGACCAAGTTCGGCGCCGACCTGGAGAACTTCGGCATGGGCCAAATGCCGGCCGGCGCCAACGGCGGAGGCACGCTCGCCGGTGGCGACGGCTGGCTGTTCAACAAGAACGACACGCCCGACCAGGTCATCGCCGGCCTGCTGTGGGTCGAGTACGAAGGGCTGACTCCCGGCGCCGGCCAGTTCAACTACCAGCGGGCCGCCGCCGACAAGGTCGCGGTCGGCATTCCCGAGCCCAACATCTTCAAGGGCGCGCTCGAGCAGCAAAACGAACAGGAGAAGGCCAAGTACGCCAACGTTCCAATGGACCACTTCGGCCCGTTCATCACCGGCACCGAGAAACTGACCCTGTTCCCAGAGCCAGCCAACGCGCAGGCGATCTACAAGATTCTCGACAGCGCGGTCTCGGCCGTGATGACGAACTCGAAGGTCGACGTCGACGCGACGCTGAAGAAGTACAGCGGCCAGTTGGATTCGTTGCTGGCGAACAGCAAGTCATGACCGGTTGACCTCAGATCGGCGACGTCGGGCCCGGGCCGTCCGCAGCTGGCGGGCGGCCCGGCGCCGGCGCACCACATTTGACTTAAAGGAATGCAGCGGTCATGGCCACCCTCAATCTGACGCCGGCTCGGGCCTACGAGCTCGCGCCGACGCGCCGCCGTCGTGCGCCCCTGCACACGCGCGCGCGTCGACACGTCACCGGATATCTCTTTCTCGCCGGCGCCCTGTTCTGCTTCGGGTTCTTCTCGTGGTACCCGATCGGTCGCGAGATGGCGATGAGCTTCCAAGGCGACATCCAGACCGGTCACGCCACGTGGGTCGGCCTAGCCAACTTCCGGCACATCACGAACGACACCCAGTTCTGGACCGCGTGGAAGGCGTCGATCGCGTTCACCGGCCTCGCATTGGTGCTGGGATATGCGATGCCGTTCGCGGTGGCGGTCGCGATCAACGAGTTCCGCCACCTGCGCGGCTACTTCCGGCTGCTGGTGTATCTGCCGGTCATGATGCCGCCGGTCGCCGCCGCGGTGCTGTGGAAGTACTTCTACACGCCCGGGCAGGCCGGCATGTTCAACGCCGTCCTACACGTCTTGCACCTACCGATGTCGAACTGGACGCAGTCGGCGAACACGACAGTTGTGATGCTCTCGTTGGTGTTGTTCTCGACGTGGAGCAACATGGGCGGCGCGACGCTGGTCTATCTCGCGGCCCTGCAAGACATCCCCGGCGAGCTCTACGAGTCGGCCGAGCTGGCCGGCGCCGGCGTCCTCCGGAAGATCTGGCACGTCACAATCCCGCAGACGCGGATCATCTTGTCGCTCATGTTCGTGCTGCAGATCGTCGCCACCATGCAGGTTTTCATGGAGCCGTTCATCTTGACCGGTGGCGGACCAGAAGGCAAGACGACCTCGGTGGTCTTCCTCATCTACGAATACGCATTCCACTTCTTCAACTACGGCGGCGCGGCCGCGTTGAGCGCGCTGCTGCTCGTGGTGCTCGCCGTCTTCGGCGGCGCCTACATCTGGCTGAGCAATCGAGCGGACAGGGCATGACATGAGCACACTCGGCGACGCCACGACTCGCAGCCTTGTCTCTCCCGCGGCGCTCAGCCGCCCGCGCGGAAAGTTCTTCTACTGGACGGCGTTGGGCATCGCCGCGGCTGTGTTCGCTTTCGTGTTCGCGTTTCCGCTGTATTGGATGGCGGCGAGCGGGCTGAAGGGGACCCAGGAGGCGATCCAAAGCCCGCCGACGTGGTTTCCGAAGCACTTGGTGTTCTCGAACTACGCCAACGCGTGGAAGCAACTCGACATCGCGAAGCTGCTGTTGAACACGCTTGTGTACGCCGGCGGCGCGTTAGCGTTTCAGTTGGTCTTCAGCGTCGCCGCCGCGTTCTCGTTGTCGAAGCTACGGCCGGTGTTCGGCAACGTCGTGCTCTTTCTCATGCTGGCCACCCTGATGGTCCCGGCCTCGGTGCTGGTGCTTCCCACCTACCTCACGGTGCTCAACCTGCCGTTGCTCCACGTGAACCTGATCAACAGCCCTTGGGCCATTTGGCTGCCTTCGGTCGCGAACGGGTTCAACATCTTCATCCTGAAACGCTTTTTTGACTCGCTGCCTGAGGAGCTGCTCTCGGCGGCGGCGGTGGACGGCGCCGGCCCAGTGCGCACGCTGTGGTCGATCGTGCTGCCCATGTCACGGCCGATCCTCGGTGTCGTGTCGATTTTCGCGGTCGTCGCGGTCTGGAAAGACTTCCTGTGGCCGCTGCTCGTGCTCAACACGCCCGCCCATTACTCGATCAACATCGGGCTGTACCAGCTCAGCGGCACCGAGGCGCAGAACGTGCTCATCGCCGCGCTCACGCTCTCGTCGCTGCCGATGATCGCGTTCTTCCTCATCTTCCAGCGCCACATCATGAGTGGCCTCACCGCCGGGGCGCTCAAGGGATGACAATCTCGACGACAACGACACCAGAGGAGCGACCGCCGGTGCCCCACGACCGCCTGCCCGATGCCACGACGTCGCGGTCATCGATTCGAAGGCGTGATCCACGATGGTGGCCAGGCGCCGCGATCTACCAGGTCTACGTTCGGAGCTTCGCCGACGCGAACGGCGACGGCACCGGCGACGTCGCAGGCGTGCGTGAGAAGTTGCCGTACCTTGCCGACCTCGGCATCGAGGCGATCTGGTTCAACCCGTGGTACCCGTCGCCGATGGCCGACGCCGGTTACGACATCGCCGACTACCGTGACATCGATCCCGTCTTCGGCACGCTCACAGAGGTCGAAGCACTCATCGACGAGGCGCACGCGCTCGACATCAAAGTCATCGTCGACGTCGTGCCTAACCACTGCTCTGACGAGCACCCCTGGTTTCGGGCCGCGTTGGCGGCCCCACCCGGGTCGGCCGAGCGGGCGCTGTTCTGGTTTCGGCCAGGGCGGGGCGAGGCAGGTGAATTGCCTCCGAACGACTGGCAGTCGATCTTCGGTGGCCCCGCCTGGACCAGAACCATCAACCCAGACGGCACGCCGGGCGAGTGGTACCTGCACCTGTTCGCGCCCGAGCAGCCCGACTTCAACTGGGACAACCCGCTTGTGCGCGGCGAGTTCGAGGACGTGCTGCGATTCTGGCTCGACCGCGGCGTCGACGGCGTCCGCATCGACTCCGCCGCGCTGTTGGTGAAGGACGCCGCCCTCACCGACCTCGGCGAGGATCCAGACGCCGTCGTCCAGCATCCGTTCGTCGACCTCGACGGCGTGCACGACGTCTACCGCGCGTGGCGACGGATCGCCGACAGCTACCCCGGTGAGCGCATCCTCATCGGCGAGGTGTGGCTGCCTGATCGCGAGCGCTTCACTCGTTATCTGCGTCCGGACGAGTTGCACACCGCGTTCAACTTCGACTTCCTCGGCTGCGCGTGGGACGCCGACCGCATCAGGTCTGTCATCGACGCGACGCTCGCCGACCACGCGCCCGTGAACGCCTCCCCCACCTGGGTGTTGTCGAACCATGACGTGGTTCGCCACGTCACCCGATACGGCCGCGCCGACACGTCGTTCTCCATGGACGACCGCCGCCTTGGCGAGCCGACAGATCTGTCGCTTGGCACTCGGCGAGCGCGCGCGATGATCCTCGTGACCATGGCGTTGCCCGGCGCTGTCTACCTTTACCAAGGCGAGGAGCTCGGTCTTTGGGAGGTCGAAGACCTGCCGGTCGAGCTGTTGCAAGACCCGATCTGGGTGCGGTCGGGTCACACCGACCGCGGCCGTGACGGTTGCCGGGTTCCGATCCCGTGGGACGGCGACGAGCCGCCGTTCGGCTTCAGCCCGCCCGGCACGTCGACGTGGCTGCCACAACCGTCGAGCTGGAAGGGCTTGTCGGTGGGATCGCAGCTTGGCGACGCTGGGTCGATGCTGGAGTTGTATCGCGCCGCGTTGCGCATCAGGCGCGACGAGCCGGAGCTTGGTATGGGTGAGCTGTGCTGGCGCGAGTCGCCGTCCGACGTCTTGTTCTTCGAACGCGGGCCAAACTTCGCCTGCGTGACAAACATTTCGGACGCCGTGACGGACCTCCCGCCGCATCGCGAGTTGCTGCTGACCAGCGTTCCCCTTATCGACGGCAAGCTGCCGGTCGACGCGACGGCCTGGATTCGACGCGCCGAGCGCTGATCACCGGCCCGGCCCGTGCGCCGAAAGAAGGATTTGCGCTCAAAAATTCGCCGAATCGGCCGCGCGAACCCTTCACTCAGTGGCGCAGAGCTGACAATCAAGCGCCGCGTCGAAGCGTTCGAGCACGATGTCGACGATCTCCGGCTCGGCGCCAAGCGGCCGGGTGACCAGATCGGCCATCGTCGCGGCGAACCGGTCTGGCAACGTGCCCGGCGCGAGCACGTACGACGCGATCACCACCTGTCCGCGCCGGCGCGCGCGAACCTCGTCAACCACGCGGCCGATCGCTGGTTGGCCGGCGGCGAATCCGATCGTGGCGCCCATGCTGGCTGCGACGTCCGCGAGCTCGGCATTCGCCCGCGGGACCGACGTCCCGACCGCGCCGAGCACGACGGACGCCCCTGGATCCGCGCCCGTTTCGGCCAGTCGCCGGCGGACCAGCGAGAACAGCAGGGGATGCGGACCGAGCACGGGAGTCTGCGCGAACTCGACGTCGGGCAACTCAGTGCGCAATTCGTCAAGCAACGCAGGCAAATCCGTTCGCGCGTGATACGCGGCGGTCAACAGCAAGGGGACGACGACGATGCGCCGTGCGCCGTGCGCGGCCAGCGACCTCGCGGCGGTCGCGACGTCCGGATCGGTGTGGCCGAGATGCGCGAGTTTCGCCACCAGCCCGGGCCGCTCAGCGCGGACCCGCGCCAGGAGTGCCTCGAGCACGGGTTCGGCGCGCGGGTCGGGGCTGCCATGCGCGACGGCGAGCAGCGCTGTCGAGCTCACGCGTCGAAACCCGAAAGCGCGTCGGCCAGGCCGCCGGGTTGCGCACCCTCCAAGGTGGCGACCTGGCCGACGACAATGACCGCCGGGGCACGGATTTCAAGCCGTGCCGCGACGTCGGCGATGGTGCGCAGTGTCGCACGGGTGGTGCGCTGCGCCGGGGTCGTGCCGTTCTCGACGACCGCGACCGGCGTGTCTGCGCTCGCGCCCGCGGCGATCAGCGACTCGGCGATGCGCCGAATCCGGGTGGCCCCCATCAAGAGCACGAGCGTCCCGGCGCTCGCGACGAGCGACTTCCAGTCGAGGTCGTCGTGCGCCGTGGCGACGGTGAACTGACGCGACACCGCCCGATGAGTGACCGGAATGCCGGCCGCCGCCGGAACCGCGATCGCACTCGTGACGCCGGGAACGACCTCGCACGGCACACCGGCCTCCGCGCAGGCGAGCATCTCCTCGCCGCCGCGTCCGAACACGAACGGATCACCGCCCTTGAGCCGCACCACGAACTTTCCTTGTCGCGCAAGGAAAACCAGCAGATCGTTGATCTCTTCCTGGCGAAGGGTGTGGTTGCCGCGCTGCTTGCCCGCCTCGATCACCTCGACGCCCGGCGGCAACTCGTCAAGCAGCGCGCGGGGGCCAAGGTGGTCGACCACCACGACGTCCGCCTGCGCCAGCAGCCGTCGGCCGCGAACGGTGATGAGCCCTGGGTCGCCCGGGCCGCCGCCGACCAGGGCGACCCGGCCGATGCCGAGCCGGCGCCGCCGGCGCGACGGTAAGTCGCCATTCGCGAGCAACAGGGCGATCGCGTCACGGACGTCGCGCGCACGACCAGGGTCTCCCCCGGCGTTGACACTGACGACGACGTCGTCGACCCGCGCGACCGCCGGCGTCCAGGCCTTTGACTTCACCGCGGACGACGCGCGCACGCACCACACCCGAGCGTCGTCTGCGTCTTGAGCCACTGCCTCGTCGACCGCCGCGATGCCAGTGCAGGTGTGCGCGAGCCACGTGTCGGCGAGGTCGCCGGTCTGGTATTCGCGCCGCAGCACGGTGACGCGTGGATCGGCGGCGATCCGCTCGTCGACGCGCGGCGCGATGACGACGACGTCGGCTCCGGCGTCGGCGAGCCCGATGGCGCGCCGCGCGCCGACCGGGCCGCCACCGACCACGACGACGCGTCGTCCAGACACGTCGAGCAACAGCGGATAGCCGGCGTTCACTGTGGACGCCCCGCGGCCAAGGGATCCCCGACCAGTCCGGCGGCGAGCGTCTGGCCGTCGTGCTCGTCGATCACCAGGAAGCTGCCGGTCAGCCGGTCGGTCGCGTAGTCGTCTACCGCCAGTGGCGCCGCCACCCGCAGTGAGACGCCGCCGATCTCGTTGAGAGCGAGTGCGTCGGCAGCCGCGCGATCCAATGTCTCGATGTCGAGACGATGGGTGATGGAGTCGACGACACCCTTCACGACCCGGGTGGTGTGCTTGATCAGCACCCGGTCTCCGGCGCGCAAACAGCGTTCAGACAGCTGGCACACGGTGGCGTCGAACTCCCGCGCCACCCGTGGTTCTTGCCTTGGATGCACGATCAAGTCGCCTCGCCCGACGTCGAACTCGTCGGCAAGTCGCAAGGTGACCGACTGCGGCGCGTGGGCGATGTCGACTTCACCGTCGAACGTGTCAATCGCCACGATGCGGGTGCGTAACCCGGCCGGCATGATGACGACCTCGTCGTCGCGTTCGATCACGCCCGACGCGAGTTGGCCGGCGTAACCGCGATAATCAGCCGCCCGGACGACGTACTGCACCGGGAAGCGGGCCGCCTGCGTGACGGCGTCGACACCGACCGGCACTGTTTCGAGGTGGTCGAGCAACGTCGGGCCGTCGTACCAAGGCGTGTTGGACGACGCGTCGACGACGTTGTCGCCGAGGCTCGCCGACACCGGGATGACGACGTGGTCGCTGATGCCGAGCGCCTCTGCCGCGGCCGCGAAGTCGTCGGCGATGGCCCGGTACGCCGACTCCGAGAAGTCGACGAGGTCCATCTTGTTGACCGCGAGCACGAGATGCCGGACGCCAAGCAACGCCGCGACGGCGAGATGGCGGCGGGTTTGCTCGACGACGCCTTTGCGAGCGTCGACCAGCAGCACCACCAGCTCAGCCGTTGAGGCGCCGGTGACCATGTTGCGGGTGTACTGCACGTGCCCAGGGGTGTCGGCCAGGATGAACTTGCGTCGCGGCGTGGTGAAGTATCGATAGGCGACGTCGATCGTGATGCCTTGCTCGCGCTCGGCGCGCAGCCCGTCGGTGAGCAGCGCCAGCTCGACACCCTCGGCGCCGCGGTCTCGACTCGCCCGCTCAACCGCCTCCAACGTGTCGGCCAACACCGACTTGGAGTCGTGCAACAGGCGGCCGACGAGGGTCGATTTGCCGTCATCGACCGAACCGGCGGTGGCGAACCGGAGCAGTTCGACGTCGCGGTCGAGCCGCGCGGCGGCCGATTCGAAATCAACAGCCGAGGTCATTAGAAATACCCCTCACGCTTGCGGTCTTCCATCGCCGCCTCGGAAAGCTTGTCGTCGGCGCGCGTCGCCCCGCGCTCGGTGATGGTCGTCACAGCGATCTCGGCGATGACGTCACCGATGGACGACGCGATCGACTCGACCGCCCCGGTGCAGCTCATGTCGCCGACCGTTCGGTAGCGAACGACCTTGCGCTCGACGACCTCGCCGCCCTTCGGCCCACCCCACTCACCGGGGGTGAGCCACATGCCGTTGCGCTTGAACACCTCGCGGGGGTGCGAGAAGTAGATAGCCGGCAGCTCGACGCCTTCGCGCTCGACGTACTCCCACACGTCGAGCTCGGTCCAGTTCGACAGCGGGAACACGCGCACGTGCTCACCCGGTTTGTGCCGGCCGTTGTAAAGGTTCCACAGCTCCGGGCGTTGCCGGCGCGGATCCCACTGGCCGAACTCGTCACGCAGGCTGACGATGCGCTCCTTCGCGCGCGCCTTTTCCTCGTCGCGTCGTCCGCCGCCGAAAACCGCGTCGAACTTGTTGACGGTGATGGCGTCGAGCAGCGGCACGGTTTGCAGCGGGTTGCGGGTGCCGTCGGCCCGCTCGCGCAGCTTGCCGCTGTCGATGTATGACTGCACGCTCGCGACGACCAGCCGCAGGCCGAGTCGTTCGACGAGCGCGTCGCGGTACGCGATCACTTCGGGGAAGTTGTGGCCGGTGTCGACGTGCATCAGCGGGAACGGCACCGGCGCTGGAGCGAACGCCTTGCGTGCCAGGTGCAGCATGACGGCGGAGTCCTTGCCTCCGGAGAACAGCAACACCGGGCGCTCGAACTCAGCGGCCACCTCCCGCATGATGTGGATTCCCTCGGATTCAAGGGCTTCCAGGTGGGGCACCTTGCGCGACGGCGGCAACTTCGGTGTGGCCTCGACGGGTTCTTCGACGATGGCGCTCATAGCGTCCCCTTCTCCGCGAGCGCGGCCAGTACTTTCGCCGCGGCCTCATCGACGGTCAGACCTTGGGTGTCGAGCCGAAGCTCGGGTGATTCCGGGATCTCGTAGGGATCGTCAACGCCGGTGAGCCCTTGCACGAGACCGGCGCGCTGCTTGGCGTAGAGCCCTTTGACGTCACGCTCGGAGCAGACGTCGAGCGGCGTGGCGACGTGCACCTCGGCGAACTGCACGTCGTCCGACTCGTGCTCGGCGCGCACCGCGGCGCGCGCGGCGGCGTACGGCGCGATGACAGGCACCAGGACGACGACGCCGTTGCGCGCGAGCAACCGCGCGACGAAGCCGACCCGCGCGACGTTGGTGTCGCGGTCGGGGCGGGTGAAGCCGAGGTCGGAGGTGAGGTGCGTGCGCAGGTCGTCGCCGTCGAGGATTTCGACGCGGCGGCCTTCGTCACGCAGCCGGTCGGCGAGCGCGCGCGCGATCGTCGACTTCCCCGCGCTGGGCAGCCCGGTGAGCCACACCGTGGCGCCGCGGAAGTTCGCTTGTGTCATAGGTGAATCCCACATTCCGTCTTGGCGCGGCCGGCCCACCGACCTGAGCGCACGTCGGCGCCTGGCTCGACGCGCGCGGTGCATGGCCAGCAGCCGATCGACAGGTAACCGTCGTCGAGGAGCGGGTTGACCAAGATGTTCTTCGCCGCGATGTAGTCGTCGACGTCAGACTGGGTCCACCGCGCGATCGGGTTGACCTTGACCTTGCGGCGGCGGGCGTCCCACTGGACGACGGGCGTGTCGGCGCGGGTCGGCGACTCGTCGCGGCGCAGCCCGGTGGCCCACGCGTCGTAGTTCGCCAGTGCGGTGTTCATCGGCGCCACCTTGCGAAGCGCGCAGCACTGGTCAGGGTCGCGAGCGAACAAGTCCGTCCCATATTTGGCGTCTTGCTCGGCCACCGACTGCGCCGGCGTCGCGCTGATGACGTTGACGTCGTAGCTTGCTGCGACGGCGTCGCGGGTGCCAATGGTCTCGACAAAGTGGTAACCGGTGTCGAGAAAGACCACGTCGACGCCGGGCTTCGCCTCCGCGGCAAGGGAAAGCACGACCGCGTCGGCCATCGACGACAGCACGCAGAACCGATCGCCGAACGTTTGCGCCGCCCAGCTCAGAATCTCCGGTGGGGTCGCGTTTTCCAGCTCACGGCCGGCGTCGAGCGCGACGCGCTCTAGGTCAAGCGTGGCGGTCATGTCACCTCCAAACCGACGAACCGCAAACTGAACGCGCGGGCGCACGCGCCGCATCGCCACTCGCCGCCCTTGTCACCCCGCGGCCGCAGGTCCTCGTCGCCGCAGTATGGGCAATAGAACGGCGTGGCGCGTTCTCCAGCACCGACGTCGCCGTCACTCATTGCAGATCGTTCTCATCCGCGCGGTGCAACCACTGGGTGAACTGCTCGCCCGGCGCCCGCTGGCCGAGATAGCGACGGGCGAGCCGCTCGACGTAGTCCTCGAGCTCGTCGTCGGTGATTTTCAGGCCGCGCAGCTTGCGCCCGAAGCCGCCGGTGTTGCCGCCCAGCCCGCCGCCAAGATGCACCTGGTAGCCGCCGACCTGCTCACCGTCGGCATTCGTCACCAGCGAGCCCTTGAGGCCGATGTCGGCGAGCTGGAAGCGGGCGCACGAGTTGGGGCAACCGTTGAGATTGATGGTGAGCGGTGAGTCGAAGCCGGGCAGCCGCCGCTCGAGCTCGTCGATGAGTTGGCTGGCGCGGTTCTTCGTCTCGACGATGGCGAGCTTGCAGAATTCGATGCCGGTGCACGCCATGGTCTGCCGGCGAAACACGCTCGGCCGCACCTGCAGGTCGATCGCGGCAAGGCCCTCGACGAGTGACTCGACGCGCTCGGCCGGGACGTTGAGGATGACCATCTTCTGCTCGACGGTGGCGTGCACCCGGTCGCTGCCGTGGGCCTCGGCGAGATCGGCGATCTGCCCGAGCTTGGTTCCCGACAGCCGCCCGACGCGCGGGGCGAAACCGACGTAGAACCGGCCGTCCTTCTGGCGGTGCACACCGACGTGGTCACGTCGTCCGTCTGATGGTTCGACCGGGGCAGGGCCATCGGGCAGCGCGTAGCCGAGGTACTCCTTTTCCAGCACCTCGCGGAACTTCTCGACGCCCCAGTCGGCGACGAGGAACTTCAGGCGGGCGCGGTTGCGCAGCCGGCGGTAGCCGTAGTCGCGGAAGATGCTCGTGACGCCGACCCAGACGTCGCTGACCTGCTCGGGCGCCACGAAGACGCCGAGCCGCTGCGCCAGCATCGGGTTCGTGGAAAGGCCGCCGCCGACCCACAGGTCGAAGCCCGGCAGGCCGTCCGGTCCGACGACACCGACGAACGAGATGTCGTTGATCTCGTGCACGGTGCACAGCGCGCCGCAACCGGTGATCGAGGTCTTGTATTTGCGCGGCAGGTTGGAGAACGCGGGGTCGCCGACATAGCGAGCCTGGATGTCGAGCAGATGCGGAACCGGGTCGGCGATCTCGTCGGCGTCGATGCCGGCGACCGGGCAGCCGATGATGTTGCGCGGCGTGTCGCCGCAGGCTTCCAACGTGCTGAGGCCGACCGCGTCGAGCGCCTCCCAGATCGCGGGCACGTCCTCGATGCGCACCCAGTGCAGCTGGACGTTTTGCCGGTCGGTGATGTCGGCGAGGTCGCGGCCGTATCGCGTCGACAGCTGGGCGACCGTGCGCAATTGCTCGACGGTCAGCCGACCGCCCGGGATGCGCACCCGCAACATGAAATAGCGGTCGTCGAGCTCCTCGGGCTCGAGCACGCCGGTCTTGCCGCCGTCGATGCCGGGGCGGCGTTGGGTGTACAGCCCCATCCAGCGGAACCGGCCGCGCAGGTCGGCCGGGTCGATGGAGTCGAAGCCGGTCTTGGAGTAGATGTCGATGATCCGACGGCGGACGTTCAGCCCGTCGTCGTCCTTTTTCATCCGCTCGCTGGCGTTGAGCGGCTCGCGGGCGCCGAGGGCCCACTGGCCTTGGCCGCGGGCCTTGCCGCGCTCGGCGTGCGGGCGGCGAGCTGGGGCCGCGGGGCGTGCTGATTCAGTGGTCGGCGCCGACATGATGCGTGTGCGTCCTTTGAAAGAGAGGCAGGCGCGGACACGCAAGGCTGGACGACGTTGAGCAGCCGGGCGAACCGCGCCCGGGCGGGCGGCGGATCAGGCAGCCGGCAAACAGACCGCGCTCGACACCCGCAGCAAATCAACATGCAGGCGCGCGACGAGCCGCAAAGCGGGCACGCGGGAGCGGACGATCACGCGGTCGAGAGTGCCATACCCCTGCTTTGCCTGTCGAATGACTAGACAAGCTCCTGCGTCGGACGACGCGGGCGCCGGCTGCCGCCGGCGCCCGAACC
>Ga0187809_10000450_pt1 | contig 22315 bp, 13 predicted proteins | sample NC_wetland_sal_i_8_FD_132415 | JGI IMG/M metagenome (GOLD analysis project Ga0187809, IMG submission 132415) | Wetland sediment microbial communities from Neuse River Estuary, North Carolina, USA - ASW_4 | ecosystem: Environmental > Aquatic > Freshwater > Wetlands > Sediment | place: USA: North...
GCGCGCGCCGCCAGCGTGGCGAGCGACTGCACCGCGTCATCGACCAGCGCCTCGTCGCCTTCCATCTCGGCAAGCTCGATCAGTTCGACCGTATCGCCCATCTCCTTTTCGATCGACCGCGTCGCGGTGATCGCCTCGTCGAGACGGCGGCGTTCGCGCATGACATCCTGCGCCGCCTTGGGATTGTCCCACAGCGTCGGGTCCTCGACCTTCGCATTGAGTTCGTCGAGGCGGCGCACCGCGCGGTCCCAGTCGAGGAAACGGCGCAAGAGCGCCAGCGCGGCGTTGATGGTATCGACATGATCCTGCGCTTCGGCGCGCATGGTCTTTGCTCCTGAAACTGTAGGCGACGGCCATAGTGGCTCCGCCGCGCGAGGCAAGCCGTCAGATGATACCGCCGCGGTCGTCGAGGAAGTCGGCGTCGCTGCGCCGGCCATTGCCTTCCTGCACCGGTGCATCAGGTCGCTTGGCGGAGGCGGCGGGCTTGATCTCTTCTTCGCGGATCGTCCGGCGCGGTTCGCTTTCGGGCTTAAAGGCTTCCCAGATGATCGCCGCCTTGGGATCGGTCCCCGGCCACGCGCCATAGACGCGGCGGCCCGACTGGCGGTCGATGCGCACCATGCGGATATTCTTCGGCGCAATGAACGGCACCGGCGGCCGGTCGGTCAGCGATTCGAGGAAGAATTGCTTGAATACCGGCGCGGCGAGGCTGCCGCCCTGCGCATAGCCGCCCATGCTGCGCGGCTGGTCATAGCCCATGTAGAGGCCGGCGACGACGTCGGGGGTGCCGCCGACGAACCAGACGTCGGTCGGGCCGGTGGTCGTCCCCGTCTTGCCGAACAGCGGCACGTTCAGATCGCGCAGCACCTGCGCGGTCCCGCGCTGAACGACGCCTTCGAGCATATGGACGACCTGATAGGCGGTCATCGGGTCCATCAGCTGCTTGCCCGACGGCGTGAAGCGCGGCATCGGCTTGCCATCCCAATCGTCGCTGTTGCACCCCTCGCAGGGCCTCCAGTTCTTGGGAAAGATCACCTTGCCGCGGCGATCCTGGACATAGTCGATCAGTCGCGGCTTGAGCTCGCGGCCGTGGTTGGCGAGCATCGAAAAGGCGTTGACCATCTTTTCGACCGTCGTCGACCCGGCGCCGAGCGCGGTCGACAGATAGGGTTCGTGCGTCCCGATCCCCATCGTCTTGATCGTTTCGACGATCGGTTCCATCCCGATCTGGCTCGCCGTCCTGACCGTCATCAGATTGCGCGACTGCTCAAGGCCCCAGCGCATCGTATGTTCGCCGCTGCCGCTCGCGCCGCCGAAGTTGCGGAAGCATTTGTTGCCGAAGCGCGCGCCCTGATAGACGCAGAAGGGGCCGTCGACGATCAGCGTCGCGGGGGTCATGCCATTGTCGAGTGCCGTCGCATAGACGAAGGGCTTGATCGTCGACCCCGGCTGGCGTTCGGCCTGGGTCGCCCGATTGAACGGCGACAGGCGAACGTCGAACCCGCCCTGCATCGCATAGATGCGGCCCGAATGGGGGCTTTCGACGACCATGCCGCCCGACACTTCGGGGATGTTCTTCAGCGTATAGACGCCGGGCCCGGTCGCCTTGACCGCGATCAGGTCACCCGGACGCATCGCCGAAAAGGCGCTGCCGCCCGTCTTGCGATAGCCCATGCTCGCGGCACCGGCGGGCAGGCGCCCCTCTTCGCCGTCGGCAAAGCCGATGCGCGCCTCGCCGGCCGTTTTGGCGAGCACCGCGGCAACGCGCCAATTGTCGTAGTCGATGCCGATGAAGCTCGACGCGAGGCGGCTGCGCCATTTGTCGTCGGCCTCGATCCGCGCGATCGGTCCCGACCAGCCCTTGCCGGTGTCGTAGCGGACGAGGCCGCGGCGCAGCGCGCCGGTCGCGGCCTGCTGCATCTTGTCGTCATAAGGGGTGCGCACCCAAAGCCCGCCGCCATAAACGCTGAGCGGGCCGTCCTCGGGGGTCTCGCCGAACTGGTCGATCAGCTGGCGGCGCACCTCTTCCATATAATAGCCGCCGACCTGCGCGACCGCCTTGTTGCCCGTTTCAGAGAGGCCGAGCGGCATCGCCTGCGCGGCGTCGCGCTGCGCCGCGGTGATCCAGCCGTTGCGGAACATTTCGGAGAGCACGAAATTGCGCCGCGCGATCGCCTTGTCGGTATTGCGCGCGCGGCCATAGGTTTCGGGTGCCTTGGGCAAAATGGCGAGGAAGGCCATTTCGTGAAGCGCGAGCTGGTCGACATCCTTGTCGAAGTAGGCGCGCGCGGCCGCTTGGACGCCGAAGCTGCGGCGGCCGAGCGGAATTTCGTTCAGATACAGTTCGAGGATCTGCTGCTTCGTAAGCGCCGCCTCGATCCGCTTGGCGAGGATCGCCTCGCGAATCTTGCGGGTATAGCTGACCTCGCCCGTCAGCAGCAGATTCTTCGCCACCTGCTGCGTGATCGTCGAGGCACCGACCGGGCGGCCGTCGCGCTTCAGATTGGTCAGGATCGCGGTCGCGATGCCGGGATAGTCGATCCCGCCATGTTCGAAAAAGGTGCGATCCTCGGCCGCGAGAAAGGCGCGGACGAGAAGCTGGGGATATTCGGCATATTCCAGCTGGACGCGGCGCTCGCGTGCATAGCTGTGGACGGGCTTGCCCTCGCCGTCGCGCACCATCGTCGGCAGCGGCGGCTGATAGTCGCGAAGCTGGTCGACCGAAGGCAGGTTACGGGCGAAAATCGTCCACAGCAGCGCCAGTGCGGCCACGCCCGCCAGCGCCAGATAGCCGAGCCAGCGGAACCAGCGCCGCGTCCACATCTGCCGGAACCAGCCAATGACGGCGTTGCTGTCGCGACGCAGGCGGTAACGGAAGTGGGACGTGCTGTCGGCGACCATGATTGGCTTGCCTCTAAAGCCTGCTTCGCCGAAAGGGAAGCGGCTTGCGCCCGGACGGTCAGCCGTCCGTCGCGAGATCCTGGAGCGACGCCTTTAGCAGACGCGCAGCGTCGGCGAGCACCGCATCGGCGGCGACCCGATCTTCCTCATAGAGCATCTCGTCGGCGGCGAAGCCGATCTCGACCGCGAGGCGCAGCCGCCGCCAACAAGTCTCGCGCGGCACGCCGACGAGCCAGGGCAGACATGCATCGGTCAGCCGGTCGGTGACGTGGCGATGCGATTCGAGCCGGACATGGACGAGTCGCGGGGTCGCGTGGAGCGCGCGCAAGGTCCACACCGCGCCCGGCTCGGCGCGCGTTACCGTGGCGGTTTTGGCGAGCAGTTCGCCGATATGATCGGCCATTGCCGCGATGCCGCCGCTCCGGTGCCGCTCGATCCACGCCTCCAGCACTGCATTCTGCCGCTCCATCAGCCGGCGGCCCAACGCTTCGAGAACCGCATATTTGTCGCCGAAATAGCGATAGAGTGCGGGCGGGCTCAGCCCTGCCTCGGCGGCGATCCGGTTGGTCGAAATGCGTTCGATGCCCTCTTCGGCGAGGAGCAGGCCCGCGACATCGAGCAGCCTGTCATAGGTGGCGCGCGCGCGGTCCTGCTTCGGCGGCGCCTTCGCCGCGACGCTCATCGCGCGCGCCCGCGCGCACTGACCGGCCAGATGGCGACGAGCGTGTCGCCTGCGACGACATGATAATGGTCATAGAGATTGACGGTCGGGTCGCAGTGCGGGACGGTCAGCGTCACCGGATCGCCCGGCGCCATCCGTTCGCCGATGCCGGGCGCGACCAGCGCCGCATGTTCGTCGCCCATGAAGGCGAAGAAGCTGTCCGTGGGCGCGCCGCGCCGCACCACGGCGACCCCGCCGTCGGTCGACAGCGATTTGAACCCCGCGTCGATGGTGACAAGGCCGCTATGATTGGCGCTGACGACGCGCGCATCGACACCGAGCGCAACCTCGAACGGCGGCGCGCCGTCGCCGGTCAGATCGCAGTCGCAATATTGCTTGTCCATGAAGACGTAGGAGCCCGCCTGCAGCTCGGTAAAGACGCCGAGGTCGAGGTCGATATGGTGCGTTCCGGTCCCCGAGCCGCTGACGATTTCCGCCGCGAAGCCCGCGTCGGCAAGCGCGGCGAGGGCCGTCTTCAGATAATCGGTGCGCTCGGCGATCGCGGCGCGGCGCTCGGCATAATCCTCGATATGTTGCTGCGACCCGCAATAATATTGGACGCCGCGCCAGCGCAGCGTCGGCAGCGCGGCGATGGCGCGGGCAAGGTCGACGGCCTTTTCGGGCGAGGCGACCCCGGTGCGCGCGATACCGGGATCGATGTCGATCAGCACGTCGAGCGTCGCGCCTTGGACCGCAAGCGCGGCATCGATCCGCTCCGCAACATCGGGATGATCGACCGTCGCCATCAGCAGGTCCGCGCGCGTGGCCAGCGCCGCAAGCCGCTCGATCGCGCGCGGCGCGGCGACCGGCGAGGTGATGAGGATGCCGGTGATGCCGCCGTCGGCGAGTGCCTCCGCTTCGCCGATCTTCGCGCAGCAGACCCCGGCGGCGCCCGCTGCAAGCTGGCGCTTCGCGATATCGACGCTCTTGTGGGTCTTGGCATGGGGCCTCAGACCAATACCGCGCGCGGCGGCCAGCCCGGCCATCGCCGCAATATTGCGGTCGAGCGCCTCGATATCGAGGATGAGTACCGGCGTATTGAGGTCGGCGCGCGACCCCTGCCGACCGACAAGATGGGCGTGCAGGGTCAGATCGTCGCTCATGAAAACAGCGCCTCCAGATGCGGGTTCAGAAATTTGCCGTGGGGATCGGCAGCACGGCGGACCGCGCGATAGCGCTCGGCCATCGGATAAAGCGCATCGACATCGGCGCGCGTCAATGTGTGGCGCTTCGCCCAATGCGGCCGCCCCCCATGCGCCCGAAAAATCGCTTCGGCGCCAGCAAAATGATCAGCCCATGGCATTTTTGCATATTGATGCATCGAGATCGCAGCGACCGGCCCCGCGTTCATCGGGCTCATCCAGATATCGTCGGCGGCGACGGTGCGATATTCAAAGGGAAAGGTCACGGGCAAACGCCGGGCGCGAATCCAGCCGATCACCGCGTCGAGCGCGGCGAGGCCGACGGCGCGCGGCAGTTCATATTCCATTTCCTCGAAGCGGATCGTGCGGTCGGACGGAAAGATGCTGTGCGCGGGCCCGCGACGCTCGCCATCGAAGCGCGTCTTCATCATCGCGCGCTGGAGCAGCGGGGTCAGAAAAGGCGCGAAGGCCGCGACGTCGAGCGCGCGGCGGAAAGCGCTTTCGTCGACATCGCTCGTCGAGCGGGGCGGATCGCACGGGTCGCACGGCGTCAACGTCTTCAGGATCACATGTTCGGCGTGCGGAAAAATCCAGAATTCGATGTGGCGGTGCTGCTCGGCAAGCTCGTCGTAGCTTTCGCGGATTTCGTCCCAGCGCCTTTTCTCGATCTGTTCGACCAGATGAAAGGCGGGGACGACGGCGACCTCGATCTCGGTCGCGATGCCGAACAGCCCGAGCGACAGCCGCTGGGCCGCGAATAGATCGGAGTTTTCCTGCGCGTCGCACCAGCGCGCCGCGCCGTCGGCGCCGATTAGCCGGAAGCCGCGTGCAAAGGTTGACAGCGAGCCGAGATCGACGCCGGTCCCGTGCGTGCCCGTCGCCATCGCGCCCGCCAGCGCCTGCGGATTGACATCGCCCTGGTTGGCGAGCGCAAGGCCGTGCTGCCACAACGCCTCGGTCAGCCGCTTGATGCTCCATCCTGCCGGGATGCGCGCGGTCTGACGATCAGGGGCGATACTGAGCTCGCCCGCCATCGCGTCGAGGCTCACGATCAGTTCGTCCGACTGGCATAGCGGCATGAAGCTGTGCCCGGCGCCGACCGCGCGCACCTTGGCGGCCTCGCGCACCAGCGCGGAAAGCGCCGCCTCGTCCGTCGGTCGCGCCACCGTTGCCGGGGCACGGACGCTACCCGACCAGTTGCTCCATCCTGCCTCCGCCGTCGCCATGTCGCTCTCCCGCCGCGAACCGGGCGAAAGCTGCGCGCACGTCAAAAGTTAGTCAAGACTAACTTTCTGGTTCAGCGGCCGACTGCGGCGATCTGCCGCGCAAAATGAAGCTGGATGGCATCGCGGACGCCCCGCGCAACCTTCTTCTGCCCCGCCGCCGAGGCGAGAAATTCCGCATCCTCCTTATTTGAGATGAAGCCGGTTTCGAACAGGATCGACGGCGTATCGGGGGCCTTCAGCACGACGAAGGATGCAAAACGGTGCGCGGTGGTGCGGAAGGTGACATCGTCCGCCGCCTCACGCTCGAGCAGACGGGCGAAGTCCGACGCGACATTCATCGTCTCGCGCTGCGTCAGGTCAAGCAGGATCGACGAGACTTCGCCGCTGTGCGCGCCCAGGTCGACGCCGTTGATGATATTCGCCTTGTTCTCGCGCGCCGCAAGCCGAGCCGCCTCGCGGTCGGAGGCGACTTCGGACAGCGTATAGACCGACGCGCCATGCGCCTCTTCATTCTCGGCCGCGTCGGCATGGATCGAAATGAACAGATCGGCCTTCAGCCGCCGCGCGATGCCATAGCGTTCCTCGAGCACCAGAAAGCGGTCGTCCGAGCGCGTGAGCGCAACGCGGACGCGGCCGCTGGCGACCAGATCGTCGCGAATCGCGCGCGCGATCCCCAGCGTGATATCCTTTTCGCGCTTGCCGCTGTGCGGCGAAATCGCGCCCGGATCGTGCCCGCCATGGCCGGCGTCGATGACGACAAGCGGCAGGCGCGGATTATTCGGCCCTTCGATCTTGGGCAGCGCCGGCGCCGGCTTGGGCGCGCCGATCGGCACGGTGACGCTGTAGCGCTTTTCGGGCGGCTTGGCGCGAAAGTTGAGCGGCGGCTGCCATTCGGTGCGCGGCGTCTTGGCGGCGCGTTCGAACTCGTCGGCCGAGACGGGACGCAGGCGCAGCGAAAGGCTGCGCCCGTCGGCGGCGAAGCGCGCGTCGGTGACCACCGCGGGCCGCGCCAGATCGAGCACGACGCGCGCCGTGTCGGCGGCCGGCCGCCCCTGGCGCACCGCGCTGACAAGCCCGCTGCCCTGCGGCGAACGGCCAGGATCGGCACCCAGAATGTCGAGCGCGATGCGGTCGGGTCCGGCGAGGACGAAGGCCGACGCGCCCGCGACGACGTCGGCAAAGCGCAGCGTCACCTCGCGGTCACCGATTTCGACCGCGCGAATATCGCCCGCGATCGCCGCCGGTATCGACAGGATCGTCACGATCAGGACAAGGATCAGGCCCATCACCCGGTTATGCCGCCCCCGGCGCGCGATGGTCCAGCGCTTATTCGAAAACATGAGCGCTCCGGCCGCAAAAAAGGATGAACCAGCCATTAGCCATCGCCCGTCAAATCGCGGTCAACCGGCACGGTTAACAGGCTATTCAGTATGAATTACGCGAAACGCCTTGTCGGCGCGCGCGAACATTCCCATGTGACTGCCGTGCTTTGGGTTGCCGTTGGTCCGTGCCGATGCTAGCACCCGACACACTGACGGTGTCCGACCCGATCCCGTCCGGCCTTTTGAGGGGAAAGGCTGACCCGCGCGATTCGCGGTTCATGGCCTCCCTGGCGCCGGACATGCGGGGAAAGGCATATCCGTCAGTCCACCCGGATGACCGGGCGGCGGCCGACCCCATTCCAGCGTCGCCTGCCATAACGGTCACCCCGTAACAGGTTGATGCCGTATGAGGCTTGCCATGCCCTCTTCCCATGCCGACGCAGTCGCATTTGCGCGGCGCGTCGACGTGACGGAAGACCGCATGCGCGTCCAGGACCGGACGCGGGCCACGCGCGGCAATAACGTCTTTTTCCGTTTGAACCCTATCGACCGCAGCCGCCCTCCACGGGCGGCGGCGGCCTTTTTGTTTGGCGCGCTGCGGCGCGCCTGGAGTAATAATAATGACCACGCGCATGTTGATCGACGCGCGGCACCGGGAAGAAACCCGGGTCGCCGTCACCAAGGGAAACCGCATCGAGGAGTTTGATTTCGAGTCCGCCGAGCACAAGCAGCTCAAGGGCAATATCTATCTGGCCAAGGTAACCCGCGTCGAACCGTCGCTGCAGGCGGCGTTCGTCGAATATGGTGGCAATCGCCACGGCTTCCTGGCCTTCAGCGAAATCCACCCCGACTATTACCAGATCCCGAAGGAAGACCGCGAAGCGTTGCTGCGCGAAGAGGCGGAGCATGCCGCCGAAGCCGCGATGCGCGCCGAGGAAGATCTCGACGAGCTGGAAGGCGATGTGGCCGATGTCGACGAGCCCGGCGACGATGACGCCGCCGTTGCCGCCCCCCAAACCATCGGCGAGGACAGCGACGATGATGGCCGCGAAGATTCCGCGGACGACGCCGACGGCGAAGATGGCGAAGAATCGCGCGACGATCGCGACGACAAGGGTCGCCGGGGCCGCGGGCGTGGCCGGGGGCGCAAGGGCGGCCGCGGACGCGGACGCCGCGACGAGGACGAAAATGGCGAAAGCCGCATGTCGCTGCGCCGCAAGTACAAGATTCAGGACGTCATCCGTCGCCGCCAGGTGATGCTGGTGCAGGTCGTCAAGGAAGAGCGCGGCAACAAGGGTGCGGCGCTGACCACCTATCTGTCGCTGGCCGGCCGCTACTGCGTGCTGATGCCCAACACGATGCACGGCGGCGGGATCAGCCGCAAGATTTCGAATGGCGCCGATCGCCGCAAATTGAAGGCGATGATCGACGAGCTCAACCTGCCGCCGTCGATGGGCTGCATCGTCCGCACCGCGGGGATGAGCCGCACCAAGACCGAGATCAAGCGCGACTTCGACTATCTCGCCCGGCTTTGGGACGAGATCCGCGAAAAGACGCTGGGGTCGAGCGCGCCGGCGCTGATCCATTCGGACAGCGACCTTGTGAAGCGTGCGATCCGCGACATCTATCACCGCGACATCGAGGAAGTGCTCGTCGAGGGCGAAGAGGGCTATAAGGCGGCGAAGCAGTTCATGAAGCTGCTGATGCCCAGCCACGCCCGGCGCGTGAAGCAATATGCCGACCCCGTTTCGCTGTATCAGCGCTATGGCGTCGAGGATCAGCTTGCGGGGATGCTCAATCCCGTCGTCCAGTTGAAATCGGGCGGCTATCTGGTCATCAACCCGACCGAGGCGCTGGTGTCGATCGACATCAACTCGGGGCGCTCGACGCGCGAGCATAATATCGAGCAGACCGCACTCAGCACCAACCTCGAGGCAGCGCACGAAATCGCCCGCCAGCTCCGCCTGCGCGACATGGCGGGCCTGATCGTCATCGACTTCATCGACATGGATCATGGCTCGAACGTCCGCAAGGTCGAGCGCGCGATGAAGGATGCGCTCAAGAATGACCGCGCGCGCATCCAGGTCGGCCGCATCTCGGGCTTCGGCCTGATGGAAATGAGCCGCCAGCGGCTGCGCACCGGCGTGCTCGAAGCGTCGACGCGACCCTGCCCGCATTGCGAAGGCACCGGCCTCGTCCGCACCGCATCGTCGGCGGGTCTCAGCGCGCTGCGCCTGATCGAAGAGGAAGCCGCACGTGGCAAGGGCAGCAAGATAATCCTGCGCGCGAGCCAGGAAGCAACCTTCTATCTGCTCAACGAAAAGCGCCGCGAACTGCGCGATATCGAGGATCTGTACGGCGTCAGCGTCGAAATCCTGCCCGACGGCGAAACCGAAGGCGCGCGCATGGCGATCGAGGTCGGCGGCCCACCGCCCGTTCAGCGCCGCAGCTTCGCCCCGATCGCGCCGATCGAGGATGATGATGACGACGATATCGTCGACGAAGAGGATATCGAAGAAGAGGAAGAAGAAGCCGAACGCCCCGCGCGCCGCGAACGCGAGCGTGAAGAGGGCGATGCCGATGGCGAAGGCGGACGCAACAAGCGCCGCCGGCGTCGCCGCCGCGGTCGTCGCGGTCGCCGCGATGACGAGGGCAACGAAACCGCCGAGGGCGAAACGGCTTCCGAAGAGGCCGAGGACGGCGACGACGAAGCCGGCGCCGATGGTGCGGTCGAAACCGTAGCCGCCGAAGCGAGCGAGGAAGGCGAAGCCAAGCCGCGTCGTCGCCGCGGTGGCCGCGGTCGCAAGAAGGTCGAGGCCGAAGCCGAAGCAGGCGACGCGGACACGACCGCGCCCGAACCGGAAGCCGTCGAAGCTCCCGCCCCCGAAATGCCGCCGGCTGACGAAAAGCCGAAGCGCAAGCGCGCGCCGCGCAAGACCAAGGCGGCGATCGCTGCCGAAGCGGCCGCTGCCGAAGCGAGCAGCGAAGCGCCCGACGCTCCTGTCGCCGAAGTGCCGGTAGAGGAGGCGGAACCTGCCAAGCCTGCGCCGAAGAAGCGCGCCAGCCGCAGCAAGAAGGCGGCCGCCGCCGAGGCGCAGCCCGCCGAAGCGACGGCAAGCGCACCGCAGGGCGATGCGGCGGACGAAGCCGTCTCCGTCCCCGCCGAGGCCGATGCCGACGGCGGCGCCCCAGCGGGCGAACCCCGCCGAGGCTGGTGGCAGCGCACCTTCGGCAACTGACGCGCCTGCATCGCGTAAAAAGATGGGCCCCCGTGCAAGCGGGGGCCCTTTTTTTGGACTGTCACCGCGGCGGCGACCATCTCTCGCCTTGCGCCCGCGCGGCTGGCGCCCCAATAAGTCTCCATGGCTTCAGTCGAGGTTCAGACGCGCGGCGCAAGACAGGCGGCGATGATCGCCCCGTCCCCGTCCCACATCCTGGCCCGGCTGGGCGCCTGGCGCGCCGCGCTGCGCCTGTTGATGACGCTCCTCGCCATGGTGGCCGTTGCCGCGCGGCCGGTGATGGCGCAGTCGATGCTGCGCGACGCCGAAACCGAGGCGCTGTTCCAGGACATGGTCGACCCGCTGCTCGTCGCGGCGGGGCTGCGTCCCGGACAGGTGCGCGTCCACCTGCTCGGCGACCGCAGCATCAACGCGTTCGTGGCGGGCAGTCAGGACATCTATGTCTTTAGCGGCCTGATCGAGACCGCCGACAGCGCCAACGAAGTGCAGGGCGTACTCGCCCACGAGCTCGGCCATATCATGGGCGGCCACGCAATCCGCGCCAGCGACGGCGCCAAGACCGCAACGGGCATCTCGCTGCTCAGTATGCTGCTCGGCGCCGCGGCGATCGCGGCGGGCGGCGGCGACGCTGGAATGGGCATCATGATGGCAGGGCAGCAGGCCGCACTCGGCAAATATCTGGCGTTCAGCCGGGTCCAGGAAGCGACCGCCGATGCCGCCGGCGCCCAATATCTGTCGAAGGCGGGGATCAGCGGCAGGGGCAGCCTCGATTTCTTCAAGAAGCTGCAGAACCTCGAATTTCGCTATGCCGTCAAACAGGATGATGATCAGGCCTACAGCCGCACGCACCCGCTGTCTGGCGATCGCATCCAGGCGCTTCGCGAAGTCTATGTCGTCGATCCGGCGTGGGACAAGCCGAGCGACCCCCAGCTCGAGGCCCGCTTCCAGCGCGTGAAGGCCAAGCTGCTCGGCTATATGGAAGAGCCCGAGCGGACGCTGCGCAAATATCCCGAAAGCGACAGGAGCGTGCCCGCGCGCTACGCCCGCGCTTACGCCTGGCACAAGAGCGCCTATCCGCAAAAGGCGCTGGACGAGGTCGATGCCCTGATCGCCACCAATCCCGAAGACCCTTATTTCCTCGAACTCGAAGGCCAGGTTCTGCTCGAATCCGGTCGGCCCAAGGAAGCGATCCCGCCGCTGCGCAAAGCGGTCGCCAACTCGAAATCGCAGCCGCTGATCGCCTCGACCCTCGGCCATGCGTTGATCGCGACCGAGGATCCGGCCAATTTTCCAGAGGCCGAGAAGGTGCTGAAGACCGCCGTCGCGCTCGATAACGAGAATCCGTTTGCCTGGTATCAGCTTGGAATTGTCTATGCGAACCGCGGCGATCAGGCGCGCGCCGCGCTCGCCTCGGCGGAACGCTACAGTCTCGAGGGTGGACAGCCGATGCTCGCGCTGCGTAATGCCGAAATGGCGATGCAGGGCCTGCCGCAAGGGTCGCCCGACTGGATTCGTGCACAGGATATTTCGATGGTTGCGCGCGCCGAGGTAGAACGGACGCGCAAACGGCGCTAGATTCACGACGAAATTCGGGGATGCATCGCAATTTCGCGAATGCACAAGGGCGACAAGTGACAGACAAGAAAGACGAATATTACCAGCCGTGGTTGCGCGACCCCACGCCGGCGCCCGATCCCCTGCCGCGCGCCGACGAGGGGCTGGCGAAGCCGAAGGACGCGCCCCCCGTCGGCATCGACGTCGGCCGCTATACGCCGCAGCCCGCTCCGGCGCGCGATCCGCGCGTCACGGGCGAGCAGCTGAAGGCGGGTGCGGCGCGGCTATGGAGTGCGATCCGGCACGGCGCTGCGGCCTTTGCCGACTGGACGATCGATGTCGGCGAACGCGCCGATATTCCCGCCCGCGTCGAGGCAATGGAGATACCGCGGCGGACGCGCGACCTTGCGCAGCGTTCGGGCCGCGGCGCCGCGCGCGCCGCGCGCGCCATCGGACGCGGATCGGCGAAGGCGGCGCGCAGCGCAGCAAGCGCGAGCGGCGAGGCGTGGGGCAAGATGGCGCTGGGCGACAAGGTCGCGAAAATTTCCAGCGAAGCCGGACGCGGGATCGGCGAAGTCGCGGGCAAGACGAAGGCCGGAATCGGCCAGGTCGCAGGTCAGGTTGCGCGCGCCGGCAAGGACGGCATCGGCGACGCCGCGAACAAGCTGCGTCCCGCCGCCGAAGAGCTTGCGCCGCCGCCCTCGGGGCTCGAACAATTGCTCGCGCGCGAAGAGGCAGAGGCGCGCGCCGCCGACGCCGGGAACGCGGGCGACCTGCCGCTCTTCGCCGGCGAAGCGATCCCCGCGACGCTGGCGGAAACGCCGGCCAAGGCAGCGGCAACAGCAATCGCGTCGGACGATGATCGCACCCCGCATGTCACGCCCCCGGCCAAGCCCAAGCCCGCGCGGACCAAGGCGATGACCGCGGGCCGCCTGCCGCAGCGCCAGGGAGGAATGATGGACGGCGTATCGACGCGAACCCTGCTGATCGGCGGCATCGCCGCGCTCGCGCTGCTCGGCGCGACCTTCTGGCTTGGCGGCCGCTTCGGCGGCGGCATGAGCAAGAGCGAGGTCGAGACGATCGTCGGCGACTATATTCGCGCCAATCCCGAAATCATCCCCGAGGCGCTGGAGGCGCAGCGCGACCGCGAAATGGCGAAGGCGATCGACGCGATCCGCCCCGCGCTCGAAAAGCCCTATGCCGGCGCCTGGGCGGGCAATGCCGACGGCGACGTCACGCTGGTCGTCTTCACCGATTATGCCTGCGGCTTCTGCCGGGCGAGCGTGCCCGATGTCGACCGGCTGGTCCGCGAGGACAAAAGGCTGAAGGTCGTGTTCCGCGAATTGCCGATCATCTCGCCGCAAAGCCGCGATGCCGCGCTGATGGCGCTCGCCGCCGCGCGGCAGGGTAAGTATGACGCCTTCCACCACGCGATGTTCGCAGCGAGTTCGCTCGACCCCTCGGCGATCGCCGCAGCGGCACAGCGCGCGGGCGTCGTTACCGACGGCAGCGCCGACGCGACCGCGAACGAGGCGTTGTTCCAGCGTGAACTCGACGCGAATCTGGCGATCGCGACCCAGCTCCAACTCAACGCGACTCCGACCTGGGTTATAGGCAACCAACTGCTCCAAGGCCAGGTCGGCTATGACACGCTGAAGCGCGCCATCGCCAAGGCCCGGTCCAAGAGCTGAGGCGCGCGGGTTTGGCGACCGTCACGCACGATCAGGCGCTCGCCAACGCCCGGCATCTGCTGGCGGGTCAGCCTGCCGCGGCGCTGGCGCAGGCTCGGGCGATTATCGAGGTTGTTCCGACATCGGCCGCCGCCCACCGCCTTGCCGCGCACGCGCTGCGCGCGCTCGGACGAGAGGATGAGGCGCAGGCGGCATCGCTCGACGCCGTCGGCGCGGCGATCCACGATCCCGAAATGATCGCAGCGGCGCTCGCCCTTGCCGAAGATCGGCTGCCCGATGCCGAGGTCGCGCTACGCGGGCGCCTGCGCGACGACGCCACCGATGTCGCAGCGATCCGCATGTTGGCCGAGGTCGCCGGGCGTATCGGCCGTTATGGCGATGCCGAAAAGCTGCTGATGCGGGCGGTCGAACTCGCGCCGGGGTTCGGCGCCGCCCGCGCCAATCTGGCGACGGTCTATTACAAGCAGAATCGCTTTGCGGAAGCCGTCGCGGCGCTCGATTCCGTGCTCGGCGACGATCCCGACAATCCGGCCCACGCCAATCTGAAGGCCGCCGCCCTCGGCCGTATCGGCGGCTATGACGAAGCGATCGCGCTGTACGAAGAATTGACCCGCCGCTTTCCCGGCCACGCCAAATTGTGGATGAGCTATGGTCATATGCTCAAGACGGTCGGGCGGCAGGACGACAGCATCGCGGCCTACCGCCATGCGCTCGCTACCGATCCCGGGCTGGGCGAAATCTGGTGGAGCCTCGCCAATCTGAAGACCATTCGGTTCGACGCCGCCGACCGATCCGCCATGGAAGCTGCGCTCGCCGATGCGGCGCCAACGGACGAGGCGCGCGCGGATGACCGGCTCCATCTGCACTTCGCGCTTGGCAAGGCCTATGACGATGCCGGCGATCATGCCGCAGCCTTTCGTCACTACGCAGCAGGCAATGCGATCCGGTCGGCGCAACTCGGCTATGATCCGGCAGATACGCGCGCCACGGTCGATGCCATCATCGCCCATTTTCCGGCCGAACGCTTTGCGGCAATGGCCGGTGCGGGCGCGCCCGATCCCGATCCGATTTTCGTCCTCGGCCTGCCGCGCGCGGGTTCAACGCTGATCGAGCAAATTCTGGCAAGTCATAGTGCGATCGAAGGCACGATGGAATTGCCCGATATTCCGGCGCTGGCGCTTAGCCTCGGGCGCGATGCGAAGGGCGACCCGCGTCGCTGGGTCGAAGCACTGGCCGATCTGCGCTCCGATGCGCTGGCCGACCTCGGCCGGCAATTTCTGGCGCGCACTGCAGTCCAGCGCAAGACGGACAAACCCTTCTATATCGACAAGCTTCCGAACAACTGGCTTTACCTGCCCTTCATTCGCCTGACCCTGCCCGGCGCAAAGGTCATCGATGCTCGGCGCCACCCGCTCGATTGCTGCTGGTCGAACTTTCGCCAGCATTTCGCCAAGGGTCAGGCGTTCAGCTATGGGCTGGCGGATATCGGCGCCTATTATCGCGACTATGTCCGCCTGATGGCGCATATCGACGCGGTCCAGCCGGGCCGGGTTCACCGCGTGATTCACGAGGCGCTGCTCGACGATCCGGAGGGCGAGGTTCGCGCGATGCTTGCCTATCTGAACGTCCCGTTCGAGGAGGCCTGCCTGGCCTTTTACACCAATGATCGCGCCGTGCGTACCGCATCCAGCGAACAGGTGCGCCGCCCCATCAACCGCGACGGCGTCGATCAATGGCGCCCCTATGACGCATGGCTCGACCCGCTAAAGTCGGCGCTCGGTCCGGTGCTGGAGGCTTATCCAGGGGTTCCACCGCTCGCCGACTAGCCCGCCGCGCGCAAATTCGTTGCCTTTGAGCAACAGCAGCCGACATTTTCGACTAACGCGCGCGCCGTTGCGATGACAATGCTTGCGCTTGCGCTGCACCGCGTCATTCTCCGTCACATTGTTGTCATCGAGGGGGGTCTCTATGCGGAATGTTTCAGCAGTGTTGGCGAAAGGCAGCGCGCTGCTGCTCGGCAGCACGATCCTGTGCACGTCGGGAACGGCGCTCGCACAGCAAACGACGCCGGCCAATGGCGACGACATCGTCGTCACGGCTTCGAAGCGCGAGCAGAATCTGCAGGACGTGCCGATGGCGATCACCGCGATCGGCACCGAAAGACTGGCCGAGTTGCAGGTCAAGGAATTTCAGGACGTCGTCAAATTCCTGCCGTCGGTAACGATCCAGACGGCCGCCCCGGGTTTTGCCCAGGTCTATTTCCGCGGCGTGTCGTCGGGCGAGAATGCAAACCATTCGGCCTCACTGCCGACCGTCGGCACCTATCTCGACGAAATGCCGGTGACGACGATTCAGGGCGCGCTGGACATCCATGCCTATGACCTTTCGCGCGTCGAGGCACTCGCCGGGCCGCAGGGCACGCTGTATGGCGCAAGTTCGATGGCGGGCACGATCAAGCTTGTCACCAACAAGCCCGACGCCAGCGGCACCTATGGCGAGATCGGGGCCGAGATCAATTCGGTCGCGCACGGCAATTTCGGCGGTGTCGCCGAAGGCTTCATCAACGCGCCGCTCGGCGAGCGCGCGGCGCTGCGCCTCGTCGGCTGGTACCGGCACGATGCTGGCTATATCGACAATATTCCGGGCAGCCGCACCTATCCGACCAGCGGCATCGTCCAGAATAATTCGGCCTATGTCGAAAACAACTACAACGACGCCGACACCTATGGCGCGCGCCTCGCGCTCGGGATCGAGCTCGACGACAATTGGACGCTGCGTCCGACGATCATGGGCCAGATCCAGAAGACGAACGGTAGCTATTCGCAGGAACGGTCGAGCGCCGTTACCGGCCAGCTGCAGACCGTCCAGTACAATCCCGAATGGAGCAAGGACAAATGGCTGCAGGCGGCCCTGACGATCGAGGGCAAGCTCGGCAATTGGGATCTGACCGTCACCGGCGGTCACCTGCGCCGCCGCACCGACGTCGCGAGCGACTATTCGGATTATTCCTATTTCTATGACGCGCTCTACGGTTCGGGCTATTATCTGCGCGACAATGCGAACAATCTGATCAGCCCCAACCAATATATCAACGGCATCGACCGTTATAAGAAGAGCTTTGTCGAGGCGCGCATCGCATCGCCAGCCGACGCACCGATCCGCTTTATCGGCGGCGTGTTCTGGCAGCGCCAGAGCCATAATATCGAACAGAATTATATCATCGACAATCTGGCCGACGATCTGAAGGTGCCCGGCACGGCCAGCGACATCTGGCTGACTAAGCAGTTCCGCGTCGACCGCGACTATGCCGCGTTCGGCGAGCTCAGCTACGACATCACCGACAAGCTGACGCTGACCGGCGGCGGCCGTCTGTACAAGTTCGACAACAGCCTGGTCGGCTTCTTCGGCTATTCGGCGGGCGTATCGAGCCGAACCGGCGTCGCCGCCTGCTTCGGTCCGGCGATCGTTGCCGGATCGCCCTGTACCAACCTCGACAAACGGACCAAGGACACCGGCTTCATTCACAAGCTGAACCTGACGTACAAGCTCAGCGACAATGCCTTGATCTATGGCACCTGGTCGCGCGGCTTCCGTCCCGGCGGGATCAACCGCCGCGGCACCCTGCCGCCCTATGGTCCGGACACGCTCGACAATTATGAGTTCGGCTGGAAGACCAACTGGGGTCCGGTGCGCTTCAACGGCGCCATCTATCAGGAGGACTGGAAAGACATTCAGCTTTCCTTCCTCGGGCTCAACGGTCTGACCGAAATCCGCAACGCGGGCGTAGCGCGCATTCGCGGCATCGAACTCGACCTCGGCTATCGCGAGGGCGGCTTCTCGATCAACGCCGGGATGAGCTACAATGATGCACAGATTCGCCGGGATTTCTGCCTGATCGCAAACAGCAGTTTCGACTGCACCCTGCCCGGCAGTGACGGCGCGACCAATGCGCTGCTCGCCCCGTCGGGAACGCAGCTTCCGGTGACGCCGAAGTTCAAGGGCAATCTGGTCACGCGCTACGAATTTCCGATCGGCGGCCTGGGCGGGCATGTCCAGTTCGCGCTCAACCATATCGGCAAGCGGCGCAGCGACCTTCGCATCTTTGAAAATGCGCTCAAGGGAACGCTTAAATCCTATACCACCGCCGATATCAGCATCGGCGTGAAGGGAGAGGATTGGAAGGCCGAACTGTTCGCGACCAATTTGTTCGACAGCAACGGCATCATCAATACGGGTGTCCAGTGCCTCGAAACCACCTGCGGCGATCCCGACGGGCTGACCGGCACCGGCGGGGTATTCTACGACACGCCGATCAGGCCGCGACTGATCGGGATCAAGGTCAGCAAGGAATTCTGACCGGGTGACGAACCCCGCACAGCAACAGGGCGAGGCCGGGCAGAAGCTCGGTCTCGCCATGTGCGTCGCGCTCGTCATGGGCAATATGATCGGGTCGGGGGTGTTCCTCCTGCCCCGGGACCTGGCGCCGCTCGGCTTGAACGCGGTCATCGGCTGGGGCGTGACGATCACCGGCACCCTGTGCCTCGCCATCGTCTTTGCGCGGCTTGCGCGGCGATTGCCCGGCGGCAGCGCGACGTTCACCTATGCCAATGCAGCCTTCGGCCCCGGCACGGGATTCACCGTCGCCTGGAGCTACTGGATCAGTTGCTGGACGGCGAATGCGACGCTCGCCGTCGCGGCGGTCAGCAATCTTTCGATCGTCATCCCCAGGCTGGGCGACAAGGGGCAGCTGCCCGCGCTGGTCGCGATCGGCTTCCTGTGGCTGTTCACGCTCATCAACCTGTCGGGCATCCGCCGCGCGGGCGAGACGCAGATCATCACACTGCTGTTGAAGCTGGTGCCGGTGATCGGCGCGGTGCTGGTCGCGGCTTGGCTGCTCGGTACCGGCGAAAGCCATGCCGCAGGGATGGCGCATACCCAGCCGGTCAGCCTGTCGGCAGTGAGCGGCGCGGCGACGCTGACGCTGTTCGCGCTGCTCGGCTTCGAAAGCGCCGCCGTCGTTGGCGACCGGGTGCGCGATCCCGAGCGGATGATCCCGCGCGCCACACTGATCGGTGCCGCGGCGACCGGCCTCCTCTATCTCCTGTCCTGCACCGCGGTCACCATGCTGCTGCCCGTCGAAACGCTGCAACAGTCGAACGCCGCCTATGCGACCTTTTTCGGAACGCTGGTCAGCCCGCTGGCGGGTGATATCGTCGCGGTCTTTGCCGCGATCGCCGCGCTCGGCGCGCTCAACGGATTCGTGATGCTGCAGGGCGAGATTCCGCGCGACCTCGCCCATCGCGGCCTGCTCCCTTCCCTTTTCGGGCGCGACAATCGTTTCGGGTCGCCGCAAATGGCGCAGATCGCGTCGAGCCTGCTCGCGAGCATCGTCGTCTATGCCAATTATTCGCGTGGCCTCGCCGAACTTTTCACCTTCATGGTGCTCATCACCACTTCGACCGCGATCATTCTTTATGTCGTCGGCAGCCTGTCGGCGCTGCGGCTCGAACAGGCGGGCAGCCTGCGCGTCTCGCCGGGCTTTGCAGCGCTGACCCTCGTCGGCTTCGGCTACAGCTGCTGGGCCTTCTACGGCGCCGGGATCGAGGCGAGCCTGTGGAGCGTCGCGATGACCGCGGCGGGGCTACCCATCTATCTGCTGATGCGGCGCCGCGGGGGCGCGGCCTCAGCGCCAGCGGGGCGCGAATAGACCGCGGTCGCGCAGGATCACCTGCGCCGCATTATGCCCCGGCGCGCCGGTGACGCCGCCCCCCGGGTGCGTTCCCGCCCCGCACATGTAGAGCCCCTTCACCGGCCCGCGATAGCCGCCATTGCCAAGCACCGGCCGCGCCGACCAGAGTTGATCGAGGCTCATATTGCCGTGCATGATGTCGCCGCCGACCAGCCCGAACTTGCGTTCGAGACCCTTGGGGCTGAGGCGCGTCTGCCCGACGATGCTGGCGCGGAAGCCCGGCGCATGCTTTTCGACCGTGTCGATGATGCAATCGGCCGCGGCTTCCTCCTCATCGTCCCAGTCGCGCCCGTCCGGCAATTCGGGTGCGAACTGCTGGCAGAAGAGGCTGGCGACATGGCAGCCTTCAGGGGCAAGGCTGTCATCGACGGTCGAGGGGATGAGCATCTCAACGATCGGTTCCTTCGACCAGCCGTCGCGCTTCGCATCCAGAAAGGCGCGGTCCATATAGTCGAGCGTCGGCGCGAGGATGATCCCCGACTGGTGATGCTCGCCCGGTTCGGGGAGGCAGGTGAATCTGGGGAGTTCGGACAGCGCGACATTCATCCGGAAGGTGCCGCTGCCTGCCTTGAAACCCTTGATCCGGCGTTCGAAATCGGCAGGCAGGTCGCCCGCGTCCACCATCCGTTCGTAAAGCAGCTTGGGTCCGACATTGGCGATCACCCGCGCCGCCGCAATCTCCTCGCCGCCGACGAGCTTGACCCCCACGGCCTTGCCGCCGTCGACGAGCACTTTCGCTACCGGGCTTTCGAGGCTGATTTCGACGCCATGATCGCGGCAGACCTTGGCCATGATCTCGGTGATCTTGCCCATGCCGCCGACGCTGTGGCCCCACGCCCCCTTCTTGCCGTTCACCTCGCCGAAGACATGGTGGAGGAGGACATAGGCGCTGCCCGGCGTGTCGGGGCTGGCATAGTTGCCGACGACGGCATCGAAGCCGAAGGCGGCCTTGACCGCCTCGCTCTCGAACCAGCTGTCGAGCATTGTACGCGCCGACTTGGTGAACAGGTCGAGCACATCGCGCTGCTGTTCGAGGCTGAGCGTCGCGAAGCGCCGCCCCTGCCGCGCGCCGTCGAGCAGCGTGCGCATGCCTTCGCCGACATTGGGCGGGACGCGCAGCGCAAGATCGCGGAGCAGTTCGGCGACATTTTCGAGCGCGTCATAATATTGCGGCAGCACCTCGGCATCGCGGGCGCTGAACTTGCGGAACTCGGCCTGCGTGCGTTCGAGCCCGGCGCCGAGTTTGAGATAGCCCCCATCCTCCTGCGGCAGGAAATTGCTGATCGGCCGTTCGATCACGCGATAGCCATGATCGGCGAGCTTCATGTCGGCGATCACCTTCGGCTGCAGTAGGCTGACCGTATAGCTCGCGACCGAATTGCGGAAGCCCGGCGCGAATTCCTCGGTCACAGCGGCGCCGCCGACGACGTCGCGCGCCTCCACGATACGGACCTTCAGCCCCGCCTTGGCAAGATAAAAGGCGCAGACAAGGCCGTTGTGGCCGGCGCCGATGATCAGCGCGTCATAGGCTTTGGTCATGAAAAATCTTTCGCAAGTGGGGACTGAACATGCTGCCGCCCGAAGCCGAGGCCGAGTATGCGGCCGGGAATCCGGCGCAGCAGCGGGATATGGTCGAGCAGGCGGATCGCGAGCGGTACATGATCGATCTTGCCGCGCAGCACAGGTTCGACGACGCGCCGGTGCGCAAAACGCTGCAGCGCCTGCATCTTTGTCGTGGGCTTCCATCGGCGGTCCTGCACCCGCGCGAGCAAGGGATCGGGGTCGGCGCCGGCGACGAGCGGCACCGCAAGGATGTTCGCGGCGGCCACTGCATCCTGCACCGCAAGGTTGATCCCGACGCCGCCGACGGGCGACATGGCGTGCGCGGCATCGCCGATCGCGAGCAATCCGGGCTGCCACCAGCGGGTCAGCCGATCGAGCGCGACCGACAGCAGCTTGACGTCTTCGAAGCCGCCGATCGCGTCGATCCCGGCGGCGAGGCCCGGCGCTATCGAAACGATTGTCTCACGAAAGGCCGCGATACCGCGCGCCTCGACCGCCGCGAAGCCGCCCTTTTCGATGATCTGCGCGCACTGCCAATAATCGCCGCGCGGTATCGCGACGACCATGCCGCCTTTGTCGATCGTACCGAGCGGGGCTTCGGTCATGTCCAGATCCGCCGGCATCGGCACCCGGAACCATAGCACATCCATCGGTGCGCCAAGATCGTCGAGCGGCAGCCTGGCGGCATCGCGCAGCACCGAGCGGCGCCCGTCCGCGGCGATGACAAGGCGCGCGGGCAGCGTTTCACCGCTCGCCAGGGTGACGCCGTCGACGCGGCCGGCGGCATCGTGGCGCAATCCCGTCGCTTCGGTCGACATGCGCAGGTCGAAGGTGGGATATTTGCGGCCTTCGCGCGCGATGAAGTCAAGCAGATCCCATTGCGGCATCATCGCGACAAAGGGTGCGGCAACGGGCAGATGCTTGAGCGTCGCGATCGTGTAGCGGCGCCCGAGCAGGTCGAGCGTCATCGTGTCGATCGCGGCATGCGGAAGCGCGAGCAGCGCGCCAAGCAGGCCGATGTCGTCGAACAGATCGAGCGTCGAGGGGTGCACCGTGTCGCCGCGAAAATCGCGAAAGAAATCCTCGTGCGACTCGAGCACCGCGGTTTCGACGCCCGCGCGGGCCAAGAGATAGCCCAGCATCACCCCGGCGGGACCACCGCCAGCGATGCAACAAGTTACGCGCACGCGGCCGGTTTAGGCCGAAC
>Ga0187809_10000451_pt1 | contig 22270 bp, 22 predicted proteins | sample NC_wetland_sal_i_8_FD_132415 | JGI IMG/M metagenome (GOLD analysis project Ga0187809, IMG submission 132415) | Wetland sediment microbial communities from Neuse River Estuary, North Carolina, USA - ASW_4 | ecosystem: Environmental > Aquatic > Freshwater > Wetlands > Sediment | place: USA: North...
GAAACGCTGTAGAGTTTGAATTCGATGTTGTAGTTGCCGTCTGGGACGATAGCACCGGAGGCGGATTCCAGGCGGGCTTGGAAGTTGAGAGTGGAGGGGGTGGCGGCGGAAGCGGAGGGGACGTGGAACGTAAGAGAAGCAATTATGAAAGCGAAGGACAAACCAAAGGTAATAAAGATAACTACAGCAATGCCTCTCAAACGATGTATATGTTTGATAGTAATAACAGCAATATACCTCAAACGATAAAATTGTCTGAAGCTATCACAAGCAATACCTTCTAAGCTCTTAAATAGCTTGAAAGTAAAAGCTAACAAGACCGATGTTGCCGGTTTTGGTTTGGACATTTAGTTTGATGGTTTGTTTGGTGCCACTGCGTTTTGGCGGCCTTTTTGGTTTGGTATTTTACGGACACGCATGTAATCTCACAGCGTCACGATCGTGCAATGTCACCCAGCACGTTGAGTGTACGAATACACAAAACGCTACTACGGCACATGGCACGGAAACGTGCGGGCAAAACTCATACTTGTCCGTATACTATTATCAGGGTACATAAGCGTTATGAAAAGAGTAAATGCCAACAAAGTTCGTCATGACTTCGAGTCGCTCAATGAGATCAAGAAAAGCTTCACGTTGTTGTAGTAGAAGCAACGATTTAAACTGACCGGTGTTTCGCCAAGATTCCAAAAAGGTAATGGAGTCTTAAAAGCAAAACTGGGTTGTAATAAACACAAAACCAGGAGCACGACGCTCCTGGTTTTCCACAAGGTATTACGAGATTTTAGGCGATTTTCGTAATCTTGATGACGCTTTGATGTTGGCGATGGCCATGTACTTTGTGTACGCGCTTCTTAGCTTTAAAGCGGATGGCGGTCACCTTGTCTGCCTGCATGTCTGTCTCGACAACCTCCGCAGTTACCTTAGCACCGTTTACCGTAGGTGTACCGACAGCAACTTTCTCACCGTCGACTACGAGCAGCGGCTCAAAACTTGCTGTTTTGTCGGCGCCTTTCAGTAGCTCAATGTTCAGCAGCTCACCTTCGCTGACGAGGTACTGCTTGCCACCAGTTGCAATGACTGCTTTCTTCATATAATACTTTCCGAGATAATTTTAACTACCAACAGATAGTACCAGATACACACCCATCTGTAAAGCGGGTCTACACTTTTTCTAGCGATACTGTAACCGACGCCGATTCGACAGCGCACGCAGTTTCGTGCGCAAACCTCTGATCAAAGACTACCTCTGTCGCAAGCGTTTCAGCCTTGATCGTGTCGCGATGCTCTTCAATCGCTTTTAACAGCTCTGCATCGGCAGTTGCAAGGCTGAGGCGTATACGGTCGTCGACGCTGAGGCCCGCTCTCTTGCGTTCGCTCTGAACCAACCGGACTACCTCGCGCATCATACCTTCGCGCTTCAACTCCGGTGTGATCCTGGTGTCTATGCGCACCTCACTGCTCCGCTTAACAGCTTTAACATTCAGCTCATCGAGTAGAATCGGAGCAAAGCCGAACTTACCTTCCAACTCCGGCACTTCAACGCTTGCTAATGGTTGGCGCACCTTGAGGCCGGCCTTAGCGCGCAAGCTCAAACCTTGGTTCACGTAGTCGCGTACCGTCTCCATATCTTTCATGACAGCCTCGTTAACCCGCCCTGCCGATAACCAGTCCTTAAGGTGAATCGACTCGTCGTCGCCGGTCATGCTGTGATATAACTCATCCGCCATAAATGGTGCAAACGGTGCCAGCACGTATGCTAGACGGGTAAGTACATAATGAAGTGTGCGGTAAGCATCATTCTTGTCGGCGTCGTCACCGCTCTTCCAGAAGCGCCGACGGCTGCGGCGGACATACCAGTTGCTTGCATCATCGATGAAGGGCAGGATTGGGCGTAGCGCTCCCTGTAGATCATAGGCCTCTGTACGCTCTTCTACTTCAGCAACTAGTTGATGTAGGCGCGAAACAACCCATATGTCGAGTGGGTTTGTCAGGGCCGCGCTTGGATCTTCTAGCTTGCCATCGTACTCCCAGCCATCCACGGCAGCGTACATGGTGAAGAAGTCATACATGTTCCATACCATGCCCAGTTTGCGGGCAACGTCTCCTACGTCTTTATCCGCAAGTGAAAAATTCTCGCCATTCGTCAGCGGGCTAGACAACATTAGAAAACGAAAGCTGTCGGCCGAAAACTTGTCCATCAATTCCATCGGGTCGGTATAGTTTTTGAGCTTTTTGCTCATCTTCTTACCATCGGCGGCGTTGATGAAACCGGTGCAGATCAAGTTCTTCCAAGGCGCCTTGCCGAATAATCCCACATTGACCGCCATCAGGCTATAAAACCAGCCTCGGGTTTGGTCGATCGCTTCGATGATGAAATCTGCCGGGAACATGCTTTCAAATTTGGGTTTGTTTTCGAACGGGTAGTGGAATTGTGCGAACGGCATACTACCGCTCTCGAACCAGCAGTCCAGTACCTTGCCTATGTGTCGCATTTCGGTACCGTCCAGCTCGAAAGTTATATCCATCACCTCCGGTAAGTGGTAGTCAGCCAATCGTTTTCCAGTCAACTGTTCGAATTCGTCGTAGCCGCCGAATACCTTGATCACTTCAGTGCCGTCATTGCGGACACCCTTCCACACCGGAATCGGTGTCGCCCAATAACGGTCACGACTCAAGTTCCAATCTGGCGCTTGTTCAATAATGTTGTGAAACCTACCAGTACGAAGTATGTCTGGCACCCAATGTGTCTGGCTATTAGCGTCCAACATCTCCTGCTTTTGCTCCTGAATATCCATAAACCAGCTGGGATGAGCCCTGTACATTAATTTGCCACCGCATCGGTGACAGTGCGGATATTCATGGGACACATACTCCACTTTAAGCGCGCGCCCTTCTTCTACTAGCGCTTTAGCGACAGCTTTGTTCGCTTCCCATATATTCTGGCCCTGCCAACGACCCTCAGTGTAATTGCCATCAGCGTCCACGAGTGATACTACCGGTACTCCTTCGCGCTTGGCTAGATCGTAGTCATCTTCGCCGTACGCCGGTGCCTCGTGCACTATACCGGTTCCCTCTGTATCAGTCACAAAATCCGCGTGCAGGACGCGATGAGCACTCGGGCCACGATTCTCGAACAACGGTTCGTACCGCTTACCTACTAATTCCTTACCACGCACCTGCTTGAGTATTTCGTATTCCAGCGGCTGATGTTTGGCGTCTTGCATCACGCGGCTCACTGCCTCGCTAGCGACGTAGAATTTCTTGCCTCCGTATTCAACAAGCGAGTACTCCATGTCTGTATGCACGGCTACGGCTACGTTAGCCGGCAATGTCCAAGGTGTAGTCGTCCAAGCCAGCAAATACTCGTCCGAGTCGTCAAGCTTGAAATACACATACACGCTCGGATCGGTGTCAAGCTGATAGCTGTTCTCCATTGCCACTTCACTCTTGCTGATAGGTGTCGCGTCTTTGGTACAATAGATAAGAATCTTTTCGCCTTCATAAATCTTGCCTTTTTCGTACAGCTGCTTAAATGCCCACCACACCGACTCCATATACTCTGGATCCATGGTCTTGTAAGCGCCTCTGAACTCGACCCAGCGACCAAGCCGTTCGATGGTATCTTCCCACTCAGTGCCAGTGCGCACCATGGCCGCACGGCATTGTTGCACATAGTCACTAATGCTGATCTTGGTGCCGATCTCTTTTTTACTTTTGATGCCTAGTTGCTTTTCTACATACACCTCGGCAGGCAGGCCGTGACAATCCCACCCCCAGCGCCTTTCCACACGTTGACCTTTCATGGTGTGAAAGCGTCCCATAACGTCCTTAACGGTCGACACAAGCAAGTGTCCGTGATGAGGTGTGCCAGTCAAAAACGGTGGCCCGTCATAGAAAACCCATTGATTGTCAACCGGCCGTTGCTCGATTGACCTTTCGAAAGTCCTATCTTTTCTCCATTTTTGCACCAAGTCTTTTTCGTACTCGATGGCTTTTCTGCGCGTACCTTTTTCGAATTTCATTGCCTCTCCTTATGCCAAATAAAAAATCACCTTCTCGGGTTATCGGATCCTAAGCTGGAGGTACCATCCGATTTCCTTTGAGATGATCTCAAAAGCACTTGGTTACTGCTGTAACGGGCTTACCCGTCAGGTTCTACTAAGCCAATTGACCGTTCTTCCTGCTGCTTCGTGGTTGATGGCCACTTATCTAAATATCGTAGAGCGCATGTCCCAAATTGTACTTTTTACTATAACTAATTATTCGTCCCGTCGCAAGTCAGCCAGCGTGGACATAACCAGCTACCTCTTCCAGGAGCGGCAAATTATCACCTTCCCATGATTTCATTAGCTGGCCATCATCAGCCAGCACGAGTATGGCCGGATACTGCACGACATCATAGAGACTCGCTGTTGCGGACCCATCCCGCGTATCGATATTAAGCACATCTAGCACATTTGCATTAGCTTCGTGCTGATATCTGAAGTCCCTGATAAAAGATTCAATTACGCGGCCATGTTCTGAATTTGGGCGGTAAAGCACAAGCACCTTCATGACCCTCTAAGCATAACATGGGCACCTTGGCGGTTCAATAAAAGGGGCTTGGACAACCGCCAAGCCCCTTTCCTGCTTACTGCCGTAAGGGCAGTAGGCCTAGCTACAACCTGTCGTTGAACCACAGGCAGTGCAAACGTAGCAGCTGCCGGCGCGCTGCGTTTGGTTACCGCAGTTGTAGCAAATCGGTGCCGCGTCATCTACCGCAGCAGGTACTGGTGCTACTGATTTGACTTTAGCGACCGTAGTAGCAACTGTCTTCGGCTCCGGTCGGCCGAGCGCCGGCTGTTCGGCAACTTGGTCGGCAACTTCCACCCCTTCATCGATGGCAGGCTCTTCAAGTAGCGTGATTTGCTCTTCCGGCATGTCCTCGATCGATGCGAGGCCAAGCTCAAGCCTGTCGTCGAATGACAAGTACGTCAGCGCCAAACGACGGGCAATGAAATCGATGATCGATGAAGCCGTACGGATATCTGGATCGTCGGTGATGCCCGAAGGGGCGAACGAGGTATTCAGGAACGATTTAATATACGTCTTGATCGGGACGCCATACTGCAATCCATGACTAACAGAGATTGCGAAGCTGTCCATGATACCGCGCAGGGTTGAGCCATGTTTCGAAAAGTTTACGAAGAGCTCTCCTGGAGCGCCATCTTCGTATTCCCCTACGATGAGATAGCCATGACTATCAGCAACCGTAAACGAGAAAGTGCGCGCAGTGCGTTCTTTTGGCAGTTCGCGGCGTATCGCGCCCTTCACGACAATACGACTATCCAATGACTCGGCGACAATAGCAGTAGCAGCCGGAGCTTGAACTACCGCTTCCTTCACTGCAGGTGGCTCTTGTTTCTCTTCTTTCTTAGCCATACTTAACGGCTGGGCAACCTTACAGTTGTCGCGGTAGATCGCCACAGCCTTGAGGCCCATCTTCCAAGCATCAATGTGTAATTGCTCAACATCCTCTACGGTGACATCCTCGGGCATGTTGATGGTCTTGCTGATAGCACCGGACAAGAATGGTTGTACCGCTGACATCATCTTTACATGTCCCAAGTAGTGGATGGCGTTGTCGCCCATCGAGCAAGCAAATACCGGTTCATGCTCTTTTTTGAGGTGAGGCGCACCGATTATAGTTTTTTCTACATCGATATACTTTATGATATCATCAACCTGTTTTTGGTTGTATCCCAATGCTTTGAGTGCACGCGGAACGGTTTGGTTAACGATACTCATCGTGCCACCACCCACCAACTTCTTGAGTTTCACCAGACCGAGGTCCGGCTCAATACCAGTCGTATCGCAATCCATCATTAGACCTATCGTGCCTGTTGGTGCAAGGACGCTCGCCTGTGAGTTGCGGACCCCATATAAGCCTCCTAGCTCGACCGCTTCGTCCCATGCAGTAGCGGCAGCGTTTAGCAGCTCCTCTGAGACATAGCTCGGGTTAATATTAGAGACCTCTTGGCGATGCATACGCAAAACCTCGAGCATATTGTCGCGGTCCTTGTGAAAGCCTGCGAATGGGCCGACCTTACGGGCTATCCGTGCACTGGCAGCGTATGAGTGCCCCGTTAAGAGCGCCGTGATAGCGGCAGCCTGGGCTCGCCCTTCTTCGGAATCGTATGGCAATCCTTGCGCCATCAACAATGCCCCTAGGTTCGCATAACCAATACCTAGTTCGCGGTATGCCCGAGCATTCTTCGCAATTCCTTCTGTTGGGTATTCCGAGTAACCGACCAAGATTTCCTGGGCAGTAAATATCAGCTCGACCGTGTGCCGAAATGCCTCTACCTCAAATGTGTTGTCATCGCGCAGGTACTTCAACAAATTGATACTCGCCAAGTTACAGGCCGAATTATCGAGATGCATATATTCACTACAAGGGTTGCTGCCGTTAATACGGCCGGCGTTCGGTGTCGTGTGCCACTTGTTTATAGTAGTGTCGAACTGCATGCCTGGGTCAGCACACTCCCATGCCGCCTCGGCAATCTGGCGGAACAATTTACGGGCTTTGACCTTTTTAACTACTTTGCCGGTTGTAACTTCTTTGAGCGCCCAATCTTCATCATTTTCAACGGCCCGCATGAACTCATCTGTTACACGGACGGAGTTGTTGGCATTCTGGTACTGTACCGAGAAGATGTCCTTACCATCCAAAGTCATGTCATAGCCGGCCTGCTCCAAAGCGCGCGCTTTGCGCTCCTCGATCGCCTTACACCAAACAAACTCTTCAACGTCCGGATGGTCAGAGTTCAAAATGACCATCTTGGCAGCACGACGAGTCTTGCCCCCACTCTTGATTGCGCCAGCTACCGAGTCAGCACCACGCATGAAACTAAGAGGGCCCGAAGCCTTACCGGCGCTTTTGCCAAGAGGTTCCTTGGAAGAACGGATTGTACTTATATTCAATCCAGCCCCTGACCCACCCTTGAAGATCATACCTTCTTCGGTGTACCAGTTAAGGATGGATTGCATGGTGTCTTCGACCGACAGGATGAAGCATGCGCTAGCCTGCTGAGAGCGAGCAGGGGCGCCGATATTGAACCATACCGGCGAGTTGAAGGCGGCACGTTGCGTCGCTAAAACGTATTTTAGCTCTTCGCGAAAGTTTTCCGTCTCAACCTCGTTATCAAAGTAGCCTTCTTGTACGCCCTGACGAGTTACCGTGTCGACAACACGGTCTATCAGATGCTTGAGTGAGCTCTCCCGCTCCTGCGTGCCTGGCGTACCAGTGAAGTACTTCTGGGCAACAATATTAATAGCATTGAGCGACCACCCCTCCGGAAAGTCTACCCCCTTCTGTTCGAAGACAGGCTTGCCGGTCATTGGATTCATGATGACCGAATCACGCTTGACCCAAGTCAGCTGATCGTATGCTTTGCTTTTAGGTCGAGTAAACATGCGATCGACCCCTAAAGATGTTGTTTGTGCCATAGTACCCTCACTTCTCTGGCTTATGTTTATATAGCCCTTAGTTTTAATTTTTGTTTAGAGTCGTGCTCACAGGCGCCCGCTCTCAGGAGGCACCCCACAGCCTTACGAGCTCCTCCCGAGCTTCAGTGGAGTAACTAAAACTCGAGAGGAACCGTCAAAGAGATTATTCTTTGACAGTCGTAGCAACCCTGCGTTGTTTTATCTGGGAAAGCTCGCGCTCAAACCCAGCGATATCTTTGAAACGACGGTAGACGCTAGCAAAACGCACATATGCAACTTCATTTAGCAGTGCTAAGCGCTCCATGACCAGCTCACCTATTCTGGCAGAACGAACTTCCGCTTCACCACAGGAATACAGTTCTCGTTCAACTTCCATTACCAGTCGCTCCAATTGCACATTGGTGAGTGGTGTTTTTTCGGAGGCACGCAACAACCCCGCCAGCAATTTCCGCCTGTTATATAGTTCACGCACACCGTTATTCTTTATAATCACGAGTTGTGGACGCTCAATACGTTCATATGTCGTAAACCGATGGCCGCATTGCGTACACATTCGTCGACGGCGAACAGCTTCTCCATCGGCGACATCCCGCGATTCAATAACCTTCGTGTCTTCGTGTTGGCATTCATTGCATTTCATTTTGCACCTCTTCTTTTTGTACACTTGTTTTGTTCAATTTGAATGTGCTCCCGCACGGGTCCCTCACGACATATAGCGGTTAGTTTTTCTATGATAGCCCTACTTATAGCGCTTTGGCAAATGTTTTCTGGTGTATTATTTAATACAGAAAATGCCTATTTTTCCCTATCTTCATCATCCTGCTCTTTGTGACGAGCGGTCAGGCGACGCAAGAATGAGGGCTTGTCTAGGTTATCCAGCATAGCAGTCTCGTCGTCGGACACAAAAGCCTGACTTTTCGTAAACGTCCTTGACTGTTCTTCAGGGCTGACATTATCACTATCGGTATCACGCTTCTCCTCATCTTCGTCGGCCGCCCAAATGTTCGGCATCGGTTGGCTTGATGTAAAGTCGGCAGCCGTATCTTTAGCACTGTCTTCGTCAAGGTTCGTGTCGATATCGGACATCACCCTGTCATCTGCCTTTGGTGTTGAGCTACTCCCAGCGACCGAAACCGCTGGCTGGGTTTCCTCAAGGAGGGCGTTCGTAGGTAACCGCTTCGCAAAATATGCCGCATCAAAACCCGTTGCTACAACTGTAATAATAATCTCGCCCTCGATTTCGGGATTAATAGTGGCACCAAATATAATATTTGCGTCAGGATCCGCAGCACTGGTGATAGTTTCCGCTGCCGTATTAATCTCGTGCATAGAGAGATCATTTCCACCGATAACGTTGAATAGGATCCCGCGGGCACCATCGATAGAGACTTCAAGCAATGGCGAATCAATCGCCTGCTGAGCCGCTTGGATGGCGCGGTTCTCTCCACTTGCACGACCAATCCCCATAAGCGCAGAGCCGGCGTTACTCATCACTGTCTTTACGTCAGCAAAGTCCAAGTTAATGAGTCCGTGTACCGTAATGAGGTCCGATATACCTTGGACGCCTTGACGAAGCACATCATCGGCGACCTTAAACGCCTCCAATAGGGGAGTTTGCCGGTCGATGGTCTGAAGCAAGCGATCGTTAGGAACGATGATAAGCGTATCAACCGAGTTGCGCAAATTTTCTATCGCTGCTTCCGCATTCTTGCGCCGCTTTTCACCCTCGAAAACGAAAGGCTTTGTTGCAAAGCCCACGACCAGTATATCCAGCTCTTTAGCTACCTTAGCTACTACCGGACCAGCCCCGCTTCCTGTACCGCCGCCTGCGCCAATAGTTATGAACACCATGTCTGCCCCCTGAAGAGCTTTTTTGATCTCTTCGGCAGATTCCTCCGCGGCACGCTGACCAACGGAAGGATTTGCGCCGGCACCGAGTCCGCGTGTTGTGTCTTTGCCGATGTGTATCTTGATTGAAGCCTTGGAGTGGAACAACGCTTGCGCATCAGTGTTGACGACTATAAACTCCACGCCTTCTACGCCAGCTTCTATCATCCGATTTACGGCTGCGCCGCCCGCACCACCGACACCAACGACCTTAATCTTGGCAAACGTTTCTATAGCTGGTTCAACAACTTGAGGCATAATTTATGTGCACTCCCCGAAATGCTTACTTTAACGTATACGAGTTAGTATAACCCATAAGTACAGCTTCGTTCAATTAAATTGACCGAAGGCCTTTTGCCTTACGCGCCTTTGTACAGTTTATGTATACGTAGCTAATTATCGACGTTTGAAGTACCCAAGAGCTCGGTCAACAGCACCGGCTATGCTACCGCCCATTGGCGCCTGCCCTCCATGATGTTGAACATCTTCGGGCAGCAGTAGCATATCTAACAACATCAAGCCAACCGCCGTACAGTAGGCAGCATCCTCCACCGTATCTATCAATCCTGCCAGCGCCTGCAATTTCCCGACTCGCGCTGGCAACTGCAGCTTTTGTTTGGCAAAGTCTGCTATACCGGGGAGCTTCGCCGTTCCCCCTACAAGAACTGCGCCTCCGGGCAACTTTCTGGAGCGCTGGATTTTGCGTAATTCTTTGTCAATGTACTCCAAGAGCTCTTCTACTCGCGCTTCGGTAATCATCACAACATCACTCGATTTGAACGTATGGTCATTGTCCCCCTGTTTTACGGACACCATACTCTTCTTCGGGGCGTCAAATGCGAGGCCAGCACTCGTCACCTTCACCTGTTCTGCGATGTCTAAGTCAGTTTTAAGGCCTATAGCGAGATCGTTAGTGATATGTTGTCCGCCGATAGGAAGAACGGCGACATGCTGCACCTCTCCGTCTTCAATAACGAGAAGATTGGTCGTACCGGCACCAATGTCCACAAGCACTGTACCTGCTTCTTTTTGTTGACGATTCAGTACTGCCTCCGCCGCAGCGAGACTGGAGATAGTATGTCTCATCGGCGTGACCTGCGCACGCTCAAGTGCCATATCGAGGTTACGTAGATTGGGCGTTGCCGCGGTTACTATGTGCGTATCAACCTCAAGCCGGACCCCATGCATACCTACCGGATCCTTAATGTTTGACTGACCATCCAGGCTATAGTTCTTAGCGAACAGTTGAACAATTTCACGGTTGGGCGGTAGCTTGACAACGGCAGCAGCTTCTTCAACCCGAAGCCTATCCTCGACGATTATCTCGCGGTTAGCAGCGCTAATAGCTATGACGCCCTTCGAGTTAATTCCAGTTACATGAGCACCGTTAATGTTAACCGTAGCCTTGTCGATACGCACACCCGAGAGTCGTTCAGCCTCCGTGATAGCCTGCACAATGGCTTCGGTCACATCTTCGATGTGCACCACCACACCCTTTCGCATGCCAAGATTCTGGGAACTCCCGTGCCCAATTATAGAAGGTTTGGCATCAGCATCCGACCCAAGCATACCAACCACACAACGAACCATGCTCGTGCCGACATCTAGGCCCACAAAATGCGGTGCGGAAGAATCACGCATGCAAGCAGTATACCGCTTGGGCTTAAGTTTGAGCAAGTTTCTTGTAATCGGTTACCCGTAAAATAGTTCAGATACACTTAAACAGTAGTGAGGATCTCGGCGTCGTCTTCACATATAAGAACGGTATGTTCAAAATGTGCCGCCCACGAGCCGTCTTGCGTCAAGACAGTCCAGCCATCTTCGGCAACGTAGACGTTGTCCGTGCCAAGCGTAGCCATAGGCTCGATAGCTATGGTCATATTCTTGATGAGCCGCGGGCCAGTATTATGCCGTCCGTAGTTCGGTATATTCGGGTCTTCATGAATATGATGCCCAACACCGTGCCCCACCAGGTCACGGACTATACCATACTTATGACGGTTAAGCTCCTGCTCAACCGCCTCCCCTATGTCGCCCGTGCGCACACCGTCATGGACAGCGGCAATGCCCGCAAGCATTGAAGCTTCCGTGTACTTCAGGAGTGCCGCATGTTTCTCAGATAAAGGCTTACCTACAATAACGCTCACAGCAGAATCAGTAATCATCCCGCGATAACGTACGCCGAAATCCATGCTCACAATATCACCCTCATGGATAACTTTGTCTTTTGACGGTATGCCGTGGACCACTTCGTCATTAACTGAAATGCACACAACATCCGGAAATCCTTGGTATCCCAGGAAAGGTGCCTCGCCGCCAAGCCTTTTGAGCTCGTTTGCTGCTATAATCGCGAGGTCTTTCGTAGACATCTCTGGTGCCACTTCATGCCTGAGTAGCTGCAAGACAGTTGCAAGCATACGCCCGCTCTCACGCATCCCCTCAATCTCGGCTGCTGTTTTTGCGCGTGTGAACATAGCCTCCCCCCTTCTAGGATTCCATCTTGTCCAGACATCGAACGATCTCGTCGTGCACTTGACGAGGAGTCTGGGCTGCATCAATATCGTAGACTTCTACTCCCTCCTCTCTGAAGTGGTCGAGGATAGGCAGGGTTACGGCCTTGTATTCACGAAAGCGTTCGTCAATCGCCTGAGCAGTATCATCAGGGCGTCCACGCTCCATTAGCCGTTCACGCACTACCGCCTCCGTTGCCTCAAGGTGAAAAACGCCCGAAAGGTGAAAACGCCCGCGTCTAGATTGTTCAATAAGCCATTCCGCTTGGTTCACCGTTCGAGGGAAGCCATCCAGAACAAACTCTTCGGACACATCAATGAGATCCAATACCTTGTCCATCACGTCTATCACCTCCTGGTCACTCAGGAGTTTACCCGCCAGCATCTGCTGTCGACGTTTGCCAGTAATGAGCACTCTCAAAATCTCACCCGTTGATATCCACGCAAAGCCATGCTCATCAGCGAGCAATCTCCCTTGCATACTTTTACCAGCTCCCGCAACACCCATGAGGATAATCATCGTTTCAACCTTTCTTTAACAACCTCGGCAACAATACTACCATCAGCAGCACCTTTAGCCGCCTGCTTAACATAGCCAATGATCTGTCCCATGTTTTGTGGGGTCACTTCGCCTAGCGTTTGGATAGCTTTGTTTACCAATTCGCCGATCTCTTCTTTGGTCAAGGCTGCCGGCAAATACTGATCGATGATGGCCCTTTCTTCCAGTTCTTTGGCTGCCCTATCGGAAGCACCGCCCTTCATAAACAGTGTGGCGCTCTCCTGTCGCTTTTTCGATTCTTTAGCCAGGACGTCGATAACTTCAGGATCGTTTAGCCCGTCGCTACCTTTAACCCCACGCGCAACTTCTGCATACGTAATAGCGCTCTTGAGTGAGCGCAGCACACTCACCTTTGCAGCATCTCTTGAAAGCAGGGCCGATTTTAGATCCTGCTCTATCCGCTCCTGGAGCATGTTCTTAGCGTTGGCCTAGCTTAATTCTTTTTAGCTTAGCCGCTTTGCGTTGTTGTCTAATAATCGCCTTTTGGCGTCGCTCGCGCTTACTAAGCGGTTTCTCAAAATATTGGCCCTGCTTAGCCACGGCAATAATGCCCGACTGTTGTACTTTGCGGTTAAAACGCCGCAAGAGATTTTCTAGCGATTCTTTAGAATCTTTTCGTGTCACCGTAATCATCGCTGATAATTGTACTTTACAATTCCTTCTTTTGCAAGAGGTTAAAGCTTGGCTGCCTTTTTGTGATTCGTACGCTGCGATTTCAGCACGATACTTTGCAATTCTTTGAAGATTACAAACTGCTTATTCGTGTGATAAATCTTCGTATTTCCCTGCTTTTCAGAAATTAGGAAACCTGCCTTCTCAAGCCGCTTGAGCTCTCGCTGTATATTCCCCGCATCCTCTTTGATAAGCTTGGCAAGACCACGGACATGCGTCTTAAAATCCGGGTACTTTGCATAAATGACGATGATTTTTCGTCGCACTCTTGAAGTAATAAAAATATCTAACATACGCCCCTATTGTTATTCAGACAACGTAAATTATAAGCTCCAGAGCAACTTTTTTCAAATTATTTTGTGAAATAAGAGTAGTAAAAATCTATAATGTAGCGTACATGTTCTACTACGAGATTATCGTCAACGCAGCTTCTTACCAGGGCAAGGAAGTACTCACTTACGGCAGCAGTCAAAGACTCGCCGTAGGTAGTATCGTTCATGTAGCGCTTAAGAGCGCTCTGGTGCTTGGCGTAGTCAGTGGTCAGGCACCCAAGCCTCCATTTACCACCAAAACGGTGGAGAAGGTCTTTGACATTCCACCTCTACCCAGTGAGTTAATAGAGTTAGGCTTATGGCTTTCCAATTATTACCCCACAGGCATGGGGTTAATAGGACAACAACTTCTGCCAAAGTCTTTACCTAATCCGGTTAGTCTGCCTGATATAAGCAAGACTCACATACCCCTGACACATTCTGCAGCGCCGCCGCTTACCAGCGAGCAACAAGCCGTTATGGATCACATTAAGAGACCAGACACCTATTTGCTACACGGCGAGACCGGTACCGGTAAAACACGCGTGTACACAGAAATAGCACTTCGAACACTCAATAGCGGGAGGTCGGCAATAATACTTACACCCGAAATTGCCCTTACCCCCCAACTTGCGCGCAACTTCGAGATGATCTTTGGAGACCGAGTGATAGTCACACACTCTAAGCTCACTACCGCTGAGCGCCGCAAGGCGTGGCTCCGCATATTAATGAGCACCCATCCGCTGCTTGTTATAGGGCCACGATCAGCCCTCTTCAGCCCATTGAAGAGCATCGGGCTCATCGTCTTGGATGAATCGCACGAACCTTCTTACAAACAAGAACAATCGCCCCACTACCTTAGCGGCAAAGTTGCCGCTAAGTTGTCTTCGCTCCACAATGCGACGCTCATACTAGGTTCCGCCACTCCTTCGGTAGTCGACTACTACGTGGCGACCCAAAAACAGAAACCGATATTGCGTATGCAGCAGCTTGCACGACCAAACGCTTACAGGCCGTCAAGTATACACGTAATAGACCTACGTAAGCGTGAACACTTTACCCAGAAACCACACTTATCTAATGAGCTCATTACTGCTATAGACACCTCCTTGCGGGCGGGCGAGCAGAGCCTTTTATTCCTTAATAGGAGGGGCACGGCCCGAGTTATATTATGCGAACACTGTGGCTGGCAAGCCATGTGCAGCCATTGCAACATCCCCTTGGTCTACCATGGAGATGGTCATTTTATGCAATGCCACACTTGCGGCTTGAAATATCCTGGCGCAAATTCATGCCCCGTTTGCCATAGCCCGAAAATTATACTCAAGAGCGTCGGCACAAAGGCTATAGTAGACGAAGTAACAACGGTATTCCCTCACGCACGTATACAGCGCTTCGATACCGATAATAGGAAATCGGAGCGAATAGAACAACAGTACGAATCTATTCGCCACGGAGATACTGATATTATCATCGGTACACAGATCTTGGCCAAAGGACTAGATCTTCCAAAGCTCAGCGTGGTGGGTGTTGTAATTGCAGATACAGGGCTACAGTTCCCTGACTATACCGCTGATGAGCGTACATATCAGCTGTTACGGCAAGTTATTGGACGCGTTGGACGCGGCCACCGTGAGAGTACTGTCATTGTTCAGACATACGATCCGAGCAACTTCGTAATACAATCTGCGATGGGGGGATCATGGGATGCCTTCTACCAACGAGAGCTCGCATTGCGTGAGAAGTTTCTATTCCCGCCCTTCTGCCATCTACTGAAGCTTACCTGCCGTCGAGCAAGTAATACAGCGGCACGCCAAAAAGCCGAAGGGCTAGCCGAAGCAATAAACGCTAAGGGCCTTCGAGTAAGAATCGACGGCCCAAGCCCCCCTCTGCATGAGAAAGTCGACAACAAATACCAGTGGCAGCTAATCCTAAAATCCAAGCAGCGTGGTGAGCTATTGAAGGTAATCGAAATGTTGCCGAGCGGCTGGAGCTTCGATATTGACCCCACCAACCTGCTCTGATGCCCAGTGATTTCATATCCCGAGCCAACACCTAGCCGCGAAAGTACAAGTAGTTTATACTCATCTGTAAATGAAAGATTCTATAATTACGTTGCCCCACCCTGACTTACGTAAACGCTCTCAAAAAGTAGGCGTTATTTCTCCGGACATAAAGAAGGTAATCCATGATATGGAGACCGCCACTATCGACTGGGAGCAGAGCCGTGCTCACGAAGTAGGGGTTGCCCTCGCCGCTGTGCAAATCGATAAGCTACTACGCATCGTCGTAGTCCGTAATAACTTCGACAACAAAGATGACCACTCTTTCACGGTTTTTATAAACCCGGAAATAACCAAATACGATGGGGCCATCGAAGAAGACTTTGAGGGCTGTCTGAGCGTCAAAGATGTATATGGGAAGGTTCCCCGCTACACCAAAATCCGTGTGAAGGCATTAGACCTCGACGGCCGAGAGTTTCGTGTAACCGCGGAAGGCTTTTTGGCACGTATTTTCCAGCACGAAATCGATCATACGAAGGGTGTTGTATTTATTGACCACATCCGCAACAGCAAGGACGCCTTCTACAAATTGACGGCCGATGGCAGCCTGGAACAATTAGACTATGAAAAAGATATCAGAAACAATCGTCTTCTTTGGTAGTGGCCCTGTTGCAGCTAAATCTTTAGAGCTCCTGCAAGCGTGGTGCGATGTAGAGGCTGTTGTCACTAAGCCCCAGCCGCCGCACCACAAAGAATTATTTCCTGTCATTGACGTAGCTCAGCGGTACGAGTTACCACTCTTTACCGCCAGCACTCGTCACGAGCTTGATAAGCTCGTGAAACAGAGTGCTTTTAGAAGCCGTCTGGGAATACTTGTCGACTACGGTATTATTGTCAGCCAAGAGGTAATTGGTTCCTTCAAGCTTGGTATTCTCAATAGTCACTTCTCTATCCTGCCCGAATGGCGAGGCGCCGATCCTATCACTTTCGCCATCCTAAGCGGACAACGACAAACAGGCGTAAGTCTCATGCTCCTCGTCCGCAATATGGACGAAGGGCCGCTCATTGCTTACAGTGAATACGATCTTCCGGCAGCCATTACAACTCCTGAACTAACTGAAGATCTGATAGAGATAAGTGATGCCTTACTTAAACGCACACTGCCAGAGTATTTAGCCGGAACCATAAAACCGCAACCACAAACGATTACGGAGCGCGCGGTATCCTACTCACGCAAGCTAACCAAAGAAGATGGCACGCTCGACTGGAACAAGACAGCAGAAGAATTAGAGCGAGAAGTCCGAGCTTTCTCAGGCTGGCCGAAAAGCCGCACCGAATTAGCAGGCAAGGCACTCATTGTAACAAAGGCACACGTTGTAGAAACATCCTGCGAGCCAGGACAACTTATCCTCAGAGATGATACGCTCAGTATAGGCACAAAACACAACGCCCTAGGCATTGATTCGCTCGTTCCGGCTGGTAAAAAAGAGATGAGTGCAGCGGCATTCTTAGCCGGATACAGAGAAAAACTACAACAAAACTAGGCGGCCTGCTGCTCTGAAGTCTCAGGATTGCCGCTTGCCGCAAGTATATCGTTCGCTACTAATTTGATTTCGCTCTTGAGCTTCTCAAATTCCTCTGCAACTACTTCTTTGTAGTTAGGAAAGTTTGTTTCCAGCCAGTGAAACGCGCCATTGTCATCATTCCTATCAATGAACGCTTCGAACTCATCCAATTGCTGGTCGGTCATTCGCTCAGCAAGGCGTGTGCCCACACGCATCTCAAGCGTCTCGTAAATATGCCTGAGGAATTTATCCTTTTCTGCTGGAGGTAGGCTGCCGAGCCCGAGTTCTTGGAGTAAGTTGTCGTCTAGCTTTATCATAATTTATATCGTTTACATGTTTTTATATTGTAGCATTATGAGCAGCCAACAAAAACACAAACCCTATCACAAATGGCGGGTTACCGTCTCTCGTGTAAATACCTCTATCTTGTCACCTTCTTGGAGCTCAACTCGGCTGGCGGTCTGTAGACTCATGCCACACATCTCGCCTTCAATTACTTCCTTGGCGTCCTGAGGGCCCCGCTTCAGATTGACGACTTGTGCTTCCGCGATTAATTCCTCGCCTCGCTTAATGCGCACGAGCGCCGGACTAGTAAGCTTACCCGCCGTTACCTCGCCGCCACAAATTACTTCCGTCTTGGTAGTCTTAAAAATACCCTTTACGGTGAGCTCACCGAGCACAACTTCCTTAACTTCCGGAGCGAGCAGGCGTGAGAGCTCCTCACGGGCGTCATCGATCAGCTCGTAGATAACTCTATATAGGCGAATGATAACTTTGTCCCGCGCCGCAAGCCGCTTAATGTTTTGCGGCAACTCAACGCTAAAACCATATATGATCGCCTGGCTTGTCTGGGCTAACTGTACATCATTTTCAGTCACAACCCCTACACTAGCACCTACGATACGCACCGCAACCTCATCAGTGTCAAGCGCTTTGAGGCTATCAATAACAGAAGTAAGCGATCCTTGAACATCAGCTTTCACGATGACATTTAACTCACTCACCTGGTTGCTACGGTTAATCATGCGGATGAGCTCAGAGCTACTGAGCCCCATATTGCTACTGGCACTTTTTCTGCTTGTCGCCACCTCTTCCGCCTGCGCCCGGGCAGCTTTTTCACTCTTTACGACGGTAAATTGGTCGCCGAACTCCGGCAGTGTCTTAAAACCAGTGATAACCACGGGTGTCGAGGGTCGTGCGTCTGCTATAGAAGTACCATTTGTCGATTCCAACCTACGTATATGCGCATATGTTGCACCTGCAACGATATAATCGCCATTCTTTAGGACACCTTCCTCGACAAGCGCATGAGCTATCGGACCGCGACCATGTTCTATGTGCGATTCTATGATCAATCCCGCCGCAGGCACCTCGACACTTGCCCGCAGTTCTTCCACATCAGCAACCAGCAATATGATATCGAGCAACTCGTTGATGCCCTGCTTCGTCTTAGCTGATACTTCTTGGACTATCGTATCACCGCCCCACTCCTCAACCAGCAAATCTTGCTCGGCGAGTTGTTGTTTGACGTGGTTAGGATCGGCACCTTCTTTGTCGATCTTATTGATTGCGACAATGATCTTTACGCCAGCCTTGCGGGCAAATCGGATTGCCTCGATAGTCTGTGGCTTTACGCCATCATCAGCAGCTACCACGAGCACAACCAAATCAGTCAACTGCGCCCCGTGCTCACGAATAGCAGCAAACGCTTCATGACCAGGCGTGTCCAGGAACGTGATCGCGCGGTCATTGTGTTCAATTTGGTAGGCAGAAATATGTTGCGTGATGCCGCCCGCTTCACCTTTCACCACATTTGAACCGCGCAAGGCGTCGAGCAAGCTGGTTTTGCCATGATCAACATGGCCCATGACTGCTACTACCGGAGGACGAGGTATCGCATTTTTGATATCAGTATGGCTGGACTTTTTTGCCGCACGGGCTGTAAAGCCATCGGGTGCTACGGTAGCTTTAGCCAGCTGAATTTCCAAACCGAGCTCTTCGGTTATGATCTGAGCCGTGTCAAAGTCGATACGCTCGTTAACCGTAGCCATTACCCCGTTCTTCATAAGCTCACCAATCAGGCGGCTTACCGGCAGCGCGAGTTTCTCCGCAAGCGTACCGACGGTGATTGTATCTTCAATTTCTATAGTCCTACTCATACGTCGATACTCCTTTCTGTGGCAATTCCCTGCCGGTTATGTGGCCTACATCGTATCGTGTTTACTTAGCGTCTTTAAGGCTCAGTGCGATTTTACGCGCATCCACATCGATATCGAGAACTTTGAATTGCTTCTTCTCGTTCAGCTGGAAAACTTTTTCCGGATCTACATTGTCGTCGTCACCCATCTCAGAGACGTGTACTAGCGCTTCAACGGCTGGGCTCAACTGCACGAATGCGCCAAACGGCGTAATGCGCGTAATCTTGCCTTCAACGACATCACCCTTCTTGAACGCCTTGACTTGCTTGAGCCATGGGTCCTCGCTCATCTGCTTGAGACTCAATGAAAGGCGGTCTTTGTCGATAGCGATAATCTTCGCCTTTACCGTCTCGCCAACTTTGACGTACTTACGCGGATCTTCGACGCGCTCCCAAGAGATCTCGGAGATATGTATAAGACCCTCAATGCCGTCGACATTCACAAAAGCACCGAAGTCGATAACACCCGTTACTACGCCCTCTATCTCATCGCCAACCTTAAGTTTGGCGAAACGAGCCTGCATGTCGTCTTTGACGGCTTCCTTTTCGGAAAAGATAAGCTTATTATCTTTACGGCTTACGTCTAGAATGCGTACGCGCAATGGCTTGTCGACGAGTGCGTTCAGCTTCTGGAGGATTTCATCCTTATCGGCGCCAGATACGCGCGGGTAGTGACCAGCGGCAAGCTGCGATACAGGCAGGAAGCCCCGAATGCCACCAAGTTCAACCAAAAGGCCGCCACGGTTTGCGTCGTAGGCACTTACTTCAACGATTTCCTGGCTTTCAAATAAGCGCTGTAACTCATCCCAACCGCGATCTTTTGCGGCGCGCTTCATGCTGAGCAGCGCGTAGCCCTCATCCATTTCCGGGTCAAGGACGCTAACCGTAATAGTCTGTCCCGGCTCGAGAGCCTGACCATGTCCAATCTCGCGGCGCAATACCACACCCACCCCATTTGGACCTAAGTCGACCCAGACTTCGTGTTTTTTAACCGAACTGATAATGCCTTCTACGACATCACCAGCCTCAAGTTGTTTGACGCTCTGCGAAGCCAGCAGCTCGTCCATTGTTACGTTATTATTTGACATGTTTCTTCATGCCTCCTTAAAAATGTATTTCCGTCAGATGTTATCGAAGCTCGGAGAAATCTAGCCCCCCAACTCACTACCGCATCTGCAAGATTAATCTCTATTATACCTGGTAACCCCAGCGTAGTCAAAGAGCCGGCATCGCGACATCACACCGACATATGCTAAACTAAACTCAACATGTACTTGGGTATAGACATTGGGGGCACTAAAACGATCGTCGCAAGTCTCGACGACAATGGAGTAATTACAGAAAAGTACCGATTCCCTACACCCCAAGCTTATGATGCTTTCCTCGGTATATTGGCTGAGTTCGTCGATAAACTTACTACAAAAAACTTCATAGCAGGTGGCATTGGTGTACCCACGAAAATTGACCGGGTTCATGGCGTAGCTATCGCTGGCGGAAGGCTCAAGTGGAGAAATATACCCATCCAAGACGACGTACAGAAAATTGCACATTGCCCCATCGCCATAGATAACGATGCCAATTTGGCTGGCTTGTCGGAGGCCATGCTTCTAAAGCAGTACCAGAAAGTGCTATATGTAACGATTAGCACTGGTATCGGGACCGGCTTCATTGTCGATCAACGGATTGATCCGAGTATGGCTGATAGCGAGGGAGGTGAAATGCTGCTTGAGCATGGCGGCAAACTACAACAATGGCAAGATTTTGCTTCCGGCCAAGCGATTGTTAGACGCTTCGGCAAACGGGCCAGCGAAATTACCGACAAGAAAACATGGCAGATTATTGCCCACGATATCGCCTTGGGCTTGATTGACCTTATTGCCCTTATGCAGCCAGAGATAATCGTACTAGGCGGCGGCGTAGGAGCACATTACGATAAGTTTAAGGAATACCTCCAGCAAAGTCTCACAGACTACGAAAACCCGCTCGTTACTATACCCCCCATACAAGAGGCGGCGAGACCAGAACTGGCGGTCGTGTATGGTTGTTATGATTTAGCGAAAAGCGTTTATGGAAAATCTGCTTGAAGAGCTACAGCGAGAATACCCTGCGCTAAAGTTCACTAAAAGCAGGTCATTCTACTGGTCTCCAAAAACACAAGAAGTGTTCTATGCGATAAATCGTTCAGACACGGGGCTATGGGCAGTGCTTCACGAGACAGCTCATGCTTTACTAGGTCATACGAGGTATTCTCTGGACCTTGAACTCTTGCAAATGGAGGTAGCGGCATGGGAGTACGCTAAAGAATTGGCCGAGAAATACAAAGTGGCGATAGACGAAGATCACGTGCAGGACTGTCTGGACTCTTACCGGGATTGGCTGTACAGACGCTCCATATGCCCCTCCTGCGGCAACAAGAGCATCCAGCACGATCACGAGCCACGCTATCAATGCTTCAACTGTCATACCACCTGGAACGTAGCATCGTCACGTTTTTGCCGCCCCTATAGGCAACACAAGGAAACGAAAAAATCGCCCGCAGTACAAACCACGGACGATTCATTCAGTAAAGTAAGCCTAATTATCTAAATCTTGGGCAACTTCTTGGGCAACTTTTTTAGTTCGACGCGAAATGCGACCGCCCTTAGCGCCAGCGGTGCGAGCAAGTTCGCGGTTAGCATAAAAGCCACCAGTGCGACCCTTCTTGCCACCCATGGCGCCGATCTTAGCGTAAAAGTCAGCACCGTACTTCGACTTATTGGTTGCAGCAGCAGATTTGCCGCCAGTCTTGGTTCCAGCCATAGTAGACCTCCCTATTTAATGATACTCCGATTTCGCTTATGGAAATAAAAAGGTTTCGCATATTTTGACGAAACCCTCAGCAATTTCTCCACGAAATTATGCTTATGATATCATTCCATGACGCTCATGTCAATAGAAGATGCAACATCCTCAAAAAGATAAAAGCCATCCTATTCGGATGGCTTTTATATAATTCGGCACCGTGCTATTTTCCCAGGGCTCAGGCCCAAGTATTGTAACCGCTACGAGGCTTAACTGCTGTGTTCGGCATGGGAA
>Ga0187809_10000452_pt1 | contig 22263 bp, 13 predicted proteins | sample NC_wetland_sal_i_8_FD_132415 | JGI IMG/M metagenome (GOLD analysis project Ga0187809, IMG submission 132415) | Wetland sediment microbial communities from Neuse River Estuary, North Carolina, USA - ASW_4 | ecosystem: Environmental > Aquatic > Freshwater > Wetlands > Sediment | place: USA: North...
CAAGGAACGCAACCGGCAAACCGGTACTGGTCTCGGGAATCGCCAGACTAGCCAGTGCAGAGCGAAGGACCCAGATTCGGAATCTACTCAGACTTGCTTCCGCGCACCTCGCCGGCACCGAGGGTAGGGCGATTGTCATCCGGACAAATTGGACCCAGTACGACATGCAACGATCGGTCGAGTTGGCGGAGGGGCCGACCGCATTGCTCTATCCGGCTGCATCTCCACAAGCCTACGCCTCGGCTTGGCGACACCGATGGTCAGACCGCATGACTGTGCATTTGCCCAGTCCTGCTGGTGATTGCAATCGTCACAGCGGCTATCTGGCACGCGATGCGCGCGACAGGGTGTCAGCGGCGGGAAGAATCCGCACACAGACCGCGCGCTTGCCGATGGATCTGAGTAGTTTCCGAATCTGTCCTGCCGGCGTTGTTTTGGTCTATGATGATGGCAACTCGGATGATTGGGTTGCAAGAAGCAGTGCACCGGTGACGCTTCCAGGGTCATTCACCCCTGATGCACGCTACGGGCCGTCGCGGCAGATCGCTCCATCCTGCCGTGAACCCGGCGAGCAATGCCGCGGTGCAAGCGCGCTGCTTGCTGATCATCGGGAAAGGAAAGCGCAGTCGGAAATCCGGTCGGGGTCGCTCTCGGGGGCAGCACTTCTGGAGTGGGCGCTCTCCAGCAACGGCATTCCCTGCCCGCAACGCGCCTGCACAAGCGGAGTTACGGTGAACGCCGACGCATTGCTACTCGGGTGCCCAACCCGGCCCAAGAAATAGTGCGCTCAGGCCGTGCCGACAGTCGGCACTCCACGCGTTGGTCTGCAGGAAGGTGCAGGCGCCACTTAGCAATCAACAGGAGCAAGACATGGCGGACAAACTGAGTTTCGGCCGGAGTTGGGAGGCGTACCACCCATCCAAGGGCGTCTGGTTCTGGTCCTGCGCAGCCTGCGTTGTGGCCACGATCGTGGTCGGTTTCGCATGGGGAGGGTGGGTCACCAGCGGGACCGCAACGCGCATGGCAAGTGACGCGGCGGAAGGGGGACGGGCACAGATGGCTGCGGCGACTTGTGTCGCCCGCTTCCAACACGGTCCGGACGCGGCAGCTCAGCTTGCCGCCCTGAAAAAGTCCGACAGTTACGCGCGGGGCGACCTGATTGCCAAAGGTGGCTGGGTCACGATGCCCGGAGATACAACGCCCGTGACGGGGGCAGCCGACATCTGCGCGCAAAAGCTCCTGAACGCCGACCTGGCCACCGCGAGCAAGGGCTAGAACCCACAGCTGACCCGCACGGTCGCGGAGACAAGTTCCTAAGGTTGCGCTACCGCCAGGTGCTGAATGGCAATCGCCCCGCTTGCATCGCTGGGGGTCTGCCTCACTCGGTCCCTGGCAACAGGATCAATCATGAACATCGGAACCAGATTGTTCACGCTCCTCCACGGCAGACAGATCGGTGCTGACGCTGTCGGCAATTGCTACTTCATCGATCGACGTCCTGGCCGAGGTCGCCTGCGCGTGCGTCGGTGGGTCGTGTATCCCGGCCTTGCGGACCCGACGTCGGTTCCGGCCGAATGGCATTGCTGGCTGCATTACACCACGGACACCCCGTTGGCGGACACGCCGCGCTACGCATGGCAAAAACCGCACCTTAGCAATGCCACCGGCACCGCCGCCGCTTATCGTCCGCCGGGTCATGACTATTCCGGCGGCCATCGCCCGGCGGCCGATGGCGATTACGAGAGCTGGGTACCGGACGACGCCGTCAGGCCAACCAAGGCCGCGGCGGCGCGATCCGATTAGTTCTTCGTGTGAGGCTGTTGTCTCGCGGCAGCGTGGGATGAGAGCAGGCGCGCCGCTGACCACTCATTGAAGTGGGGCGCGAAGAGAATTCCGGGATAGTATGTTGTAAATATAGGAGCCACTCATGGCCAAAGGACGACAGCGCAGCAACCGTGAACCGAAAAAGCCGAAGGCACCGAAGACTCCGGTTGCCGCACCGCAGCGTTCATTCGTGGAGAGCGCAGCGAAGCCACCCCCGGTCAAGCCCCGCGACAAGTGACCTCGCAGCGAAGGCAGCGAAGCGGCAGTCCGCCCGCATTGCTCCCTGCCGCGACTGCCGGTCTCCGGCTCAGCACCAGCCTTTCGACGCGCCGTGGGGCACGCGGTGCAGAAGCTTGGTGCGACCGAAGAGCGGGATCCCCAGATAGATGCGTGCAACGAGCAGGTGCGGGATGACGAGTTCCGCTGAGACGCGGTATGTCGTCCCGTCGTCCGGATTGTAGAACCAGCCGCCCGTCCAATGGTCCAGGTCCGTTGCATGCAATCCCCAGAGGATGGTCAGACCACAGAGTTTCCGCTGCCGAAGCAGCGGATCCGGGTTTTGCTTGTCACGAATCACGCGTTCCCCGGAATCCACCGAGGCCTGCAGCCATACGATCCGGCCACAAAGCAAGCCGCTGCAATCAAAGATCTGAATGGCCACCCGCGAGTCGATCAGCCACACACTGCGGTCCAGCGCGGTTGCGCCGCCCGCGGGACGCAGGACGGCAACTGCCAGAAGAATCGCCGTGGCAAGGGACAAACCCAGGCCACCAGCCAGACGCCGCCCGCGCGGCATCGGCTCGCGTCCAGCTACCACCTTCGTCCCAGTGTGGTGGTGCCAGTCACGGCCCACCGCGGCTGCAGGCGGCAGCAGTTGTTCGAGCGGATCCGGCATCACTGCTTACAAGCCTATTTCGCGAGCTGCTCGCGAATGGCCAGCAGTTCCTGCCGGCGCTCATCCGTCGTCTTCGGATAGCTCATATCGAGAGCCTCGAATGTATCCAGGACGATCTGGGACACGATCAGCCGGGCATTCTCCTTGTCGTCCGCCGGCACGACGTACCAGGGTGAGTCCCGGGTGCTCGTCGCATCGAGGCACTCCTCATACGCCTTCATGTAGTGCTTCCAGTACTTCCGCTCTTCGATATCCGCGGCGCTGAACTTCCAGTTCTTTTCCGGGTCGTCGATGCGCTCCAGGAAGCGTTTGCGCTGCTCCTCCTTCGAAAGGTGGAGATAGAATTTTACGATGCGCGTGCCGTTCGCGTGCAGATGCCGTTCCAAATTTGCGATCGACCGGTACCGGCCGTGCCAAAGCGTGTCGTCGTCCTGTGGAGCATCCGGGACCCCTTCGCTGTGGAGGATCTCGGGATGCACGCGGGCGATCAGGACCTCCTCATAGTACGACCGGTTGAAGATGCCGATCCGGCCGCGTTCCGGCAGGTCGCGGGTGGTGCGCCACAGGAAGTCGTGTTGCAGCTCGGCCGCGCTGGGATGCTTGAAGCTGAACACCTGGCAGCCCTGCGGATTGACACCGGACATGACATGCCGGATGGCACCGTCTTTCCCTGCAGCGTCCATTGCCTGAAAGATCAGCAAGACGGCGTAGCGATTGGACGCGTAGTGCAGATGCTGCAGCGCACTCAACCGCGCGACGTGCTCCGCCAGCAGTTCTTTGTAGTGCTCCTTCGACGTGTACACGGGATCCACGTTCGTCGGCCACTTCCGAAGGCTGACCTTGTCGCCTTCCTTCACCCGGAAATCCTTCGCGCTGACTTTCATCCGCTCCCTCTCGTCGATGGGGCCACTCGGGGCGCTGCGCGTCATTGCTTCGTCCCTTCCTGATCGCGAACCTCGCGCTCCGCTTGCAGCCAATCCTGGTCCGCGTGGCCGTCACGATGGCCGCCCCGCTCAAACAACGCGTAGGCCCGGGTGGCGATGCGCGCATTCCTCTCTTCGGGGTCCCTGAGCAGCAACGGTGCAGCCGCCGGATCGAAGATGCGATAGGCGACCAGCTTCACCCGGTCGGTCACCACGAACCATGCCAGGGCATAGCCCCAAACCAACAGTGCCCAACTCCAGCCGAGCGGCGTCATGAACAGCCCATAGACAGCGATCAGGGTGGCAAGTAGCTGCGTGCCGAGCACCGCCGCCAGGAGAATTGGCGCCGGGCGAATGGACCAGAATGGGCCGCGCGTGCGCGTCTGGAAGATCGTCAGATGCCCGGCGACCGACAGCATCAGGTACATCAGGGTCTGGAGATGCGGATGGTCGAGATGGGCAACGCGGTCGCCAAGATAGAACAGGCCGAATGCAGCCATCGGGCCGACGACGCCCAGCACCGTGGCGATCCCCAGCACGAGACGCATGTTCCACGCCTCGGGCTGGTCCTTGTAGCGCACGTTGTCATAGGCAATCGACAGGATGGCACCGTCGTTGAGCAGTGCCAGCATTACGATCATCACCGCCGTCAACGGATAGAAGTTGAAGATCAGGATCGACAACGTCATGAACAGCAGCACGCGCAGCGTTTCGGCGATGCGATAGATCGCGTAGCTGTTCATGCGCTGGAAGATCTTCCGGCTTTCCTTGACGGCGTCAATGATCACCGACAGGCCGGGCGTCATCAGCACGATGGAGGCTGCCGCCCGCGCCGCATCGGTGGCTTCCGACACGGCGATGCCGCAATCGGCCTTCTTGAGTGCCGGCGCGTCGTTCACCCCGTCGCCCGTCATGCCGACGATGTGGCCGCGCTGCTGGAGCACGTCAACGATATGGAACTTGTGTTCGGGGAACACCTGGGCAAAACCGTCGGCCTGCTCGATGGAAGCGGCCAACTGCGCGGTCTCGTGATGCTTCGTGTCACCGAACCCGCTGGCATCGAGGATGTTGGTGCCCATCCCCAGCTTCGCAGCGGTTTCCTGCGCGATGGCCAGCGCGTCGCCGGTCACCATCTTGACGCTGACGCCCATCTGCCGGGCGGTAGCGATGGTTGCCTTCGCATCGTCCCGCGGTGGGTCGAACAGCGGCAGCACGCCAAGCAGTTGCCACTGACCTTCCTGATCGGCACGCGCCACGCCCAATGAGCGGAACCCGCGTGCCGCGAATTCATTCACCGCCTTTTCGACGGCGGCCCCAACCTCGGCGGCGTTGTTTGCCATCTGCAAGATGACCTGCGGCGCCCCCTTGGCGACCTGGAACTGCTTGCCGTCCGCGCCCTTGACGGTGGCCTCTGTGCGCTTATGCACCGGGTCGAACGGTTGGAAATGCACGATTTGGCAGGCTTTCAGCGCCTGGTCATCCTTGAGGCCGCCCAGCACGGCCAGGTCGATGCTATCCTTGTTGTCCGCCCGCGACGCCAGCGCGGCACTGAGAATGACCTGCTCGGCGGCAATTCCGCTCACGCTGAACGGCTCTGCCAGCGTCAGCTTGTTCTGGGTCAGCGTGCCGGTCTTGTCCGAGCACAGCACGTCCACGCCGGCGAGCTCCTCGATAGCAGACAGCCGCGTGACGATGGCCTGCTTCTTCGCCAGCAGGCGCGCACCGACAGCCATGGTCACGGACAGCACCGTGGGCATCGCCACCGGGATCGCCGCCACGGTCAGCACCAGGGCGAACTGCAGCGTCGTGAGAATCGGGTCGCCGCGGAACAAGGCAACGGCGATGATCGTCGCCACCAGAACCACCGCCAGGATGATCAGGTAATCGCCGACCTTCAGCACGGCGCGCTGGAAGTGGCTGACGGTGTGCGCTTCCTGCACCAGTTGCGCCGTCTTGCCGAAATAGGTGTTCGCACCCGTGGCATAGACCAGTGCGCCGACTTCACCCTGACGGAGGATTGAACCGGAGAACACCGCATCGCCGGACTTGCGCGTGGCAGGCAGCGATTCTCCGGTGAGTGCGGACTGATCGACCTCCACCGGGTCGCCGTCGAGCAGCCGCGCGTCTGCCGGCACGATGTCGCCCAGGCGGATGCGGATCACATCGCCCGGCACCAGCTCGCTGGCAGCGGGGTTGGTCCACTTGCCGTCGCGCTTCACTCTGGCCGTGATTGCCAGCTTGGCCTTCAACGCAGCAATGGCGTTGCCCGCCTGGTATTCTTCCCAGAACCCGACGACAGCGTTGGCCAGCAGCAGGACCAGGATGATGCCGAAATCCGGCCAGTGCCGGGCTGCCGCCGAAAGGACCACCGCCGCTTCGATCATCCACGGGATCGGCCCCCAGAAGTAGGAGAGGAACTTCAGCAGCGGATTGGCCTTCGCTTCCGAAATTTCATTGGGGCCATATCGCGCCAGCCGCTTCTCCGCTTCGGCCTGGGTCAGGCCGTTGGATGACGATCCCAGCTTTTTCTCCACCTCCGGCAGGGGCAGCGACTTCAGATCGTCCTGCGCGTCAGGCTTCGATCCCGGTGGGGCGGCGCGCGCCTTGGGTGGATCGTCATTGGTGTCCATGACAGAGGTTCCTTCTGTCTTTGTGGTGCCGCGGGAGGCTTGCGGCGGCGACAAGATCGCGCCGCCGCCATTGGCCTATGGTGAATGGGCGCGAGCCGGCGTGTATTGCGCGATGAGCGGCGCGCACTACGGCGCCGGCATGCTTCGTCATCCGCCGCCAGACAGTGCCCTCAAGCAACAACGCGCGAACCCATTCTGGGCCTGCTTCACCAGCGCACTGCCGCTGATGCCGATCAGGTCGGCACGCTCACAGCGCATCGTCTCGATGAATGCGCCGCCGAGTAACTTCCGGTGCAGCAGATACAACAACGCGCCGGGCCCGCACGTCGCCCAAGCGTGCGGTCAAGAGTAGGACGGCCGTGCGTGCGAGGCCCATTGTGTGCCCCGGATCGGACGTGGAGGGCAAACCGCTCGCGGGGTCAGACGCGGTGGATGGGTATGCCACCCAGAAGCCACAGCACCAACAGAATGATCAATACAAGGCCGAGAACACCGCCTAATCCAGACCCGCCGTAACGATTATAGCCGTAGTAACCGCCGCCCCCGCCGAGCAGCAGGATCAGCACGACAATGATAAGAATTGTACCCATGATGCACCTTCATCTCCTGCCCGAGAGGCATGTTGACTTCCCTGGGCCACCAACGGCAAAGCGGGGTTAGCAACCGCGAAACCCGTCTAATGCTCGCGATCGTCCCGCTGGTCGTCGCGATGGTCCCGCTGGTATTGGCCATCGCGGCGGTCTTGGTGATTGCGGTCGGTCCAGCCGTGCTCGTCGTAGCCGCGGCCGCCGTAGCCGCCACGCGGTTCCAGAACGCAACCAGTGAGCGCAACCGATGCCAGCAGCAGCATGATCAAGACGCTTCGCATTCGATCCTCCAGCATCAGCGGCGTGAATGGCCGGCGAACAACGTATAGTTCGGACCCGCACGAGGTCTGCGGGCGGCGACCCGGCGACCACGGATTGCCGCCGGTGACAGTGAGGGCGACGGCTTCACCACGACAACGTCAACAACCCGGTTGCGCGGTTCGGGGGCGCCGTTGGCCGTCGCCACGCGTTGGGCGGCTTTCCCGGTCCAGCTTTTTTCGATGTGGTCGGCCGGAACCCGGCGGTGATGAGCGCATCGCGGACCGCTGCGGCGCGCCGGTGCGCCAGGGCAATGTTGGCGGGCGGAGCGCCGAAACGATCGGCCTGCCGATCACCGTCACGCGGGTCGCGACATTGTTTGCCAGGACATAGGCCACGTTGTTAACGATCATCTGCCACCGGCTGTTGATCGCGGAACTCCTCGATGAGGTATTATTGCGATTTCCGGCGAGGACAGGTTCCATGATCTGGCTTTTCCTCGGAGCCACGCGGGCGAAACCAACCGCGGCTTGCTTCAACGCAGACAACTTGTGGACGGGATGGAAAAAATGGGCGCGCTCTGCCGGGAGCGCGCCCACTTTTCAGTCGGGCCGTTTGCGCGAGGAGGGGACTAGGAATCGCGCGCCCTGAATATCCGGAATCGGCGCGATGGTGCCTACCCTCGGAATATACTCAGTACCTCTCCACGGTGACACCGCCCGATGACACCCCAGGGCGTATTCTTCTCGGCGCTGATGGTCATTGCGCGACCGGTTGCCGAGATGTCCTTGCCGGCGCCGGCCGTGGTGTGGCACGCCAGCAAGGGCATCGCCGCAACCAGTACGAGCAGAGCCAGAGTGATCTAGATTTGCCTGGTCGTGGCTACAGTCCCTTCGAGTCTGCCGGTTTAGTCTGGAAGCACGCGGGCGGCACCGGCAGCAGATAACCCGGTCCAGGTACCTGTTGTTGGCCTTGTTCATGTCGTCGTGCCAGTACCGATCGAACCGATTGGATGTCATGGGTCCTCCACATGGGCCGAGCGGTGCGAGATCGTCGTCAGACGGGCAACGGGACAGCCTTTGTGAGCGGGGCATCACGATCCGCGCCGTTGGCGCCAGCCGCCTTGCCAGGCCTTTCCAGAAGCTCAAGAAATGGCTTCACCAGGTCGATAGGCATCGGGAACACGACGGTGGAATTCTGTTCCGCTCCGATTTCCGTCAGCGTCTGCAGGTAGCGTAACTGCATTGCGGCCGGGATGCTCGACAGGACCCGCGCGGCATCGACAAGTGTCTGAGAGGCCTGGAACTCGGCTTCCGCATGGATGATCTTGGCGCGCCGATCGCGCTCCGCTTCCGCCTGTTTGGCGATGGCGCGCACCATGTTCTCGGTCAATTCGACGGTCCTGATCTCGACATTGCTGACTTTTATTCCCCAGGTTTCCGTTTGCACGTCGAGCATGCTTTGGACGTCGGCGCTGAGCTTCTTGCGTTCGGAGAGCATCTCATCGAGGTCATGCTGGCCCAGCACCGCGCGCAGTGTCGTCTGGGCCAGCATGTTGGTAGCGGGGAGATAGGACTGTACCTGAATGATGGCTCGCTCGGGATTGATGACGTTGAAGTAGAGCACCGCATCGACTTTCATCGAGACGTTGTCGCGGGAGATCACGTCCTGGGTGGGGATCTCGATGACCTGGATGCGCAGATCAACCCGCACCATCTCCTGAACGAAAGGGATCATAAAAAGCAGGCCTGGTCCCTTGACCTTCTGGAAGCGCCCCAGGGTAAAGACCACCGCGCGTTCGTATTCCCGCAAGATCTTCACACTAGCGGTAATCAGCACTGCAATCACGATGAAAGCCGCAGCGCCGAGCAGCATTGACAGAAGAGACATGGCGTCGTTCCAATGAAAACCAGTAAGGCCAAAGCTCGCCACGATGACCAAGGCTGTGCCGCCGAATGGTCCGATCGGAAGAACCACCCGTGCTGGCGGCGGGCGTTACATGGCCTTGCTCGTGGTATCAGGCACATGATATTGGGCATCAGGCGCAGCCGATTGGCTTACACCCAGGATATTGGCCTGCACCGCTGTTCCAGTAGGTTCGGAAACTACCTAGAGATTAGCCTCGCGTGGACAACACGCGTGATCGCGTGCTGCATCGTCGGGCTACTCGCCATCCTGGCCGCTGGCAGCAACGACGAGCCGGGCCAGCGCTGGGATCGACCTGGAACCGGTCTTCTCCATGATCGCCGCCCTGTGGTTCTCGACGGTGCGTTGGCTGATGCCAAGGTCCGCAGCGATGTTCTTGCTGGGATGACCGGCCAGAACCAGTTCCAGGATTTGCTGCTGCCGCGCGGTGAGACGTGCGAGATGAGTTGCTGCCTCCGCCCTCCAGGCGGTCAGCTTGCTTGAATCGCGTGACTGCTCGAGCGCCCGCTCGATGGCACCAAGCAGTTCCCCGCGATGGATCGGTTTCTCGATGAAGTCCAAGGCGCCCGCCTTCATGGCCTGGACCGCAATGGCCACGTCGCTGTTGCCGGTAATCATGATGGCCGGAAGCTTGTGGCCTGCGCCTCGCAGTTGTCGCAGCAGTTCCAGCCCATTCATGCCCGGCAGATAGGCGTCGATCACCAGGCATGCCTCCCGCCCCGGACGGTAGGCCTCGAGAAATGCCTCGCACGCCCCGAAGTCCTCAACGATCATGCCAAAGTCTTCGATCATGCTGCGCAGTGCCTCGCGTATGCGGCTGTCATCATCGACCACATAGATCACCGGCGTCTTCGTCTCTCGGCCTTCTGCAACAGGTGGCGGACCGCGGTGCTCGGCCGCGGACTGTCCTACCGCGAGAAGGCGCTCAACGACGTCTGTCAGTTCCCGCAACCGCACCGGCTTGCTGAGCCGCACGCTGTCTGCCAACGCGATATGCCGCAACGTGCCGGTGGAGGTGTCTCCCGTCAGGATGATGGCCGGTACCTTGTGACCGAGATTCTCCTGGAGCTTCTCGATGACCTGAAGTCCGTTGATGCCGTTCGGCAGATTGTAGTCCACAAGAATGATGTCGGGCCGGACCGTTCCATCCGCCACCATCGCCAGCGCGGTTGTTCCATCCGCAGCAGTTGTTGTTTCGTGGCCGTCCTCGTGGAGAGATATATCGAGAAGCTCGCGCAGTTCCGGATCGTCCTCCACAACCAGGATCCTGCCTACACGACGGCTACCTGTAACCGATGTGGTATCAGTGCCCGACGGTTGATGAACGGGCAGCGGTGCTGCAGGACGGAGTGGCAGTACGACCTCGATCGCGAAGACGGAGCCCTTGCCGGGTTCCGAACGGACGCGAACCCGATGGCCGAGCAGCGTCCCCAGGCGCTGCACAATGGAGAGTCCAAGCCCCAGGCCGCGGCTCCGTTCGCGTGCGGCGTTATCGAGTTGATGATATTCCTCGAAGATCGCCTGTAGGTCCTTGTCGGGTATGCCGATGCCAGTGTCCCAGACTTCGATGCTCAGTATGCCCGGGCGGCGGCGGCAGCCCAGCAGCACCTTGCCGCGCCTGGTATATTTCAACGCGTTGGACACCAGGTTCCGGATCATCTGCTCCAGCAGACGCGGATCGCTGTGAATCGAAAGGCCGCATTTGACCACACGCAAGGCCAGTCCCTTGGCCTGGGCGTGATAGGTGAACTCATTCTTCAACCGGTCAAGCAGATCATTGATCGGGAACGTGACGGGATCGGCATGAACAACGCCGGCCTCGATCTGGTTGATGTCGAGCAGCGTGTTCAGCATGCCTTCCATCGCGCCCAGGGTCTCGTCGAACCTTACGACGAGACCCTGGGCGCGCTCGCCCTGGACGGTTCGCGCCAGCAGCCCCTGGAGCAGCGCAAGCGTCTGCAGCGGTTGGCGGAGATCGTGACTGGCCGCGGCGAGAAAGCGGGTCTTGGCGGCATTGGCCAGTTCTGCCTGCCGCTTTGCGACCTCCAGCTCGTTGACGATGTGCCGCCGCTCGGTGATTTCAGCGAAGGTGATGACGACGCCTTCTACCGCGCCTTCCTGCGTACGGTATGGCAAGACGCGGCGGACGTACCAGGCCCCGCGCTGCGTCTCAACCTCCCGCTCGATCGGCATGAAGGTTCGCAGCACCGATTGCGCATCGGGCAGCAAGGCGCTGTCGGCGGCCAGGGACTGCAGGTCCGCGAGCGGACGCCCGACATCGCCAGGGATGACATTGAACAATGATCTGCTGGCCGGCGTGAAAAAGCGGATCCTGAGGTTTGCATCCAGGAAGATCGTCGCAACATCGGCGCTGTACAGGACGTTCTGCAGATCGTTGGAAGTGGTACGCTGCCGTTCCAGCGTTTCCTGAAGCTGGCCATTGAGGGCGGTCAGCTCTTCGTTAAGCGACTGCAACTCTTCCTTCGACGTCAGCAGCTCTTCGTTGGTGGATTGATATTCCTCGTTGACGGACAGCGCCTCTTCGTTGACTGCCCTCTGCTCTTCGCCCGAGACCTCAAGGTTCCGGATGGCGCCCTGCAGTTCCGCCCTTGTGGCCTCCAGCTCCTGCTCCAGTTCGGCAACACGCGGCTTGTCGCGCGCGCTGATGGTGCGGTGTCGCTTCTGCTCCGCCTGCGGCTCGTCAACAAAGCAGATAAGCAGCAACTCCTCGCCATCGATCGTGACGGGCTTCAAGTCGATCCTGAAGGGAGCCACGCCGCCATCGTGGTGCGTCGGAACAGGAGCGGCGACGACAACAGATGTATTCTCCTGGCGAGCCCTCTGCAACGCCGATCGAAGCCTCATGCGAAGGTCGTCACGCACCATGGCCAGCAGATCATGCGTCGGATGGCCTGGTGCCACGCGCAGATAGCGGTCGGTCGGACCAAGAAAATACAGGCATTCGCGGTTGCGGTTGATCAGCACCGCTGCCGGCGCGTACGTCTCCATCACCATTCGCCGGCAAAGTTCGGCAAGCGCCGCCTGCCGCGATGCAGCCTGGCCTGGCGCAAACCGTGCAAGCGGCGGAGCACCGTCTCCGGCACTCCGTGACAGGCCGAATTGTCCTGGCCGGCTCCGGCCGATCCGGCGATAGAGACGCGCGGGCCGGCAGATCATCTCGAAGCGGCCATCCGGGTTGGCAACGGCCTCTGAGCTGCCCAGAAGGAGGAAGCCGCCCTCGCGCAACGCGAAGTGAAACAGCGAGACGATCTTCGCCTGCGCCTCGACCCCGAGGTAGATCAGCAGGTTCCGGCATGAAATCAGATCGACGCGGGAGAAGGGTGGATCGGCCAGTACGTCTTGCACCGTGAAGATCACCGTTGTGCGCAGTTCGGGTATTACCCGGTAACCGTTCGCTTCCTTGATAAAGAACCGCGCCAGCCTGGCCGGCGCCACGTCTGCTGTGATCGTTTCCGGATACACCCCCTCCCGGGCGCTCGCTATGGCATCCGGGTCAACGTCGGAGGCAAAGACCTGGAGTTTCACGTTGCGCTCGGACAGCGCGATCTGCTCCAGGATCAGCATGGCCAGGGAATACGTCTCCTCGCCCGTGCTGCATCCGGCGACCCAGACGCGGATCGGATGGTCCTGCGTATGACCCTCGACGAGATCCGGAACGATCTTTTCCGCCAGGAAATCGAAGACCGCTGCATCGCGAAAGAAGCTGGTGACGTTGATCAGCAGGTCCTTGGCCAGAAGATCGAGTTCGGCTGGGTCGCTCCGCAGCAGATCGAGATAGCCCGTGACGTCGTCCGTCGCGATTCCAGCCATCGCCACGCGGCGTTCGATCCGGCGCCGCAGCGTGCCCGGCTTGTAGAGCGTGAAATCGTGTGCCGTCTTTGTGCGCAGCAGGTCGATGATCCCTGGCAGCCAGGCCGGCACTGCGTCATGCTGTCCCGCGCCGGCGTGCACACGGCTAACGCGCAGTTTTGGATCGTACTTGGCGAGCGCGCCCGGGATCTCAGCCACCGCAAGCACAAGATCGACCGCGCCGGTCCTGATCGCGCTGCGCGGCATGCCGTCATGGCCTGCTTCCTCGGGGTCCTGCGCAATGATCAGGCCGCCGGCCTGTTTCACCGCCTTCAGCCCGAGGCTGCCGTCCGCCCCGCTGCCGGAAAGCACGACGCAAATCGCGCGCGCACCGCAATCCTGCGCCAGCGAGTGCAACAGGAAATCAAATGGCAGGCGCGCGCCATGACGGTCTTGCGGTTGCGAGAGATGCAGGACGCCCTTCGCGACGGAAAGATACGCGCCAGGCGGTATGACGTAGAAATGGTCCGGCTGCAGCTGCATGCCGTCCGTTACCTGTTGCACAGCCATCGACGTATGGCTGGCCAGCAGGTTTGCCATCATGCTTTCATGCGTCGGATCAAGGTGCTGGACCAGGATGAACGCCATGCCGTTGCCTGCCGGCAGCGCGCTGATCAGCCGCCGGCTGGCATCGAGGCCGCCCGCGGACGCACCGATTCCAACGACCGGGAAATCTCCAGGCCCAGGCGGCGAGCCACCCATCGCCGGTGGCTCCGGGACGGATCGCGATGCGGGCTTCCGGGGTCGCGGGGGCCGGCGGTCTGGCATAGGCGCCTGTTGATGCTCGATGGGTGCGTTCGCTGGCGACGCCAGTCCTAGATGGACCCGCCCCGGTGAGCAGGCAACCGTCGGCTGCGAAAAAGGGCCGCCGGCAACGCTGTCCGATTTGCCCGCCGCCGACGCAACCTTCTGCTCAAATGAATATCCGGAAATGTTGCTGTGTTCATAGGTATATTCCGATCCTGGCCGGTCGCTACGAAAAGCGTATGAGAAGACTTGGGCGGGGAAATCCCCGTGCGAGGACTCTCGTTATGCACCGGATTCCAATGGCCGAAGACGATCTCATGATTGCTGACAGGGCGGAGGACGTGCTTGTCGCGCTCGGATACAAGGCCTGCGGCATCGCTCGAACCCTCGCCCACGCCGCCACGCTCGGCCGACACCACAGGCCTGACATCGCAATCATCGAGGTGCGGATGGAAATGGCGACAGCGGCATCGAAGTCGCCCGGCAACGCGCCGGCCTCGACAGGCTCGCCAATCCTCTACGTCACCGGAAATGCTTCCAGCATCATGACCGGAGCCCGTGGCCACGGCGGCCTCCTCAAGCCGCGCCGATTGGCAGACCTTCTTCGCAGCCTGGAGATCGTTGCTGGATTGAATAACACCGGCAAGGTTGCGCCGCGATTTTCTGACGGATTTCGCCTTTTGCCGGGTGCCATGGCACGACCATTGGAGAGCGCGCATACATGAAGATGCGTCCCGGATCCGTCTTCTGCTGAACCAGCAGGAAGCAATCGCCAGATTCGGCAGCTTCGCCCTGCGCGAGAGCGACCTTCTGACAGTGCTGGCCGAAGCGGCGCGGGTCTGCGCCGACGGCCTGGGTGCGCCGTTCTGCAAAGTGTGCCGCTACCGGCCCGCGGAGAATGATCTCCTCATTGAGGCCGGATTCGGATGGCAGCCCGGCGTGGTGGGCAATGTCGTGTCGCGGGCCGACGCGAGTTCACCTCAGGGCCGCGCGTTCATCAGCGGAGAGCCGTCGGTCTGCAGGGACCTGCGCACGAACAACCAGTTCGACCTGCCGGAATTCTACGCCGCCCATGGCATCGTCTCCACGGTCGATGTCCTCATCAAGGGTGAAGGCCAACCCTATGGGGTCCTGGAGGTAGATAGTGACAAGGTGCACGACTACGATCAAGGCGATATCAATTTCCTCACGGGCTTTGCGAATGTCCTGGCGGAAGCCGTCGCCACTTCGGTGCGCATGGAAGTCTTGAATCATACCGTCGCGCGAATGCAGGTTCTGGTCGCCGAGAAGGACCGTCTGCTTGAGCAAAAGAAGCTCCTGGCCGAAGAGCTGCAGCACCGTGTGCGGAACAATATGCAGTTGGTCTATGGCATGCTGGAAAGGCAGCTCGCGGAGACGCCGGATGAGGCGGGACAACGCGGCATCAAGGCGATTGCACGCCGTGTTACCACCTTGGCGCAGGTATATGATCATCTGCTTGGCAATGATATTGCCCGCACCACTGATTTCGGTAGTTATGCGGCCTCTCTGTGCCGCAGCCTTGCCGAGATCCAGTCCGTTCCGTCCGGCAGCATCGTGCTGACCTGCGAAAGCGATTTCTTGCCCCTCGAACTGGATACGGTGACCGCCTTGGGCGTCGTCCTGGCGGAATTGGTAACCAACAGCTACGATCATGCATTCCCGGACGGAGCGGGTTCGATCAGCGTAACCGTGCAGGTCCCCGCCGAAGGCGATCGCCTGGTGACCATGATCGTCCGCGACAGTGGCCCGGGATTCGACGCGAGCGGCGATAGCAAGCGACACGGATTGGGTCTGGTGCGTCGGCTCGTCGGTCAGCTTGGCGGAACAGCCAACCTTGATTCCCGGCCTCACACACAGTGGACGATCAAGTTCCCGCTCGACACAATGGGCCCGGCCGATCCCGTTAAGTAGATTCCGAATCTTCCCCCCACGGCGCTGGCGGCTAATCTCGCCCCCTTGCCCGCGGCACGGGATCGCCGGGCGCGCTCCGGAAGAGGCTGGTGCATGCCAAGCATTCTGATAGCCGAGGACGACCTGTTGATTGCCACCATGGTGGAAGAACTGCTGGTCCAACATGGGTATGCGGTCTGCGGTATCGGTCGCAATGTGACCGACTCGCTCGCGCTGGCGCAACGGCACCACCCTGATCTGGCAATTCTTGATGTTCGGCTGGCCGACGGTGACCTGGGAACGGAGATCGCCGGCAAACTCGCCGGGAATCAACGACTCGGTATCCTCTATGTCGCCGGTGATACTACCTCCGCCATGTTGGGTGACGTCCACGGCCATGCATGCCTGGCAAAGCCATATCGCCCGCACGAGCTTCTGCGCAGCCTGGAGATCGTCGCGGAGATGATCGTCACCGGCGAGGCCTCGGCGCCGTTTCCCTCCCGCTTTTGGATTCTCCCGTGGACAACCTGCGCGTCGGCGAATACGGCAAAGCACAGATTTCGTTCAGGCGACCCTTCTTCCGCAGATCCCGTGCAAGCCAGGACAGGCAGCGGGGCGCTGGGCGCGCGGGAACCGTCGTGGCCGAAGAGGACCTGAGTAGTTTCCGAACCTGAGTCCGGCGGTCGCAACTCGGTTAAACCCGGGATTTTCGAGGCTATGATCGGGCCACCGGCTTGACCGGCGCCTCGCGTCATCTGGCACAACACGCAAGTCATCGCCGCGGCCAGACATAGGGGTCAAGTTGAAAGCTATTTTTTTACGCTTCCTCGGTCGTACGTCCCCGTCGTCGCCCTGGGGCAGCCAGGAACCAGTGCGCGACGAACTGTTCAGCGCGGAACGCATCGAACAGCATGCGCGAAGCCTTGCGGCAGCCCAGGCGGTAACGGGGAATCCCATTCGCGGCCAACCACTCGCACGCCGGCTCGCCAATAACGGAGCCGTCCTGCTCGCAGCCTATCGCAACATGGCGACTGCGGTTGACGAGGGGCACAGCGTGACTCCGGCCGCGGAATGGCTGATCGACAACTATCATCTCATCGAGAAGCAGATGCGGGAGATCCGTTCGGATCTGCCCCCCGGCTACTATCGCCAACTGCCGAAACTGGCCGATGGGCCGTTCGCCGGCTACCCGCGGGTGTTTGGTCTGGCATGGGCGTTCGTCGCGCATACGGATAGCTGCTTCGAATCGGCAATGCTGTGCCGGTTCGTGGAGGCCTACCAGGACGTACAGCCGCTGATGATCGGCGAGCTGTGGGCGGTATCGATCACGCTCCGCATCGTCCTGATCGAGAATCTCCGCCGGGTCGCGCAGCAGATCGTGCACGGTCGCGCCGCGCGGAAGCAGGCGGACGAGCTTGCGGACCGCCTGCTGGGGGCGGGGACGCGCGCCGCCGAACCGGTCGCGGTGGTGCTCGCCGATTATGAGCGTACAAGATTCTCAGATTCGTTTGCAGTTCAGCTCCTGCACCGGCTGCGCGATCAGGACCCCGGCATCACGCCGGCGCTGACCTGGCTTGACCGGCGCCTGACAGAGCGGAACATGACCGCGGACGCCGTCGTGCGCGAAGTGCACCGGCAACAGGGGGCCGCAAACGTCACCGTCCGCAACATCATCACCAGCCTCCGTCTGATTACCGACGTGGATTGGAAGGTGTTGTTCGAGCAGGTCAGCCGCGTCGACAGGGCACTTGCCGAGGGCACCGCATTTCACGATATGGATTTCGCGACGCGAAACCTCTACCGCAGCGCTGTCGAGCAGTTGGCACGCGGTTCGGACCGTTCAGAGATCGACGTGGCGTGCTGCGCGGTTCTTGCGGCCACCCGTGCCCAGGCGGCAGCTTGCTCCACCCCAGGCGACCCACGCAGGGGCGATCCGGGCTACCATTTGCTGGCCGGAGGACGCCGGGAATTCCAGATTTCGATGGGCTATCGCCCGCAATTGCCGCAACGGCTGGCACACCTGAACGGTGCGGTGGGAATCAGTGGATATGCAGCCGCAATCGCGACCGCCACCGGGCTCCTGCTCGCGTTGCCGCTGCTTCTTCTTGCAACGCGCGGACTCGGTCCGGCGTATTTGGGCCTGCTCGCGGCGCTCGGTGTCATCCCCGCGTTCGATGCGGCCATCGCGCTGGTCAATCGCGCGGTGAGCTTCGGCTTCGGTCCCGCACCGCTGCCGGCCTGGGAACTGCGCGACGGTGTTCCCGCTGGCCTCCGTACGCTTATCGCGGTGCCGACGTTGCTGACCACGCCGGACGCGGTCAAGCAACAAATTGAACGTCTTGAGATCCACCATCTCGCAAGCCCAGATGGCGACCTGCATTTCGCGCTGGTCTCCGACTGGCTCGATGCCGCGGCGGAGCACGCGGAGGACGACCAGCCCTTGCTCGCGACCGCCGCGGAGCAGATCGCAGACCTCAACCGGCGGTACGGCCCCGCGCCGGGCGGTGCCCGCTTCCTGCTGTTGCATCGCCGGCGGGTCTGGAATGAAGGCGAGGGGAAGTGGATCGGCTGGGAGCGCAAACGAGGCAAGCTGCACGAACTGAACCGTCTGCTGCGCGGCGCGACGGATACCACTTTCATGAATGTCGCCGAAGTGCCGCCGCTGCCGCCCACGGATATTCGCTACGTCATCACGCTCGACGCGGATACCAGATTGCCGCGTGATTCGGTCCACCGATTGATCGGCAAGATGGCGCATCCGCTCAATCGACCCCGTTTCGATGCAGCCACCGGCCGGGTGGTGGAAGGCCACGCTGTCCTGCAGCCACGGATCAGGCCTTCGCTGCCGGTTGGCCGCGAAGGATCCATATTCCAACGCATCTTCTCCAGTCCGAGCGGGATCGATCCTTATGCCTCGGCGGTCTCCGATGTTTACCAGGATCTGTTCGGCGAGGGCTCCTACGCCGGCAAGGGCATCTACGACGTTGACGCGTTCGAGGCCGCGCTCGGGGGACGCGTTCCGGATTCGACGCTGCTCAGCCACGACCTGTTCGAAGGTGTGTTTGCCCGCGCCGGGCTCGCCACCGACGTCGAGGTCGTCGATGCGTTCCCGGCACGCTATGATGTCGCCGCCTTGCGCCAGCATCGCTGGGCGCGCGGCGACTGGCAGCTCTTGCCCTGGATCATTGGCCGCGGTGCCACACAGGCCGGCGCGGACCCCAGACTCGCCGCCGTACCGGCGATCGGACGCTGGAAAATGCTGGACAATCTGCGCCGAACGTTGTCCGCGCCAGCCTGCGTCCTCGCTTTGCTGGTCGGCTGGGCGATGCCGTTCCACGCGGCGATTGTGTGGACCTGCTTTGTGCTCGCGACGATTGCGCTGCCCAGTTTCATCCCTGTGGCAGGCGCCATCTGGCCGCACCGCCCAGGCGTCACAGTCGCCAGCCATCTCCGCGCGCTCGGCGGCGATCTGCGCCTTGCCGCCACCCTGTCAGGGCTCAACGTCATCCTGCTGGCGCACCAGGCATGGCTGATGGGCGATGCGATCCTTCGCACGCTGTGGCGTTTGGCCTGGAGCCACCGGAACCTGCTGGAATGGGTGACGGCCGCGCAGGCAACGATTGACCGCCCCCTGGATCTCGTCGGCTTCTATCGCCGAATGGCGGGTGCGCTGGGAATTGGCGCCGCTACGGTGTTCGTCGCATGGTCTGCGGGGCACGGCATCTGGCTTCTGGCCGCGCCCTTCGCCGCGCTGTGGCTGGCATCGCCCGCGGTGGCCCAGTGGATAAGCCTGTCGCCGCGCGCTGCCGGCAGCGTCGTTATGTCGGATGACGACGCCCGCACCTTGCGGCTCAGCGCGCGCCGCACCTGGCGATTTTTCGAAATCTTCGTCACCTCGGCAGATCGGATGCTGCCGCCCGACAACTATCAGGAAGAACCAGCGCCGGTGCTGGCGCGCCGGACGTCACCCACCAACATCGGCCTTTATCTTCTGTCGCTGGTCAGTGCCCACGACTTCGGTTGGATCGGCACGGGTGAGGCAACCGATCGGCTGGAAGCGACGTTTGCCACGCTGGGCGAAATGGCGCGCTTCCGCGGCCATTTCTTCAACTGGTACGCAACCGCCGATCTGCGCCCGCTCGATCCCAGATACGTCTCCACCGTTGATAGCGGCAATCTGGCTGGTCACCTCATCGCCCTCGCCACTGCCTGCCGCGAATGGCGGACCGCCGGTTTCGACGCCGAGCGGCGGCTCGCGGGGGTCACCGACGCGATCGACCTTGCGCGTGAGGAGGCGGCGACGCTCCGCGACGGGCAGCAGACACAGACGGTGACCTGGTGCCAATTCGACGACACGCTCGCCAAACTGGCGTCCGCCGTGCGGCAGGTTGCGCCGGAACCGTCGAGTCCCGCGCAACTTGTCGCGCGGCTGGCCAGCGAGGCCGAGACGATGACCGACATCGCTCGTGCACTCGCCATGGAACGTGACGACGATACCGGGTTGGACCTGCTGTTCTGGACGCAGGCAGGCCTGAGCACGATCGAGAGTCATCGCCGCGATTTGGATCTGTCACCGGCAGCGGCTCTCGACTTGCAGGCGCGCCTGTCGGTCCTGGAAGACACGGCCCGGTCGATGGCACTGGCAATGGAGTTTGGCTTCCTGCTCGACCACGAGCGCAAGCTGCTCGCGATTGGATATCTGGTTCCCGAGGGGACGCTGGACCAGAACTGCTACGATCTTCTGGCCTCCGAAGCGCGTTTGGCAAGCTTCGTCGCGATTGCCAAGGGCGATGTTCCGGCGCGGCATTGGTTCCGCCTCGGCCGGTCCATGACGCCTGTCGCGCATGGTGCCGCGCTGATCTCCTGGTCGGGATCGATGTTCGAATACCTTATGCCTTCCCTCGTCATGCGGGCGCCGGTGGGAAGCCTGATCGAGCAGACCAACCGGTTGATCGTACGGCGGCAGATCGATTACGCGAAAGCTACGGGCCTGCCATGGGGTATCTCGGAATCCGCCTATAACGCCCGTGACCTGGAGTTTACCTACCAATATTCGAACTTCGGCGTCCCCGGCCTCGGACTGAAGCGCGGGCTCGGCGGGAATCTCGTGGTGGCGCCTTACGCGACCGCGCTTGCGGCGATGGTCGATCCACGCGGGGCCGCAGCCAATCTGATGCGGCTGGCCGGCGACGGCGCGCGTGGGCGCTATGGCTTCTATGAGGCCCTTGACTATACCCCCATTCGCTTACCGGCCGGCGAGCATGTCGCCGTCGTCCGCGCGTTTATGGCGCATCATCAGGGGATGACGATCGTCGCGACTGCCGATGCATTGCTGTACGGCGCGATGCGGGAGCGTTTCCATGCCGATCCCCTTGTTCAGGCAACTGAGTTGCTGCTGCAGGAACCCGCGCCGCGCGATGTGGCGGTCGTGCGGCCTTGGGCCGCGGAGGTCACCTCGTCCGCCAAAGCGCGGGACGCCGAACCGTCCGGCGGCCGACGCTTTACCTCCGCGCGGAGACCAACGCCCGCCACGCTCCTACTCTCCAACGGTCGCTTTGCTACGATGCTGACAACCGCAGGATCCGGCTATAGCCGTTGGGGCGAACTCGCGGTGACCCGTTGGCGCGAAGACGCCACGTGTGATGATTCCGGCTCCTACATTTTCCTCCGCGATATTCACGGTGGTGCGACATGGTCTGCCGGCTTTCAGCCGAGCGGCGCGGAGCCGGACGAGTACCGTGTCACCTTCAATGAAGACCGTGCCGAGTTCGTGCGTCACGACGGCACGCTGATCACCACCCTGGATGTCGTGGTCTCAGCCGAGGACGATGCGGAGGTTCGCCGCGTTTCCGTAGCCAACACCGGCACGGGTTTGCGTGAGCTGGAAATCACCTCCTACGCCGAGCTGGCGCTGGCGCCGCAGGCTGCCGATATCGCGCATCCGGCATTTTCGAAGTTGTTCGTCCAAACGGAATATCTTGCGGAATTCGGCGCCATACTGGCCACACGGCGCCGGCGCGATCCGGCCGAACCCGAAATCTGGGCCGCGCATCTGGCCGTCGACGATGGCGAAGTCCTCGGCAAGGCAGAGATTGAAACCGACCGTGCCCGCTTCCTCGGTCGCGGGCACGGCATCCGCACGCCGATCGCGATGATCCTCGGCCGGACGTTATCGAACACGGTCGGCACGGTGCTCGACCCGATCTTCGCGCTGCGTCGACGCGTGCGCATCGCACCTGGCGCGGTCGTTCGCGTCGCCTATTGGACGATCGTCGCGGGCACGCGCGAAGCACTGCTCGACAGCATCGACAAGCATCGGGACTCGATGGCCTTCACGCGTGCGTCGACGCTCGCATGGACACAGGCCCAGGTGCAGCTGCAGCACCTTGGCATCACCGCGGGCAAGGCGGGTCAGTTTCAGCGCCTCGCGGCGCACGTGATCTATGCCGCGCCCGCCCTGCGTCCTGTTTCCGAAATCATCCGGCGGGGCGCCGGGGCACAGTCCGGGCTGTGGGGTCAAGGCATTTCGGGGGATCTGCCGATTGTGCTGCTACGCATCGCCGATACCGACGACCTCGAAGCCGTACACGACCTGCTGCAGGCGCACGCGTATTGGCAGATGAAACGGCTCGCCGTTGATCTGGTTATCCTGAACGAGCGCGAGTCTTCCTACGTTCAAGACCTTCAGATTG
>Ga0187809_10000453_pt1 | contig 22260 bp, 19 predicted proteins | sample NC_wetland_sal_i_8_FD_132415 | JGI IMG/M metagenome (GOLD analysis project Ga0187809, IMG submission 132415) | Wetland sediment microbial communities from Neuse River Estuary, North Carolina, USA - ASW_4 | ecosystem: Environmental > Aquatic > Freshwater > Wetlands > Sediment | place: USA: North...
GAGGCGAACAGCTTGGCCATGCAGGCCGCCTCCAGCGCCGGCTTGCCCTCGGCCTTCAATCGCGCGGCATGCAGCGTCATCTGCCGGGCGGCCTCCAGCCTGGTCTTGGCTTCCACCAGGCGGAAGCCGACGGCCTGGAAGTCCATGATCTTCTGGCCAAACGCGCTGCGTTCCCTGGCATATTCGATGGCGTACTCCAGCGCCGCCCGCGCCATGCCGACGCTCTGCGCGGCGATGCCGATGCGACCGCTTTCCAGGGTGGACAGGGCGATCTTGTAGCCCTCGCCTTCCGCGCCGATGCGCTGGTCCTCCGGCAATTCCATGTCGGTGAACGCCAGCGCGCAGGTATCCGACGCCTTCTGCCCGAGCTTTTCCTCCTTGCGGGCAATGGAGAATCCGGGCGTGGCCTTGTCGGCAACGAAGCAGGACAGGCCGCGCTTGCCGGCTGACGGATCGGTGACGGCAAAGAACACGATGCTGCCGGGAAGTGCCGCGTTGCTGATGAACTGCTTGGCGCCGTTGATGACGTAGCGGCCGCCCTGCTTCACCGCGCGGGTGCGCAGGTTGGACGCGTCGGAACCGGCCTGCGGTTCGGTCAAGCCGAAGGAGCCGACATGAGCGCCGCTGGCCAGGGGACGCAGCCAGCGTTCCTTCTGCGCGTCGGTGCCGTGGTGGTCAATTACGATGCAGGTCGGCGAATTGTGCACCGACACCATGGTGGAGATGGCACCGTCGCCGGCAGCGATCTCCTCCAGCAGCAGGGCGTAGGTGACGGGGTCGATCTCCGACCCACCCCACTGCGCCGGCGTCGTGGCGCCGAACACGCCGAGTTCGCCCAGTTCGGCGATCACCTCGGGCTCGATGGCGCCCGCCTTTTCGCGCGCGGCGGCGGTGGGGGCCAGCCGTTCCTGCGCGTATTTGCGCAGCATCTCGATCACCAGCGGGTCGGCGGCATAGGCGGTGTAATCGGGCATCGTTCGGTCGCCTGCTCTCTGGGGCCAGTTCGGGGTGGCGCATCATAGCGCATCCGCGCTCCGGCCGACAGTTGCGGGCCGCACCTGGCCCGGGCGGCTTCGCAGCGGCGTCCACACCGGCTAGGTTTGCCGGCCAGCATAACGTCCGGGAAACAGGCGATGATCATCGATTGCCACGGCCACTACACCACCTCGCCGCGCCAGCATGAAGTGTGGCGCACGGAGCAGATCGCCGCGCACAAGGAGGGCCGGTCGGCGCCGCCGCGGCCGGCGATCAGCGACGACGAGATCCGCGCCAGCATCGTCGACGGCCAGCTGAAGCTGCAGCGCGAGCGGGGCACCGACCTGACGATCTTCTCGCCGCGCGCGGCCGGCATGAGCCATCATCTGGGCAATGCGAGCACCAGCGAGGCCTGGGCCAGCGCCTGCAACGAGCTGATCCATCGCGTCTGCCTGCAGTTCCCGAAGAACTTCATCGGCGTGTGCATGCTGCCGCAGAGCCCCGGCGTGTCGCCGCGCAACTGCATCGCCGAGCTGGAACGCTGCGTGCAGCAGTACGGGTTCGTGGGATGCAATCTGAACCCCGATCCGTCCGGCGGGTATTGGACCGATCCGCCGCTGAGCGACCGCTATTGGTATCCGCTGTACGAGAAGATGGTGGAACTGGACGTGCCGGCGATGGTGCATGTCAGCCAGGCGTGCAATCCGGCGTTCCACACCACCGGCTCGCATTACCTGAATGGCGACACGGCGGCATTCATGCAGTTCATGATGTCGGATTTGTTCAAGGATTTACCGACGCTGAAGTTCATCATCCCGCATGGCGGCGGGGCGGTGCCGTATCACTGGGGCCGGTTCCGCGGCATCGCCCAGGACGCCAAGCGGCCACCGCTGTCGGAGCTGCTGCTGAAGAACGTGTTCTTCGATACATGCGTGTACCATTTGCCGGGGCAGGAACTGCTTGCCAAGGTGATCCCGGTGGAGAACATCCTGTTCGCGTCGGAGATGATCGGTGCGGTGCGCGGCATCGACCCGGAAAGCGGGCACCATTACGACGACACCAAGCGCTACATCGAGCAGCTGCCGCTTTCGGCGGCGGACCGGCAGAACATCTACGAAGGTAATGCTCGCCGGATCTATCCGCGCTTGTCGGCGCAGATCGCGAAGCAGGCAGGCTGACGCGTTCGCTCCACGGTCGCGGCCGGCGCCCCGGTGTCATGGTCGGTCCCCCCGTCCCCCGGTGTCGGTCGGTCCCCCGGTGTCATGGTCGGCGAAGGCCGACCATCCACGCCTTTGTCCGGTTACAGGCCAGCATGGCATCCGCGATGAGCCGAAGACGTGGATGGTCGGCCGTCGCCGACCATGACGCCGGGGGACGGGCATGACGCGGGGCTCTCGGTGACACGGGGCCTGCGGTGACACGGGGCTCGCGGTGACGCGGAGCCCGCGGTGACGCGGGCGCCGGCGATGATGCGGGCCGGCCGCGACACGGACTTCAGCTATCCGCAAATACCCCAACCGGGACACCAGCCACCGCGGTTTCAGCGCGGAACAATCCGCCCAGCCCGGGGAACCGCTGCAGCACTTCCGGCGCCTTCCCGTCCCGCAGCGAGGTAACGAACAGCGCACCGTCGGCGAAGCACGGCATGGTCGGTCCGGGCACCGGGAAGAGAATGCGCTCCAGCAACTCTCCCGACGGCGACAAGCGGTTGATGCAGCCAGCCGAAGGGCCGGCCGACCAGTAGTTTCCGTCGGTATCCACCGCGGCGCCATCCGGCCGGCCCTGCTCGTTCGTCATCGTCGCGAGCCGCCGCTGGTTGGTCATCGCCCCGCTCTGCGGGTCGAAACTCCACGCTTCAATGATACCCGACTTGGTTTCCGAGTGGTACATCGTGCGGCCGTCGGGCGACCAGGCAAGGCCATTGGAATTGGCATAGCCGGCCGCACGCCGCTCCATCCTGCCATCCGGCGTCACGCGATACAGTGCACCAATCGGCTGGCGGTCTTTCTGCTCGTCGATCGAGCCCACCCAGAAGGCGCCATCGGGTCCCACCTTGCCGTCGTTCAGCCGCGTGCTGGCCGGTTCATCGATCGGCGGAGACAGATCCTGCACCGCGCCACTGCGTGGATCGAACAGCACAACCCGCCGCCGCAGTGCCACGACCAGCCTCCCCGAGCGGCAAACTCCGAAGCTCGGCACGATATCGGGCAGCGTCCAGGTTTCCCGCGCGCCGGAATCCACGTGCAGCACGTTGATGCACTTGCCCTGGATGTCGGCGAACAGCAGCCGTCGGTTGGCGGCATCCCATACCGGGCACTCACCCACGGCACAGCGGGAATCCCATACCAGTTCGAACTGCATCGGCAGCCTCCATGCGGCAGGCAGCCAGTGTCGTACGTCCTGGCGCATCCGGCAAATCACGTGTCGCGATCAGCGTCCGGCAAACGCAATGCGAAAGACGGTCAGCACGATCCGCCATGCCGCGCGCAGGCTGCCGCGCAGCGAGCCAGCCACCTTCGAGCGCCCGCCTGCCCTGCAGCGATATGGTACCGGCAGTTCCAGGATGCGCAGTCCAGACCGCGCAGCCTTCATCTGCATCTCGATGTTCCAGCCGTAGCCCATCTCCCGCATCGCCAGGCGAGCCAGCGCATCGCGGCGGATGGCCCGGAAGGCGCACATATCGGTATAGCGCACGCCGTACAGCCGCGAGATCAGCCGGCCTGCCAACCACCCCGCGGCCACCTGGTGCCAAGCCATGGAACCCGGTTCGCGCACACCGCGAACCCGGGAGCCGATGACGAAATCGTGAGTGCCGGCCTGGATCGGCGCAAGCAGAGCGTCGGCCAGGTCGGCACGATCCGCGCCATCGCCATCGAGGAACAGGAGAATGCCGCAGCCGGGATCAACCGCCGCGGCGGCGCTCGCGCAGGCGGCGCCGTAGCCGCGCGGTGCGGCGATCACCCTGGCGCCTCCGCTTTCGGCGATCTCGCGCGTGCCGTCGCGGCTGCCGCCGTCGGCCACGATCACTTCGTCCACCGCATTGCGCGGAAGTTCCGCAATGACACCGGCGATGGTGTCGGCTTCATTCAGTGTCGGGATCACCGCCGCAACGCGCAGCCGTTCGACGGGCGCGGTCACAGGCTCCAGCGCAGCCCACAATTGGCGCATGGCGCCGGCGGCTTGTCACTCAGCAAATCGCGGCGAAAGGACTGGTAGGGCGCAGCGTTCCAGATCTCCCGCAGCGTCTGTTGTGTTGCGTCGCCGAGCGTGTAGCCGGCGTAGCCGCGGGCGGAGAAGGGGGCGATGCAGCAGGGCAACGCGCGGCCATGCGCGGTGAAATACATCAGCGACCACGGACGCCGGCAGGCCGACCAGGGTTTCTCCTGTTCCTGCCGTTGCAGGCTGAGCCCCGGTTCCATCGCGCCCGAGGCGTCCAGGCGAATGCCGAGTTCCGCTGCGATGCGCTGGGCTGCTTCGATCGCTTCCGCGTCCTGCGTGCGCAACCGCTCGAACAGCGATGAGTCGGCGCGCGCCATGCCGAACCCGTCGGCGTCGAACACCAGGCGCTGCAAATACACCTCCCGCACGCCCATGTTCGCGGCGAGGCGCACGAAGGCGGGAAGCTGCAGGATGGTCTCGCGCAATCCGGTCAGCCATAGCGATACGCGAGGCGCGGTGATCCCCAGCTGGTGCTGCAGGGCGACAAAGCCCTGCACATTGCGCACGATGCGGTCGAAGAAGTTTTTGCCGCGCACGGCGGCGAAGGTCGGTGCGTCCGCGGCGTCGAGCGATACCCGCAATTCGTCGAGTCCGGTGTCCATCAGCTCGCGATGCTTGCGCGGCGTGAGCAGCGTGCCGTTGGTGTTGAACAGCACATAGACGCCGCGCTCCTTCAGGTAGCGGATCATGCGCGGCAGCGACTTCACCAGCATCGGTTCGCCGACGCCGTGCAGCACCACGCGGGCGATCCCGGGCACCTGATCGACGATCGAGGTGAACAGCTCCCAGCTCATGTCGGCGGGAGCTTCCAGCTCCTCGAAGGTGCGTGGACAGGTCTCGCATAGCAGGTTGCAGCGGTTGGTCACCTCCAGGTACAGGCAGACGGGCGGCGCCACGGCCTCGGCTTCGCGCTGCGCCACTGCTTCGAAATAGCGACGTGGGTCCGTTTGGATCGCGGTCATGCGGCACTCCATTGGCGGGCGCGGCGATGCCCCAGCACGGCGAGGGCAATGGCCGGGAGATAGACGATGGTGGGAACCATCAGGTGCTCGATCGGCCCCAGCACCAGTAGCGGCGCGCTCGCCACCAGCCAATACAGCATCGGCTGCGCGGTTATGCAGGCCAAAGGCGCGAGCCAGCCGAAATACCAGGGGTAATGCGGCGACAGCGCAATCATCAGCACCGCGGCGAGCACAGCCGCTTGCCGCGCTGTCTGCATGATGGCGTCAGCGGGATCAGCGGGACGCGGGGTGAACCAGGCGAAGCGCAGCGCCAGTGCCGCGAGTGCCGCCAGGGTCAATGCCGCGTAGGCCGGCACTGCCCAATGCGGCACGGGCACCACCCGGTTCAGCAGCTCCAGGAAATAGATGCCGCCGCCGTTGCCGAGGTGCTCTTCGTTGACGTAGCCGGGCAGGAACCCCAGCACGCGCCAGCCGACGCCGACGTAAGGCAGATAGAATGCGATCACGCCCAGCCCGAACACGACGGACAGAATCCGGTCGCGTGGCCGCCAGAACGCGGGCAGCACGACCGCCGGCAGCAATTTTGTAAGCGTTGCGGCAGCAAGCGCCCAGCCGGTGGCAGCCGGCCGTCCACGCGCCGATAGCAGCAGCGCCAGCGCGAGCAGCCCTGCCGCAGCAGCATCGACATGGGCGTTGCCGGCGAACTCCCAGACCGGCAGAGGCAGCCAGGCATAGGCGACCACCTCGGCCGGATCACGCCCGAGCAGGCGCAGCAGATACAGCAGGGCGACGACAGCGAGCGCATCGAACCCCGCCATCACCAGCTTCATGCCGAACACGCCGGGGGCGATGAACGCAGCGCCGGCAAAGATCATCTCCGCGGCGGGCGGGTAGATCGTTCGCGCATATTCAGCGCGATTGATGTTCGGGTACACCGCTGCGTCGCGCAGAAAGGCGAGTTGCGGTTCGGCCGGCAGATAGCGGTAGGGGTTGATGCCGGCCTGCTGCACCCGTCCATCCCAGACATAGCGATACATGTCGGAGGACAGCAGCGGCGGGGCTGCCAACGTCAACACCCGCATCATCACGGCTGCCGCCAGCACGATCCATAATGCGCGGCGCGACGGGCCCCCGCCGCGGACCAACACCACGGCGCGCCACCACAGCAGGCCGGCGATGCACTCGCTGGCCAGGAAGATGTGCACGCGGATGTCGCGCCCAAGCGGCAACGCCTGCCAGCCAAGCACCACCAGCCCGAATGCGACCAGGGCAACAAGGCAGAACCCTGTCGCCGCCAGCCACTTTCCCGCTCCGCCCTTTGGGGTGGACAGGGAAAGGTGGGGGAAATCTCCATCGCTGCACGCATCCCCACCCTTCGTGGAGCAACGCGTACGGCCGGCGCTGAAACGCGCGGCAACGGCGTGGCTCCACGGCCCCCACCTCACCCTCTCCGCCCCAGGGGGCGGAGAAGAAAATCGGGAAAGCCGGCGGGTCATGCGGGTACCGGCGGCCGGGTGCGCAAGCGTGGTTCCAGACCGATTTCCTCCAGCCAGGCGCGCGTGGCAGGCGCTGCGTAGGGAACCGGACCATCAGCTTGCGGCGCTCGCAGGTGATCGATCAGGCGCAGCAGCGACGCGGCATCATCGACATCGAACCAGTTTGGCAGCGTCGCAGCCTCCAGCCCGATGTCGCGCGCGCGCTCCAGCGTCTGTGCGGATACGCGGTGCGTGCTCCAGGCGATGTCCCGGAACAGCGCGGCGTGCGGCGCCTTCAGGCCGATCAGGTAGTATCCGCCATCCTCGGCGATGCCGAGCACCATGCGGTCGCCCGGCGCCTCCAGCACGGCAACCGCCTCGGTCAGAAAGCGCGTGGGCAAGGTCGGACTGTCCGAATTCACCAGGCAGACCGCGCTGTGGCCCAGATCCAGCAGGGAGGTCGCCGCATGCAGCAGGCCGCGGCCGATACCGGCGATGTCCGGCGGCATCGGGATCGAGCCATCCGCCAGTACCAATCCCGTGCCGGCCGCCAGCAATCCGTCGAAGCGCGCCGCCTCGCCGTCCGGTGCATAGGCGACATAGCCGACAACCGGCACTTCCTGCGCGGCGGCCCGGATGTTTTCGGTGACATCGCGCAGGAAGCTTGCATTGAGTCCGGCGGCTTCGTCCGGCGTCAGCGGCGGAACCAGGCGGGTCTTCACCTGGTTCGGGCGCGGTGCCTTCGCCATCACCGCGATGGCGCAGGAGAAGGCTGCGTGCGTCGTCATGTGCGGTCAGGCGATCCAGGACAGGCGGGTCGCCGCTCGGCGCTGCGTCGTGCGGGCGCCCAGCCAGGCATCCGCACCCAGGATGCGTCCGGGCGGGTCGATCACGTACATGACCTGGATGATCAGCAGGAACATGTAGGTCCATGGCCACTCATTCGGCGCGGAGTACAGGCCAAGCCACAGATTGAGGATCATCCCGACGCCCAGCAGCGCTCCCGCACGGGAGAACAGGCCAAGCAGCAACGAGACGCCGATCAGCACCTCGGTGGCATAGACCAGCGGCCCGAACACGTTGAGGTTGGGCAGGACAACGTCGCGTACCAGATTGCCCTGCAGGATGATGGCGGCATGCGCCGCCTCCTGCTGCATCCAGTAACCGAGCCCGGCGAAGTTCGGTGGGATCTTCCATAGCGTCTGCTGCCACCACATGCTGCCGATCAGCACGCGAAGCACCCACAGCGCGACATTACGCGGCGTGCGCTGCGCCGGATCGGCGCGCCAGGCGAGCACCGCGAAGGCGACCGCGCCGAACAGCAACAACCAGTAGACCGGCGTGAACCAACCCGGCTGGGTCAGGAACGTCAATACGTCGTGCAGCGGATTTGGTCGCATGGCAGCCTCCCCTGACGCGGAACCCCACCTTGGCGTTCGCCGTCACTGCAAGGTGGTCTCGCATTGGGCCAGGACGTTACACAGCACCGCCGGCCGGATGTTAGAATTCTTCGTGGCGCCGTGGCGGCCGACAGAGCCGTTATAGCGGCATACCAAATACACGAATCGAGGAGGCGGAATGCCGACCGACCCGACAATCCCGAAGGCCTATGGCTCTGCTTCGGTGTTCCACCCGGAGAATTTGTTGCGCGAGGCGCGCCGCCAGCGCGGACTGCCGGAGGTGCCGGTGCCGGCGGTGTGCGCGCTCGATCCGGATGGCGACATGGTGCGCACGCTGCGTGCGGCGGGGCAGGTCCGGCGGGCACCCGGCTGGGCCTGCTACCACACGGAAATGGATGTTGTGGAGTACCAGGGACTGGCCATCGGCATCGTGGGCCTGGCGGTCGGCGCGCCTTTCGCGGTGCTTGTGGCGGAGCAGTTGTTCGTCTCGGGCTGCCGCCTGCTGATCAGTGTGACCTCGGCGGTGCAGATCGTGCCGCTCGGGCCGCCGCCGTATTTCGTGCTGATCGACCGGGCGCTGCGCGACGAGGGCACCAGCCAGCACTACCTGCCGCCCTCGGTATTCGCCGAGGCGGATCCGGCGCTGGCGGACCGGGCCTATGCGGCGCTGGCGTCCGGTCCGGTGGCGGTGCATCGGGGTGTGGCGTGGACCACCGATGCACCGTATCGCGAGACGGAGGATGCGATTGCCGCGGCGCGTGCACACGGGGCGCTGGCGGTGGAGATGGAGGCGGCGGCGCTGTACGCGTTTGCCCGGGCGCGCGGCCGGCCGGTGCTGTGCTTCGCGCACGTCACCAACCAGATGGCGCGGATCGAGGGCGACTTCGAAAAGGGCGCGGGGGACGGCACGCGGGATTCGCTGGCGGTGATCGCGGCGACGGCGCGGGCGTGCCTGTAGCCAGCGCGTGACCACCCAGGGATGCTCGAATTGCAGGTGCGCGCAGTTGCGCCGCAAAAGCGACGCCCGACAATAATCGAGTCGCTCGCCGCGCCGGCACCAATTGCCGTCATCGCCGGCCCAGGGGTCGCGCCAAGGCGCGCCCGAGGACCGGCGATGTTGCGTTGGCGCGCGCCCCGCAGCGCCTGTAGTGCTCACGGCTACGGATCGCCTGAAGTCTCCCGCAGCCATTCGTGGATGGCGGCCCTTCGCCCGCCACGACGCGCCAGGCTACATCGGCGACACTCTCCGATGCGACCTGTGAGCAACCATCAAAACCATGCCGGCCATCACGGCGCGAAGGGGATGGCTGCCAGAGCGGGTCAGGTGCCGATGCCGCCCAACGCCAGGTATTTCACCTCCAGATACTCCTCGATGCCGTATTTCGAGCCCTCGCGGCCGAGGCCCGATGACTTCATGCCGCCGAACGGCGCTTCGGCGGTGGAGATGATGCCCTCGTTGATGCCGATGATGCCGTATTCCAGCGCCTCGGCCACACGGAAGATTCTTCCCACGTCGCGCGCATAGAAATACGACGCCAGGCCGAATTCGGTGTCGTTGGCCAGCCGAATCGCTTCCTCCTCCGTCTTGAAACGGAACAGCGGCGCGACGGGACCAAACGTCTCCTCGCGGAAGATCATCGCGTCATGCGGCACGTTGGCCAGCACCGTCGGCTGGAAGAAGGTGCCGCCCAGGCTGTGACGCTTGCCGCCGGTCACCACGGAGGCGCCGCGCTTCAACGCGTCGGCGATGTGTTCTTCCACCTTCTTCACCGCGTCGGCATTGATCAGCGGGCCTTGCAGCACGCCTGGCTCCATGCCGTTGCCCACCTTCATCGCCTCTACCGCCGCCTTCAGCTTGGCGGCAAACGCGTCGTACACGCCGTCCTGCACCAGCAGCCGGTTGGCGCAGACGCAGGTCTGGCCGGTGTTGCGATACTTGCTGGCCATCGCGCCCTGCACCGCCGCGTCCAGGTCGGCATCGTCGAACACGATGAACGGTGCGTTGCCGCCCAGCTCCATGCTGGTCTTCTTGATGGTCGGCGCACACATCGCCATCAGCTTGGCGCCGATCTCGGTTGACCCGGTGAAGGACAGCTTCCGCACCAGCGGGTTGGAGGTGAGTTCCTCGCCCATCGGCCCGGACGGGCCGGTGATCACGTTGCACACGCCGGCCGGCATGCCGGCGCGCTCGCACAGCACTGCCAAGGCCAGGGCGGAGAACGGCGTCTGGCTGGCGGGGCGCAGCACGCCGGTGCAGCCGGCGGCCCAGCCGGGACCCGCCTTGCGGGTGATCATTGCGGACGGGAAATTCCACGGCGTGATTGCGGCGAACACGCCGATCGGCTCTTTCAGCACGATGATGCGGCGGCCCTTGGCGTTCTGCGGGATGGTGTCGCCGTAGACGCGCTTGCCCTCCTCGGCGAACCACTCGATGAAGCTGGCGGCATAGGCGATCTCGCCCTTGCTCTCGGCCAGCGGCTTGCCCTGTTCCGCGGTCATGATCACCGCCAAATCGTCCGTATTGGCCAGCATCAGGTCGTTCAGCTTGCGCAGGATTACGGCGCGTTCCTTCGCCAGCATGGCGCGCCAGGCGGGCCAGGCGCGGTTGGCCGCCTCGATGGCGCGCCGCGTCTCCGCGGTGCCCATGGCCGGCACGTCACCGATCGCTTCGCCGGTGGCGGGGTTCTTCACCACGATTGTCTTGCCGCTGTCGGCCTCGACCCATTTGCCGTCCACGTAGTTGGCTTGGCGGAACAGCGTCGGGTCCTTCAGGGGCAGCGGTGAGGTGGGGTTGAGCATGCGATCGTCCTCCTTGCCTCGCGCCGTCCGCGGCGGGCGGGCGGCATTAACCGGAACATAGGACTGCCGGCGCATTGTGTCAGGGGCGGGCGGATCGTGCTTGGCGCCCGGGCAGATTGTAGCTACATTGTTGGGGCGCCGACGGTGGAATACGAGTGGGACGAGGCGAAGCGCCTGCGCAACCTGGCGAAGCACGGGATTGATTTCGCTGCGGCAGCCGAGCTTGAGTGGGATTCGGTGGTGTTGGAGCCGGATCTGCGCCGGGACTACGGCGAATTGCGGCTGCGGGCGCAGGGGCTGATCGGCGGGAAACTACATATACTTGTCTTCACCCGGCGCGGACCGCTTGTTCGTGTGATCAGCCTGCGCAAGGCAAGCAGGAAGGAAAAGGCTGAATATGAAGAAGGTTCGGCTCGAGCGACACTCGGATGAGGAAGAAGCCGCGATCCAGCGCGGCATCGCCGAGGACCCGGACAACCCGGAATGGACTGAGGAGGACTTCGCCCGCGCCCGCCCGGCAATCGAGGTCGTGCCAGAAATTGTCGAAGCCTGGCGCCGCTCCCGCGGCAAGCAGAAGCAGCCGACCAAGGTGCTGGTCTCGCTGCGGCTGGAGCAGGATGTGGTGGACCGGCTGCGCGCCTCCGGCCCCGGCTGGCAGAGCCGCGCCAACGACATGCTGCGGAAAGCGGTGCTGGGCTGAGCCGAACAACGACCCGCAGCCTGGTTCATTGCGCGGGTTCGCTATCTGGCCGGCCGGACACCGGCCCATGCCCCGAATAGACCATGCCACATAGGTAACGCGCCGAAGTGCGACTGCCCCGCGCAGACCCTTCGTTCCCCACCGAGTGGGCGTTACGCAGGCGGCCCGTCCGTCGGCTACAGCTCCAGCCGAACCTCGATCACATCCGGCTCCTCCGGCAGCCGGCGCAGCGAAAACCCCAGATGGCGGACGAAGCCCAGCATCGGCGCGTTCTCCGACAGCACCTGGCCGACCACCGCCCGCAGCCCGCGCCGCCGGCCCCAGGCGATCACCAGCCGCATCAGGTGCGACGCCAGCCCCCTGCCCTTCACGTCCGGCTGCACGATCACCGCGAACTCCCCGGTCGTGCCGTCCAGTTCGCTGACCAGCCGCACCACGCCCACCGTCTCGCCGGTGGCCTCGCGCACCGCCACGAACGCCATCTCCCGGTCGTAATCGACCTGGGTCAGGCGAGCCATCTGCTCCGGCGACAGCTCCCGCACCGTGGTGAAGAACCGATAGCGCACGTCGATCGGCGCCAGCCGGCGGAAGAACATGGCATGCTGTTCCGCGTCCTCCGGGCGGATCGGCCGGATGGTGAATCGCTCGCCGCCGGCGGACCAGTGCTGGACCAGCTCGATGGGATAGGGCGCGATCGCCAGCAGCGCCGGCGCTTCGTCCGCCCCGCGCAGCCGCAGCCAGGCATCCGCCGCCAGCACGCCACGATCGTCGGCGAACAGCGCGGTCAGCTCCAGCGCGGCGATCTCGGGAAAATCCACCAGCAGCTGGCTGACGCAGACCAGCGCCTCCGCCACCGAGGGCTCGTGTGCCGCCGGCAGGTCGCGCAGCGCCTGGGTCATCTGGTGGCCGATGTGGCTGCGCCGGATCAGCTCATGCGCCAGAGGCAGGTTCAGCGGCGGCAGGTCCAGGGCGCAGGACTCCGTGCGGTCCGCCGCGGTGCCGCCCGGACCGAAGGCGATCACCGGGCCGAAGGTCGGATCGTCTGCAACGCGCACCGCGAGTTCGCGTGCACGCCCGGCCTGGCGCTGCACCAGCAGACCGCTGGTTTCCGCCCCGCGGCGTTCGGCGCGCGCCAGCATCAGCCGGGCGGCGGCACGCACCTCCGCCATGTCGTGCAGATCCAGCGCCAGCCCGCCCCGGGCACGCTCGTTCGGCGGCACGCTCTGCCGCAGCTTCACCACCGCGGGGAACCCAAGGAACGCCGCCGCATCCGCGGCATCCTCCGGGGTCGCCAGCGCGCGGCTTGGCGTCACCGGAATGCCGTAGGCGGCGAGCACTTCCAGTGCCTCGTCCTGCCGCAAGGCGAGCCGGCCGGACTGGCGAACGCGCCCGAACATCCGGCGCACCACGGCGCGGTCCGGCGCCAGGGACAGCACGGTGCTCGCCGGCAGTTCCCGGGCCGCCGCGCGGTTGCGGCGGTCCTGCACCAGGTGCTGGAAGCCCTGCACCGCCTGGTCCGGCGTGGCGAACACCGCCAGCCCGGCCTGCGCCAGGATGCGGCGGTGCACCGCGCCGGAGCTTTCCCCCATGACGCAAACCAGCAGTGGGGCGCGGATGCGCGATGCCGCCTCCTGCAAGCCGGCGATGGCGGCCTCGTCGCCGGCGCCGGAGGGCGCGTGCGCCACCAGGATGCCGCCGACCTCGTGGTCGGCCGCCAGGCGTTCGGCTTCCGCGGCCAGCCGGCCGGCGCCCTTCACGCCGACATTGACCAGTGCCCGGTCGCCCTCCGCGAGCGGCAATCCCCGGCGCAGCGCTGCATCCGCCGCCAGCCGGCCGGCGCCGAGTGCGTTGGTGACGATGGCCAGGGTTTCGCCGCGGGCCGGGCGGGCGCGGGACAGGGTCTCCGCCGCGGCGAGCAGGTCGTCCAGCCCGCCGACGCTCAGCACGCCGGCGCGGCGCAGGGCGGCTTCGAACACCAGTTCCGGCCCGCCGGCCGGGTCCAGCAGGCGAACGCCGGCGTGCATCGCCACCACCGGCCGCAGCCGCGCCGCCGCCTTGGCCGCGGAAATGAAGCGGCGGCGATCCTTGAGCTGGCGGATCTCCAGCAGGATGGCGCCGGTGCCAGGGTCGCGCGACAGCCAGTCCAGGGCCGGGCCGAAACCCAGGTCCTGATTGCCGCCGATACCGATGACGTGGCTGAACCCCACCCCGTTCGGTCCCGCCCAGTCGATCACCGCTCTGCACAGCGCGGCGGACTGCGACACCAGGGCGAGCCGGCCCACCGGCGGCAGCATGTGCGCTCGGGTGGCATTGAGCCCCAGTGCGCCGACCGCCAGCCCGAAGGAGTGCGGGCCGAACAGGCGGACGCCGGTGCGCCGTGCCAGGGAAGCGAGGCCGTCGGCCGGCCCAGGGATGATGGCGGCGTAGCAGCCCTTCGCCGGCAAAGCCTCCACCGCGGCTGGAATGGCGTCGGGCGGTACAGCCAGCACGGCCAGTTCCACCCCGGGCTCCAGGCGTGCCACGACTTCCACCGCCTGTATGGTGCCGTGGAACGCGCCGAGGCCGATATTCGCCATGATCTGCGCCCCGGCCTCGCTGGCGGCGCCCACCACGGCGATGGATCGCGGCCGGAACAGGCATTGCAGATCGAAACGGCCGGCGGTGGACGGACGCGGGACGGTCATGCGGGGTCAGCCCAAGCCTTACGGACCTGATGGTAGCACGATCCGGGCCTCATCCGCATGTGTCGCGGATTGCAATCGCCGTGCAGACCCGCTTGCATGCCGCCAATCGCAACGGGGAGAACACCATGGTGGACCGGTCGAACTGGGATCCGGAGATGCTGGCCTTCACCCTGGCCGGCGAGGCCGAGGCGGCGAAGTATCCACCGGTCCGGGTGGAACTGCCGCTCGACCCGCACCGCGCGGTGAACGACGCGCTGGGCATGGTGCACGCCGCGGGCGGGCCGGCGATGGCGGAAACCACCGATCGCTGGCTGGCGGCGCGTGGCCGGCGCATCTTCTGCCGGGTGTATCGCCCGCGCACCGACCGGGCGCTGCCGACGCTGGTGTATTTCCATGGCGGCGGCTGGGTATGGGCCTCGGTCGACACGCACGACCGGCTGGCACGCGAATACGCGGCGGCCGGCGAGGTGGCGGTGGTGTCGGTCGATTACGCGCTGTCACCCGAGGCGCAGTTCCCGCAGGCGCTGGAGGAGTGCGCCGCGGTGGTGCGTCACCTGGCGCAGCATGCGGCCGACTGGGGGCTGGACGGATCGCGGCTGCTGGTGGGTGGCGATTCCGCCGGCGGCAATCTGGCGCTGGCCACCGCGTTGCTGCTGCGCGACACCGGCGGGCCGGCGTTGCGCGGCGTGCTGGCCGGCTACCCGGTGTCCGACAGTACGCTGGACACGCCGAGCTACCGGGAATTCGGCGATGGCGGGTACGGGCTGACGCGGGAGCGGATGGCGTTCTACTGGAGCGTGTACGTGCCGCATGCCGCCGACCGGCTGCATCCGCTGGCCGCGCCGCTGCGGGCCGACTTCACCGGGTTCCCGCCGGTGCTGGTGCATCTGGCCGAACTGGACGTGCTGCGCTCGGAGGGGGAGGCGCTGGTGGCGAAACTGCGGGCCGCCGGCGTGGACGTGGAGAGCGAGACCTATGCCGGGGTCCTGCACGGCTTCCTGCGCGCCATGGGCACGGTGGGCAAGGCGCGCGCCGCGGTGGCGCACGCCGGCGCCTGGATGCGCCGGGTCGCCGCCTGACGGCACGTTTCCCTCTCCGCCTGACGGCCGCACCGCCTTCAATGCGTACCCGTCGTGGCGGGCGAAGGCCCGCCACCCACGACTGGCTGGAGGAAACTCCTGGCAACACGTCGCCCGCACACAGGGATTCCCCCGCAGCAAGCCGTGGGTGGCGCGCCTGCGCCCGCCATGACGGAGTACGCTCGAAACGCCTCGCCACTTCCGGCGGGATGTACTAGCCTCCCCCGGAAACCCGGGAGGAGAACGAGCATGCCGCAGAACGCATCCTGGATCGGCACCTGGACTGTCGCGCCCGCCCCCGCCGACGGGGTCGCCTTCAGCAACATCACCCTGCGCATGAATGCCCGCGTCAGCCTGGGCGGCAGCGTGCTGCGCGTGCGCCTGACCAACGCCCACGGCACCGCACCGCTGCTGATCGGCGAGGCCTGGATCGGCCGGCGCGACACCGGTCCCGCGATCGTCGCCGGCACCCATCGCAAGCTGAGCTTCGGCGGCGAGCCCTCCGCCATCATCGCCACCGGATCGCTGCTGATCAGCGACCCGGTGGAGCTGGACGCCGCACCGCTGAGCGACCTGGTCATCTCGGTCCACCTGCCGCAGGACCTGCCCGCCAGCTTCGGCATCACCGGGCGCTACGCGCGCATCACCAACTACATCTCGCCGCTCGGCAATTTTGCCGGCGAAACGGTGATGCCGGTCGGCAAGCTGACCGACGACTGGTACATCGTCGCCGGCATCGATGTCCTGGCCGAATCCGGCACCGGCGGGATCGTCGCCCTCGGCGATTCACTGACCGACGCCAACATCTCCACGCACGACGCCCATGCGAGCTGGCCAGCCCAGCTCGCGCGGCGGCTGCATGCACGCGGCGGGAGAAAATTCGGGATGATGAACCAGGGCCTCGGCGGCAACCGCATCCTGCACGACGTGCGCGGCGACAGCGGGCTGCGGCGCTTCGATCGCGACGTGCTCGCGCAGCCCGGCGTCACCCACGCGATTATCCTCCTCGGCACCAACGACCTGCGCAACCGCTGGGCCAGGCCGGAGGAGGAGGCCAACGCCCCCGCGCTGATCGCCGGTCTGAAGCAGCTGGCGCTGCGCGCGCATGCCCGGGGGATCCGCATCTTCGCCGGCACGATCACGCCCTTCGAGAACGAGACCTTCCTGCCGGGCGCCTGGACCCCGGCGCGCGAGGCGATCCGCCAGGAGGTGAACGCCTGGATCCGCCAGGGCAACGCGTTCGACGCGGTGATCGACTTCGACCGCGGGCTGCAGGACCCGGAACATCCCACCAGCATGCTGCCGGTATACGACTGCGGCGACCATCTGCACCCGAGCGACCGCGGCTACCTACACATGGGCGATATCATCGACCTGTCGCTGTTCGATTGAGGAGCCGCCAAGGAATCATCGCGTCGAGGAAGGGCGCGGCGCATCCTCCTCCCGTCATGGTCGGCGAAGGCCGACCATCCACGTCTTCTCCTTGACCACAACAGCAAGGCGTGGATGGTCAACCTTCGCCGACCATGACGGGAGGAAGAATGCAGACCTTCCCTCTCAGCCGTTCGGCGCGGATAGGGAACGTTCAATCACCGGGCCAGCGGCAGCTTGGTCCCGGCGACGGCGCGTTCGGCCAGCACGGCTCGGCGGAAGCGGAACAGCTTGGCCGGCCGGCCGCCGGTCTCGTTGGCAACGCCGCCGGTCTCCTCCACCAGGTCCTGCTGCTCCATCAGCCGGCGGAAGTTCTGCTTGTGCAGCCGGCGTCCGGCCAGCGCCTCCACCGCGCGCTGCAACTGGCCGAGCGTGAAGGCGGGCGGCATCAGCTCGAAGACGACCGGGCGGTATTTGATCTTGCCGCGCAGCCGGGCGATGCCGGTGGCCAGGATGCGCCGGTGGTCGTGCGCCATCGGCTGGCCGGGCGCGGTGCCGCCAGCGGATTCCGGCACCAGCCCTGCCTCCCACAGCGTTTCATAGCGCTGCAGGATCAGCTCCTCGTTCCACGTATGGGTTTCCAGGCCGAAATTGATCGCGACCCGGTTGCGCCGCTCCCATCGCAGCATCGCGTCGGGCGCGGCGTCCGCCCAGCTGAGCAACGGCGCCACCAGCGGTGCCGCGGTGGCGTCGGAATCGCGGCGGTCCTCCCAGGGAAAATACCGGTACCAGTCCTGCCAGCCGACCCCGTGCTCGCGCCGGCCATCGGTTTCGCGCGTCAGGCCGAGGTAGCTGATGGAGATCACGCTTCTCCCCGGCGCGGTCCGGTCGCGGTCGGCGAAGGTGTAGAGCTGCTCCATGTAGCCGAGGGGCTGCCGGGTCTGGCGTTCCACCCAGGACCGCGCGGCGGCCTGCAACGAGCGGTAGGAGGTTTCGAAGGGACCGGAAGGGAGGGCGCTGCCGTCCTCGATGGTCAGCACGCGCGGCTCGCCGTCGGTCACCGAGACGATGACCGCGATCAATTCCGCCGTGACCGAAGCCGCTTCCACCGTGGCCGCTTGCTGCATGCGGCGGGTCTTCGCACGCTGCGCGGTTCGCTGCCACCGGGGATTGCCTGGTGCGCCGGTTGGGACGGACCGCGGGACATTTAGTAAGGAAGAAGTTTGAACCACGGATGAACACCGATAAGCACGGATGGTCCGGTGTTCGCTCCGCCGCCGACGGGCACTCTCGCGGTGCCGGAGGTTTTCCGTTGGCGATCGGGCGGCACGAACCCATCGGTCTTCATCCGTGTTCATCCGCGTTGCAGTTTCTTGCTGCCGGCTGGCTACGTCTGGCCCGCGGCGGCACGAATCGGAACGGCGGGGCCGGCCGTGCTCCGGTCCCGTGCGCTCCGCGTGCAATGGATCTGGTCGTGCGGTCAGGGCGGGCCGGTCGCGGCCGCTGCCGGCATTCTGGCCGCCGCGAGCGCCAGCACCGGGCTGACCGGCGCCGTGCCGATGAGGAAGCCCAGAATGGCGCCGGTGCCCTCCAGGGCCGGGTCCGGCCAGTCGAACGCGAAAATTCTCTCCCGCTCCAACTCGGCCACGAAGTCGATCTGCCGCATGAGCATTTCGCCCTCGTACTGGCTGAAATCGCCGCCATACAAACGGATCGACTGATGCAGGCGGGTCCAGAAACCGCTGTCGCACAGGCCTGGCGCGACGCCGAGGTCGCGGCAAATATCGGCGATCGCCTGGCCGATCGCGCCGCGGCGGACGTCCGCCTGCATCTGCTCCGGCGTCGGGAGTTCGAGGGATTCCTCTGGCTTGGGAGATGGGCCGGGGCGGTTCGCCGCTCGGCCGGTTGCCTGCCGCAATGCCGGCGGGCGGGGCTCGCGCTCCGGCCGCCAGACGGGCTCGCAGGGAAGGAGATCGTCGCCGGCGGCAAGCGCCAGCAGCAACTGCTCCAGCGCCTCGGCGCGCAGGATGCCGCGGGCGATCCGGGCGCGGATGACGGCAAGGCGGGCAGTGCCGAAGAACTGCGCGATGAGGGAGAAGCTGCGTTTGGCGGCACGACGCTCCAAGGTTGCCGAGAGGCGGCGGCCGAAGGCGAGCAAGGTGCGGACGATGACGAGGAGGGCCGCGATGTTCCGCGGCACGGGCTGGCCGGGACGGTCCTGCGGGGGAGCGGGTTGGGTAGCAAGACCGGGAGGGGTGACCGCGTGCTTCATGGTCAATTATACTAACGTATTCGTGGTAGAAAGTCAAGCGATTTCTTCGTAGGCGGGTGCGTCGGTGATGGCATGGCTGCCCGACTGCTGGGTGAGTCCCGGTGAAGCAGCGGCTTTGGGTACGAAGCAGGCATTGCTGGATTGGCTTGACCCGCGTCTGTTTCGCGCCCATCGAATATCTACCGGTGGAGGGGAGTCAACCCGATCGGAAAGCGCTCCAAATCGTTCCGGAACCACGGGACCGTGCCCGAAAGCTGCAATTGTCCGACGCATCTTGAACGTCCCGCAGTATGACCTAACAGCGTCGTCCTTCCTCCCTGCCATCCGCCGCATTTTTTCGAATGCGGCGCGACGCGCAACTATCTCCTTGCCTTACCCTTCTTGATCTCGCGTTCGACCGCGGCGCGCTCGCTGGAGCCGAGCCGGCGAATAATCTCGCGGACGATGGCCGGGGTAACACGATGCCGCTTCGCCAGGTAGGCAATTGCTTCCTCAAGCTCGACGGCAGCGATTGGATCAGCGCATTCCGCTGTTGACAGGCTCTGGGCCACAGGGATCCTCTCGTGTCGCGGGACAAACGCGTTCACCGTGGGACGCATTGCTGTGTGGCTCCGGATCTCAGGTAGAACGGGAATGCAGCGGCGATCGCCGCGACATTTGCTGTGTGCCTTCGAAGTATGCGCTATTCACCTGGCGGCACGTCGCCCGCCGCCTTGAAGGACGGTACCGACGTTATCGACGCCAGTTTTTGGCGCTCCCGCGCATTTTCCCTTTCCCGCAGCTTGGCGTCGTTCTTCGCCTGTTTCAGGCGGTCGCGTTCAGCGCGCTGCTGATTGTAGTTCGGCTTGAACGCCATCTGGCGCGCATCCTCCGTGCTTCGGGGCTGGTGTCACGCCGGCTTCACTGCCTGACCGGCCAGGGCCATGACAGAGAGGGCTGGACGGGAGCGGCGGCAAGCCGGCTCTCCAGAACGACACGCTCGTGGGTGTCTTGATCGCATTTCACGCGGTATTGCCAGTCGCGAGTCTCGCTCGGAAGCAGCCTGACGATAGTGCAGCTACCGCGCAAATAGGACGTGCTGCCACTGCCCGGCAGAAAGCTGACCTTTTGACCAACGCGGAATTTGTGGGATGATGTCGATGCCGTGGGATTCGCCTCCTCGAAAGGGTTGCCGCCGTCGTGCGACGGCGGCGCTCGTAACCGATTCAGGCCGCCTGCAAGTTGACGGCGGAGGTCTTCCCCTGCTGGCCGCGCTCCAGGTCGTAGGAGACCTTATCGCCTTCTTTGAGTTGCCCCAAACTGGATCGCTCCACGGCGGAGGCGTGCACGAAGACGTCGTTCGAGCCGTCAGTTGGCTGGATGAAGCCGAAACCCTTGGTTGCGTTGAACCACTTCACAGTACCGGTAGACATGTTTTTGGTTTCCCAAAAGACGGCGGGCCGCAAAATGCGGACCGAAAATGCTTTCCAATCTTGGGAGAAACCGAGGCGACACGTGGATGCACGAAGACGACGGTGAGCCCAACACGAAAAGTGCCGCTGCCGGAAGATGGGGTGTGGTAGGAGAAAAGCAAGAGGAATTTCCGCCCGCGCTGGCTCCGATCAGCCACCGTCATACTCGTGCGATGCAAACTTGCATGGCTTCCAGCGGATAGCTGAATGTTAGATCCGGCCGATGCCGATGTGCACCATGTTTACGGCATCTCCCTCCGAGCTTACGGCGCAGCCCTCTGGAAACGGCTTCGCATTCAGAGGCCCACACCATGAGCTGCGAGTCCAGGCCAGCTCGCGACGAACAAAATACCTTCCTGCACAACTTCCAGGCCAGCACCCACTTGCTCGTCCCACCAACGCCGATCCGAACGCACTCGCCCCGCGCGCCGGCCGCTACGCCAGATTCCGCCGCGTCAGCGCCCGCACGCCCGCCTGCACCGCACCGAGTTCGTTCGGCAGCACCAGGAACCGCTCCGACCGCTCGTGCAAATCGGCCAGCCGCGGCGGCAGCCTCGGACGAACACCAATTGCCTGCTCGATCGCGTCCGGGAACTTGGCTGGATGCGCGGTCGCCAGCGCCACGGTGACAACCGCTTGCGGCGGCGGCAATGCGCGGGCCGCGGCGATGCCGATCGCGGTATGCGGATCGGCGATGTAGCCGGTGCTCGCATGCAACGACGCGATCTCCGCCGTGGTGCCCTCGTCGTCCAGGCGAAAGCCGTGAAACACCGCGCGCGCCCGCCGCCAGACAAGATCCGGCACCGGCATGCGGCCGGTGTTGCGGAAGCTGCGCATCGCTTCAACCGTGGCGACCGGGTCGCGGTCCAGCAATTCATACAGCGCGCGCTCGAAATTGGAGCTGACCTGGATGTCCATGCTCGGCGACAGGCTGGGTTCCACGCGCGACACCGACATGTCGTTGGACGCCAGGAACCGCGCCAGGATGTCGTTGCGGTTGGACGCGACGATCAGCCGCGACACCGGCAGTCCCATGCGCCGCGCCACCCATCCAGCCAGCACGTTGCCGAAATTGCCGGTGGGGACGCTGAACGCCACCTCGCGGTCCGGCGCGCCGAGGGCCAGCGCCGCCGCCGCATAGTACGGCACCTGCGCGGCGATGCGCGCCCAGTTGATCGAATTCACCGCCGACAGTTGCATCTCCTGGCGGAACGGAACATCGGCGAACATCGCCTTCACCAGGTCCTGGCAGTCGTCGAACGTGCCTTCCACCGCGATGTTGCCGATGTTCGGCGCGTGCACCGTGGTCATCTGCCGGCGCTGCACTTCGCTGGTGCGGTTGTGCGGATGCAGGATCACCACTTTCACGCGTTCCAGCCCGGCGCAGGCCTCGATCGCGGCGGAGCCGGTATCGCCGGACGTGGCGCCGATGATCGTGATCTGCGCGTTGTGCGCCTCCAGCACGTATTCGAACAGGCGGCCAAGCACCTGCATCGCCATGTCCTTGAAGGCGAGGGTGGGACCGTGGAACAGCTCCTGCACGAACAGGCCGGTGTTGAGCTGGACCAGCGGCACCACCGCCGGGTGGCCGAATCCGGCATAGGCTTCGTCGCAGAGAGTGTGCAGCGTGCTGGCGGGAATGGCGTCGCCGACGAAGGGCTGCAGGATGCGGGCGGCGAGCGCCGGGTATGGCAGGCCACGCAGCGCGCGCCAGTCGATCGGGGTCAGCCGCGGCCAGGTTTCCGGAACGTAGAGCCCGCCGTCCTCGGCCAGCCCGGCCAGCAGCACGCCGGCGAAATCGCGAACGGGCGCCTGCCCGCGGGTGGAGATGTAGCGCATGCGGCGCAGATTACCCGCCGGGACGCGGCGCCGC
>Ga0187809_10000454_pt1 | contig 22246 bp, 20 predicted proteins | sample NC_wetland_sal_i_8_FD_132415 | JGI IMG/M metagenome (GOLD analysis project Ga0187809, IMG submission 132415) | Wetland sediment microbial communities from Neuse River Estuary, North Carolina, USA - ASW_4 | ecosystem: Environmental > Aquatic > Freshwater > Wetlands > Sediment | place: USA: North...
ACCTGCATTGGCCGGGCGCAAGCGACGGGCTGATGGGACTGCGCGACGTGCTGGCCGCGCTGCGCTTCGTGCAATCGCATATCGCGGCATTCGGCGGCGACCCGGACAACGTCACGGTGATGGGCCAGTCTGCCGGCGCCATCGCCATCATGCGCATGCTGGACATGCCGGAAAGTGCCGGCCTGTTCCGCCGCGCTATCCTGCAAAGCGGGCCGCCGCGGCGCGGCCAGGACTCCGAAACCGCGACCGCGCGCACCCGCCGGCTGCTGGAGCTGCTGGAGATCGACGCGGACTCGTCCGGCGCCATCGACCGGCTGCGCGGCGTGCCGGCGGATAGGCTGGCGGCGCTGCAGATGCAGATCGCGCGGGAGAATGCGCGCTTCGGCGAGATCGATCCAGCCTTTCCGCCAGTGTTCGACGATCGCGGCGACGCCGCGGAACTGCTGGACCGCGTCACGGCGTCCTGCGCGGCGCGTGGCATCGACGTGCTGCTCGGCTGGACGCGGGAGGAGATGAACGCGTTCTTCGTCGCCGATCCGGCGATGGCGAATCCCGATCCGGCGAAGGTGGCGGCGCGGTTCGAGGCGCTGACTGGTTCCGCGGCGGCGCTGGAGCATTACCGCCGCCGGCGTCCGGGCGGCGGGTTGCGCGAGCTGTTCGGCGATCTGCTCACCGACCACCGGTTTGCCTTCCCCATGGTCGCACTGGCCGAACGGCTGCAGCAGGCGGGGCGCGGCGCGTTCGTGTACCGGTTCGACTGGTCGCCGGCGGATTCGCCCTGGGGCGCGTGCCATTGCATCGACCTGCCCTTCGTGTTCGGCAATCGTGCGGCGTGGGATGCGCCGATGCTGGCCGGCATGAACGAGGCAGAGCATGCCGGGTTGTCGGGCACGATGATGGCGGCGTGGACCGCCTTCGCCCGCAGCGGCCATCCCGGCATCGCCGGCCTGGACTGGCCGAGCTACGAGCCAGAGCGGAGGCAGATCATGCGGTTCGATCGCGTCGTGCAGGTGGAGGGCGACTTCGCCACGGCACAGCGGCGCGACATGGGGCGGTGACCACGCAGCATCGGTCCCGCCAACACCGTTCCGGCGTAGCGGTAAGGTCAGTTCACAACCGGGCTCGCTGCATCAGTCCCGCTTCTGCGCCGCCAGCCAGCGGAACACCACGGAGAAATCCTTCGGGCCGTTTCCGGCATCCACCACCTGCTGGTAGATCGCCGTGGCATCCTTCGCCAGCGGTGTGGGCGAGCCGGTGGCTTCCGCCGCGGCCTGCGCCAGCTTGATGTCCTTCAGCATCAGCGCCGCCATGAAGCCCGGCGCGTAGTCGCGGTTGGACGGCGCGGCCGGCACCGGTCCCGGCGCGGGACAGTAGCTGCTCAGCGCCCAGGAATTCGACGTCGCAGTGCTGGTGATCTGGTGCAGCTTCTCCCAGTCCAGCCCGAGTTTCTGGGCGAGTAGGAAGCCCTCGCAGACGCCGATCATGTTGATGGCGAGCATCATGTTGTTGCAGATCTTCGCTGCCTGCCCGGCGCCCGGCCCGCCGGCGAGAAAGATGTTCTTGCCCATCGCCTGCAATATCGGCAGGCCGCGCTGGAACGCGGACTCGTCGCCGCCGACCATGAAGGTGAGGGTGCCGGCCGCTGCACCGGTCGTGCCGCCGGATACCGGCGCGTCCAGCATCGCCAGGCCGGCCTGCTTCGCCGCCTCGGTCACCTCGCGCGCGCTGGCGACGTCGATGGTGGAGCAGTCGATCAGTAGCGGGGCGGCGGACTTCACCACCTCGATCAGTCCGCCCTGGTGCAGCCACACCTGCCGCACGTGCTCGCCGGCGGGCAGCATGGTGATGACGAACTCCGCGTCGCGCGCCGCTTCCGCCGCGGTGGCGGCCGCTTCGCCGCCGGCCTGCTGCAATGCCGCCAGCGCCGCGGCGTTGATGTCGAAGCCGCGCACGCGGTGGCCGGCCTTGACCAGGTTCGCCGCCATCGGCGCACCCATGTTGCCCAGGCCGATGAAGCCGATCGTTGCCATGGCTACAGCACCTCGAACACGTCGTAGACGGGACCTTCCGGCGGGCGGCGCCCGGTGCCGACGGCGATGATACGGTTCAGCCAGTCGTATTTCGCCGCGGCGGTTTCAAACGCAACTGCCGTGCGGAAGTAGTATTCGGATGGATCGACGGTCTCGCCGCGGTTCATGCGTTCCATCACCGCGGGCGGACCGTGCCGCATGCCGCGATAGGTCATGCCGATGTTGGCGCCGTCGTCGGTCTGCAGCACCAGGCGCACGTCGAGGGTGGTGGAACCGTCCGGCCGGATAATGATCCAGTCGGCGCCGCCGGGCAGCACCGTGCCGCGGAGCCGCTCGCCCTGGAAGCTGCCGCCGGCCACCAGGCCGATGCGCCGGTCACCGTTCGGCGTGCGGCCGATCGGCTGCATGCCGGACACCTGCAGCGTCAGGGTGAACAGCGGTGCGGTGCGGATTTCGGCCATGCGTTTCCTCCATCGATGCGCGGCGCGGCGCGGATCAGACCCGATCCGCCAGGCCGGGGCAAGGCAGGATGCTCGGCAGGTTTGTCGGCTGTGGGGTTTCCCGGGGGGTGCCGAAGTGGTGCGCGCGCAGGCGTCGTTCAGAACGCAGCAAGCCGTCAGTGCAACCACTATAATGACCAGAATCTGCACACCGCCGGATCCGATGGCCCCGAGTGCGAGCTTGGGCCTGTCCGGGAATTCCGCCATGGATCGAATATGGCTGCTCAGACACACACCGCTGCCGCCGCCCTGGGTCGGTAAGCGACATTCAAACTGGCCCACTACCGGAACTTCGGAAAACTTGGCGGCGGCGGGGGCGCATGCTAGGCGCGGCACCCAGCAGGAGGATCATGACTTGGCCGCTTCGCCGCTGCCGCCGGACCTGTTCGATGAGGCGGGCTATCTCCGGCTGTATCCCGATATCGCGCAGGCCGTTGCGGCAGGCTCGGTGCCCTCCGGGCGGGACCACTACCGCAGCCACGGGCAGCACGAGGGGCGGCGGCCGAACGACGTCGATCCGGACTACTACCTGCGGGCCTATCCGCAGGCCGCCGCGGAGATCGCCGCCGGCCGGGCGGTGGGTGCGGCGATGCACTACCTGCGGTTTGGCCGCGCCCGAGGGTATCGGCCCAATGCGGCGCTGCCTGCACCGGCCGCTACCGCCATGCCGCCGGTGTTTCCCTGGCTATGGACCGACCTGCCGCATGCAGCCGACCTGATCGACGGACGCCTGGCACTCGGCAGCCTCAGCGAACGACAGGCGGCACTGCTGCACGGCTGGGTCCGGGATGGTTTCATCGTGCTGGCGGACCCGTTCGACCCGCATGCCCTGGCCGCGGCGGCGCTGGACCTGGAGCGGGCCTTCGCCGGCGCCTGCCCCGACCTGCTGTTCAGCTGCGGCGCGGTGGCACTGGAACCGGTGCACTGGCAGCCGGAGATCAATCCCTATCCCGCGGCCGCGCTCGACCTCCACTTCATGTCGCGCGCGGTGCGGGAGCTGCTGTTCGCCGAACCGCTCGCCGAAATGCTCGGGCTGCTGTTCGACAGCCCCGCCCTGCTGGCGCACAGCCGCGGCACGCTGCGCGAAGCGGCGCAGACGCTGCAGCGGGACGGCGCCGGCGTTGGCTACTCGCTGCCGCGGCAATGGGTCACCGCCTTCGTCATGCTGGACGAGGCTACCGGCGCGGCGGATGCGCCGGCATGCTTCCCAGGAAGCCATCGCATCCCGCCCGCCCAGGGACGCAAGCCGGAGCAGCTTCTCGCCGAACACGACATCGCGCCACAGACCTTGAGCTGGACACGCGGCCAGGTGGTGCTGCGCCACCCGGCGCTGTTGCACAGCGCGGGTTCTGCGCCGGACGGCGTTACCCGCCGCTGCATCCTGGCGCAGTACTGCCCCGCTTACGTCGCCCCGCATTATGCCGAACGCATCCCGGTGACGCTGTGGCCGCACGGCCGCCAGCTTTTCGCCAGCCCGCACTATCCCGGGATCGATCCGCTCGACTGAACCTTGCGGGCCGCGGGGCAACCCTGGTCATCCGCACGGGGCATCCGCGCCCGATCATCCGCGCCGGGTCAGGCGAACTGCCAGGTCAGGCGAACGCCCGAGTCAGGCGAAGGCCCGGGCGCGGCACAGCTTGACGAAATTGGCGACCGCCGTGCCTTGCGGCCGGCCCGCCACCAGGGTCAGCAGCACCGAGCGTTGCAGCAACGGCTGCGCCAACGGGCGGGAAACCAGGCCGGCGCCGATCGCCAGCGAGTCCGGCAGCAGCGCCAGCCCCAGCCCCGCCGCCACCAGGTCGAGCATCTGCACCCAGGAGCCGCCGCAACGGCGCACCGTGAAGGACTGCAGGCTGGCCTCGATCAGCCGCAACGCGAAGCCGCCGCAGCGCTCGCCGACCAGCAGGGTCTCGCTCGCCAGTTCGCCGGCACCCAGGCTGTCATACAGCGCCAGCTTATGGCCGGCGGGCAGCACCACGACACACCCCTCATCGCACAGCTTCCAGCGGTGCAGCCGGTCCGGCAGATCCGGCGAGTCGGGCAGCAGGGCGCAGTCGAGCATATCCGACAGCATGTACTCGACCAGCGTGCCGGCGCCGGCTTCCTCGAACCGCACCGCGAGCGAGGGGCAGAAGCGGGTCAGCTGCCCCACGACGTCAGCGACGCGCGCCGCGGCGATCGCCGGGCCGAGCCCGACACGCAGGTTCATCTGCTGACGGCCGAGTTCCTCATCGGCGATACGGCGGGCGGTCTCCGCCGCAGTCAGCATCGCGGTGAGATGCGGCACCATTGCCCGCCCCAGCGGAGTGAGCTGGGTCATGCTGCGCTCGCGGAACAGCAGCGGGCCGCCTAGCTCCTCCTCCAGCTTCTGGATGGCGCGGGTCAGCGCCGGCTGGGTCACGTTGCACTCGGCCGCCGCGCGGGTGAAGTTCAGCGTGCGGCAGAGGGTGACGAAGTAGCGGACCTGGTGCAGTTCCATGGCCGCTAACCTTGCTGCGCCGACAGCGAGCGCAGCGCCGCCAGGATGTCCGCCGGTTCGGCCCGTTCGGTGAAATCCACGCTGATGAAGCGCCAGCGCACGGTGCCGCCGCGATCCACGACGAAGGTCGCCGGAACCGGCAGGAACCAGGACGGATTGCCATGGCGTTCGGCCAGGTCGGTGCCGTATTTCAGCAGCAGCACGCGGTATGGCTCCGGCGCGCGGAACACCACGCCGCAGTTGAGCCCGACACCGCAATCGATGTCGCACAGCACCTCGAAGCCGGCATTGTGGTTCTGCTTGGCGGTGAGCGCCCGGCCGCCGGCTTCCGGGGTGATGGCCACCAGGGAAGCGCCGAGTGCGCGGATCTGCGGCAGCGCCGCCGCCAGGGCATCCAGCATCAGGCGGCAATAGGGACACCATGCGCCACGGAAGAAGGTGACCACCAGCGGCCCGTCCGCGAGCAGGCGGTTGATCGAGGTCAGCGCCCCCTCGGCATTCGGCAGCACCAGGTCGGGGAACCGGTCGCCCAGCTTCAGCGCGTGGGACAGGAAGTCGGTACGCTGCAACTCGGCCACCATTGCCTCGTAGGCATGGCGGACCTCGTCATTCATGGTCCGGCGTTTCGCCTCGAGCTCGTCGCGCAGACGGGGCATCATGCTTTCTCCAATCTGACCCTGCCCCGTTGCCGGCTGCCGGGCAAGCCGCCGTTCCGGCAGGCGGCCATTCGCATTCCGGCCGGCGGGCCATAGCGGTCCCCACCTCACTCTGTCCCTCTCCGCCCGGTGGGCGGAGAGGGACCCGCGCCCGTCTTCCGGCCAATCCGCCAAAATCGGAACTGCTGGACGGTAGGTGGGCGGGGGCTGCCTGCCGAACGCGGCCGGACGTCAGTTCTTGCCGGAATTCGCGTCGTGGCCCATGGCGGTGCTGTACCCCATGGCGTCGTTGTGGCCCATGGCGGACTGGCCACTCGAGCCATGGCCCATCGAGTCATTCGACATCGCCGAACGACCCATGGAGTCGTTGTGCCCCATGGTGTCCGACGCGGCCTGCGCGGCTACGCCACCTGCCAGGGCCAAGCCGCCCGCCAGCGCAACGGCCAGAATGAAACGCATCATGGTCTTCCTCTTCATGCAGGCGGGCGACCCGTTTCGCCCGGTCCAGACAGGATCGCGATGCCGCTCGGCGGCGGCCAATGCCGAGTGGTTATCGTCTCCATGCATGGACGTGCCGCTTGCCGCCGGCGGACAGGCCGCGCAAGGCAACGCGGAGGAATACGCCATGCCGGACCGGACAGCCGGCCGGCCCATGCCTGGCCGCTCAGAGTGATGCACTGGCTGAATGCCATGGCGATCGTCGTCATGGTGGGAAGCGGCTGGCAGATCTACGACGCCTCGCCACTGTTCGGCTTCACCTTTCCCGGCAGCATCACCATCGGCGAGTGGCTTGGCGGCGCCATCGCCTGGCATTGCGCGGCGATGTGGCTGCTGGTGCTGAACGGCCTGGGTTACCTGCATGGGGCACGCTGAGCGGGCATTTCCGCCGCAAGCTGTGCCCCCCCGGCCCGCGTGCGGTCTGGCGCGACCTGGTGCTGGCGCTGAGCCTGCGCCTCGGCCACCAGCACGGCGTGTACAACACGGTGCAGCGGCTGCTGTATCTCGGGGTGATCGCGCTGGGTGTGCTGATCGTCGCCTCCGGGCTGGCGGTGTGGAAGCCGGTGCAGCTTTGGTGGCTGTCCGACCTGTTCGGCGGCTTTGCCGCCTCGCGTTACGTGCATTTCTTCGCCATGGCCGGGATCGCTGGCTTCCTGGCGGTGCACCTGCTGCTGGTGGCCCTGGTCCCGAAAGTGTTGTGGCCGATGATCCAGGGCGGCCGCCTGTCGGAGGACCTGCAATGAGCCACGATCTCGAACGCCGGCGGTTGCTGGGCCGCGCCCTCGCCTTCGGTGCGATGGGCCTGCTGACCGGCTGCAACTACGACGACCTGCGGCACCCGGACCTGGCCGACCGCGCGTTGCGGATGGCGTCCCGCTGGAACGACAAGGTGCAGGCGGCGCTGTTCAATCCGGACCTGCCGGCGCCGACCTACCAGGCCAGCGCCATCACCCGGCCCCCGCGGTTCAACGCGTTCTATGAGGCGAGCCGCGCCCCGGTGATCGACGGCGCGAGTTGGAAGCTGGAGCTGTCCGGGCTGGTCGCCGACAAGCGCCCCTGGCGGCTCGCCGACCTGCGCGCGGCGCCGCAGGAGAGCCAGATCACCCGGTTCATCTGCGTCGAGGGCTGGCGCGTCGTCGGCCAGTGGGACGGCGTGCCGCTGGGCTGGTTCCTGCGCCGCATCAGCGCCGACACCGGGGCGCGGTACGTGTCGCTGCACTGCGCCGACGGCTATTTCGAGAGCCTCGACATGGCATCGGCACTGCATCCGCAGACGATCCTGGCGCTGGATTTTCTTGGCCAGCCGCTGACACCGCCCTTCGGCTTTCCGGTGCGGCTGCGCATCCCGACCAAACTCGGGTTCAAGAACCCGAAATCGCTGGTGGCACTGGGCGTGACCAACGTGTTCCCGGGCGGGTACTAGGTCAGGCAGGGCTACAACTGGTTCAGCGGGTCCTGAACGGACCCGCCGTTGGAGACGCTGGATCTGCGCCCTTCTCAAGCGGGGAGCAGTGCGGCGGGGAATTGCGGCCGTCTCACCGGTGTCTCGATGTACTTTCTGCGAGATTGCGTCGCATGGGGGGCGGCGCAACGCGGGGACTGGCGCGCATCGCTGGGATCATCGCCACTGGCGTGGGTGCGCTACAGCGGACGCAAGCCTGCAACCGCGGATGAACGCGGATGCAGTACGTCGAGGCCGTAGTCCCGAGCCAAGCGCTGAAAATTGCTGCGGCTGCCGATTCGCCGGGGGTACGCCGTGCACACGCCGTTAGGATTGCGCAATCGGCGTTCCTCGGGGGCTGCTCGACGGTCCGTGCATTTCCATGCCGGCGCGGTACATTCTCATGTATTAACAATTCGTCCAGACGTTGCCATTCTAGGGGCGGAACGGTTGACGTGGCGGGCGGGGGCAAATCGAGACTTGGACGCCGCGGGTGACGAAGCAAGTATTCAATTCGCGGATCCAAACAGCGCGGCCGGAGGCCCCAATCATACATTTCGGCCGATCATCTCAATGATTCTAATAAAGACAGCGTTTCTTACGGACGTTGCAAGATGCCAGCCGCTCAAAGTTCTGCCCCATCGGTGTCATGGCCGGATTTGGTCCGGCCACCCACGTCCTTGTTGCATGCATCACGGCAAGACGTGGGTGCCCGGCACGACACGAACGAGTCGGAACTTCGACCCGCTTGTATGACGTCACATCCGGAAAATGGTCACGAGGATAGCTGTCCACATCATAGTGGACAGCATCGACGCCAGGACCAGTCCCTTTGCGGGCGCCAGATCATCCGTTTTTCCCCACATCTTGCCGGCCACCCTGCCTATTCCTCCAGGCGTTGTCGGGAGGCAGGATAACAGGCTCAGGGGATTGAAATCACTCCCGGAATACCGCCATTATGTCAGCCACGGCGAAATTCGACGTTAATAACGCCTGGTGTGGCCGCTTCCGCCACGGCAGCCGCCCGTGCAGCGGCGGGAGGTCCAATTGACGTCGTTGCCGGCTGGATTTTGCTAAGGTCGCGATACGCCGCATGCAGCCTTCGCTGCCGCCCTGAACGGCCGGCGCTCCGGCGACGTGCAACGTCAGGATGATATCCGCGTGACAAGCGGGCGCCGACGCGCCAGAATCCCCCCGTGAACGTCCTTGCACCACCAAAAGACCGCCTCGGGATCGAGATCGTGCACGATCTCGTCTGCCCCTGGTGCTTCCTGGGCGTTCGCCGGTTGATGCGCACCCTGCGCCGCCGCCCGGACCTGTTGTTCGAAATCACCTGGCGGCCCTTCCTGCTCAACCCCGACATGCCGCGCGTCGGCATGTCGCGGCCCGACTACGTGGTCCGCAAATTCGGCGGGGAAGACCGGGCGCGGCGGCTTTATGCCTCGATTTCCGAAATCGGCCGCAATGAAGGCGTGGCGTTCCGCTTCGACCGCATTCGCCGGACTCCGTCATCGGTGGATGCGCACCGGCTGGTGCGCTACGCCGAACGCTACGGCCGGGCCGATGCGATGGTGGAGGCGCTGTTTTCCGCGCATTTCACCGATGGGCTGGATATCGGCGACCTGTCCGTGCTGGTGGCGGTCGGCCAGTCCTGCGGCCTGAATCCCCCGGCGGTGCGCCGCTTCCTGGCTGGCGACGAGGAGGTGGACGCGGTGCACGCCGACAATTTGCGCGCCCACCGGCTGGGCATCAACGGCGTGCCCTGCTTCGTCATCTCCGGCCGCCACGCCATCGCGGGCGCGCAGGAGCCGGAAGTGATCGAGCGCCTGCTCGACGTCGCGGCGGTGGAGGCGGCGGAGCGCTGAAGCCGGCCACCCGCCAGCGCCGAGCGAATCCATAGACTCAACGGATCGTTCCGAGGTCCTCCGAAGCGGCGCCGGCAGCAGTTCAACGGCCTGCCGCGAGAACGCTTGCCACCCGTCGCCAGTGCCGGCGCCCGTCGCCAGTTGCCATTCGGAAAATTCCTCTCGTCACCCTCTCTACCGACGGGCTATGCAGCCGCACCGGGTTGCAGTGCAGGAGACGGGGTTTGAGTGCAGTCGATAAAGGCGATGTCGTAACGCAGCACACCACGCTGTCGTCCACCGCCTCGCAATCCGGATGGCCCGCGACCACCCCGGATAGCAGCGCGTGGAGCTTGCTGGCGCCGCAGATCACCGCCGGGTCCGATCCGACGCTGTTCGCACCCGTCTCGTCGATGTCCGCGCCACCCGGCAGCGGCGGCGCGTCCGCGGCAACGACCTCGGCCAGTGGGCAGATCGTCAACTCCAACAGCCTCTCGCCGTTCAGCATCCACATCACCTACGACAGCCAGGCGAACGCCAACGCCAGCCTGAAGAGCGCCGTCAGCGCCGCGGTCACCTATCTCGAAAGCGTCATAACCACCGCGATCACCATCAGCATTCAGATCGGCTGGGGAGAACTCGCGGGGGGCGCGTTCAACACCGGCACGCAGGCGGTCGGCGAAAGCTCAGGGAATGCGTTCAACGACCTGTCCTATGGCACGGTGGTCTCGGCCCTCTCCAGCCATGCCACCTCGGCGGAGGATCAGACCGCCGTCGCGACCCTGCCGAACAAGGATCCGACGAACGGGACCCCCTTCTGGGTGAGTTCCGCCGAGGCAAAGGCACTGGGGATCGGCAATTCCTATCCCAGCCTCGACGGCTATGTCTCGCTGAACAGCTTCTACCCATATACCTGGGACCATACCGCGGCTTCCGGGATGATCGACGCCGTCGGCGTGCTGGAACACGAGATCACCGAGGTCATGGGCCGCATCGGCTCGGCCGGAACGTTCCTCGTGCCAGGCACTTCGTACTACACGCCGCTCGACCTGTTCCGCTATTCCTCCGCGGGCACGCGCGACCTCACGCCGACCAGCAGCAGCACCGACTACTTCTCGGCGGACGGCCAGACGATGCTGACCCAGTTCAATAACCCTACCCACGGGGGCGACGTCGCGGACTGGGCATCGACCGTCCAAGGCGATGCGTTCGGCAGTGCCAGTTACAATACCGTCCTCTCGGTCACCCCGACCGACCTGAGCCTGATGGACCTCATCGGCTACACGCTCGCCCCCGGCGTGGCCTGCTTCGCCGCCGGCAGCCGTATCGCAACCGAACACGGCGAGGTCGCGGTGGAAGCACTGCGTGCCGGCGACCGCGTGCAGGCGCAATTCGCCGGGCTGAGCCGGGTGACGTGGGTCGGCCAGCGGCGGATCGACTGCGCGCGCCACCCGGACCCGCTCTCCGTCATGCCGGTGCGCGTCGCGCCGCATGCCTTCGGCCCCGGACTGCCGCGCCGCGCAGTGCTGCTGTCGCCGGAACACGCGGTCGGCGTCGATGGCGTGCTGGTGCCCATCCGCTTCCTGATCAACGGCGGCAGCATCCGGCAGGAGACCATGCCGCGGCCGGTGCATTACTTCCACGTCGAACTGGAGCGCCACGACCTGCTGAGCGTCGAGGGATTGCCGGCGGAAAGCTACCTGGACACCGGCAATCGGACCGTGTTCGGCAACGCCGGCGGCGTAACGGCACTGCACCTGCTGCTCGACAATTCCCAGGCGCGCCGGGAGGACGAGTCCTGCCTGCCGCTGCTGCTCGATCCTGACCGGCTGGAGCCCCTGTGGCAGCGCCATGCCGACCGTGCCCGGCAGCTCGGATTTGTGCTGCCAGGGGTCGAAACCACGGACGACGCCATGCTGCATCTGGCGATCGACGGCCGCGCGCTTTTCCCGGTTGCCCGGGACGCGACTAGGTGCCGCTTCGTCCTGCCCGCGCCGGCCGGTGCGGCGCGTCTGACGTCGCGCCAGACCATCCCGGCGGCGACGCGCCCGTGGCTCGACGACCGCCGGCAATTGGGCGTGATGGTGCGGGGGATCACGTTCCACGGGCCGGACGGCGCGACGGAGCTGGCAGTCGACGATCCGAGGCTGCGCGACGGCTGGTGGGCGGCGGAAGCCGACCAGGCGACGATCTGGCGTTGGACCAACGGCAATGCGGTGCTGCCGCTGCCATCCGGCACGCGCGTGGTGGAACTGCGCCTCGGCACTGCCCTCAACTACCCGTTGCCGGTCGGCGCGCGCCAGGCGCAGGAGGCGGCCTGACCGGCCTCGACCCTGGTGGTTGAGAGGGCCGGGGTGAGCCTGCCACTTCCCGCGCCGTCCTGGGGGGACCACACGGGGAGACCGGCCCAGAGGACCGGCCCAGAAGACCGCCCCAGGGGACCGGCCCGGCGGCGGCGAGTGCCGGGGCGAGGTGAGCAATCCACCGGTGCTGCGTTGTTGCCCGCGCTATCGCCCCCATGCCTGCCGTGACGACCGGTGATGCGCGTGGCAGATCGCCACCGCCAGCGCGTCGGCGGCATCGGCTCGGCGGATCCCGGCGCCCGGCAGCAGCCGGCGCACCATCATCTGCACCTGCGCCTTTTCCGCACCGCCGGTACCCACCACCGCCATTTTCACCGTCTTGGCGGCGTATTCGGTCACCGGCACCCCGGCCAGCGCCGGCGCCAGCAGCGCCACGCCGCGGGCGTAGCCGAGCTTCAGCGTGGCCGCCCCGTTGCGGTTGACGTAGGTCTCCTCGACCGCCGCCTCGTGCGGACGGTGCTCCGCCAGCAGTGCGGCGAGCGCGTCATGCAGCACCTTCAGCCGATCCGGCACCGCCTGCTCGCCATCGGTGGCGATGACGCCGTCGGCCAAATGGCGCAGGCGGTTGCCGTCCACCTCGATGAGGCCCCAGCCGGTGAAGCGCAGGCCGGGGTCGATGCCGAGGAGGCGAAGCATGCAAGCGACTCGGTTGGTATGATGCCGGCACGGATCATACGCGCGCCCCGGCCGTAATGCATCGGCCGCGCCGTCGGCTCCAGCCGCGGCCGAACCGCTACGCCGACAACCGCTGCATCACCGCCTCCGGGATGTCGAAGTTGGCGTAGACGTTCTGCACGTCGTCGTACTCGTCCAGCGCGTCGAGCAACTTCATCAGCGACGCCGCTTTCTCCTCATCCAGCGTGACCGAGGTAGTCGGTCGCCAGTCCAGTCGCGCGCTCTCCGGCTCGCCGAAGCGGGCCTCCAGCGCGTCGCGCACCGCGAAGAAATCGTCCACCGCGCAGGTGATCTCGTGCGCTTCGGCGTCGCTCTCCACATTCTCGGCGCCGGCCTCGATCGCCGCTTCCAGCATGTCGTCGGCGCTGCCGGCGGAGGCCGGGTAGCGGATCACGCCCAGCCGGTTGAACAGGAAGCTGACCGAGTTGGTCTCGCCCAGCGCACCGCCGTACTTGGCGAAGGCGGAGCGCACGTCGGAGGCGGTGCGGTTGCGGTTGTCGGTGAGTGCCTCGACGATCAGCGCGACGCCGGCGGGGCCGTAGCCCTCGTAGCGCACTTCGGCGTAGTCCTCGCCGGCCCCGGCGCCGACCGCCTTCTTGATCGCCCGGTCGACTGTGTCCTTCGGCATGTTCGCCTGCCGCGCCGCCGTCACCGCGGCACGCAGCCGCGGGTTGGACGCCGGGTCGGGCAAGCCGTGCCGGGCGGACACGGTGATCTCGCGGATCAGCCGGGCGAACAGGCGGCCTCGCCGCGCGTCCTGGGCGCCCTTGCGGTGCATGATGTTCTTGAACTGGGAATGGCCGGCCATGTGTCAGCAATCGGTTGTCGGTTGTCAGGGATCGCCCACTATAGCTTCGCGCGGCCGCCGAGACGAGGTCGGGTGCCCCGCGCCACTCCAGACAAGGTCCCCCTCCGCTGCGGGAAACCTCCACCCTCTCCAGGTTCCCCTCCAAACCTGCGGGCGGAGCGGGCCAGGGCCAGATGGGCGGAGCCTCCCTCCCGCGCGCCTTCATGCGGCGACCCGCACCGGCCGCCTGGTCCAGCGCAGCGCCAGGAACGCCGCGACCATGCCGATCCCCAGCGCATCGGCATAGCCGGACGGATAGAACAGCGCCGCGGCAGCCACGTAGAGGTACACCCGCAGCCCCCAGTTCAGCGGCCCCAGCAGAAAGCCGATCGAGGCACCGCTGATCGACACGATCATCACCCAGGCGACGGCGACGTTATAGGCGATCCACGGCAGCGAGCCGTTCAGCAGCAGCTCCGGCCGATACACCATCATGAAGGGGATCAGGAACACCGCCCCGGCGATCCGCAGCGCCTGGCCGGCGACGCGCCAGAAGTTCTCGCCCGCGATCGTCGCGGCGGCGTACACCGAAGCGCAGACCGGCGGAGTGATCGCCGAGAGGATGGCGAAGTAGAAGATGTACAAGTGCGCGGTCAGCGGCGCCAGGCCGAGCCTGGAGAGCACCGGTGCGACGACCGAGGCGGTGAGCAGGTAGGACGCGGTGGTCGGCACGTCCATGCCAAGCATGATGCACAGGAAGGTGGCGATCAGCAGCACGCCGACCAGGTGGTCGCCGCTGAAGCCAAGCAGCAGCTGCGAGAATTTCACGCCGAGGCCGGACGCCGACAGCACCGCGACCAGCAGCGAGGCGGTGGCCAGCAGCGCGGCGATCACCACCACGCTCTTGCCGCCATCCACCAGGCCGGCCCACAGCTGGCGCAGGAAGTCGCGTGCGGTGTCGGCGAAATCGCCGCCGCTGCGCAGGCATGCCGTGAAGCGTACCAGCGCGGCGAAGCCCACCAGCGACAGGATGGCCGTGCCGCCGGCATAGGTCGGCGTGTAGTTGTTCGACAGCAGCCAGACCAGCAGCACCAGCGGACCGAACGCGGTCAACGCGTCGCGCGCCAGCAAAACATCGCGTGCGCGGGGTATTTCGGAACGCGGCAGCGGCAGCATGGCGTTGGCGCGGGCGTAGCAGTCGATGCTGAAATAGATGGCGCTGAAATACAGCACCGCCGGGATCGCGGCGGCGGCGGCGATCGCGGTGTATGGCAGGTTCAGCAGCTCCGCCATGATGAACGCGCCGGCGCCCATCACCGGCGGCATGATCTGTCCGCCGGCCGAAGCGGTGGCCTCGATGCCGGCGGCGAAGGCCTTGCGGTAGCCGGCGCGCATCATGGTGGGGATGGTGATGGAGCCGACCGACATCACGTTCGCCACCGCGGAGCCGGAGATCGTGCCGAACAAGGCCGAGGTCACCACGGCGACTTTTGCCGGCCCGCCATAGGCGCGTCCGGCCACCAGGGTAGCGGCGCGCATGAAGATGTCGCCGGCGCCGAACGCCATCAGCAGCGAGCCGAAGACCACGTAGATGGCGACGACGCGGGTGCCGATATCGGCGAGCAGGCCGAACAATCCGCCGGTCGAGGCATACAGCGTGGAGATGACGGTTTCGAACGACACCACCGGTGGCCGCCAGTTGCCGCCGATGACGTCGTGGCCCCAGATGTAGAAGCTCAGTGAGATCACCGCCATGACCGGCAGCGACCAGCCGATGGTGCGGCGCGCGGCCTCCAGCGACACCAGGATGGTCAGCACGCCCATGGTCATGTCGAGCGGCGTCAGGTCGGTCATGATGTCCATCAGCCGGTCGGCGCTGAGCGTGACGTGCAGCCCGCCGTATACGCCGATCAGGCCAAGCACGATGTCGCGCAGCGCGGCGAGGCGGTGCCGGCGCCATCCATCGGCGGCGAGGCCGAAATACACGAAGCCGATGCCGCCGCCGATGAACAGGCCGCGCTGGTTCAGCGGCTCCAGCGTGCCGAAGATCGAGGTGTAGATGTGGAACAGCGCGTAGGCGACCAGACAGGCCTGCACGGCGTAGCGCAGGGGTGCGGGCGGCGGTACGGCGGCGGAATCGGCGTGAGCTGTCATGAATTCCTGGAGCCAGCGAGTGTGTGACTCCCCCCTCCCCTTGCGGGAGGGGAAAGGGGGAAGGGGTCAAGCGTGCGTTTCCGGGGACCAACCGCGCGACTCCTCCCCCTTCACCCTCCCGCAAGGGGAGGGGGAGGAGTCCGCAGGCCCGTCGGTTCAGTGCACCGACTCCCAGAACCTCTTCGCGCCGGGGTGCAGCTTCAATCCAAGCTGCTCGGTCTTCAGCGCCGCCGCCTTGAAGTCGAAGTTCTTCAGGTGCGGGAACACGTCGATCAGATCCTGCCGGTGGTCGTAGATCGCCTTGGCGATCGCGTAAGCAGTCGCGTCGTCCATCAGCGACAGGCGCGTGGAGTACGTGGCATAGACCAGCGGCGACAGCGCCGCCGGCTGGCCCGGGATCGTGTTGGCCGGGATGTCCATGAAATCCACGCCGTTGACATGCGCCTGCACCAGCTTGCGCTGCTCCTCGGTAAAGCCGACGAACTGCATCGGCGTGGAGGTCAGCAATTCGCGCATCGTCGCATCCAACCCGCCCGTGCCGACGCCGTATTTCGCGTAGCCGACGAGCTGCCGGTTCTGCACGCCCTCGACCGCGTCGGAGATCGAGCCGGGCACCCAGTTCGGCTCGATCTTCAGCACGCGGAACATCTCACGGGTCAGCAGTTCGGCGCCGCTGCCGCGGATGCCGGCGCTGAAGCGCTTGCCAGCCAGATCCGTCAGGTTCCGCACCTTGGCGTCCGCCCGCACCGCGAACTGCAGCGCGGCAGCGTCGTGCACGTACAGCACCGCCATGTCGGAGACGGGCTTGCCCTTGAACGGGCCGACGCCATGCATCGCCTGCAGGCTGGTGTCGGCCATGACCAGGCCGAAGTCGATCTCCTTCTTGGTCATGCGGCGGATGTTGTCCACGCTGGCGCCGGTCTCGATCATCGAGACATTGGCGTTCGGCAGATCCTTCTTGATCGCCTTGGTCATGGCGACCGCCAGCGCGTAATTGCTGGACGCGGCGTTGGTGGACCCAAAGGTGATGGTGTCCTTCTGCGCGTGCGCCGGTACGGCGGCGAGAAGGGCGAGCAGGACGGCGCTGCAAAGCGCAGCACGAAACAACCGGATCACGTTTCCCCCAATATCAAGTTTATTGAAGGGCAAGCTTGCCGTTCCCTCAGCGCGGAAGCAAGGGCGGCCGGCCTGTTGCCCCTGGTCCACGGCGCGCTCGGCCGGGGCAGACACCGGCACGGTTTCGGTGTAGCTCTACGGCCATGTTCAGCCTGACGGCCTGCGTTCCCAGCATGCTCGCTCACAGCTTTCACGGTGCCGACTCCGCACCCGCTTTGCGGCCCCTCGGCGCCACCAGCGCCATGACAGCCGCCTTCCGTCCGGCGGAGCTGGACGGGTCGCGACCGCTGGTGGATATCGGCCTGGCCGCTGACGAAGGGCCGATCGTCTGATGCATGTCGCGCTGCTGCTGCCGGCGCCGTTCGAGCAGGTATCGGGCGGCCACGCCTATGACCGCCGCATGGTGCAGGGGCTGCGTGCCGCCGGCCATCGCGTCGATGTCGTGGAACTCCCCGGCCGCTTTCCCCTGACCGATGCTACCGCGCGCGATGCCGCATGCGCCGCCTGGGACCGGCTGCCGGACGGGGTGCGGCCGGTGATCGACGGGCTCGCCCTGCCCGCCCTCGCCGGCATGCAGGACGCGCTGGCGGCACGCGGCACGATCGGCCTGATCCACCATCCCACCGCGCTGGAGACCGGCTTCTCCGAGGCGGACCGCGCCGCCTTGCACCTGGTCGAGCAGCGCCTGTTCCAGCATCTGCAACGGCTGGTGGTGACCAGCGAGCCCACCGCGGAACGCCTCGCCAAGGAGTTCGGCGTCGACCCGGCGCGCGTTGCGGTGGTGGTGCCCGGCACCGACGACGCACCGCGCAGCGCCGGCTCCGGCGGTGCGGCCTGCGAGATCCTGTCGGTCGGCACGCTGGTGCCGCGCAAAGGGCATGACGTGCTGATGCGAGCCCTGGCTCGGCTGTTCGACCTGAACTGGCGGCTGACCATCGCCGGCTCGCCCGCGCGCGATCCCGCGCACGCCGCCGCCCTGGCTGCGCTGGCCGAGGAACTGCGCATCGCCGACCGGGTATGCTTCGCCGGCGAGGTGGTGGACTCTACGCTGGAGGCGCTGTGGCAGCGCGCCGACCTGTTCGCCCTGGCGACCTGGTTCGAGGGTTATGGCATGGCGGTGGCCGAGGCGCTGAAACGCGGCCTGCCAGTCGCCGTCACCGCCGGCGGCGCGGCCGCGGCGCTGGTGGAGCCGGAGGCCGGCGCGGTCTGCCAGCCCGGCGACCTGGACCAGTATGCCAAGGCGCTGCGCCGGCTGATCTTCGATAGCGACCTGCGGCGGGACATGGCCGAGGCGGCGTGGCAGATCGGCCAGCGGCTGCCAGCCTGGGAAACCCAGGCGCACAACTTCATCCAGGCGATCCGCTGAGCGGCCAGACCGGTCGCCGGCATACCCGCCCGCGCCAGGAATCCGGCGGAAGAGCGACGCAAGCGCCTGTTCCAACCCGGAAATTCCGACCGGCGGCCAGATTGCCGTCGCGAACGGGTATGGCTGCAAAGGCTCAGCTCCTCAGCTGCTTGCGCATGAAAATGCGCTCCACGCCCGGCGCGCAGGCGATGCGCCCGAACTCCTCCCAGCCGTGGCGGGCATAGAACCCCGGCGCCTGGAAGTTGACGGTGACCAGCGTGGCGGCGACGCAGCCTCTGGTGCCGGCTTCCACCTCCGCCATGCGCAGCATCGCGCTGCCCAGGCCGCCGCCGCGCAACGCCTCCGGCAGGTAGAACAGGTCCAGGAAGAACAGGCCCATCGAGGTGCGGCCGAGCAGGCCGCCGGCCAGTTGGCCGGTGTCGGGATCGTGCGCGGTGACGGCCAGCGGCCGCCAGTCGCGCCGTTTGGCCTTCTCGGCGTTATAGGCGGCGAGCCCGTCCTGCAGGATGGTCTCCAGTCCGGGGTCAGGCGCATCGGTCAAGGTCAGCATGGCGTCCTCCGTTCGGCGTGGAGGGAACCATAGGCGGTGGCCACTGACAGCGTTCTGTCAGTAGTGTCCGCCCATGCGCCGATCGGACCGGCTGTTCGACATCATCCAGCGGCTGCGCACGGCCCGTGCGCCGGTGACCGCGGCGGCATTGGCGGCGGAGCTGGAGGTGACGCCGCGCACGGTCTACCGCGACATCGCCGCCTTGCAGGCCAGCCGCGTGCCGATCGATGGCGCCGCCGGGATCGGCTACATGCTGCGGCGCGGCTACGACCTGCCGCCGCTGATGTTCACCCCCGACGAGGTGGAGGCGGTGCTGGTCGGCATGCGCCTGCTGCGCCGCACCCGCGACGCCGGATTGGAGCAGGCGGCGTCGGTGGTGTCGAAGCTCGCCACGGTGCTGCCTGACCCGTTGCGCAGCCAGCTCGACGTGCCGCCGTTCCATGTCTCCGAAGGCGCCGTGCGCGAGCCGGTGGCGATCAGCCTGGCGGAACTGCGGGTGGCGATCCGCGAGGCCCGCAAGCTGCGGATCCTCTACCGCGACCGCGACGGCACGGTCAGCCGGCGCGTGCTGCGGCCGGTGGCGCTGGAATACTACGTGGAGGTGACGCTGATCTGCGGCTGGTGCGAGCTGCGCGACGACTACCGGCATTTCCGCACCGACCGGATCGAAGCGGCGGAGGTCCTGGGGGACGGGTTCGCCGGCGAACGCGAGCGGCTGCTGTCCGGCTGGCTGGCCCTGGCTCGCCGGTGAGTGGCCGGCCGGAGCGGCGTCTCGCCGGCGTCTCGATGCCCGTTGATCGGGATTCTGTCTCACGGGATGAGGCGGACCGGGTGCTTCGCGTGACGCAGAAAGATGGAACGCAAAAAACGCCAAGGGCCGCAAAGAACACGGATGCACCGTGCGGGCTGGTGGGGCGGAGGATTTTGCCTGCGGCGACGGAACCGATTGTATGAAAAGGCTTGCTTATTGGGCTTTCCATTCTGCGTTCGCATTCCCGCTTGTCAGACGTCGCGCCCTCACGCCGCCCGATCCAGCGCCACCAGTTCCGGCGTGACGCCACAGACGATGGCGCGCAGCAGTTCGGGTTCCGGTGGGCCGAAATCGCATTGTTTCGGCAGCCCGCCCAGTTGGCGGATCAGCTTCGCCTGCTGCGGGTGTCGGATCGCGTACCGCTCCGCCAGCGCCGCCCAGTCGCGCTCCGGCCCATCGTCATCCTCGTTCTGCGCAGGGGCGTGGTGGCGGGGTGGCGCGGGTTCCGGGGGGACCCGGGGCGGCTGCCGCCGCTGCGTTGGCGGCGGGGACGGCGCCGGTTCGGCCGCCATGGTGACGGCTGGTTCGGATGGCGGCGGCGCAACGGCGGCGGCAGCGGCGTCCGGCTGCGGCGTGGGCTCCGGCTGCGGCGCGGCAGGGCTTGGCTGCGGCGGCGCCTCCGCCGGCACCCGGCTGGCAGACGGCCCGCCCGGCGGGTGCTCCAACGCGTCCAGCATCGCATTGCCGGCGCACTCTTCGATCGCGTCGCACTGGAAGGCGCCTTGCCTGGTCGTCTCCCGCTTGACCCGCGCCGCCTGCACCCGCAGCAGGCTGGCCAAATGGCCGCGCGCTTCGCGTCCCATGCGGGCGGCCTGGGCGAGCAGTTCGTCGTGCCGCGACGGATTCCGCTGCACGAGTTGCCGAGCCTGGCGCATGCAGCCGAGCTGGAACTCGCCGGCGGCCACGCTCTTGGCTGCGAGTTCCGCCTCGATGGCGCTGGCGGGGACCAGCTGCTTGATCTGGTTGAGCACGGCGCGGTCGCGGCGGGCATAGGCTTCCGGGGTTTCCTCCAGCGGCGGGGGCAGCGTGTCGCGGAGCTTGTAGAAGGCCTCGTAGAAGCTGTCGTAGCTGAGGTTGTCGAGGATTTAGGCTCGGGTCTGGGTTTGCATGGGGGCTTGCCGGTTGTTAGTGTCGGAGGTATAGGGTTGGTTAGTTATAATGTCAAGCCGGAGGTGAGGAAAAATGCTGGCTGGACGAGAAGGGGGCATGCTTTGGCGGGGTGTGCGTGCGGTTGGTTTGGCTAACGGCGCGGGGCGGTGGCGTCCACATGGGGTCAATACGGCGCAGTTCGATCGGCGTCTGCCGCAGCGGGCTGCTCCGCAGCTACCGCGTTCCAGCCGGCTTCATCTGTGTGTATCTGTGTGTATCTGTGTGCATCTGTGGTTCCAATCCTAGCCGCCTGTCTGGCAAGGACGGCTAGGCGTAACCTACAGATGCACACAGATACAGACGGATGTCCGTGATGGCACATTGGCTGCGGGGCAGTAACCGACTCCTTTGGCTCTCCACGCTGCCTCCGTGTTAGTATCTGGCTGGCTGAGGTTTGGCCAGTCGGACGGCGCGCTGTCCGCGACTGCCTGTCCGCTGGGTTGGGGCTCGACGTAGGATAGCTGGTTCCGACCCGAAGCGGACGTTCCCCGGCGTCAGCACCGTGACCGGAGTCAAATGGAGCAGCTATCCGGTCGATGCGGTGAGCGTTCTGCGGATCTCCTTTACTTGCTCAAGGCTCGCGGCATCACCGAGTGTCGCCAAGGCTGCCTCTGCTTCGTCGAGGATGGGAAGAGCCTCATCGATCCGGCCAGCTCTTCCAAGAATCCGCGCCAGCAGTATCCCCGTGTAGGCGATGCCATCAGCGAGCTTCAGTCGGCGCGCGATCGTGAATGATTCCGACGCCGCAGCGTGAATCTCCGGCGCACGCGCATCGTCCAGCCCACCTGCTTTGATTAGAGCTCCCGCCATCTTATGCAGAGTCACCGCGCGGGAGCGCACGTCGCCGACGCGCTCATAGACCGGCAGCTCCTCCTCGCGGCGAATGCGTAGCGCCTCGCCCAGCGCGCCGCGGGCCTGAAGGATGTCGGCGATCTTGCCCAGAGTCATCGCGCGGGAGCGCACGTCGCCGAGGCGCTCATAGACCGGCAGCTCCTCCTCGCGGCGGATGCGCAGCGCCTCGTCGAGTTCGCCGCGGTCCTCAAGGATGTCGGCGATCTTGCCCACCGTCACCGCGCGGGAGCGCACGTCGCCGAGACGTTCATAGACCGGCAGCTCCTCCTCGCGGTGGATGCGCATGGCCTCGTCGAACGCGCCGCGGGCCTCAAGAATGTCGGCGATCCTGCCCATCGTCACCGCACGCTCGCGCACGTCGCCGAGGCGCTCATAGACCGGCAGCTCCTCCTCGCGGCGAATGCGTAGCGCCTCGTCCAGCGCGCCGCGGGCCTGAAGGATGTCGGCGATCCTGCCCATCGCCACTGCGCGGGAGCGCACGTCGCCGAGGCGCTCATAGACAGGCAGCTCCTCCTCTCGGCGGATGCGCAGAGCCTCGTCAAGTTCGCCGCAGTTCTCAAGGATATCGGCGATCCTGCCCATCGTCACCGCGCGGGAGCGCATGTCGCCGAGGCGGTCATAGACGGGCAGCTGCTCCTCGCGACGGATGCGCAGCGCCTCCTCCAGCGCGCCGCGGTCCGCAAGAATATCGGCGATCCTGCCCATCGTCGTCGCGCGCTCGCGCACGTCGCCAAGGCGCTCAAAGACGGGCAGCTGCTCCTCGCGGCGGATGCGCAGCGCCTCGTCCAACTCCCCGCGGGCTCGCAGGATGTCGGCGATTCCGCCCATGGCGATCGCGCGTGAACGTTCGTCCGTTGCTGCCGCGACTGCCTCTCGATATGCCGACTCCGCCTCGGCGATCCGGCCGATACTGGCGGCGAGGTCGCCCAGTTCGAGAGCGAACCCGAGCCGCATGTCCTCGGGGATGTCAGGCTC
>Ga0187809_10000455_pt1 | contig 22149 bp, 17 predicted proteins | sample NC_wetland_sal_i_8_FD_132415 | JGI IMG/M metagenome (GOLD analysis project Ga0187809, IMG submission 132415) | Wetland sediment microbial communities from Neuse River Estuary, North Carolina, USA - ASW_4 | ecosystem: Environmental > Aquatic > Freshwater > Wetlands > Sediment | place: USA: North...
AAATTGACAACCCAGATGGACCAGAGCCTCCGCTAAATCAGGCTGCCGTTTGTCTCAAAAACCCTGACGACGGACAGCTCGCCATATGCCGAATGCAGGCAGCTATGGCAAATAGCGACAACTTCGAATTTATCCATGATGTACCCCCCGACCCAAGAATAGGGAAGCATCGCTTGGCGATCAACAAGGAAATGGAGACCGAAAGAGCCATGCATTGCTGGAGAGGATGGGGCGCGATATTCCTCGCTTTCGCGCTTCTGCTTCCGATGGCGATCGCCGCGAGGGCCGACGGGCCGGTTATTCCACATTTCTGGGACAGCCGGGAAAGGCTGGCCAAACCCGATCTTACCAATGTGAGGCGCATACGCTTCCTCACAACCGTCGATTTTCCGCCCTTCAACTTCCTCGACAAAAGTGGCCGGCTCTCAGGCTTCAATGTCGATCTCGCCCGCGCCCTCTGCTCAGAACTCAACATTCTCGACAAATGCCAGATCCAGGCGCTGCCGTGGAACGAGTTGCCCGACGCGCTCGCCAAGAGGCAGGGCGACGCGATCATCGCCGGAATTGCCGTGACGCCGCAGTCGCGGAAGACCTATGCTTTTTCACGATCCTATCTCAGATTTCCCGCGCGGCTGGCGGTCGCGCGTCAATCGATGATCGCCGAACCCATCTACAGGGAAATCATAGGCAAGCGGATCGGCGTGATCGCCGGATCGGCGCATCAGCGGATGTTCGCGGCCTATTTCCCGGGCGCCGTCGCCGCGCCCTATGACGACGCCGATGCGATGCGAACAGACCTGAAGTCGGGAAAGATCGAGGGTATCTTCGGCGACGGGATGCGGTTGGCGTTCTGGCTGTCCGGCACGGACTCCGCCGATTGCTGCCGTTTCGCCGGCGGACCCTATCTGTCGGCGCACTATCTCGGCGAAGGAATGAGCATAGCCGTCAGGCCGGACGATCAGTCCTTGCTCGCGGCGCTTAACTACGCCTTGCATGAAATCGGCGTAAAAGGCGTCTTCTCAGATATCTATCTGCGCTATTTCCCCGTCAGCTTTTATTGACGCAGCCACGATCCGCAATCGGCCCTTTATTGCAGCATCCGATGACGCGCTTTGGCGGAGCGCTCGATCGCTTCGAGGACGGAAGGCTCGATGACGAGGTTCTCGCGCAGCAATTGCAGGATGCGCAGCTCTTCCAACCGCATTTCGAGATCGACCGCCGCGACCTCGAAGGCAAGCGCGTAGGCGGTATCGTGAAGCCGCTTCGGGACAGCCGCCTTGATCGCCGAGAGTACCTGGCCCAACCCGTCTTCCTGCTGTAGAAGCTTCTGGCAATCACGTGAGACTTCCACCAGCCGTTCCTCATCGAAATCGACGAAAACGGGCCAGGTGCGAACAATATTGCCGATGCGGACAAGCTCCTCATCCGTCATGTCCCGATCCGCCGCGGACATCACGACCATGATGTAAACCAAAGCCTCGTGCACGCTGGGAGAAGACATAGACGATCCTTTGCTGGGGCGTTCGGCGCAAGGTAGTGAAGCACGACCGCCGCCGCAATCGGGAACGGGCTGTTTTCGTGCACAAAGCCCACATTGACCGCCGCGGCATTGGCGCATAGAGCATTCAGGAGACGTCGGTCGCCGGCTCGCCCCGGCCGAACGAACAAACAGGACAAGCGGAAAATGCCCGAAAGCCCGCGCGGCTCGATCGAACTCACGCCCGAAATCATTGCGGATGCCGCCGCCAGCAAGGCCTGGCCGTTCGAGGAAGCGCGCAAGCTCGTCGAGCGCTACAAGCAAAAGGGCTTCCCTGAAACCGTCCTCTTTGAAACGGGCTATGGACCTTCGGGCCTGCCGCATATCGGTACGTTCGGCGAAGTGGCGCGCACGTCGATGGTGCGGCACGCCTTTCGCGTTCTGACCGAAGATAAAGTGAAGACGAGGCTTCTTTGTTTCTCGGACGATATGGATGGGCTCCGCAAGGTGCCCGACAATGTGCCGAACAAGGGACTGCTCGCTGACAATCTTGGCAAGCCGCTGACGCGCATCCCCGACCCTTTCGGCACGCATGAGAGCTTCGGCCATCACAATAATGCGATGCTGAGGCGCTTTCTCGACACGTTCGGTTTCGATTACGAATTCGCCTCGTCCACCGACTATTACCGGTCCGGCCGATTCGACGCGACGCTGCTTTCCATGCTTGCCCGCTTCGACAAGGTCATGGAGATCATGCTCCCCTCGCTGCGCGAGGAGCGGGCGCAGACCTATTCGCCTTTTTTGCCTGTCCATCCCGAGTCGGGCATCGTCATGCAGGTGCCGATCGAGGAGCGCAATGTCGATGCCGGAACGATCGTCTGGCGCGATCCAGAGACGGGTAAACGGTACGAGACGCCCGTCACCGGCGGCCATGCCAAGCTGCAATGGAAGCCGGATTGGGCGATGCGCTGGGCGGCCCTCGGCGTCGATTACGAAATGTCAGGCAAGGATTTGATCGATTCCGTCAAACTGGCCGGGCAGATTTGCCGCGCGCTCGGCGCCCAGCCGCCGGAAGGCTTCAATTACGAGCTTTTCCTCGACGAGAAGGGCCAGAAGATTTCGAAATCAAAGGGCAACGGGCTCACCATCGACGAGTGGCTGACCTATGCGCCGACTGAAAGCCTGTCGCTCTATATGTTCCAACGGCCGAAGACGGCGAAGAAGCTCTATTTCGACGTCATCCCGAAGGCGGTCGATGAATATTATTCCTTCCTTGCGGCCTACTCACGGCAGGACTGGAAGGAACGGCTCGGCAATCCGGTCTGGCATATCCACAATGGCCGGCCTCCTGTCATCGACCTGCCCGTTTCCTTCGCCATGCTCCTCAATCTTGTCAGCGCTTCGAACGCCGAGAACAAGGCGGTGCTGTGGGGCTTCATCTCCCGCCATGTCGCCGGCGTGACGCCCGAAACGCATCCGGAACTCGACCGGCTGACCGGTTACGCGCTCCGCTATTATGATGATTTCGTGAAGCCGTCGAAAGTCTATCGCGCGCCCGATGCGGAAGAGGCACAAGCGCTGGCGGAACTGGCCGACCGACTTGAGGCGGCCCCCGCCGATGCCGGCGCGGAGGAGATACAAAACCTGTCTCTCAATGTCGCGCGCGCCATGCCGCGCTACCAGGACCACAACCGCAAGGGTCCCGATGGCGGACCCGGCGTTTCTGTCGCGTTCTTCCAGATGATCTACGAAGTGCTGCTCGGGCAGGAACGTGGTCCCCGCTTCGGCTCATTTACGGCGCTCTATGGACGGAATGAAACGGTGGCCCTGATCCGCAGGGCGCTTGCGGGAGAATTGGCCGCTGCCTGAGTCCGTTTATGGCGTTTCTTCGCTGACACCACCGCCGGTTTCGGACAGCGCCGGCGGCGGAAGCGCAGGCATCGCGGAATAGGCTTTCGGCGGGTCGCCGAACATGCCGCGTTTCGCCTCCTTCGCTTTTTCAGCGGCGTCGCTATAGCGCGGATCATCGCTTCTGGCCCAGCCATTCTCGGCCAGCCAGAGCGCCGGATCGTTATCGCCGAGCTTGCAGGATGTGGTGACGGCGCCTTTTGCCGGGGGCAAATCGCAGGTCACTGCCCGCCCGCGCAGCCAGGCGCGAAAAGCGGTGCGCGCCACAAGCCCGCAAGGCCATGTGCCCCCGCCGGAACGGGGGCAGCTTTTATCCTTGCCCACCGGATCGACGCCAGCCAATGTCACGCGATAGCCGGCGGCATCGAGCACTCCGGCGGCCTCGGCAATCGGCTGGTAGAGAAGCGTTTCCTTGCGTTCCCCCGGCTCGGCGGGCGCCGCGCTGGACTTTGCGTCGGCGCCTTGCGAGGAGGGTTTGGCAGACGCTTTGGAGGCTGATTGTCCCAATGGCGCACGCGGCGGCAGCCGTTCGAGATCGCTCGACACGATGGAGCCGCTCTCGCCCCGCTCAATGCGGCGCACCTCCTTATGCTCCAGAGTTGGGGGCGTTTGCTGTCGAGCCAGTCCCCGAGAGGATTCAGACGATAATGGCCCGAGCTTTGCCGATTTTCTCTGCTGTCCCTCGATAACCGAGCGTCCGCCCAGCCAAATCCCGAGAACGAGGCAAAGCCCGCAAAGGGCGAGGACGATCCGGGAGGAATAGCTCAAGCCACGCCTACTGGCTTGCCCAGACGATGCGCGCGACCCATTCGATACTTGCCGAGGAAAGGGCACGCGGGGGATGATCCGGGTTGAGCGACATCAGTTCGATCGTTCCCGCCGATTGCCGCTCGAGCACCTTTGCCATGACCTCTCCGGCGTTGGTCTTCACGACCACCCGGTCGCCGCGCCTTACCGCCGCGTTCGGATCGACGATCAGGATGTCGCCATGGCGATAAAGCGGCAGCATGGAATCACCGCGCACGCCGAGCGCATAGGTCCCCTCGCCTGCGCGTTCCGGCAATTCGACCAGATCCCAGCCCTCGCCTTGCGCAAAGCCGGCATCTTCGAAAAAGCCGCCCGCGCCGGCCTGCGCGAAGCCGATCAGCGGCACCGGCGTTGTCTGGCGCGGCAAGACGCCGGCAGCAGCACCAGACGTGCCGAACGGCCGATCTTCCACGAGGCGCAGGAACTCATCGAGCGACGCGCCCGTCGCCTCGATGATCTTGGCAAGCGATTCCGTCGAGGGCCAGCGCGGCCTGCCATCCGCCGACTGGCGCTTGGACTTGTTGAAAGCCGTCGAATCGAGGCCGGCGCGCCTGGCAAGGCCCGACGGTGAGAGCGAATAACGCTCGGCGAGCGCGTCTATCGCCGCCCATACGCGTTCATGGGAGAGCATGCGTGCTCCCTTGCAGACAGGAAAAAATACCTTTCCGCGTGTTTTAGCGACGCAACGCACGCTTGTCCAGAAGTGACAGCTCCCCTTTCCATCCCCCTTGAGGGGAGGGAAATTTACGCTGCCTTCTTCGCTCCCCCTTTGCCGTATGGGTCGAAACGCTCATAGAAGGCTTCGCCCTTCGCAGCCATATCGAGCAGAAGCTTCGGCGCCCTGAATTCCGGGCCGTAGCGCTTCTGCAGGCGCTTCGCCACATCCAGGAATTTCGCCGCGCCCATGCCGTCGATATAGGAGAGCGCGCCGCCGGTATAAGGAGCGAAGCCGAAGGCGAGGATGGAACCGACATCCGCCTCGCGCGGGTCGGTGAGGATGCCTTCCTCCATGACGCGCGCGGCCTCCAGCGCGATCACCACGAGAAAGCGCTTTTTCAGCTCTTCGACGTCGATGCTGTCTGCATCCTTCTGCGGATAGAGATCCTTCAGGCCCGGCCAGAGATGCTTCTTCGCCGGCTTCGGCGGGTAATCGTAAAAACCCTTGCCGTTCTTGCGGCCGAAACGACCATGCTTGTCGACCATCGTGTTGATGAGCTTCAACTGCTCCGGATCGACCGCTTTGTCTCCGAGGTCGCGGACCGTCTGCTTCATGATCTTCTGGGCGAGGTCGATGGCCGTCTCGTCCGTGAGCGCCAGAGGCCCGACCGGCATGCCGGCCATTTTGGCGGCGTTCTCGATCATGGCCGCCGGAACGCCTTCAATCAGCATCTTGTAAGCTTCCGACATATAGCGCAGCACGCAGCGATTGACGTAGAAGCCGCGCGTGTCATTGACCACTATCGGCGTTTTGCCGATGGCGCGGACATAGTCGATGGCGACAGCCAACGTCTCGTCGCCCGTCTTCCTGCCAAGGATCACCTCGACAAGATTCATTCGATCCACCGGCGAGAAGAAATGGATGCCGACGAAGTTCTTCGGCCGTTTCGAATTCTTGGCCAGCGACGTGATCGGGATGGTCGAGGTGTTGGAGGCGAAGATCGCCGCCGCCTTCAGCACCGCCTCGGCCTTTTCCGTCGCCTCCTTCTTCACCTCCGAATCCTCGAACACAGCCTCGATGACGAGGTCGCAGCCATCGAGCCTGGCGAAATCGTCGGCGGGCGTGATGAGGGAGAGAAGCTTCTCCTTCTCCTCCGGTTTGGCGCGGCCCTTTTTGATCAGTCCGTCCATCAGGCCCGCCGAATGCGCCCTGCCCTTTTCGGCCGAGGGCATATCGCGGTCGAGGAGAACGACCGGAATTCCGGCCTTCGCCGTCACATAGGCGATGCCGGCGCCCATGAAGCCGGCCCCGACGACGCCGACTTTCCCGAAGTTGGTCGGCGGAACATCGGCCGGGCGGCGCGCGCCCTTGTTCAGTTCCTGCAAAGAGACGAAGAGCGAGCGGATCATCATCGCCGCTTCCTTAGATCGCAGCATTTCCGCGAAATAGCGCTGCTCGATCCGAAGCGCCGTATCGAAGGGAACCAGGAGCCCTTCATAGACGCATTTCAGGATTGCCGCCGGGCCGAGATAGTTGCCATAGGTTTCGCGCCGCAGGATGGCGATCGCCGGCGGCCAGAGATTGGCGCCCGCGGCGGAATAGACGGGCCCGCCCGGCAGTTTGAAGCCCTTCTCATCCCATGGCGCAACAGGCTTCAGGCCGGCGGCGATCATGGCCTTTGCCGCCTCGATCAGCTTTTCGGGCGCCACCGCGTCATGGATCAGCCCCATCTGCTTGGCCTTTTGCGGCGTCAGGCCGCGCCCGGAGGTCAGCATTTCGAGCGCGGCCTGCGTATCCGTCAGGCGCGGCACACGCTGCGTGCCGCCGGCGCCTGGGAAAATGCCGACCTTCACTTCCGGCAGCGCCATCCTGACCTTTTCGGAATCCGCCACGACACGGCCATGGCAGGCGAGGGACATCTCGAACGCGCCGCCCATGCAGGTTCCGTTGATGGCCGAGACCCACGGCTTGCCCGACGTTTCGATGCGGCGGAAAAGCCGGCTCATACGCCCGGCATTGTCGAAGAGCAGCCGGATCGCTTTCTCCTCATCCTTCGCCTTTTCCGCCTCGAAGAGGGAAAGCATGTGCTTCAGCATGTTCAAGTCGGCGCCGCCGGAATAGCTTTCCTTGCCGGAGGTGATGACGACGCCCTTGACCGCGTCATCCGCCGTCACAGCCTCGACGATCGCCTCCAACTCGCCGATCACCGTCTCGGTGAAGACGTTCATCGAGCGATCGGGCATGGCCCAGGTGACAAGCGCGATGCCGTCCCCGTCGGTGGAGACGGTGAAGTTGGTGTAGTTGGTCATTGGAGAGGTTCCTCCTTCAAATCTGTTGCCTCGGCGAATGGGTGCCGCGGCGGAACTGCTTTCCTCTCCCCGTATGCGGGGAGAGGAAACCGGCGGGGAGGTGAGGGGCAGCGAAAGCTTGGAATTTCCGGCTCAGCCCCTCATCCGGCCCTTCGGGCCACCTTCTCCCCGTAAACGGGGAGAAGAAAGGGGGGCTACATCCGCTCGATGATCGTCGCGGTGCCCATGCCCGCGCCGATGCACAATGTGACAAGCGCCGTGTTCAGATCGCGGCGTTCCAACTCGTCCAGCACCGTTCCGAAGATCATCGCGCCGGTGGCGCCGAGCGGATGACCCATGGCGATGGCGCCGCCATTGACGTTGATTTTCTCACGGTCAATGTCGAAGGCCTGGATGTAGCGCAGCACGACCGAGGCGAAGGCCTCGTTGAGTTCGAAGAGATCGATGTCGGAAAGCTTCATCTTCGCCTTTTTCAGGAGCTTCTCCGTCACGTCCACCGGCCCCGTCAGCATGATCGCCGGTTCCGAGCCGATATTGGTGAAGGCGCGGATTTTCGCGCGCGGCTTCAGGCCCATCGCCTTGCCGCCCTTCTTCGAGCCGAGCAGAACGGCGGCCGCGCCATCGACGATGCCGGACGAATTGCCGGCATGATGGACATGATTGATGCTCTCCACCTCGGGATGGCGCTGGATGGCGACGGCGTCGAAGCCGCCCATCTCGCCAACCATGGTGAAGGACGGATTGAGCGCGGCGAGCGCCTGCATGTCGGTGCCTGGCCGCATATGCTCGTCACGGTCGAGGACGGTCAGGCCGTTCTGGTCCTTGACGGGAATGACGCTGTCGTTGAACCACCCCTTTTCCCAGGCCTTTGCCGCCCGCTTCTGGCTCTCGACGGCATAGGCGTCCACGTCATCGCGGGAGAAGCCGTATTTGGTGGCGATCAGGTCGGCCGACACGCCCTGCGGCACGAAATAGGCGGGAAGGCCGACCGACGGGTCCATGAACCACGCACCGCCCGACATGCCCATGCCGACCCTCGACATCGATTCGACGCCGCCAGCAATGACGATATCGTCAAGGCCGCCGGCGATCTTGGCCGCGCCGAGATTGATCGCGTCGAGGCCGGAAGCGCAGAAACGGGAAATCTGCATGCCGGGCGCCTTATTGTCATAGCCGGCCTCAAAGGCCGCGGCGCGCGGGATGACGGAACCCGCCTCGCCGACCGGATCAACGCAGCCGAAGATGATGTCGTCCACCTCCGCCGTATCGAGGCCGTTACGGTCGCGGATGGCTTCCAGCGTCCGCGCCGCGAGCCGCACGGCCGGAACCTCATGCAGCGACCCGTCCTTCTTGCCGCGCCCGCGCGGGGTTCGCACGGCGTCATAGACATAGGCATCGGCCATATTGACACTCCTTCAGAATGGCGCTCAGGCGACCGCCGTCTCCGGGTTCTTTCCCGATGGCATCAGCGCCTCGGGCATTTTCCAGCCGGGCAGAAGCTTGATGCGATCGAGCCAGTCGCGAATATTGGGGTAATCGTTCCAGTCGACGCCGATCTCATCGGGCCAGAAGAGATAGCCGCAAAGCGACAGATCGGCGATCGTCGGCCTTGGCGCGGCTACCCAGTCGCGCCCGGCGAGATGTGTATCGAGCACCTTATAGGCCCCGAGCGCGCGGCCCTCGAGAAAAGGCACCGCCGGATCGTCGGCCTTGCCCGCAAGCGTACGCAGGAACCGGAGCGTCGCCGTGTAGCTCGTCAGCTTGTGATTGTCGAAAAGGACCCAGCGCATCACCTCATATTCCTCCGCCTCGGTCTTCGGCGCGAATTTCTTGAAGTGCCGGGCGAGATAGAGAAGGATCACGCCCGATTGGGAAAGGGTCTCCTGCCCTCCGTCCTTATGGTGCACCAGGACAGGCGCCTCCCCCATGACATTGATGTCGCGATATTCGGGCTGGCGCGTCTCGCCGGCGAAATAGGCGACGCGGCGGATCTCCCAGTCCGCCTTGCAAAGCTCGAGCATCAAGGCAGGCTTGTAGGCATTGCCGGATTCCGAAAAGCCATAAAGGGTGAATTCAGGCATGGTTCGCTTTCATCGAAGAAGGGGAAGTTCGCGTGCATTCGGGAGCCGAAGCACGGGCAGGTTCAAAAGGCGTCGTCGGGAAGCGCCATCATCGTCTCGGCGCCGCTTGATATGCGCGCCAGGCGCAACGCAGTCTCCGGCATGATGCGCTCCATGAAATAGCGTCCAGTAACGATTTTGTGTTCATAGAACGCCGTATCCTTCGCGCCTTCCGCCATGCGGGCGTGCGCAACCTTCACCATCCGCGCCCACATGTAGCCGAGCGTGACGAATCCAAACAGATTGAGATAATCCGCCGAAGCTGCGCCGGCATTGTCGGGCTTGGTCGTGGCGTTCTGCATCAGCCACATGGTCGCGGTGTAGAGATCGTTCAATCCCTTCTTCAGCGCTTTCGTGAAGGGTTTCAGCTTCTCGTCCGAGCGGTGCTGCTCGCAGAAATCGCCGACCTCCTTGAAGAAGGCCTGCAAGGCGCGGCCATTGTTCTGCGCCAGCTTGCGGCCGACGAGATCGAGCGCCTGGATGCCGTTCGCGCCCTCATAGATCATGGCGATGCGGGCATCGCGCACGAACTGGCTCATGCCGTGCTCTTCGATATAGCCATGGCCGCCGAAAACCTGCTGCGCGGCGACGGCGTGATCGAAGCCTTTCTCCGTCAGCAGGGCCTTGATAACGGGCGTCATCAGCCCGAGCCAATCGTCCGCCGCCTCGCGCTCCTTGTCGTCACCAGAGCGATGGGAGACATCGGCCCGCAGCGCCGTCGAAAGCAGAAGCGCCCTGCCCGCTTCCGTATAGGCGCGCATCGTCATCAGCGCGCGGCGGACATCAGGATGGACGATGATCGGATCGGCGGGTTTGTCCGGCGCCTTGGGTCCCGAAAGCGAGCGTCCCTGCAACCGTTCCTTCGCGTAAGCGGCCGCCGCCTGATAAGCAGCCTCGCCGAGCGCCAGCCCCTGCAAGCCGACGCCGAGCCGGGCCTCATTCATCATGGTGAACATGGCTTTCAGGCCGCCATTCTCCGGGCCGATCAGGAAGCCGGTCGCCTCGTCGTAATTCATGACGCAGGTGGCATTGCCGTGAATGCCCATCTTCTCCTCGATCGAGCCGCAGGAGACGCCATTGCGCTTGCCGACGCCGGCGCCTTCGTCGGACAGGAATTTGGGCACAATGAAGAGCGAAATCCCCTTCGTCCCCGCCGGCGCGCCCTCGATCCGGGCCAGCACGAGATGGACGATGTTCTCAGACAGATCATGCTCGCCGGCCGAGATGAATATCTTCTGGCCGGAAATGCGATAGGAGCCGTCGCCGGCCGGCACGGCTTTTGTACGCAGCAAGCCCAGGTCCGTGCCACAATGCGGCTCGGTCAGGTTCATCGTGCCCGTCCATGTGCCTTCAACCAGCTTCGGCAGATAGGTCGCCTTTTGCTCCTCCGAGCCATGGGTCAGGATCGCGGCGATGGCGCCCTGCGTAAGGCCTGGATACATCATCAGCGCCATGTTGGCGGAAGACAGATACTCACCGATCGCGGTGTGAACGACATAGGGCAGGCCCTGCCCGCCAAATTCGGCCGGGGCGGACAGGCCCATCCAGCCGCCTTCACAATATTGGCGATAAGCCTCCTTGAAGCCCGCGGACGTCGTGACAGAGCCGTCGTCATGGCGCATGCAGCCTTCCGTGTCGCCGACCCGGTTGAGAGGCTGCATCACGTTCTCAGCAAGCTTCGCTCCCTCCTCCAGAATCGCTTCCAGAACGTCGGAAGCCGCATCGGCGAACCCTTCAAGATTAGCGTAGCGCTCGTAGCCGAGAAGGTCTTTCAGGACGAAAAGCGTATCGCGAACGGGAGCCCGGTAGGTCGGCATTCATTCCTCCAATGGATCAATCGTTAACCTGAACCGGCAGCACGGCAAGCTCAAGGCAATTCCAACGGAAGGCCAACAATTATTTGACGTTTGCGTAAACGTCAAACCCAGCGCTGATACATTCGGCGACAGCGCGCTGAGAACGCGCGGCGAGTAGCGCTGAAAATGCGTCCCGAAGGACGATGAAAATCACCAGCCCATCGATTTGCGGGCGAGATGAATGTTCGGGAAGCGGCTGCGCAGTTGATCGTCGACCAAGCGCGGCACATGTTTCGGAAAATGCGTTGAAAGGATTCGCCTCTTTTCCTCGATCGCCTTCTGGAGGAGGTCCGGCTTGCCCTTCTCCGCCCACTCCTTCGGGCTGTAGCGGTCGGCCACGGCGGGATAAAAATATTCCGTCTGCATCAGTTCGAGCGTCTGGCCATGGCCAAGATAGTGGCCCGGGCCGTTGAGACAGACATCGGTGATGCTCTCAACCGAAAGAGCCTTATCCGACACCTCGACGCCACGGACGCAGCGCAGACACTGACCAAGCATGTCATTGTCGATAATGAGGCTTTCCAGGCTGAAACCCAGGAGCGAGGCGTGCATGCCCGCCGCCTCGTAAATCAGGTTGAGCCCGGCGAGGCCCGCCATGACATCGGTGATGCCCTTTTCGTAGCCGGACTGGATATCCGGCAGCTTGGAATCCGCCATACCGGCCGCCGAGCCACCGGGCAGATCGTAGAATTGCGCCATCTGCGCGCATGCCGCCGTCAACAGCGCCTGCTCGCCGGATCCGCCGGACATCGCGCCGGTCCTCAGATCGGAAACGAAAGGCCAGGTGCCAAAAATCGCCGGATGCCCCGGCTTCAGCGCGTTGACATAGACGAGGCCGACCAGAACTTCCGCCACGGCCTGCACCACCGCGCCGGCGATAGCGGCGGGCGCGGTTGCGCCGGCCTGACCGGCCGAAAGGAGGAGGATAGGAACGCCGCCGGCGACACAGGCCTCAAGCACGCCGCAGGCATCTTCGGCGAATTTCATCGGCGGCACGACGAAGCAGTTCGAGTTCGAAACGAACGGCCGCGCGCGGAACTTTTCCTCGCCGCCTGCGATGGCGTAGAGCATGTCCAGCGCAGGTCCGACATTCTCGCGCACGGTGAAGCTGGTGCCGACATGTTTAGAGGTGCCCATGACGCAGGCGTAGAGCGTGTTCAGGTCGAGATCGGCCGGATCGACCATATCGCGCGCCACCATGGGGCGCTGGAAAAAATGGATATTGTCCATGCAATCGACGATGCGGGCCGCATCGTAGAGGTCCTGCAGCATGGACTCGCGGTATTCACGCTTTTCCACATCGACGACGTGAACGGCGGCGCCTGCCGTGCCGTAATGGACACGTTTTCCCTGCACGATCATGTCATGCTTCGGGTCCTGTCCGTGTAGCGTAAAATGTCGTGCGGCGTTCTTCACCGTCGAGAGCACCAGATTGCGCGGGAAGCGCAAGCGACCGTCCTCGCCGAGTTCAGCGCCGACGCGGGTGCACGCCTCGATGCAGGAGGGGATGGCATTGGCGAAACCGACCGTTTCCAGCACCGTCAGCACGGCTTCGTGGATGCGCTCTAAGTCGTTTTCGGCAAGCGGGCGATAGCGCCCGCCTTCGAGGCCCGGCCGTACCGGGCGGATATCGTCGGCCAAGGGCGCCGCTCTCAGCGCCCGCCTCGCCTCGCGGCCTCCCGAGCGCCGCGCGCGGCTATCAGACTGTACGTCATTCTGCTCCAGCGCGACTGGCATGGCCGGCTCCCTTCAATAAGCAGGCCGGCGGCTCTGCGGCCCCGCGATCCTGCTTTGCTCCCACTCCGACACTGACTATGCCGCGCGGAATATGGCCGTGTATGGGCCAGTGATTCTGGGTCCATATGCCAGAACCCCACCAAATCGGGATGCTTCAAACGCCGTCTAAGCCGCCGCCGGACGGCGACCTGCCGCGGTGGCGAGTTCGCGGATGCCTGGCTCGATATGCTGGAGCGCGATGGAGGAAATGCCGAGCCGCATATAGCGGGTGTGGTTTTCACGCTCGGCGAAGAAGCGCTCGCCCGGCTCGATGATGACGCTGCGCGCCAGGGCCGCATCGGCAAGCGCCTTCGTGTCCATTCCCGGAGGTCCTTTCAGCCAGACCGACGAGCCGCCGGCCGAATCGGTGGGCTGCCATTCAGGCAGGAAGGCCGAAACCGCCTGCACCAGCCGCCGCCGCCTTTCGGCAAAGGCGGTGGAAAGCCTGCGCACCAGCGCCTCGTGGTGCCCGAGCGACAGGAAAAGCGCCACGGCGCGCTGGTTATTGGCCGGCGGATGCCGAAGCATGAAGCGCCTCAGCGCCCTCAGTTCGGCGATCAGATCGGCCGAAGCGACGATATAGCCAAGCCTCAAGCCCGGCGCCAATGTCTTCGACAGCGAACCGACATAGATGACGCGTCCGGACCGGTCGATGCTTTTCAGGGCCTGCTGCGGCGCGTCATCCAGAAGCTGGCCGTCATAGCCGTCCTCGATGATGATCTGGTCGCGAAGCACCGCATCGGAGAGCAAGTCCTGCCGCCGTTTTGTGCTGAGGGGCACCATTGTGGGGCAATGGTGGCTTGGCGTGACGAAGACAAAGCCGCAATCGCCAGGGATTTCCTGGGTCACGATGCCTTCCGCATCGACGCGGACGGGCATCGTTTCCGCTCCGGCCAGTTGGAAAATATTGCGTGCATCGGGATATCCCGGATCTTCCATCGCCACCCGCGACCCCCGGTTCATCAACAGCGTCGAGAGCATGTAGAGCGCGTTCTGCGCGCCAAGCGTGACGATGATTTCGTCCGGGTTGGCGAAGATGCCGCGCCGCGGCAGAAGCCGCGCCTGAATCTGCTCTATCAGGAGCGGATCGTCGCGGTCGACCATGTCTGCCGCCCAGTTGCGGATCTCAAGCACGGCCAGCGCCATGCGGTTGCATTCGCGCCATTCCGCCGTTGGGAAGAGAGCCGGATCGAACTGGCCATAGACGAAGGGATAGGTTGATTTGATCCAGTTTTCCTGTCGCGACGGGCGCGGCAATTCGCTTGCCTTGATCCGCCGCCTCGCCTTCCAATCGATCGTCTGTTCATCATTTTTCGGCTTCTGCGCCGGCCTGGCGGGCGAGGCGAGCACTTCCGGATTGACGAAATGGCCGCGCCGCTCCCTGGCGACCAAGAATCCCTGATCGACCAATTGCTGGAAGGCGAGAACGACAGTGCCGCGCGCGACGCCGAGCTTTTCCGCCAGGATGCGGCAGGACGGAAGCGGCATCGAGGCGGCGATCTGCCGATCGAGTATAGCCGCGACGATCGCCTGCCGGATCTGCGCCTGCAGCGTCTGGCCCGAATCCGCTGAAATCCTGAACAGCCCAGACCAGATGGCCGAATCATTCCTCGTCGACATGGCACGATCCTTTCCGGTCGGGAGCTTAGTCCTGGTCTGAAGGTTCGGCAAGATTGGCATAAGCAATTGGCCCACCCGCTCGCCAAATTTTTTGCCTTTTGGGCCAGGATAATGTTCTTCCGGACCAGGGAGCGGCGCTATATCTTCGCGGCGAGTTGGCACTTCGCCATCGAGCCGGGCGCATCCGAACCGGCTTCTCCGGGAAGCGAGGGAGAAAACAATGTCCACCCCATCGTTCCGGGCGGCGCTCGCCGCCCTTCACGATTATCAGGAGAACAAGGCGCCGAAGGACATGCGCAAGGCGTTCGCAGAAGATCCGCGGCGCTTCGCGAAATTCTCCCTGTCGCTGGACGACCTGCTGCTCGACTGGTCGAAAACGGCCGTTACCGAAGAAGCGATGCAATTGCTGGCGAAGCTCGCCACCGAAGCGAAGGTCGAGGAGCGCCGCGCCCAGATGTTCGCCGGCAAGCACATCAACAGCACGGAAGACCGCGCCGTGCTGCATACGGCGCTCAGGAACACAGGCGGCAAGCCGGTAATGACCGACGGCAAGGACGTCATGCCGGAAGTGCGCGAAGTGCTGGCGCGGATGGGCGAATTTGCCGACGGAATCAGGAGCGGCTCGATCAAGGGCGCTACCGGAAAGGCGATCACCGATATCGTCAATATCGGCATTGGCGGCTCCGATCTCGGCCCGGTCATGGCCACACTCGCCCTTTCACCTTATCATGACGGGCCACGGGCGCATTTCGTCTCGAACATCGACAGCGCCCATATCGCCGACACGTTGAAGGACCTGTCCCCCGAGACAACACTCTTCATCATCGCGTCGAAGACGTTCACCACGGTCGAGACCATGACCAATGCCGGGACGGCGCGCGACTGGGTTGCCAAAGCCCTTGGCCCCGACGCTGTCGGCCACCATTTCGCGGCTGTTTCGACCGCGCTCGACAAGGTCGCCGCCTTCGGTATCCGGAAAGAGCGCGTCTTCGGCTTCTGGGACTGGGTCGGAGGCCGTTATTCGCTGTGGTCCGCGATCGGGCTGCCGATCATGATCGCAATCGGGCCTGAGGATTTCCATTCCTTCCTCGCCGGCGGCCATGCCATGGACGAGCATTTCCGCACCGCGCCGATGCTCGAAAACCTTCCCTTCGTGCTCGGCCTCGTGGGCTATTGGCATCGCGTCGTCTGCGACTATCCCGCCCGCGCCGTCATTCCCTACGATCAGCGGTTGGCGAGATTGCCGGCCTATCTGCAGCAACTCGACATGGAATCGAACGGCAAGCATGTGACGCTCGATGGAGCGCCCGTGGAAACGCCGACCGGCCCGCTCGTCTGGGGCGAACCCGGAACCAACGGCCAGCATGCTTTCTTCCAGCTTTTGCATCAGGGGACCGACGTCATCCCGATCGAATTCATCGCCGGGGCCGAAAACCATGAACCCGAATTGAAAAAGCATCAGGATCTCCTGCTCTCCAACGTGCTGGCGCAATCGCAGGCCCTCATGCGCGGCCGTACGATCGAGGAAGCAAAGGCGCAATTGCTGGCGAAGGGCATGAGCGAGGAAAAGGCGGCTCAACTTGCGCCGCACCGCGTCTTTTCCGGCAACCGGCCGTCGATCACGATCCTTTACCGCAAGCTTGATCCGTTTTCTCTCGGCCGGCTGATCGCGCTTTACGAACACCGCGTCTTTGTCGAGGGCGCGCTCTTCAACATCAATTCCTTCGACCAATGGGGCGTCGAACTCGGCAAGGAACTGGCGACCGAACTTCTCCCCGTCGTCGAAGGGGAAAAGGATGCCTCGGGCGCGGATTCCTCTACCGCCGGTCTCGTCGCCTGGATAAGGGAATTGAGTACATGATCCGGAAAACGGATCCCGATTTTCCAACCCGATTGCACCATAGAGCATTTCCGCTTTTCCCCGAATCGCGAAAATGCTCTATCTCATTGTTTTTACGCAATTCCGAACGCAAAACCGCTGTGCACTTTTGCTGGAATTGCCTCTAGAGAGACGGGCAAAGCCTGATGGCACGGATCAAGGGCATTCTCTTCGACAAGGACGGGACGCTGATCGATTTCGATCGCACATGGTTCGCCATCGCCGATGTGATGGCGCTCCAGGCGGCGAACGGCGCCCGAGAGGAGGCCGACAGGCTGCTCGGCATCGCCGGTTATGATTTCGCGGCGAGACGTTTCCGCGGCGATTCCGTTTTCGCCGCAGGAACCAATGCCGACATCATCGCGCTTTGGTATCCTCACCAGACGAACGCCGAGCGCGCCGTAACGCTCGCCGAATGCAACCGCTTCACCTCCGAAACGGGCGGCAGCAATCCCCATCCTCTTCCCGGCGTCAAGGAGGCGCTGACCGCGCTGCACGGTTCGGGATACCGGCTGGGGGTCGCCACGAACGATTCCACCGCAGGGGTCGAGAGAACCCTTGCCTCGCTCGGCATGGCGCAACTCTTCGACGCGGCCTATGGCTATGACGCGGTCGCCAACCCGAAGCCAGCGCCGGACACGATCAGGGCGTTTTGCGATCTCACCGGGCTGAAGCCGTCCGAAATCGCCATGGTCGGCGACAACAGGCACGATCTCGAAATGGCGCGGAACGGCGGTTGCGGCTTGGCGGTGGCGGTGCTGAGCGGAACGGGAACAAGGGAAGCCCTTGAACCACTTGCAGGCGCTGTGATCGAGTCCGTGGCCGACCTGCCGGCGCTGCTTTCCGAAAGAGGCTGAGCGGCAACCTCTCGCGATTGAAAACGAAACGCCGTTTCTTCTGGACTGCGCTACTGGCCAAACCCCTCATGTCCTGCGAGGAACGCCTTTTCGTCGGCCGTCGTCTCGCGCCCCAGAACCTTGTTGCGGTGGGGAAAGCGCCCGAATTGCGCAATGATGTCACGATGCTCGATGGCATATTTCGCTCCCTCGCCATCGCCCAGCGACTTGAACAGCGAAACGCAGCGTTCCTGATCCGCCAGCACCTCGCTGTGCATGAAGGGCATATAAAGGAAATGCCGCATCCGCTCCTCCAGGAAGGCATCGAACTGGCGGTCGAGCGCGTTCCGCGCCAGAGCAAGCGCCAGGTCGTCGGTCGCGAACGCTTCGGCCTTCCCGCGGAACATGTTGCGCGGAAACTGGTCGAGAACGATGATGGCGGCCAGGGCGGCGCGCGGCTCGTCATAAATCTCTTCCGGAACAATTTCCATCAATGAACGGTAAAGCGGCAGGAAACGTTTTGTTATTGCCTTGTCCGTCTCGTCTTTTACCGTAAACCAGTCGTCGGGCGTCAGCTCACCGAACCAATATTGAAGAACTTCCTCAACCCAAGTCTTTGCCCTTGCGTCACTCGTCATCAAGCTCTCCCGCGCTGGAATCCGGTTAATTTCGGCTGACAAATTTTTGTCTGCCGGCAGGCATTCCCATGGCTTGTTTTCGGTGCTTATATGGCCCGCACTGGGGGCGAAAACAAATAAGCGCCTTGCATCAAAGTGGGAGCATCTCGATGAAAAGAGTGGGTTTCATGGCCGCACTGCTGGCGGCGACGATGTTTTGCGGCGCCGCGAGCGCCAAGACGCTGGTCTATTGTTCGGAGGGGTCGCCACAAGGGTTCGATCCCGCGCTCTACACTGCCGGGACGACCTTCGACGCGTCGTCGAGACCCGTCTACAACCGCCTCGTCGAGTTCGATCGCGGCACCACCAAGATCATTCCGGGCCTGGCCGAGAAATGGGACATTTCCGATGACGGCCTCACCTACACGTTCCACCTGCGCAAGGGCGTGAAATTCCAGACGACGGATTTCTTCAAGCCGACGCGCGATCTCGACGCGGACGACGTCATCTTCACTTTCGAGCGCATGCTCGACAAGAAGAACCCCTGGTACAATTACGCCGGCGGGCAGTGGGAATATTTCGAAGCCATGTCGATGCCCTCGATCATCAAGAGCATCGACAAGGTAGACGACCTCACCGTCAAATTCGTCCTGAACAAGCCGCAGGCGCCCTTCATCGCCGACATGGCGATGGATTTCGCCTCCATCATGTCGAAGGAATATGCCGACAAGCTGGCCGCGGAAGGCCACAAAGAAATGCTCAACCAGCAGCCTCTCGGCACCGGGCCCTTTGAATTCGTCGGCTATCAGAAGGATGCGGTCATCCGCTACAAGGCCAATCCCGATTATTTCCGCGGCAAGCAGCCGATCGACGATCTCGTCTTCGCCATCACGCCCGACGCCGCCGTGCGCTACCAGAAGCTTCAGTCGGGCGAATGCCAGGTCATGGGCTATCCGGCGCCGGCCGACGTGGCCGCCATGAAGAAGGACCCGAAACTGCAGGTCATGCAACAGGCCGGCCTCAACGTCGCCTATATGTCCTACAATACGACGCAGAAGCCCTTCGACAACGTGAAGGTGCGCAAGGCGCTCAACATGGCCGTCAACAAGAAGGCGATCATCGACGCCGTCTATCAGGGCTCCGGCCAGGTCGCCATCAATCCGATTCCACCGACCATGTGGGGCTACAACAAAGACATCAAGGACGATCCCTACGATCCCGCAAAGGCCAAGAAGATGCTGGAGGAGGCAGGCGTTAAGGATCTGCACATGAAGATCTGGGCGATGCCGGTGCAGCGCCCCTATATGCCGAATGCGCGCCGCACGGCGGAACTCATCCAGTCGGATTTCGCCAAGGTCGGCGTCAAGGCCGACATCATCTCCTATGAATGGGGCGAGTATCTGAAGCGGGCCGCCGACAAGAACCATGACGGCGCGATCATTCTCGGCTGGACGGGCGACAATGGCGATCCCGACAATTTCCTTGCGGTGCTTCTCGGCTGCGATGGCGTCGGCACCAGCAACAACAATGCCGAGTTCTGCTACAAGCCGTTCGAGGATCTGATCCAGAAGGCGAAGACGGTCTCGAATCAGGAAAAGCGGGCTCAGCTTTACGAGCAGGCGGAAGTGATCTTCAAGGAGCAAGCGCCTTGGCTCACCATCGCGCATTCGACCGTGTTCATGCCGATGCTGAAAACGGTGAAGAACTATAAGATGGACCCGCTCGGATCGCATCGCTTCGACGGCGTCGATATCGCCGAATAGGCCCCCATCGCCCGCGCCTCGCCTCCTCAGCCTCTCGCCGTGAAGCTCATGCTTTCACGGCGAGAGCGTCAAGGCTAAGGCGGAAGCGGGCGGGGAAGACGAATGATTCGATTCATCCTCGTCAAGATCGGGCTGCTCATTCCGACCTTCATCGGCGTGGCGCTCGCAGCCTTCACCTTCATCCGATTGCTTCCGGGCGACCCGGTGCTGCTTTTGGCCGGCGAACATGGCGTGACGCCCGAGCGCCATGCCGAGCTGATGCACCAATATGGTTTCGACCAGCCGCTCTGGCTGCAATTCCTGCATTTCCTGTGGGGCCTGCTGCATGGCGATCTCGGTGTTTCGATCGTTTCCCGCCGACCCGTCGTATCGGAATTCCTGACGCTCTTTCCCGCGACGCTAGAGCTGTCGATTTGCGCCATCATCTTCGCCATCGTGCTCGGCATTCCAGCCGGCATGTTCGCGGCGACGCGGCGCGGCTCATGGATCGACCAGTCCCTGATGGGAAGCGCGCTCGTCGGCTTTTCGATGCCCATCTTCTGGTGGGGGCTCCTGCTCATCATCCTCTTTTCCGGCGTGCTCCACTGGACGCCGGTTTCGGGCCGCATCTCGCTGATGTATTTCTTTCCGCGCGTCACCGGCTTCATGCTGATCGATAGCCTGCTGTCGGGACAGAAAGGCGCGTTTCAATCCGCGGTCTCGCATCTCATCCTGCCGACGATCGTGCTGGGCACGATTCCGCTTGCCGTCATCGCGCGGCAAACCCGTTCGGCCATGCTGGAGGTCCTCGGCGAGGACTATGTCCGAACGGCGCGCGCGAAGGGCCTGTCACCGTTGCGCGTCGTCGGCATCCATGCGCTACGCAATGCGTTGATACCGGTGATCACGACGATCGGCCTGCAGGTCGGCGTGCTGATGGGCGGAGCCATCCTGACGGAGACGATCTTTTCCTGGCCCGGCGTCGGCAAATGGATGGTCGACTCCATCTTCCGGCGCGACTATCCGGCGGTGCAAGGCGGCCTACTCCTGATCGCGCTGCTGGTCATGCTCGTGAACCTCGCCGTCGACTTGCTTTACGGGCTGGTCAACCCGAAGATACGGCATACGAGGTAAGGCGATGAGCGAAGTCACGGCCGAACCGATCGCCGCCGACACCAGACGAACAGGGCGCGCCGCCCTTTTCGCGGAGTTCTGGGCTTATTTCAGCGAGAACCGCGGCGCGGTGATCGGGCTCTCGTTCTTCGTTCTGGTCTGCCTGGTGGCGATATTCGCGCCGCTGATCGCTCCGCACAATCCCGATGAGCAGTTCCGCGACGCACTCCTCAAGCCGCCGGTCTGGCAGATGGGAGGCGAATGGCGTTTCCTCCTCGGGACGGACGACATCGGCCGCGATGTCCTGTCGCGCATCATCTTCGGCAGCCGCTACTCGCTCTTCGTCGGCGTCGTGGTCGTGTCGCTGGCGCTGGTCTCAGGCATTCTGCTCGGGTTGATCGCCGGCTCGGTAGGCGGCTGGCTCGACACGCTCATAATGCGCGTGATGGACATCATTCTCGCCTTCCCGAGCCTCCTCCTGGCGCTGGCGCTGGTCGCCATCCTCGGCCCCAGCCTGACCAATGCGATGATCGCCATCGCTCTTGTGCAACAGCCGCATTATGTGAGGCTGACGCGCGCGGCGGTGCTCGGCGAAAAAAACCGCGATTATGTCACAGCAGCACGGGTCTCGGGTGTCGGACCGCTTCGGCTGATGTTCGTGACCATCCTGCCGAACTGCCTCGCGCCGCTTATCGTGCAGGCGGCGCTCTCCTTCTCCAACGACATCCTCGACGCGGCGGCGCTCGGCTTCCTCGGCATGGGCGCACAACCCCCGACCCCGGAATGGGGAACGATGCTGGCGGAAGCGCGCGAATTCATTCTGCGCGCCTGGTGGGTCGTGACGATGCCCGGCCTCGCCATCCTCTTCACGGTGCTCGCGATCAATCTGATGGGCGATGGCCTGCGCGATGCACTCGACCCCAAGCTGAAGAGGTCGTGATGACCGCGGGGACGTGGGTCGGGCCGGCAATTCTCGCTGCTTTTATCTCCGGGCTCGTCAGCTTGCTCGTTGTACAGCTTGATTTCAGGCAATCGCGAAAATTGGAGCATCTGAGCGAGCAATTAGGCTCAATAGCTGGGTCTCGGTCCAGTCTGACCGGAGATCGGCTTGGGCGCGGGTAGCGGGCGTGGCTTGGTCGTGCTCATGATCTATACTCCTCGCATGAACATAGTCGTTCTAGGCTAGAATCCAATCGGAACGCCATGGCCCTTCTCGAAATCGAAAACCTCTCCGTCGAATTCGCCACCGCCAGCGGGCCCTTTCGCGCGGTCGACCAGGTATCCTTCTCGGTGGACGAAGGCGAGGTGCTGGCCGTGGTCGGCGAATCGGGCTCAGGCAAGTCCGTCGCCATGCTCGCCGTCATGGGGCTGCTGCCGTGGACGGCCACGATCACCGCCGAACGCATGAATTTCCAGGGAAAAGACCTGAAA
>Ga0187809_10000456_pt1 | contig 22119 bp, 14 predicted proteins | sample NC_wetland_sal_i_8_FD_132415 | JGI IMG/M metagenome (GOLD analysis project Ga0187809, IMG submission 132415) | Wetland sediment microbial communities from Neuse River Estuary, North Carolina, USA - ASW_4 | ecosystem: Environmental > Aquatic > Freshwater > Wetlands > Sediment | place: USA: North...
GGGTTTCTCAGCGGCCTCACCTATGACAGCCGCGACAAGGCCGCCGACGCGACACGCGGCATCTATGCCGATTTCTCGGCGGAGCCCCTCTACGAATTCAATTACGGCAACCCGATCCTGCGTATGACGGCCGAAGGCAGGAGTTATTATGCACTCGATTCGGACGGCCGCGTGGTTCTCGCCGGACGGTTGAAGCTTGGTTCCATCATAGGACCGGCGCCCTACTTTATCCCTCCGGACCGGCTTTTCTTCGCCGGTGGCGGCGGTTCGGTGCGGGGCTACGCCTACCGCAATATCGGCGTCATGTTGCCGGACGGGCGCGTCAGCGGCGGCCGCTCGCTCGTCGAGGCCTCCGCGGAGATCCGTACCCGCCTGACCGATACGATCGGTCTCGTCGGCTTTGTCGACGCCGGCTATGTCGGCGCAAAATCGCTTCCCGACTTCTCGCAGACCTTCAAGGTGGGTGTTGGCGCTGGTCTCCGCTATTTTACCGGGCTCGGTCCCTTGCGCTTCGACGTCGCCGTTCCGCTCAACCGCGACAGGCATGATCCGAGCCTTGGTTTCTATGTCGGCCTAGGACAAGCGTTTTGACCCGCATCATCGCCGCCCTCATTCTTTTCTTTGTCGCGCTGCCCGCCCTGGCGCAGGACAGCGCCGAACAGGAGAAGTCATGGTTCGTGCAATTCGTCGAGCACCAGCTTTCGACGCCGAACCGCAAGATCTCCATTTCGGACATCGAGGGCGTGCTCTCGTCGAAGGCGACGATCCGGCAGATCACCGTCGCGGATCACCAGGGCGTCTGGCTCAAGATCACCAACGCCTCGATCGACTGGACGCGCGCGGCGCTTCTCCTGGGCAGGCTCGACATCAACAAGCTCGGCGCCGACAGCATCGAGATGCTGCGCAAGCCGCTGCCCGCCAATAGCGCGCTGCCGTCGCCAGAATCGAGTTCCTTTCAGCTTCCGCAGTTTCCCGTCTCGATCGAACTGAAGTCGCTGTCGATCGCAAAGGTGAGTTTCGCGGAAAGCGTCTTCGGTTTGCGATCGGAATTGAGCGTCGCCGGCAATCTGTCGCTGGCGGGCGGCTCTCTCGATACCGCGCTCGATATCCACCGGCTTGACGGGCCGGGCGGCGAATTCAAGCTCGCCGCCAAATATGCCGACGCGACGAAGGTGCTCGACCTCGACGTCAATCTGTCGGAGCCGCAAAACGGTATCATTGCCAATCTGCTCAACATCGACGGCAAGCCGCCGGTCAACATGACCGTGAAAGGTTCGGGGCCGCTCGACAAGCTCGATGTCGGCCTGACCCTCGATGTCGCGCAGCAACGCGTGCTGACCGGCACGACCAATCTCAGGCGGCGCGACCAGGGCCTGGGCTTCTCCGCCAAGCTGGAGGGGCCGATCGCCAGGCTGGTCCCCGTCACCTTCCGCTCCTTTTTCGGCGCCAATACCTCGCTGACGGCGGATGGCCTCGTGCGCGATGCGGGTGGCTTCGACCTGTCGTCGCTCAAGCTGTCGAGCGCTGCGCTAACGCTTGGGGGTTCGGCCAGCACCACCAATGACAACTTCCTGCGACGGTTGAAGCTCGCCGCGACGATCGCCGATCCGAACGGCAAAAAGGTCATTCTGCCCGTTCCCGGGGGCTCGACGACGGTGGACAATGCCAGCCTCGCGCTCGATTTCGGCGACGACCCGTCCGGCAAATGGACCGGCTCGCTCAAAGTGGGCGATCTCACCACGACAACCTTCTCGGCCAAGACCGTCGAGCTTGCGCTCGGCGGCCTGGCGCAAAATCTCGAGCAGGCGGCGAACCGCCGCATCACCTTCCAGGCCAACGGCAAGGCGTCCGGCGTCACCGCGAAACGCGAGGATGTGGCCAAGGCGCTCGGCAAGGAAATCGACCTCGCTATCAACGGCGACTGGTCGGCCGGCCAGCCGGTCAATCTTTCCGAGGCGAACGTTTCCGCCAACGGCCTCGGCCTGTCGCTGACCGGCAAGATCGCGGACTATGCATTCAATGGAAAAATCGATGTCGACGCGACGAGCATCGCGCCCTTCTCCGATATGGCCGGCCATGATCTTTCCGGCTCGCTGAAGCTCGGCGCGACCGGCTCCCTCAAGCCCCTGAGCGGCGCTTTCGACTTGACGCTCGATGGCCATGCGCATGATCTGGCGGTCGGCACGTCGCTCGACAATCTCCTGACCGGCGATACGACGCTGAGCGGCCGCGTCGCGCGTGACGCGAAGGGCTTCAGGGCCGACAAATTCCGCGTCGGCAATGATCGGGTCTCCATCACGGCCGACGGGACATTCGCCACCGGCGCGGCCGATTTCAATTTTGATGTCGCGCTCGCCGATCTGGCGCTGATCGCGAACAAGGCGAGCGGCCGGCTGACCGCGAGCGGCAGCGCCAAGGGCACGAATGGCCACATTAACCTGACCTTCGGCGCAAAAGTGCCCGAGGGAACGCTCGCCGGTAAGCCGCTCAACAACGGCGCGATCGATTTCGTCGGCCTCTACCAAAACAACACGCTCGACGGAAAGCTGACGGGCGGCGCATCGCTTGGCGGAACGCCCGTCACGCTTCAGAGCGGGATCAATATCGCCAATGACGAGAAACATCTGCGAAACCTCGATTTCGCCGCTGGCGCCACGCACGTCACCGGCAACATCACCGAGACAAAACAGGGGCTTTTCGACGGCAAATTGTCCCTTGCCTCGACCGACATCTCGACGGCGGCCGCGCTCGCCCTCGCCGAGGCGGGCGGCTCCGCCAACGCCGAGATCGTTCTGTCGATCGCCGACGAAAAGCAGAATGCCGATATCACGGCGGAGGCGAAAAACCTGACGGTCAACAAGAACCGGCTTGGCTCCGCCGATATCAAGGCGAAGATTGCCGATCTCTTCGGTGTGCCCGCGATCGACGGTCACGTAAAAGCCTCCGACCTGTTCGTCGGCGGCATCGATGTCGACACGCTGAATGCAAATGCATCGACCAGCGGCAAGAGGACCGACTTTTCCGCCAATGCCGCGCTGAAGAACGGAACGAGGGCTGATCTTGCCGGATCGCTGGCGCCGGAGAATGGCGGCTATCGCCTCTCGCTCGCCCGCGTGAATCTGCGGCAAGGCAAATTGTCCGCCGCCCTCGTCCAGCCCGCCAGCATTCTCGTCGACGGCCAGAATTTCACCATCGACAATCTGGCGCTCGATATCGGCGGCGGCAGGGTCGAAGCGAGCGGCAAAGTGGCGGAAACGCTCGATCTTTCGGTCGCAATCAAGGCGCTGCCCCTCGATATCGCCAATGCCGTGCGCCCCGATCTCGCTCTTGGCGGCACGCTCGACGGCACCGCCAAAATCGGTGGGGACCGCACCAAGCCGGACATTCATTTCGCCCTGCAGGGACGCTCGATCACCGCGGCGGCGCTGAAAAAGGCGGGGCTACGCTCGATCAGCGCCGACGCCAAAGGCAGTTCCAACGGCGACCGGCTCGACCTCGACGCCTCGATCACCAGCTCGGAAGGCCTGCGGCTCGCGACGAAGGGCTCCGTCCCGCTCGGCAAGGGTGGCATCGCGCTCGATATCGACTTGAAGGCCTTCCCGCTGGCGGCGCTGAACGGCGTCGTAAAGGGAAAATCGATCGGCGGCTCGCTATCCGGCTCCGCTCATATCGCCGGCACGCGCGCCAATCCCATCGCCGATTTCAAAATCGACGGCAACCGCGTTTCCGCCGCGCCTCTCTCGGGAGCGGGCATATCCTCGCTCGAGATCGCGGCGGCAGGCCGCTACGCCAACAAAGTCATCACCCTTTCCTCGGCAACGGCGCGCTCGCCGCAAGGGTTGACGCTCGCCATGAACGGACGCGTGCCGCTATCGGGCGCCGGGCTCGGTCTCGAAGTCAACGGCAAGGCGCCGCTCTCGCTCGCCAACAGCCTGCTTGCCGATCGGGGCGCCCAAGCCAGCGGCGCCGTCTCGTTTTCCGCGAGGATCACGGGCAGCATGGCGAAGCCCCGCATCAGCGGCTCCGTCTCCACCTCTGGCGCGCAGCTTGTCGACCCGCAATCGAATGTGAGGCTGAACGCGATCGCGCTTTCGGCCAGTATCGAAGGCGAAACCGTCACCATCCGCTCCGCCTCGGCGTCGATCGCCGGCGGCGGCGCGGTGCGCATCTCGGGAACGGTCTCGACCAATGCGGCTGAGGGCTTTCCGGCGAATATAAAGATCATCCTCGACAAGGCCCGCTATGCCGACGGCAAGATGGTGGTTGCGACGTTGAGCGGCAATCTCGCCGTGACCGGCGGGCTGACACGCGACCCCCTGATCTCGGGCAATATCGATATCGCCCGCGCCGATATCACCGTCCCCGACACTTTCGCCGGCGCTTCATCGACCTTGAATGTCAAGCACATCCATCCGCCCCGGGGGGTCGCGGAAACATTAAAACGCGCCCGTGCCAATGACGGCACGCCGATGCCGACGGCGCGGCCGAGCATCGTCAAAGTGGATATCACCGTGCGCGCGCCGAACCGCATCTTCGTGCGCGGACGCGGCCTCGACACGGAACTCGGCGGCCGCGTCAAGCTGACCGGTCCGATCACCGACCTGCGCCCGGTTGGCGGTTTCAGGCTCATCCGCGGGCGTCTCAATATCCTGACCCAGCGCATCACCATCAATGAGGGGCAAGTGTCGCTTATCGGCGACCTCAATCCCTTCATCAATTTCGTCGCGCAGACGGAAGGCGAAAACCTCACAGTCTTCATCACGGTCAGCGGCCGCGCGGACGCCCCCAAGATCGTCTTCTCGTCGCAGCCGGAATTACCGCAGGACGAGGTTCTGGCACAGCTGATCTTCAAGAGGAGCATCAGCGAACTGTCGCCGATCCAGATCGCCCAGCTCGCCGCGGCCGTGGCGGAATTGGCCGGCGGGTCGAACACTTCGCTCCTCGACAATCTGCGCAAGGCGACGGGTCTCGATGATCTTGACGTCGTCACCGATCAGGAGGGCAAGACCGCCGTGCGCGCCGGCCGCTATATCAACGAGCATGTCTATCTCGGCGTCGAGGCGGGAACGGAAGGCAACACCAAAGCCACTGTGAACCTCGACATCACCAAGCACCTGAAGGCCAAGGGCGGTCTTGGAACGCAGGGTGATTCCGATCTCGGCCTGTTCTACGAGAAGGATTATTGAGGCCTTTTTCTCCCCCCGAGGGGCAGGGCAATCGCATATGGCTTGCCAGCGCACCCCCCCCGCCTCGCGGAGCCTGTCCTCGGGTCGGCCAAAGGCCGGACCCGGGGGGTCGGTATCCTTCCCTTTCAGGTGAGGGAAACGCGCCGCCATGGCGGGTTTCCTTCACCTGTAAGGGGGAGGTGGTCCGAAGGACCGGAGGGGGTGAAAGTTGGCATATGTAGTCACCCGCCCTTGAGGGTGAGTGCCGGATAGCTCTACCCCACCACCGACACCACCGCCGCCGCGAGATTGTCGAGCCCATCCTGCGGCAGACCGGCGACATTGATGCGGCTGTCGCCGATGACATAGACGCCGTGTTCTTCGCGAAGCCGGCGGACCTGCTCCGGCGTGATGCCGAGACGCGAGAACATGCCCCGGTGCCGGGCAAGGAAATCGAAGCGGTCGCTGTTCGATTGTCTTCTCAGCGCTTCGGCAAAGCCGAGGCGGAGCGACACCATCCGCTGCCGCATGGCCTCCAGCTCTTCCATCCAGTCGCGGCGCAATTGCTCATCTTCCAGAACGATGCGCACGGCGGCGGCAGCATGATCAGGCGGCATGGAATACATGCCGCGCGCCACGCTGCCGAGCTGGCCGAGCGCGATGTCGGCTTCCGCGGCGCTGCGGCCGACGATAAGCGCCGCGCCGACCCGGTCTCGATAGACGGAGAAGTTTTTCGAGCAGCTTGCCGCGATCGCCATTTCCGGCACGCGCGAGGCTACGAGCCTGACGCCATAGGCGTCCTCGTCAAGACCATCGCCGAAACCCTGATAGGCGAGATCAACGAAAGGAAAGAGCGCACGTTCGACCAGCAGATCGGCAATGTCCGCCCATTGCTCGCGGCTAAGATTGGCGCCGGTCGGATTATGGCAGCAGCCATGCAGGAGCACGACGTCGCCGGACGGAATTTTTTTCAACGCCTCCATCATCGCGTCGAAGCGGACGGTTCCGGTCGCGGCATCGAAATAGGGGTAAGTGCGCGTCTGGAGACCGGCCGCGCCGATGAGCGGCAGATGGTTCGGCCATGTCGGATCGGGAAGCCAAACCGTGGCGTCCGGCCGCGCGCGATGAAGGAGTTCGGCAATGATTCTCAGCGCACCGGAACCCCCCGGCGCCTGGACGCCGCGCGCCCGCGACAGATCGGCCTTCTCGCCGAGCACAAGCCCCATGACGGCCTTGGTGAAGGCGCGGTCGCCGACCGGCCCGAGATAGGTTTTCGTCGTCTGCTGGTCGTAGAGCCGCTTTTCGGCTTCGCGAACGGCGCGCATGATCGGCGTGTTGCCGGCGCTGTCCTTGTAAACGCCGACGCCGAGATCGACTTTGCCTGGCCTCTTGTCCTCGCGGAAAACCTCCATCAGAGCCAGGATCTTGTCCGGCTCTGCCGCGTTGAGCATCTCGAACATGCGCTTCTTCCCGATTGAACTGCACCTGAATTCAGGCCGGCTCGGCCATACGCGCCTTCCCGTTGTTTTGCAACGCGGCAACACGCACCGCGGCCTCCGCCTTTATCTTGGCGGTCGCCTGGCTCTTCACCGGCCCATAGCCGCGGATTTCCATCGGCAGCGCGGCGATCGCCGCAAGTGAAGCAGCATCCGCTCCGCCGAATGACGCGACAAGCACGTCGATGATGTCCTCATACCAGCCGATGAGGGCGCGCTCCTCGCGCCGCTCCGCCGTATGGCCGAACGGATCGAAGGCCGTGCCGCGCAGGAATTTCATTTTTGCAAGAAGACGGAACGGCGTCTGCATCCATTGGCCGAACCGGACCTTGCGGGGCCTGCCGCGTGCATCGCGCCCGAGCGGCAGCATGGGCGGCGCGAGGTGATAGTTCACCTTGAAGTCGCCCACGAACTCTTCCTTTAGGCGTTGGAGAAAACCGGTTTCCATGTGAAGCCGCGCCACTTCATACTCGTCCTTGTAGGCCATCAGCTTGAAGAGCGAGCGCGCGACCGCCTCCGCCACCGCATCGCTGCCGATGGTTTTCTCCGCCTGCCGAACACGCTCCACGGCGGCGCGATAGCGCGCTGCCCAGGCGGCATTCTGGTATTCCTGGAGGAAAGAGACACGGCGAGCGATGAGCGTATCAAGCGTCTCTTTCTGGGGTTTTTCTTCCTCTGCGTTTCCGAGCGTTTCGCCTGCCGCCGCCAGCCGGCCGATTGCGAACGCTTCATGGTTGCGGCCGATTTCAACGCCGTTCAGCTCAATCGCGCGCTCGATCGCGGCAAGCGAGACCGGCACGATTCCCTTTTGCCAGGCAAAGCCGAGCAGGAGCATGTTGGCGAAGACGGCATCGCCGAACAATATCTCGGCAAGCGTATTGGCATTCACGGTCGAGACGTTCTCCTCACCCAGCACATCGCGGATCGCCCCGATGCGGTCGAGCACGCGCAGATCGGCATCCCGGAAGCGCACCAGATCGCCGGTCGGCATCTCCGCGGTGTTGACCACCGCGCGCGTGCCATGGCGATACGTATTGGAGGCCTTCGGCGACGAACTTACCACCAGATCGCAACCGATCAGCGCGTCGGCGCTCGCCGCGTCGATCCTGACCTGATTGACGGCATCCGGCGTCGCTGCAAGCCTTATATAGCTCAGAACCGGGCCGAATTTTTGTGCGAAGCCAGTGAAATCGAGCACGGACGCACCCTTGCCTTCGAGATGCGCCGCCATGGTGACAATCTGCCCGACGGTGATAACGCCCGTGCCGCCGACGCCCGTGACCAGAAGATCGTAGGGCTCGCCGAGCAGCTTGATCTCAGGCTCGGAAAGCGCGTCCGCCCGCGCCACGAAGTCGCCGGCGGCGACATCCTTCTTGCGACGCCTCGCGCCCTCGACCGTGACGAAGCTCGGGCAAAAGCCGTTAACGCAGGAGAAATCCTTGTTGCAGGAGGAGAGATTGACTCTCCGCTTGCGGCCGAATTCCGTCTCCACCGGCTCGACCGACAGGCAGTTCGATTCCACGGAGCAATCGCCGCAGCCCTCGCAGACGAGTTCGTTGATGACGGGAAAACGTGCCGGATCGTCCATCGTACCGCGCTTGCGGCGCCTACGTTTCTCGGTGGCGCAAGCCTGCTCGTAGATCAACACCGAAACCCCCGGCACCTCGCGCAGTTCGCGCTGGATGGGATCGAGGTTGCGGCGATGGTCGAGCGTCGTTCCAGCGGGGAATTTCGCGATGTCGAATTTCTCCGGCTGATCGGAAACCAGCGCGATGCGTTCGACGCCTTCCGCGCGCGCCGCATGCGCGATCGCCTCGACGCTGATCGGTCCATCAACGGGTTGTCCGCCGGTCATGGCAACGGCGTCGTTATAGAGGATCTTGTAGGTGATGTTGGCGTTCGCCGCGATCGCCTGCCGGATCGCCATCGAGCCGGAATGATACCAGGTGCCCTCGCCCAGATTCTGGAAGATGTGGCCATTGCCGGTGAATTTCGACGACGCCGCCCAGTTCACCCCTTCGCCGCCCATCTGGATCAGCGACGTCGTCTCGCGGTCCATCCAACTCGCCATGAAATGGCAGCCGATGCCGGCAAGCGCCTTCGAACCTTCCGGCACCTTGGTCGAAATGTTGTGCGGACAGCCCGAGCAGAAGTACGGCGTCCGCGTCGCGCCTGAGATTTGGATGACATGGTCCCCGGATGGTTTAAGCGCTGCGGCGCGTTCGCCCAAGTTCAGGCCAGGAAAGACCGCGTCGAGCCTCTTCGCCACGATCGGCGCCAGCGTGTGCGGCGAAAGCTCGCCCGTCCAGGGGATCAGCCGATTGCCCCTCTCGTCATTCTTGCCGACCATACGTTCCGGCTTGTGGCCGGGATAGTCGTAGAAATATTCCTTGAACTGGCTCTCGACGATGCCGCGCTTTTCCTCGACGACCAGCACCTCCTGCTTTTCCCTGACGAAATCGAGCGCATCGCGCCGGGCGAGCGGCCACACCATGCCGATCTTGTAGATGTCGATGCCGATCCGCCGACATTCCGCCTCGCCAAGCCCAAGCAAGCGCAGCGCCTCCATCAGATCGAGATGCGCCTTGCCGGTGGTGACGATGCCGAAGCTGGCATGGCCGACGCGGTAGATGTGCCGGTCGATCGGATTGGCTTCGGCGAAGGCATAGACGGCGTGCTTCTTCTCCTCCATGCGCTCTTCGATCTGGGGTCCAGGCAGATCCGGCCAGCGATAGTGCAGCCCGCCCGGCGGTGGCGTGAAGGTGGGCGCGTTGAAGAGGCGCGGCGGCGCGATCTCGACCGATGCCGCCGATTCGACCGTCTCTGAGATCGCCTTGAAACCGGCCCACATGCCGGAGAAGCGTGACAGCGCATAGCCATATTCGCCGAAACTCAGATATTCGGCGACGGAGGCCGGGTTCAGCGTCGGCATGAACCACGCCATGAAGGCGACGTCGGATTGGTGCGGCATGGAGGACGACACGCAGCCATGATCGTCGCCGGCGACGACCAGCACGCCGCCATGCGGCGAGGACCCGTAGGCATTGCCATGCTTCAGCGCGTCGCCGGCGCGGTCGAGCCCCGGCCCCTTGCCGTACCAGAGGCCGAACACGCCCTCGACCTGCCGGTCCGGATTGGTCTCGACCTGCTGCGAGCCGAGCACGGCGGTCGCGGCGAGATCCTCGTTGACCGCCGGCATGAATTCGATGCGGTTTTCCTCGATCAGTTTCTGAGCGCGCCACAGTTCCAGATCGACGCCGCCAAGCGGCGAGCCACGATAGCCGGATATGAAACCTTCCGTATTAAGGCCTGCCGAGCGGTCGCGGCGCGCCTGATCGAGCGCGACGCGCACCAGCGCCTGCGTGCCGGTCAGGAACACACGGCCGCTCTCCCTAAGATAACGATCCTCCAGCCGATAATCGCGATCCAGTAACCCGTCGATGCGCTTGAGCATCCAGACCTCTCTGTCTTCTCAGCAAGAATTATAGGGTTGCAGGCGGGAAATTCTTTTCTGATCGTTCGCAGACGGAAGCGAATGTGGTACAAACATCCGCTACAACAAGGAATTCGGATAGTTTATCCAAAAGGCTTCCATGGAGCTGACCGAACAGGATCGGCGCATTCTGGCGCTCTTGCAGGCGGATTCCCGCATCGCCAATCAGGAACTTGCCGATCGCGTCGGAATGTCGGCATCGGCCTGCTGGCGGCGCGTCCGCTTATTGGAAGAGGAAGGCGTCATCGCCGCCTATCCGGCGGTGCTCGACGCCGCAAAAGGGGGACTCTCCTTCAGCGCTATCGTCCATGTGACCTTGATGCGGCACGAGGCGCATCCCGTCTCGGCCTTTATCTCGCGTATCGTCGAGCGGCCGGAGGTGCTGGACTGCTTCGCCACGACCGGCGAGGCCGACTATCATCTGCGCGTCGTCTGCCGCGACAAGGATGCCTACAACGCTTTCCTCGAGGATTTCCTTTTCCGCCTGCCCGGCATCGCCCATGTCCGCACCAATCTCGTACTGAAGGACATCAAGCTCTCGACCAAGCTGCCGCTGTGAAAGGTTCCGAGCTTCCGGCGCCGAACGCCCTCAATCCTGCAGCACGAGCAGGTCCTTGCCCGAAAAGCTGATCTCCGCCGGCGAGCCGGCGACCGGCGGCGGCACGGCGGGATTGTTGAAGGTGTCGAGCGAGAGCGTATTGTCGCCGCCAACGCCGACCCGCACCCGGATGACGGACCCCAGGAAACTGACCTCGTCGATCTGGCCGTGAAGTCGCGATTCCCGCCCCTCATGCGAGCCGAGCGAAACCGATTCGGGCCTGACCGCCAGCGAGATCGGATCGCCCGCTTTGCGGGCGCCGAGATCGTGCGCGATGTTGATCAGCGTGCCGTTGACCTGCACCGCGCGCCGGCTTGGATCGGCCACCTTGCCCTTCAGCACGTTCAGCGTGCCGACGAACTGCGCGACGAACCGGGTCTGAGGACGGTTGTATATCTCGAAGGGCGTGCCGACCTGATCCGCCCGGCCCGCATTCATCACCATGATGCGATCCGAGATCGATAGCGCCTCTTCCTGGTCATGCGTGACGAAGATGGTGGTGATGCCGAGTTCCTTCTGGATCTGCCTTATTTCCTCGCGCAACGAAATGCGGATCTTGGCGTCGAGCGCTGAAAGCGGCTCGTCGAGAAGAAGCATGGAGGGCCGCGCCGCAAGCGCCCGCGCCAGCGCGACGCGCTGCTGCTGGCCGCCCGACAATTGATAGGGATAGCGTTTCTCGAAACCGGCAAGCCCGATCAGTTTCAGCATTTCCGAGACACGCGCCGCCGCCTCGTCCTTTCCCATACCGGCAATCTTCAGGCCGAAGCCGATATTTCCCGCCACCGTCATATTGGGAAAGAGCGCGTAAGCCTGAAACACCATGCCGATCTTGCGCTGATTGGGCCTGAGATTGGTGATATCTCTGCCGTCGACGATGATCCTGCCGCCGCTCGGGCGCTCGAAACCGGCGATCATCCTCAGGACCGTCGTTTTGCCGCAGCCGGACGGACCGAGGAAGGAGACGAATTCGCCTTTTCCGACCGCCAGATCGACATCCTTCACCACCACATTCGGACCGAATGCCTTGGTCAGGCCTTCGAGGCGCAGGAAATCGGCGGCCATACGGTTCTGTCCTTTCGCTTCATTCGTCATGGCTTGCCGCCTTCGGCGCGAATCGTGCCAGAAGCTGGATCATGCCCATTGCCGCCCATGTGACGGCGAAGGCGATGATGGCGAGAGCCGCCGGTTCATAGGCTTTGTTGGCGCCGACATTCTGCATGTAGGGGCCGAAAGCCGGGCGATTGAGCAGGCTCGCCATGACGAACTCGCCAATCACGATCGCAAAGGTCAGGAAGGCGCCTGAAAGCACCGCCACCAATATGTTCGGAAAAATGACGCGCAGCAGGATTCTCGGCGTGCTGGCGCCCATAATGGTCGCCGCCTCCGTCAATGTCTGCACGTCGATGGTCCGGAGGCCTGTATCAACGGCGCGGTACATATAGGGCATAGCAAGCGTTACATAGCCGAAGGTCAAGAGCACATTCGTCCCCTGTCTTGAGGCCGTGAACGGCAACCAGGACGAAGAGCCGAACATCCTGATATAGCCAAAAACCAGAATGATGGGCGGCACCACCAGAGGCAGGAGCGTTATGAATTCCACGAAAGGCCTCAGCGCCGGGAATTTGAGCCTGACGAAATAGGCCGCGGGAACGATGAGAACCGCCCCGACGATGATGGTGCAGACAGCGATCAGCGCCGAATATCCGAACGTCTGGCGGAAAAGCGGATCGCCGAGGACGTTGGCATAGGCGGCGAAGCTGTAGACATTTCGCTTGAGCTTCAACGAAAAATCGAAGGTCGCGATCAGCGGCAGGAGGAAATAAGCCGCGCCCAGAATGAAGACCAGCCAAGGCAGGAAACGCGAACGTCTCATCTCAGCCACCGCTCCGCGCGCATCCTGAGCACGATGTAGAGTATATTGGCGCCCCCGGTGATGACGATCATGCCGAGCGCCAGCGCCGCGCCGAGATTTTCATTGTGAAGCACGTCGCCTCGGATTTGCGCATAGAGGAGGATCGGCACGATGTTGAGCGAGGAGCCAGTCAGCGCATAGGCGGTGGCGATCGCGCCGAAGGCATTGGCGAAGAGCAGCGCCAGCGTTCCTAGAATGGTCGGCCACAGCACCGGCAGGCCGATATAGCGCCAGAACTGCATCGTCGAGGCGCCAAGCGTTTCTGCCGCCTCGCTCCATTCCCGCTTCAGCCCATCGACGGCGGGCATGACGATCAGCACCATCAGCGGGATCTGGAAATAAAGATAGGTGATGGTAAGCCCCCAGAAGCTGAGAAGGTTGAAGCCATATCTGTAGATGTTGAAATCGAAATAGGTGCGAAGCAGCACGGTCACGAGGCCAAGCCGGCCAAGAGTGGCAATGAAGGCGAAGGCGAGCGGGATGCCCGCGAAATTCGAGGCGACGCCGGAAAAGGTCAGCGCCGTAGAGCGTATCCAGCTCGGCAGGCCGCCACGGCCGATCGCAAGGGCGATGATGAGGCCGGCAGCAGCGCCCAGAAGCGCCGAGGCCGCCGAGACCTCGATCGAGATGAGATAGGCGCTGACGATGGTCGGCTGCGTCAGCTGCCCGAAATTCGCGAATGTGAAATGGCCGTGCGTATCGAAAAAGGCTCCGCTCACCAGGCCGAGCGTCGGCAGGAGCAGGAACAGCAGAGCAAAGATCAGGAATGGCGCGATGCCGAGCGTACCGGCCGATGCGATCGCGCCCAGCCAGTCGCGGCGCGGCCCCGATACAGCGAGACCCGACCCGGGCGGTAGGCCCGGGCCGAATCTGTTGCCATTCAATATGTCGCCGCTACTTGACATTGGCCCCGACGACGGAATCCCACTTGCTGGTGATGATTTTCTTCGCCGCCGCCTGATCTTCCAGACTCGGGAAGACGGCCTTGGCGTAATTTTCCGCCGGCGGCAGCTTGTCGAGCAGATCCTTGGGGATCGAGCCCGCCTTGCTCATGGCGTTGAAGCGGATCGGATGGCAATAACCCTTGAGCCAGCCGATCTGGCCTTCGTCGGAATAAAGATATTCCATCCACAACTTTGCTGCATTGGGGTGCGGCGCATAGGCGCTGATCGCCTGGATATAGACGCCGGCCATAACGCCGCTCTTCGGCACGACAACCTCCACGGGCGGATTGCCCTTGAGCGCGTCACGGTCGGCGAGCGCCAGATAGTCCCAGCGAATGATGATCGGCGTCGCGCCTTGGGCGAGCGTCGCCGATTTGCCGATTGCGGGCACGAAGTTTCCCGCCTTATTGATTGCCGCGAACAGATTAAGCCCATCTTCGGCCGCCTTCGCCGCATCGCTATCCTTGGAAAGACCGGCAGCGTAAACGGCGGTGATCGCCTGGTTCGAGGAGCGCGGATCGCCGGCGAGCGCGACGGAATTGGCGTATTCCGATTTGGTGAGGTCGGACCAGTCGGCGGGGGCGTTTTTGACCAGATCCTTGTTCACCTCGAAGGACATCACGCCGTAATAATCGCCATACCAATAGCCGTCCGCATCCTTGGCGTTGTCGGGGATTTCGTCCCACTTCGCCACCTTGTAAGGTTGGATCAGCTTGTCGGCCTTGGCCTGCGGACCGAAGGAGAGGCCGACATCGATCACGTCCGGCGCCTGCGGTCCCTTGTTGTTCTTGTTGGCCTTGATCGCCTCGATCTCGTCGCCCGAACCGGCGTCCGGATTGAGTTCATTGACCGTCAGGCCGTACTTCTTCTTGAAGCCGGCTATCAGATCACCATACCCGCACCAGTCGTGCGGCAGTGCGATCGTCGTGAGTTGCCCTTCCTTCTTCGCCGCAGCGACGAGATCGTCCATGGATGCTGCGGAAGAAATGGAAGTCGAGGCAAAAAGCCCCACTGCCATCAGGGATAGCAGCCGCCCCGTTATCTTGAACATTGTGTCTCTCCGTTTGACTGATGCTTTTCGGCGCCTGCGAAGCGGTTACAGTCGTCCCGTGACAGTCGGATGAATGGTGGACGACCAGCCCTCGCGGCGAAAGTGAATGCGTGCCGATTGCTTTCCACGATCGCGGCAATCCTTGTCCGCGACCGCGTGTTCCCATTTTATCGTTTGTTCCTCCCTTTTGGCAGCCCTCCTCTGGAATCTGTTCAATTCTCGCCGGTGATAGCCGCATCGAGCAAGGCAGACGCAGCTTTCTTGGTAAGCTTGACAGGGTTGCCGCCAGCCGTCGGATCGACAACCGCCATATCGGCAATCAGCGTCTTCCTCTTCTTGTCCATATCGAGCCCCTTGATCAGGTCGGGCAAGGCGTGAGGCACCTTCAGCTCTTTCCGAAGCTTCATCACGGCTTTGGAAAAGCCGTCGAATCCACCGCGAATGGCGCAATAGGCCGCGAGACGGGCGATCTTTTCCTCGATCGCCTCCCTATTGAAGGCAAGGACATAGGGCATGAAGACCGCATTCGTCATGCCATGATGCGTGTCGTAGAGCGCGCCGATCGGATGCGACAGCGAATGGATGGCGCCGAGTCCCTTCTGAAAGGCTGTCGCGCCCATGGCGGCGGCGGCCATCATGTTGGCGCGCGCCTCTATGTCGTGTCCGTCTGCGAAGGCGCGCGGCAGGTTCTCGAACACCAGCCTGATTCCTTCCACGCCAATCCCGTCGGCCATCGGATGATAGCCCGGCGCGCAATAGGCCTCCAGGCAATGCGCCAGCGCGTCCATGCCCGTACCCGCGGTGATGAAAGGCGGCATGCCGACGGTCAGTTCCGGATCGGCGATGACGATGACAGGCAGCATCTTCGGATGGAAGATGACTTTTTTGGTATGGCTTTCCTCATTGGTGATGACGGCGGCGCGACCGACCTCCGAACCGGTTCCGGCTGTTGTCGGAACCGCGATGATTGGCGCGATGGCCTCGCCGTTCGCCCGCATCCACCAGTCGCCGATATCCTCGAAATCCCAGACCGGCCGCGTCTGCCCCGCTTGGAAAGCGACGAGTTTGCCAAGATCGAGCGCCGAGCCGCCGCCGAAGGCGATGACGCCGTCATGTTCGCCCTTTTTATAGGCGGCGATGCCGGCGGTGAGATTCGATTCCACCGGGTTCGGCTTGACCTCCGAAAATACGCCGTGCGGGATTTTGGCGTCGTCGAGCAATTTTAATGTCTTCGCCACGACCGGCAGTTTTGCCAGTCCAGGATCGGTGACGAAAAGCGGCCTCTTGATGCCTGCTGCCTGCAGGACTTCCGGCAGTTCCTTGATGCGGCCCGGGCCGAAACGGACGGTGGTGGGATAGTTCCATTTGGAAGTGAAGGTGGTCATGAAGATGAGCTTTCGGAAAGACGAGTAAAATAGGAATGAGCTTTCTTCGGAGTCAGATCGCCTCCCTCAAATGATAGCTCTTCGGCCGAGTCAGACTTTCATAGCCGAGAGGCGAAAGCGATGCGCCCTTGCCGGTATCCTTGACGCCGGTCCACACAAGCGCCGGATCGAGATAGTCGCAGCGGTTCATGAAGACCGTTCCCGTCTCGATACGGTCGCCGAGCGCGGCTGCATGGTCGGTATCGCGCGTCCACAAAGATGCCGTAAGCCCGTAGGGGCTGTCATTCATCAGCTGGATCGCCTCCTCGTCGTCGCGCACCTTCATGATGCCGACGATCGGCCCGAAACTTTCCTCGCGCATGACGCTCATCTGGTGATCGACATTGGTTAGCACTTCCGGCGCCAGATAGGGGGAGCCCGCCTCATCCTTGTCCACCTTCATGCCGATATGCCCGCGCGCGCCCTTGCGCAGCGCTTCCGCCTTCTGCTCACGCACGAGATCGGCGAAGCGGCTGTGCGCCATCGGCCCCATCGTCGTTCCCGCTTCGAGCGGATTGCCGACGACATATTGCTTCGTCAGGTCGATGAAGCCCTCGACGAACTCATCATAGACCTTCTCATGCACATAGATGCGCTCGATCCCGCAGCAGCACTGGCCGGAATTAAAGAACGTCCCGTCGACGAGATTGGCGACGGCATGGTCCATCTTCGCGTCGGGTAAGACATAGGCTGGGTCCTTGCCGCCGAGTTCCAGGCCGAGCGTCATGAATGTCCCCGCCGCCGCCTTCTCGATGGCGCGCCCGCCGGCGACGGACCCGGTGAAATTGCAATGGTCGATGCGGCCGGAACCGAGGAGCTTTTCCGTCTGCTGATGGTTCATGAGGAGGTTGCGGAAAAGCCCCTTCGGCAGGCCAGCCTTGTCGAAAGCCGCCTGGAAACGCTCGCCGACGAGCAGCGTCTGCGCCGCGTGTTTCAGAAGCACCGCATTGCCGGCCATCAGGCCCGGGACGATGGTGTTGACAGCTGTCAAATAGGGGTAGTTCCACGGCGCGATGACGAGCACGACGCCACGCGGATCATGCTTGACATAGCGGCGGAAGCCATCCTTCGGATTGGAAGCCGGCATCGGCTTCAAAGCGGCTTCGGCAATCTCGATCATGTAACGGGCGCGTTCCTCCACTCCGCCCTTTTCGCCGCCATAGCGGACCGGTCGGCCCATCTGCCAGGCGAGCTCCGGCACGATCTCATCATTCATGGCGACAAGCGCGTCGATTGCCGCCGACACAATCTTGCCGCGCTCGGCGACCGGCGTCTTCGCCCATTCGGCCTGCGCCGCCTTGGCGCGCTCGACAGCCGCGCTCACCTCCGCATCGGAGGCGACAGGCCTCTCGGCATAGATCGAACCGTCGATCGGGGATTTCAGCTTTACCGTTTCCAAATTGGACTCCAAAACTTCAGCAAGGTTGGATGCGTAACTGACCAGACTTGGCATAGGCCAGAATAGGCCGGTCACTCGTGACTAAAACCATATCGAGCGCCCGCGCCGTTGCGATCAAAATCCGATCCATGGGGTCTCCATGAACTCTTCCCGGGAGATTAGATGACGATATCAGGATGGCGGGTGTCAGCGGGCTAAGCTTTGCTTGCATTCGATCAATGAATCTTTCGACAAAATCGAGCGGGGCCAGAGGAAGGCTGATCCGTCCTTTTGCCACGCCCATACCGATCTCCCACGCGGACATTGGCGAGAGGTAGAGGCGGCCATCATAGGCTGCCTCCGAAATTTCCCAGCGTGCCTCCGCATCCATCGGGCTGTCATTGGCCAAGAAAAGCATGGCGCACGTATCCAGTAGGAAGTCCGGACGCGTGTTCACTTGCGCTGCTTCCTGGCTTCGTCGTCCGCCAGCCGATCCTCACCAAGATATCCCTCGTCCCATGGCTCGTCGGAAAAAGGCCCACTGACGTCGAACCCTGCCTCGATTTTGATCAACCCTTTCATGAAGCCAATTCCGGAGTGCAATGGCCGGCGTTGGCCCTCCTTCGGTCCGAACAAGGCCGATCCCCCTTGAGGAGTTGGCTTTTTGACGCGCCGAAAGACGAGTTTGCCGCTTACAGTATTCACCGACTCGGTCTCGTAACCCGCCTCAAGCCATTCCTTCGTCATGGGATTGTTACTCGGATTATTGCTCCACCACGCAGGATATTGCTTCGAAGCAGGAAGCTGCAGGCCCAGCACTTTCTCGATCTCATCGAATGTCATCGGCACATAATCCTGCGCATTGGCGGCAAGAAATTCCTTTAAAGGCGAGTACTTGCCCATTGGCTTGCTCCTTCCAGCGAACTTGGCAAAGCGTTACGACCGAGCGTGCGCCGGCTACAGCCAAATGTCAACTGTTAAAAGCTGTATTACAACTTCAATACCGCTCAAACCCCCTGTGCAGTTCCCAATCAGTCACCCGCCGATCATATTCGGATTGTTCCCATTTCGCCGTATGGACATAATGCTCGACGACATCCTCGCCGAAAGCGGTCTTCAGCATCTCTGATTTCGCCAGTGCATCGGTTGCATCACGCAGCGTTTTCGGCACCTCCGCCAATTGCGCGCCCTGATAGGCGTCACCTTCAAACGGCTTCGAAAGCTCCAGCTTCTCGTCGATGCCCGCGAGTCCCGCGGCAATCAGCGCGGCGAAGGCGAGGTAGGGATTGAGGTCGGCGCCGCCGACGCGGCACTCTATGCGGACCGCCTTCGACCCCGCGCCACAGACGCGGAAGCCGGCGGTGCGATTGTCCATGCTCCAGATCGCCTTGGTCGGCGCGAAGGTGCCCGCCTGGAAACGCTTATAGGAATTGATGTAGGGCGCGAGGAACCAGGTGAAGTCGCGCGCATATCTGAGCTGCCCCGCCACCCAGGAGCGCATCAGCGCCGACATGCCGTGTTCTGAGGACTTGTCGAAGAAAAGCGGCGTCTTGCCGTCGGCGCTCCACAGCGAATTGTGGATATGGCTGGAGTTGCCGGCAAGCCCATAATTATATTTCGCCATGAAGGTGACGGCTTTGCCCTGCTGGGCGGCGATCTCCTTGCACCCGTTCTTCAGGATCACGTGCCGGTCGGACATCGTGAGCGCCTCGGCGTAGCGAACATTGATTTCTTCCTGCCCAGGCCCCCACTCGCCTTTCGAATTCTCGACGGGAATGCCGGCGCCTTCCAGCCCGTTGCGGATCGCCCTCATCACGCTCTCTTCCGCGGTGGTGAGCTGGATCAGATAATCCTGGATATAGGGCGAAGCGGTATCGAGGCTCTGCCAACGCTTCTCGCGCGCGCTGCGATAGGTTTCGTCGAAGAGGTAGAATTCGAGTTCCGAGGCGAAATAGGCCATCCAGCCGCGTTCCCCAAGACGCGCGATCTGCCGCTTCAGAAGGGCGCGCGGCGAATGGGCAAGGTCCTGATGGTGATGATGGTCGAGCACGTCACACAAGACTAGCGCCGTCTTTTCCAGCCAAGGTATCCTGCGGATCGTGCCGAGATCCGGCTTCATGACGAAATCGCCATAGCCCTTCGACCAACTCGCCGCCTTGTAGCCAGGCACCGGCTCCATATCGATGTCGTTGGCGAGCAAATAGTCGCAGCCATGCGTCTCGTCATGCGCGGATTCGACGAAATAGGAGGCGAGGAACCGTTTGCCGATAAGGCGTCCCTGCATATCCACGGCGCAGGCCAGCACCGTATCGATTTCGCCGGCGCCGACATCCGTTTTCAATTGATCGAACGTGAGTTCTCCGGACATTCTCTCAAAACTCCAGTCCCTGGCTTTCGGTCGGAAGAGCCGGTCGGGCCGGCCCATTCCCTATCAGGCTTTTTCTCCAACGGCTTGCTCGGCGGCGGCGATCGCCGCCTGCCTTGCCGCAATGATATCTCCGAGCGGCGGCCCCTGGAAACGCCGCCTCTCGAAGGCGAACCAGACGATCGCGGTCAGGATGAAGAACCCTACCGTTATGTAGAGCGCCCAATCGTTCGGTGGCTGGATGCCGATGACGAAGATCAGGATCATCGCCAACACAGAAAGCACCGCGAACAGGCTGAAGACGACGCGCCCCATATTCCAGGGACCCATCCTGTCCCATTTCGGCGTCCCCCAGGCGATGAGCCCGAGCGTAATGGGAAAGGTGAAAGAGAGGAAAAGGAAGATCACCGTGCAGGAAACGACGATCGTATAGGCCGACGTACCCGCCACCGAAACCAGAGAGGACCCCCAGACGAAAAGCACCGAGAGGACGGAGGCGGTCCAGATCGCCGCGACGGGCGTCCGATAGGTAGGACTGACCCTCGATAAGCTCCGCGATGCCGGCAGCCCGCCGTCGCGGGCGAAGGCGAAGATCATGCGCGAAGCCGACGTGACGGTCGCGAGGCCGCAAAGCAGTTGGGCCACGAAGACGACCAGATATACGAATTCCTTGACGCCGGAACCGACGCGCTGGTCGAAAGCCCAGAAGAACACGTTCCAGCCCTGTTTGGCGGCTTCGTCCATATTCGGGATCATCAGGACGAATGACGCCAGAAAAAGATAGCCGAACAGCGCCGACCAGATGACCGACATGACCATCGCACGCGGTACCGAGCGCGCCGCCTTCATCGTCTCCTCGGACGTATGGGCGGAGGCGTCATAGCCCGTGATCGTATAGATCGGCAGCAAGAGGCCCAGCGCGAAGACCCACGCGTTCGACACATGCGGCCAGACTCCGCCGCCGGCATCGCCGGAATAATTGTGGAAGGTGAACAGACGCGAGAAGTCCCAGCTTTGGGCCGACACCAGGCACACCACCGCGATCAATATTGACCCGAAGAAGATGAGATAGCCGGAAAAATCCGTGAGTTTGGCGGTAAGCTTGATGCCGAGATGGTTGATGAGCGCCTGGCCGCCGGTGATGATGATCAGGAAGATCATCTGGTTGGCCAGATTGTTCTCGATGCCGAGCGCCGGCCCAAAGGCGCCGGCGAAAAAGGTCCAGGTGCCGACATTGATGGCGCCGAGCACCGTCACGAGGCCGAGAAGATTGAGCCAGGCCGTCACCCAGCCGGTACCGCGATTGCCGAGAATCGAGCCCCAATGGTAAAGGCCGCCGGCCGTCGGGTAGGCTGACGATATTTGCGACATGGCGACGGCGAAGACCAGTGAGACGAAACAGCCGACCAGCCAGCCGACGCCGACGCCGATGCCCCCTGCGCCGGACGTCGCCTGGGCGAGCGAATTGATGCCGCCCGAGAGAATGCAGATGATCGAGAAGGAAACCGCGAAATTGGAGAAGCGCGAGAGCCGCCGCTCCAGTTCCTGCGCATACCCCATCGAGTGTAGGACCTTCACGTCCTCCTGCTTGTCGGTTTCGCCATAATCCACAATCGGCATGATCGTCACCTTCCCATTGTCTGTCGCCGGATACCGCCCGCATCCGGCTGGATTTTCCCACCTTCTTTTGTTGTTATTTTTGCTTCTCCGCTTTGCGGCGCTGCGATCCCGCTGAGGATCGCCGCGAGCCGGTCGCCCCACAAGGACTGGCCAGCGTCGGTCCTGATCTCGTCATTGCGGATTTCGATCATGACGGCGCGGAGCCCCAGCGCGCGGGCATGGCGCTCGAGCGTGTAGTAGACACGGTCGGCCGGCGAATAGGGTTCGTTGTCCCCGACGTCGAGGTCCTTTTCCGTGAGCAAGGCGTCCATGACCGGCCGCGCAAGCGCCATGTCGCCGTCATGGATGACCCCGACCTGCCAGGGCCGCGGGACGCCCATGAAGACCGGCGTGAACGAATGGATGGCGACCAGCAGCGTTTCGCGGCTTTGCGCCAGCCTGTCGTCAACGACTCGGGCAAGGCGCTCGTGGAAAGGGGCATGCGCGAGCGCGATGCGGCGTTCCCTCCCCTCAACGCTAAGGCCCGTGTTCCCGGGGATTACGGTCAATTCACTCCGCTCGGGAACGAGATCGTGAGCATCGAGCGGCCGATTGCAGTCGGCGACAAGGCGCGAAACACTGGATTCGACAAGCGTGGCGTCGAGCCTGTCCGAAAGCCTCCGCGCGACCTCTA
>Ga0187809_10000457_pt1 | contig 22103 bp, 23 predicted proteins | sample NC_wetland_sal_i_8_FD_132415 | JGI IMG/M metagenome (GOLD analysis project Ga0187809, IMG submission 132415) | Wetland sediment microbial communities from Neuse River Estuary, North Carolina, USA - ASW_4 | ecosystem: Environmental > Aquatic > Freshwater > Wetlands > Sediment | place: USA: North...
GAGCTGGCCGAGCTCGAAGGGCCGAAGCGGCGGGCCGTGGTCCAGGCGATCGCGACGGCGAGGGCGCACGGCGATCTCTCCGAGAACTTCGAGTACCACGCGGCGAAGAACGAGCAGGGCCTGCTCGAGGCGCGGATCCGCACGCTGCGCGCGCGGCTGCTCGACGCGGAGGAGGTCGACGAATCCCAGGTCGGAGCGGGCGGCGTCGTCACCGTCGGCTGCGAGGTCGAGCTTGCACGAGAGGACGGGGAGAACATGAGCGTGACGATCTCGAGCGTCGGCGGCGTGTCGCCCGAGTCGCCCGTCGGACAAGCGCTCCTCGGCCGCACGGAGGGCGACGAGGTCGTCGTCGAGGCCCCGCGCGGCGCCTGGCGCGCCCGGATCGTGAGCGTCCGGGCGGGGTCGTAGACTCCCGGTCCGTGAGCGCTGTCCCGGTCGAGCACGTCGACGAGCTCAAGGCCTACGCCGACTCCGTCGCCGGGTGCACGCGCTGTCGGCTTGCGCAGGGACGGACGCAGGTCGTCTTCGGCGCCGGCAACCCGCACGCGGAGCTGATGTTCGTCGGCGAAGCCCCTGGGTTCCACGAGGACAAACAGGGGCTTCCCTTCGTCGGCCAGGCGGGGAAGCTGCTGGAGAAGCTCCTGAACGGCGTCGGCCTGCAGCGCAGCGATGTTTTCATCGCGAACGTGCTGAAGTGCCGTCCGCCCGGCAACCGCGATCCGCAACCGGACGAGATCGAGGCGTGCGAGAGTCATCTCTTCCGGCAGATCGAGCTGATCGAGCCGACGGTCGTCGCGACTCTCGGCAACTTCGCGACGAAGCTCCTGTCCGGCCGTCCGCTCGGCATCACGCGCGTGCACGGGCAGGAGCAGGAGACGACGCTCGGCAGCCGCTCGGTCGTGCTCTACCCGCTGTATCACCCGGCAGCGGCGCTGTACACGCCGGCGATGCTGAAGGTGCTCGAGTCCGACTTCGGGCGCATCCCCGACCTGCTCGGACGCGCCGTCGCTCCCAAACTTGAGCCCGAGCTCGCGCTCGTTCCTTCCCCTCCGGCAGAACAGCTAGGCCTGTTCTAAACCGGCGACGGCGACCATGTTGAGGTGCGCCGCTCCCTCGCGGAGCTTCTTCGCCTCCTGGTAGCCCTCCGACACGTACCAGCGCCTCGCGGTCTCGAGGTCGGGGAACTCGAGGATGACGATCCGGCTCGGGCTCCAGTCGCCCTCGAGGACGGCCGTCTCGCCGCCTCGCACGACGAAGCGGCCGCCGCCGGCCGCGACCGCCTCAGGCGACACGGCCTTGTACTTCTCGTACTGCTCGGGATCGTGGATGTCGGTCTCGATGACGACGTACGCAGGCATGGGCAGCACTTTACGCTTGGACTCGTGCCCGAGACCGTCACCACCTCGCCGGAGGAGACCGAGGCGCTCGCCGCTGGGCTCGCCGAGCGGCTTCGGCTCGGCGACGTCGTCACCGTCGCCGGTGAGCTGGGAACGGGGAAGACGACGTTCGTCCGCGGAGCCTGCGCGGCGCTCGGCGTCCGTGAGCGCGTGACGAGCCCGACGTACACGATCGGCCACCGCTACCACGGCAGGACCGGGGAGGTCTCCCACCTCGACCTCTACCGCTTCGCGGGCGTCTCGGCGGCGGAATGGGGCGACCTCGAGCCGTACTTCGACGGCGCGATCGCGTTCGTCGAGTGGCCCGAGGCGGGGGAGGGTGTGCTGCCGCGCCCGCGGTACGCGGTTCGGATGCGGCATGCTGGTGACGCGCGACGCGTGGTGGAGATCGACGAGTGCTGACCCTTGCGTTCGATACGGCGACCGACGTTGCGACGAGTGCGCTCGTCGACGATGGTGAAGTTCTCGGCGAGCGGACCTCACGCGCCCAGACGCTGCTCGAGGACGTCGACGCGCTGCTCCGCCAGGGCGGCGCGCATCCGCGCGACCTCGATGCGCTCGCGGTCGGGATCGGCCCGGGCAGCTTCACCGGCGTGCGCATCGGCCTCGCGGTCGCGCGCGGGCTCGCGCTCGCGCTGGACGTTCAGGGCGCAGGGGTCCCGACGCTCGACGCACTCGCGGCGGGAGCCCCAGGGGCAACGCCGGTGATCGACGCGCGGCGTCGCGAGGTCTTCACGCTCCTCGGAGGTGAGCCGGCCGTGCTCGCCCCGAGCGTGCTGCCGGTCGAGGAGGGAACGCTGTACGTCGGCGACGGCGCGCGCCGCTACCGCGGAGAGATCGAGTCGCGCGGCGGTCTCGTTCCGCGGGACGGCGACGAGCGGCACGTTCCGCGGGCCCGCTTTCACGCGGCACTCGCCCGCGACCTGGGTCCCGTTGACGCGATCGAGCCCCTTTACCTGCGTGTCCCCGACGCCGAGAAGAGCGTCCGATGACGACACTCGAGCTCCGCCGGCTCGGCATCGGCGACCTTGCCGCGATCGAGGAGATCGAGCGCCGCTCGTATCGGACGCCGTGGTCGCGTTCGATGTTCGCGGGCGAGCTCGCGAAGCCGAGCTCGATCTGCCTCGGTGCGTTCGGGGTCGACGGGGAAGACGACGGCGGCACGCTGCACGGCTACCTGATCGTGTCGCGCTACGTCGATGCGTGGCACGTGATGAACGTCGCGGTCGATCCGGATCATCGCGGCCACGGCATCGCGACGCTTCTGCTCGATCGGCTGTTCGAGCTCACCGCCGACGACGCGCGGCGCGGGTACACGCTCGAGGTCCGTGTCAGCAACGCGGTCGCGATCGCGCTGTACGAGCGCCTCGGCTTCGTGGCGCGCGGTATCCGCCGCGGCTACTACACCGACAACCGCGAGGACGCTCTCATCATGTGGAAAGACCCGGTCGCGCGCGAGCGGGCGTGATCCTGGGCATCGAGACGAGTTGCGACGAGACCGCCGCCGCGCTCGTCACCGACGCCGGCGAGATCCGTTCGAACGTCGTCTCTTCGCAGGCCGAGCTGCATGCGCGCTACGGCGGCGTCGTCCCCGAGGTTGCCTCGCGCCGCCATCTCGAGCTCGTCGCACCGGTCGTGCGCGAGGCGCTCGCCGATGCCGGCGCGACGCTCGCCGACGTCGACCGCGTTGCCGTCACGCAGGGCCCGGGACTGATCGGCGCACTGCTGGTCGGGCTCGCCGCCGCGAAGGCGATCGCGTGGTCGCGGCGTCTGCCGCTCGTCCCCGTCGACCACCTGCGCGGGCACGTCGCCTCGCTCTATCTCGAGCCGGAGCCGCTCGAACCGCCGTTTGTCTGCCTGCTCGCGAGCGGAGGCCACACGTTGCTGCTCGACGTGCGCGGGTATGGAGACGAGGTGGTGCTCGGCACGACGCTCGACGACGCGGCAGGGGAGGCGTTCGACAAGGGCGCCCGGCTGCTCGGCCTCGGCTACCCGGGCGGGCGCGAGCTCGACCTCGTAGCACGCGGGGGCGACCCGGCCGCGTACCACTTCCCGGTCGCCCGCCTGCCCGGCCTCGACTTCTCCTTCTCAGGGCTGAAGACGGCGCTGCTGTACGCGACGCGAGGGCTCTCGCCCAAGGAGCTCGAGGAGCGACGCCCCGACCTTGCCGCCTCGTACCAGCGCGCGATCGTGCGCGCGCTCGTCGGCCGCGTGCGTGAGGCGGCGGACGGGAAGCGCATCGCCGTGGTGGGCGGCGTCGCAGCCAACTCGGAGCTGCGCCAGTCGCTCGCCGACGCGGCGCTTGCGCCGTTGCCGCTCTGCACCGACAACGCTGCGATGATCGCGTCGGCGGCCCGCTTTGCCGACGCGGTCGTCTATCCGGGCTATCTCGCGCTCGATGCGTACGCGTCGCGCTGAGGGCCCGACGAGCCGTAGAAAGCTCGGATTTGGCCGCCGATGAACGGCCATATACTCGGATCCGAGGCACCGGTCATCATCCGACGAAGGAGTAGACCGTGACAGCAGTCGAGGCGGGGGTCACCCACCTCCGCGAAAACCCGTTCGAGATCGCGCGGAATCAGCTTCGGCGCGTCGCGGACGCTTTCGACATCGACCCGAACCTCGTCACCGTTCTCGGTGAGTGCAAGAAGTCGGTCGAGGTCTCCGTGCCGGTCGGGATGGACGACGGCACGACGCAGGTCTTCAAGGGATATCGAGTCACGCACAACATTGCGCGAGGCCCGTCGAAGGGCGGCATCCGCTACCACCCGGACGTCACCGTCGACGAGGTCAAAGCCCTCGCGATGTGGATGACCTGGAAATGCGCGCTCATGGGGATTCCCTTCGGGGGCTCGAAGGGCGGCGTCGTCTGCGACCCGAAGCGCCTTTCGCGCCTCGAGCTCGAGAAGCTGACGCGCCGGTACACGACGGAGATCATCAACGAGATCGGGCCGGAGAAGGACATCCCGGCGCCGGACGTCGGCACCGACGGATCGGTGATGGCGTGGATCTTCGACACGTACTCGATGAACAAGGGCCACTCGGTGCTCGGAGTCGTCACCGGCAAGCCGCTGACCATCGGAGGCTCGCTCGGACGCGAAGAGGCGACCGCACGCGGCTCGCTGTACTGCATCCGCGACGCAGTGGCGAAGCAGGATCGCTCTCTCGCCGGCATGAAGGTGGCGGTGCAGGGATTCGGCAACGTCGGAAGCTTCCTCGCGAGATTCCTGCACGAGGAAGGCGCGATCGTCGTCGCGATCTCCGACTCGACGGTCGCACTCTACAATCCGAAGGGCATCGACGTGCCGGCGGCCTTCGCGCACAAGCGCGAGACCCGCACGCTCGCCGGGTTGCGCGACGCGGAGCAGATCACGAACGAGGATCTGCTGCTGCTCGACGTCGACATCCTCGCACCGTGCGCGCTCGAGCAGGTGATCACCGAGCGAAACGCCGGACAGGTGAGGGCGTCGATCATCTGCGAGGGAGCGAACGGCCCCGTCACGCCGGCTGCCGACGCGATCCTGGAGGACAGGGGCGTGCTGATTCTCCCCGACGTGCTCGCAAATGCCGGCGGCGTCGTCGTCTCCTACTTCGAGTGGGTGCAGGGCCTGCAGGAGTACTTCTGGAAGGAAGTCGAGGTGAACGCGAAGCTCAACGACATCGTGAGCCGCGCGTTCGAGGAGACCTGGGAAACGGCACAGCGCCGCCAGATGCCGATGCGCGTCGCAGCGTACGGTCTCGCGGTGCAGCGCGTCGCCGAAGCCACGGTAACGCGGGGTATCTACCCGTAGCCGACGTCGTGCTCTACCACGCCGCGGGGTGCCACCTGTGTGAGCGCGCCCGCGGCGTGGTCGCAGGGCTCCGCGAGGAGCTCGGCTTCGACCTGCGCGAGGTCGACATCACCGGCGACCCGGCGCTCGAAGCCGAGTACCGGGAATGGCTGCCGGTGGTCGAGATCGACGGCCGGCGCCGCTTCACGTATCACGTGCAGCCCGACGCCTTCCGTCGTGCGGTTGCACAAGCAGGCGCCTAGTCCATCTTGCTACAACAGCTTCCGCTGTTACAAGCTTCGGCGAGGAGGACGTGTGGCCGACCGCCTGACCGTGGGCGTCGCCGCTCGCCTGTCCCGGTACCTCCAGGTGCTGACGCAGGCGCGGAAGATGGGCAAGGTGCGGATCTCTTCTCAGGAGATCGCGGAGTACACGAACATCAACGCGACGCAGATCCGGCGCGATCTTTCGGCATTCGGGAAGTTCGGCCGGCGCGGGGTCGGCTACAACATCGACTCTCTACTCGGCGAGATTCGCAAGATCCTCCGCACCCAGGGCCAGCACAACATCGCGCTCATCGGCGCCGGCCGTCTCGGACAGGCGATCGCGAGCTCCGCGATCTTCGCCGAGCACGGCATCAACATCGCCGCCGTCTTCGACACCGATTCCGAGAAGGTCGGACAGCCGATCGGGCACGTTGCAGTCAGCGAGTACGGATCGCTGAAGGACCTCGTGCGCGACAAGAACATCATCGTCGGCGTCCTCGCCGTGCCGGCATCCGGAGCCCAGCGTGTGGCCGACGACCTCGTCGACGCCGGCGTGAAGATCATTTTCAACTACTCGGAGGCGCTGCTCGAGACTCCGAGCGACGTGACCGTCCACACGTCGAATCCGGCGGTGGAGCTGCTCTATGCGCTCTACTTCCACCTGACCTGAGAATCGTCGTCTGGCACGGGTACCTCCTCGGAGGTACGGGATCGAACGTGTACACCCGTGCGCTCGCGCGCGAGTGGAGCAACGCGGGCCATGACGTCACGATCGTCTGCCAAGAGCGGCATCCGGACCGATACGACGTCGGCGGCGCACGGATCGTCGTCCCGGACATCCCGGACGGCTTGCTGCCGGTATTCGTCCTCGACCGATACGAGGGTCTCGAGGCGAAGCTGCTGCAGGACTTCACCCCGGAAGAGCGGGGGCGCTACGTCGAGGCGAATGCGGCCGCCGTCGGCGAGCTTCTCCCCGCCGATCTCGTCTTCGCCAACCATGTGCTCATGGGCGGCGCCGTCGGCACCGCGAGCGGCGCCCGCTTCGCCGTGAAGGCGCACGGCTCGGAGCTCGAGTACTCGATGCGCGGTCGGCCGGAGCTCGAGCGTTGGGGCGCCGAGGCCCTCGCGGAGGCGGACGCGGTGTTCGTCGGCTCCGCGCACATCCGCTCCGTGCTGGAGGAGGTCGTCGGCCACGTCGACCGCGTGCACGAGGTGCCGCCGGGAGTCGACATCGACGAGTTTCGGCCGGAGGACCGGCTGCGCGCGTTCGGCAACCTCATCATGGAGGCGGAGCAGGATGCTCAGGACGGCGACGAGCGCCACCCCGACCCGGGCAACGCCGCCCGTTTCGAGGAGCGGTTCGCGCGCGACGTCCCGACGGTCGTGTACGTCGGCAAGCTCATCGCGAACAAGGGCGTGCAGGTGCTGTTCGAGGCGCTGGACGGGCTCGACGCCCGTGCGGTCGTCGTCGGCTTCGGGGACTATCGGCGCGAGCTCGAGGCGGCGGCGCCGCCCGGGACGCTCTTCACCGGTGCGCTCGAGCACCGCCACCTCGTCCACCTGCTGCCGCTCTGCGACGTCGCCGTCGTCCCGTCGATCTTCCCCGAGGCGTTCGGCATGGTCGCGGCCGAGGCGGCCGCGGCGGGGCTGCCTCCGGTGGTGGCGGAGCATTCCGGCCTCGCCGAGATCGCCGCCGGTGTCGCTGCCGAGTATCCGCCCGGCCTCGAGCACCTGACGTCGTTTCCGAACGGGGACGCGGCGGCGCTGCGTGAGCGCCTGCGCGAGCTCTTGGCGCTGCCGCCGGAGGAGCGGCGCGTCCTCGGCCTCGCGGCACGGCGGGCGGTGGAGCGGAAGTGGAGCTGGCGCCGCGTCGCCGAGCGCCTGTTGGAGCCGTTTCCGACCGACTAACCTTTTTGTAGTGGGCGACGAGCAGAAGGTGGGGTACGAGGAGCTCCTCGCGGCGTCGCGCGCCGCATTCGAGACCGTTCCCGACTTCACCGTCGCCGTCGAGGAGGAGTTCGCGCTCCTCGATCCGGCCACGCTCGGCCTCGTCAACCGCTTCGAGGACGTGCAGGCGGCAGCGCAGGGCACGGAGCTCGAGCCGCACATCGTCGGCGAGCTGATCGCCTCCGAGGTGGAGGTCCGCACCGGCCGCTGCGACATGTTCGCGGAAGCCGCGGATCGCCTCGGCGAGCGGAGGGTCCAGCTTCGCGCCCTGACCGACTCGCTCGGCGTCGGCCTCTCGTCCACGGGCACCCATCCGTGGAGCCCGTGGCAGGAGCAGCGCATCATCGACACGCCCCACTACCGGCGGAACGACGAGCTGCTGCGCTACGTCGTGTGGCGCAACAACACGTTCGGGCTGCACGTCCATGTCGGCATCAACGGGCCGAGCCGCGCGATCAGGGTGGCCAGCGCGCTCCGCAACTACCTGCCGGAGCTGCTCGCGTGCTCGGCGAGCTCGCCCTTCGTCGAGGACGTGTTCACGCATCTCCATTCCACGCGCACGGAGATCTTCACACGCATGTTTCCGCGCTGCGGCATCCCGGATGCACTCGACAGCTGGGACGAATGGGAGTCGTACATCCGCTTCCTCTACGAGACGGGATCGATCACCGAGCACACGCAGGTCTGGTGGAGCGTGCGCCCGCATCTCGTGTTCCCGACCGTCGAGATCCGCATCTGCGACGCGCAGCCCGAGATCGGAGAGGCGCGCTCGCTCGCAGCGCTCTGCTATTCGCTCACAGCTCGCATCGCGCGCGCCCTCGACGAGAAGGAGCCCCTGCCGTCGCATCCGAACCGGCTGCTCGAGGAAAACCTCTGGCGTGCGCTGCGGTGGGGGATGTCGGGTGAGCTCATCGACTTCGAGCGGGGCGAGTCCGTTCCGGCGCGTGCGCGGCTCGAGCAGCTGCTCGAGTGGGTGCGGCCGGTCGCGGACGAGCTCGGCGCGACGCCGTGGCTCGCGCTCCCGGATCGGAACGCAGCCGAGCGTCAGATCGCGCGGTACCGGGAAGGCGCGACCATCGAGCAGATCTTCGCCGAGCAGGTCGCCGCCGGCGAGCGCGTCGCCGGTTGACCGTCGCGGCCGCGCTCGCTGCCGCCGACCTCGCGTTGCAGCGCGGCATCGCCCGCTGGCACGGCGTCGGCCCGACACCTGCCCCGGTCGTGCAGGCAGCCGTGACGGAGCAGCGCATCGAGCTGCGCATGGCGCGCGACCCGCGCCTGGCCCGCGGCGTGCTCGCGAAGCTCCCGCGCGCGCTCGCCCGTGACGTGGCGGACGACGTCGCCGCCCGCCGTGATCTGCTGCTGCTCGCGCCGAACGGCAAGAAGAAGGGCCCGCCGATCAGGCTCGGGCCGGCACTCCCGCTGCCGCAGCTCCGCGCGTTCTATGCCGAGGGTCAGCGGCAGAGCGGTGTCGCCTGGCAGGTGCTCGCCGCCGTCAACTACGTCGAGTCCGACTTCGGCCGCTTTCGGGAGGGCAGCGTGGCCGGGGCGCAGGGGCCGATGCAGTTCATGCCCGCCACGTGGGCCGAGTACGGGCGCGGCGACGTCCACGATCCGCATGCGGCGATCCTCGCCGCGGCCCGGTTTCTCCACGCCGCCGGCGCGCCGGCCCTCGAACGGGCCGCGCTCCTTCGCTACAACCCCTCGACTTTGTACGTGGACGCCGTCGAGCGCTATGCGGCGCGGATCCGCCGGAACGCCGCTTCCCTGCTGGTCTTCTACGTTCGCGAGCCGCTCATACGCTAGGATCCCGCGCGCGCCGGGGTCCCCCGGCGCTGAGTTTGTGACAAGGAGACTCCTCTCGAGATGAGCTGGTTCATGCATCACGCCACGCTGTTCGCGCTCCTGTGCGCGGGCGCCGCGGTCGTCTACGGGCTCGGGCTGACGAGCTGGCTGCTCGGGCGCCCGGCCGGCACCGAGCGCATGCAGGAGATCGCGCGCGCCGTCCAGGAGGGCGCGGCGGCGTACCTGCGTCGGCAGTACACGACGATCGCGCTGGTCGCGATCGTTCCGTTCCTCCTGCTCGGCTTCTACCACCGGCTCGGCTGGGGGGCGGCGATCGGCTTCCTCATCGGCGCGGCGCTCTCGGCCGCGGCCGGCTTCATCGGCATGAACGTCGCCGTCCGCTCGAACGTGCGCACGGCGGAAGCGGCCCGATCGGGGCTGCCGGCCGCGCTGAACGTCGCGTTCCGGGCGGGCTCCGTGACGGGCCTCCTCGTGGTCGGACTCGGCCTGTTGGGCGTCGCCGGCTACTACTGGATCCTCGTCCGGCTCGTGCACCACACCTCGAACTCGGCGATCCACGACCTCGTCGGCCTCGCGTTCGGCGGCTCGCTCATCTCGGTGTTCGCCCGACTCGGCGGCGGCATCTACACGAAGGCCGCGGACGTCGGCGCCGATCTCGTCGGCAAGATCGAGGCCGGGATCCCGGAGGACGATCCGCGCAACCCGGCGGTCATCGCCGACAACGTCGGCGACAACGTCGGCGACTGCGCCGGCATGGCTGCTGACCTCTTCGAGACGTATGCGGTGACCGCGGTCGCGGTGATGCTCCTCGGCATCACCGGCGCGGCGGCGCACACCGGCAAGAACCTCTTCCTCTATCCGCTCGCGATCGGCGGCGTGTCGATCATCGCCTCGATCATCGGCGTGCAGTTCGCACGCGTGCGCCACGGCGGCAACATCATGAACGCGCTCTATCGGGCCGTCCTCGTCGCGACCGTGATCTCAGCGCTCATCCTCATCCCCGTGACGCAGGCCTTCGACTCGAGCGGCCGGTTCTCGTTCGGACACCTGTACGGCTCGGCGCTGATCGGCCTCGCGGTCACGGCGCTGCTCGTCGCCATCACCGAGTACTACACGGGCACGCGCTGGAACCCGGTCAAGTCGATCTCGAAGGCGTCCCTCACCGGCCATGCGACGAACATCATCGAGGGCCTCGCCGTGGGCATGCAGGCGACGGCCTTGCCGGTGATCGTCATCGCGATCGGCATCCTCGTCGCGAACCATCTCGCAGGGCTCTTCGGCATCGGCGTCGCCGTCATGGCGCAGCTCTCGATGACGGGCCTCATCGTCGCGCTCGACGCGTATGGCCCGGTCACCGACAACGCGGGCGGCATCGCCGAGATGGCCGATCTGCCGCCCGAGGTGCGCGCGATCACCGATCCTCTCGACGCCGTCGGCAACACGACGAAGGCGGTGACGAAGGGCTACGCGATCGGCTCGGCCGCGCTCGCCGCCCTGGTCCTCTTCGGCTCGTATGCGGACGGGATCCACACGCAGGGAGTCGGTCACGACCACCTGTCGGCGATCTCGTTCGACCTCTCCAACGCCTGGGTGATCGCCGGGCTCTTCATCGGCGGCCTGATGCCCTTCCTGTTCGCGTCGCTCGCGATGCAGGCGGTCGGACGTGTCGGCGGCCAGGTCGTCGAGGAGGTGCGGCGCCAGTTCCGCGAGAACCCCGGGATCATGGAGGGCACGTCGCGCCCCGAGTACGGCCGCGCGATCGACATCGTCACCGGGTCGGCGATCCGCTCGATGATCGCGCCCGCCCTCGTGCCCATCCTGTTCCCGATCGTCGTCGGGCTCATCAACATCCGCATGCTCGGCGGGCTGCTGATCGGGACGATCGTCACCGGTCTCTTCCTCGCCATCGCCATGACCTCGGGCGGCGGGGCCTGGGACAACGCGAAGAAGCTGATCGAGGACGGGCTCTACGGCGGGAAGGGCTCGCCGGCTCACCAGGCGGCGGTCACCGGAGACACCGTCGGCGACCCCTACAAGGACACCGCCGGCCCGGCGATCAACCCGATGATCAAGATCACGAACATCGTCGCGATCCTGATCATCCCGCTCCTGATCTCGATTCACGGCTAGCCCGGGAGTACCGTTGTCCGAATGCGCAGGGTCGCATCCGGGCTGATTGCAAGCGCGGCGGCCGTGGCGATCGTCACGGCCGCCATCGAGCTGTTCAAGCTCTGGGTCCCGGTCCTGAGCCTCGGCGTGCTCTACCTGTTCGCCGTACTTCCGATCGCGGCGACGTACGGCCTCGGCTTCGCGGTCTTCACCTCGGTCGCGAGCATGCTCGCCTTCAACTGGTTCCACCTGCCGCCGGTCCACACGTTCACGCTGGCGAACAGCTCGAACTGGTTCTCGCTCGCCGTCTACCTTGCGACCGCCGTCGTCGTCAGCGAGCTGGCGGCGCGCAGCCGGCGGCGCGCCGCCTCCGCCGAGCAGCGCGAGCGCGAATCCGCGCTGCTCGCCGAGCTTTCGACCGACCTCCTGCGGGGACGCGGCCTCGACGAGGAGCTGCCCGTGATCGCCGGGCGCACGGCAGGGGTGCTCGGCGTGGCCGAGGCGACGATCGAGCTCGGCGTCCCGCGCCGCCCCCCGAAGGGGCAGGCGCCGTACCCGCTCGAGATCGCCGGCCGGACGATCGGGTCGATCTACTCGCCGCAGGACCCAAACGTCGATGCGCAGCGCCGCTTCCTGCCCGCGCTCGCGGCGCTCCTCGGCGTCGCCGTCGACCGGGACCGTCTCGAGCGCGAGGCCCTCGAGGCGGAGACGCTGCGACGCAGCGACCTGGTCAAGACCGCGCTGCTGCGCGCGGTCTCGCACGACCTGCGCACGCCGCTGACGGGGATACGCACTGCGGTGGGCGCGCTCCGCAATCCGACCCTGCAGCTGAGCGACGGCGACCGCACCGAGCTACTCGAGACGATCGAGGTCGACTCCGAGCGGCTTGCGCGTCTGGTCGGGGACCTGCTCGACCTCTCCCGTCTCGAGGCGGGAAGCGCCGCGCCGGACCCGGAGGTGTGGTCGCTGGACGATCTCGTGCGGGACGCCGTCGATGTGCTCGGGGCGCGCGACTACGTCGAGATCGTCGGCGAGGCGCCGTTCGTCGAGGTCGACGCCGGGCAGATCCGACGCGTCCTCGCGAACCTGATCGAGAACGCACTGAAGTTCTCGCCGCCGGACGCGAAGGTGCTCGTCCGCATCACTGCGACGCGCAAGGAGGCGATCGTGCGCGTCGTCGACCACGGCCCCGGCTTGCCGGAATCGGAGCTCGAGCGCGTGTTCGAGCCCTTCTACCGCCGCGGCGGCGACCAGCGGACGGGCGCCGGCCTCGGGCTCGCGATCGCGCGCGGTTTCGCCGCCGCCAACGGCGGCCGCGTGTGGGCCGAGTCCCGCCCCGGGCAGGGCGCGACGTTCGCGCTCGCGCTGCCCGTCGCCACCGTGCCTGCGGAGCTGGCGACGTGACCGGGCAGCGGGTGCTCGTCGTGGACGACGAGCCGCAGATCCTGCGCGCCCTCGGTACGACGCTGCGCGGCGCCGGATACACGGTCGATACCGCCGCCACGGTCGCGGACGCTCTCGCGAACGCGGCTGCGGCGCCGCCCGAAGCCGTCATCCTCGACCTCGTGCTCCCTGACGGCAACGGCACAGAGGTGACGCGCGAGCTGCGGACTTGGAGCGAGGCGCCGGTGATCGTGCTCTCCGCGGTCGGGGAGGAGCAGGAGAAGATCGCCGCGCTCGACGCAGGGGCGGACGACTACGTGACGAAGCCGTTCAGCGTCGACGAGCTGCTCGCCCGGCTGCGCGCGGTCCTGCGGCGGAAGTCGGTCGTGCCGGAGCCGGTGATCGAGATCGGCGATCTGCGCATCGACGTTCCCGAGCGCCTCGTGACGGTCCGGGGCGAGCGTGTGCGGCTGAGCCCGCACGAGTTCGACCTGCTGCGGGTGCTCGCGCAGAACCGGGGGAAGCTGTTGACGCACCGAATGCTGCTCCGCGAGGTCTGGGGCCCCGCCTACCAGGTGGAGGCGCACTACCTGCACGTGTACGTCTCCCATCTGCGGAAGAAGATCGAAACCGATCCGTCGAGCCCGCGTTACCTGCTGACCGAGCCGGGCGCCGGCTACCGGCTCGCGGACGTTTAGACACTTTTTAGGTTCAGCTCGCCGTCGTTCAGGGGGCATTGAGAAGCCGCGCCCTACGGTCGGGCTATGGAATTGTCACACCATGCGGAGAGGGCGCTGCGCAAGCATGTGTCGCCGCAGTCTCTCTGGGCTCCGCTCCTCGGTTGCGTCGCGGTTGCCGGATGCGTGTTCGGCATCGCGCTCGCCGGCGGTGCGACCGGCAGCGCGCTGCTCGTCGCGCCGATCACGTTCGCGCTGCTCGGCGTCGTCATCGCCGTCCGGCGCTGGTCGGCCGCCGCCGATCTTCGCGAGGAGGCGGACCTCTGGATCGAGCGCGGCTACGAAGGCCGCGCTTCGCGCTATGCGTGGCGGGTCGAGGAGTTGACGAGCGCGCACGAGCGCAGGCTGCTCGCCCGCTCCGTCCGTGACGTCGGCCTGCTCGCCGAGAAGCCGAGCCTGCAGGCAATCCTGCCGCTGAACAGGGCGGCGCTCCGTCCTCACCTTACGCTGCTCGCCGATCTGGCCGATCGGCTGGGCGACCTACAACGACCCGTCGCCGCAGCCGGGATCCTGGCCGTCCACCGCTTGCTCACCCAACCCGACAGCTCCCTCTACGCACCTCGCGGCGGGCGGATCCCGCGTGTTGAGGCCGACCTGACCAAGATTCTCGACCGCCTGGAGGTGCGCCGCTGATGTTCGACGTTGCCGCAATCGCCATCGGGATCGCGTGCTTCGGTGTGATCTACGTCATCTTCTATGCCTTGACGAGGGTCTGATGTCTGCCGGCGATGCATTCGGGCTTGCTGTCTCACTGGCTGTCCTCGTCTACCTCGTCTACGCGCTGTTCCGCGGAGAGCGATTCTGATGCTGCCCAGCGGCTACTCGCAGATCGTCGTCTACGTGATCGTCCTGATCGCGCTCGCAGCGCCGCTCGGCCGTTACATGGCCTGGATCTACACGCGCGAGCGCGACGACGCCGTCGAGCGCGGCTTTTTCCGGTTGTTCGGCCGCGGCAGCGGGGACGAGCAGGACTGGAAGCGCTACGGCCTCACGGTCGTCGGCTTCAGTGCCATCTTCTCGCTTGTGCTGTACGGGATCGAGCGTCTCCAGCACCACCTTCCGCTCAACCCGGACCATCTCGCCGCCGTTCAGCCCCACATCGCGCTGAACACCGCCGCCAGCTTCGTCACGAACACGAACTGGCAGTACTACGGCGGCGAGTACACGATGTCCTACCTCAGCCAGATGGCCGGGCTGGCGGTGCAGAACTTCGTCTCCGCCGCGGTCGGTATGGCTGTTCTCGCAGCCGTCGTACGGGGCATCGCGCGTCGCTCCGGTGGAACGCTCGGCAACTTCTGGCGGGATCTCTACCGCTCTCTCGTCTACATCCTCCTCCCGCTGTCGATCATCGTCGCGATCATCCTCATCTCGCAGGGCGTGCCGCAGACGTTCGACGCGCATGCGACTGCGCACACCCTCCAGGGCGCGACGCAGACGATCACTCGCGGGCCGGCCGCATCGCAGATCGCGATCAAGGAGCTCGGCACGAACGGCGGCGGCTATTGGAACTCGAACTCGGCCGTACCGTTCGAGAACCCGACGGGGCTCTCGAACTTCGTCGAATTGATCTCGATCCTGCTGATCCCCGCCGCGCAGGTCTTCATGTTCGGCTGGATGGTGGCCGCGCGCCGGCACGCATGGATGGTGTTCGCGGCGATGCTCGCGGTCTTCGTGATCGGCGTGGGGGTCAACCTTCCCGCCGAGCAGCACGGATCACAGGTGCTCCGCAACTCGGGCGTGAACATAACCATGGGGCACGGGCAGTCCGGCGGGAACATGCAGGACAAGGAGATCCGCTTCGGACAGGCCGCGACCGCCACCTGGACGGTTGCCACGTCCGATGCCTCGAACGGCTCGGTCAACGGCGGCTTTGATGCCATGACACCGGCCGGAGGTGCGGTCCCACTCGTCAACCTCTTCCTCGGTGAGGTGATCTTCGGCGGCGTCGGCTCCGGCCTGTACGGGATGTTCTTCTACATTCTCATCGCGGTGTTCATCGCGGGCCTCATGGTCGGACGAACGCCGGAGTGGCTGGGGAAGAAGATCGAGGCGCGCGAGATCAAGCTCGCCGCGCTGGGAGCGCTGTTCGTCCCGACCATGGTGCTGACCATGACCGCCGTCGCGATCCTGACGAAGTCCGGCGTCGCCTCGATCTACAACCACGGCGTCCACGGCTTCACCGAGACGCTGTACGCGTACGACTCGCAGTCGAACAACAACGGCAGCGCGTTCGCCGGGTACGGCGCAACGAGCTTCTCCGCGTCGTTCGGAACCGTCGCGCTCTACTTCGGCCGCTTCGTGCCGCTGCTCGCAGCGCTGGCGGTCGGCGGGTCGCTCTTGAAGAAGAAGATCGTGCCGGCCTCGGCGGGGACGTTCCGGACCGACGGCCCGACCTTCGTCGCACTCCTCGTAGGCGTGATCGGTCTGACCGCCGGCCTCATGATTCTGCCCGCCCTCACGCTCGGCCCCATCGTCGAAGGGTTGATGCACTGATGAAGATCATCGTCCGTTCCGTCATCTCCATCGTCGCGATCACGGCGTTCTTCGGCTTCGCCTATCCCGCCGTCATGACGGGATTCGCCGCCCTCGCGTTCCACCACGACTCGACCGGCAGCCTGATCGAGAAGAACGGGCGCGTCGTCGGATCGCGGCTCGCGGCTCAGAGCTTCACGTGGCCGCGCTACTTCCACGAGCGGCCGTCCGCGACCGTGCCCGCCTACAACGCGGGTGGGACGACGTTCGACAACCTCGGGCCGACGAGCCCCGATCTGGCGAAGTTCGTCCACGACCGGGCGCAGGCGATCCTCAAGCTCGAGAAGCCGTACAACCCGGGGCTGACGATCCACGACATCCCCGTCGACGCGGTGACGACGTCGGCTTCAGGCATCGATCCCGACATCTCGCCGGCGTACGCGGCCCTCCAGTCGCGTCGCGTCGCAGCCGTACGGCACCTCCCGCTCGCGACCATCCAGAGGCTGATCAGGCAGAGCACCGACGGCCGTTCCTGGGGCTTCTTCGGCGAGCCCGGAGTCAACGTCCTCGAGCTCAATCTCGCCCTCGACAAGCTGGGAGGCAAGTAGATGTCGTCCATCGCCGTGTCCGAGGCGAAGCAGAACCTCCGGCGCTCGAGCGTCTTCTCGCGCGAGCTCGTCGTCCAAGCGATCGAGGACTCGTTCCCGAAGCTCGACCCGCGCCTGCAGCTCAAAAACCCGGTGATGTTCATCGTCGAGCTCGGCAGCATCATCACCTCGGCCATCTTCGTCAAGGACGTCGCCCAAGGGCACAACGGCCAGCTGTGGTTCGTCGGCGTCATCGCGGTCTGGCTCTGGCTCACCGTCCTCTTCGCGAACTTCGCCGAGGCGCTCGCGGAAGGGCGGGGCAAGGCGCAGGCGAATGCGCTCCGCGCGACGCGGACGACGACGAACGCCCGGCTGCGGGACGGCCGCGAGGTCGCCGCCCCCGAGCTGCAGAAGGGGGACGTCGTCGTCGTGCAGGCAGGAGAGATCATCCCGGCGGACGGCGAGATCATCGAGGGCGTCGGCTCAGTGGACGAGTCGGCGATCACGGGGGAGTCCGCACCGGTCGTGCGCGAGGCGGGCGGCGACCGCTCCGCGGTCACCGGCGGTACGAGACTTCTCTCCGATCATCTCGTCATCGAGGTGACCCAGGAGCCGGGCAAGTCTTTCCTCGACCGTATGATCGCGCTCGTCGAAGGCGCCGAGCGGCGCAAGACGCCGAACGAGATCGCCCTCAACATCCTGCTCGCCGGTCTCACGATCACGTTCCTCGCCGCCGTGGTCACGCTGCAGCCCTACGCGATCTACGCCAATTCGCGACAGTCGGAGACGGTGCTCATCGCCCTGCTCGTCGCGCTCATCCCGACCACGATCGGCGCCCTCCTCTCGGCGATCGGCATCGCCGGCATGGACCGCCTGGTCCAGCGCAACGTGCTCGCAATGTCGGGCCGTGCGGTCGAGGCGGCCGGCGACGTCGACGTGCTCCTGCTCGACAAGACCGGGACGATCACGCTCGGCAACCGGCAGGCGGCCGAGTTTCTGCCGGTCGACGGCGTCGACGAGCGTGAGCTGGCGGAGGTCGCACAGCTCGCCTCGCTCGCCGACGAGACGCCCGAGGGGCGGTCGATCGTCGTCCTCGCCAAGGAGCGCTTCGGCTTGCGCGAGCGCGAGCTCGGCGAGCACGAGTTCGTCCCGTTCAGCGCATCGACGCGCATGAGCGGCGTCAACCTGAACGGCACCATGATCCGCAAGGGCGCCGCCGACAGCGTCAAGCAGTTCATCGCCGAGCAGGGCGGAAGCCCGCCACCCGAGCTCGACCGCATCGTCCAGGGTGTCGCCGAGCAGGGCGGGACCCCGCTCGTCGTCGCCCGCGACAACTGGGCTCTCGGCGTCGTCTACCTGAAGGACATCGTCAAGGGCGGCATGCGCGAGCGCTTCGACGAGCTCCGGAAGATGGGCATCCGCACTGTGATGATCACCGGCGACAACCGCGTGACCGCGGCCGTCATCGCCCAAGAGTCCGGCGTCGACGACTTCCTCGCCGAGGCCACGCCGGAGGCGAAGATGTCGCTCATCAAGGACGAGCAGGGGAGAGGGCGCATGGTCGCGATGACCGGCGACGGCACGAACGACGCGCCGGCGCTCGCGCAGGCCGACGTCGGCGTCGCCATGAACACCGGTACGACGGCTGCCAAGGAGGCCGGCAACATGGTCGACCTCGACTCCAACCCGACGAAGCTCATCGAGATCGTCGAGGTGGCGAAGCAGCAGCTGATCACCCGAGGCGCATTGACGACTTTCTCGATTGCGAACGACGTCGCGAAGTACTTCGCCATCCTGCCGGCGATGTTCGCGTTCACGTACGCGACGAAGCCCGGCCACCGCGGGCCGCTCAATGCGATGAACATCCTGCATCTGGGCGACCCGAAGAGCGCGATCGTCTCGGCGATCATCTTCAACGCCCTGATCATTCCCGCTCTCGTTCCACTGGCGCTGAAGGGCGTCCGCTACCGCGCGATCGGCGCGACGGCGCTGCTCCGCCGCAACCTCGGCATCTACGGCCTGGGCGGCATCATCCTGCCCTTCGTCGGCATCAAGCTCATCGACCTGGTGGTGCACAACCTGCTGGGAGCGTGAGCCACGGCCCGCGGCCGCTACCGGATCCTTCTGGGCATGGCCGCGGGCGTCGGCAAGACGTACCGCATGCTCCAAGAGGGTCGGCAGGCGCAGGAGGAGGGACGCGACGTCGTCATCGGCTACCTCGAGCCGCACGAGCGCCCCGAGACCGAGGCCCAGGCGCGCGGCATGGAGGTCGTCCCGCACCTGCGCGCGGAGCACGGCGGTCTCGAGCTGAACGAGATGGACGTCGACGCCGTGATCAGGCGCGCGCCCGAGCTCGCGCTCGTGGACGAGCTCGCGCACACGAACGCGCCGGGCATGCGCAACGAGAAGCGCTACCAGGACATCGACGAGATCCTCGACACGGGCATCGACGTCATCTCCACCGTCAACGTCCAGCATCTCGAGAGCCTCAACGACGAGGTGTTCGAGCTGACGGGCGTGCGCGTGCGCGAGACCTTTCCCGACCGCATCCTCGACGAGGCCGACGAGGTGGTGCTCGTCGACCTGACGCCGGAGGCACTGCAGGAGCGCCTCCGCGTAGGGAAGGTCTACAGGCCCGACCGCGCCGAGGCCGCGCTCCTGAACTTCTTCACGGGCGAGAACCTCTCGCGGCTGCGCGAGCTGGCCCTGCGGGAAGTGGCGGAGGACGTCGAGTCACGGCGCAAGCATGCCGTCCTCGACCCGCTCAGCCAGCAGGCGATCGCCGAGCGGGTGCTCGCGCTGGTCGAGCCCCAGCCGAAGTCTCAGCGGATCATGCGACGGGCGTGGCGCTCGGCGGAGCGGCTCGGCGCGCAGATGGATGCGATGTGGGTGCGCAGGCCGGGTTACCGGCTGAGCCATGACGAGGAGATCTCGCTCGCGGCCCTGCGCCGCCTCGCCGTCGTCCTCGGCGCGCCCTTTCTGGAGGAGGAGGCGGACGACCTCGTCTCAGCCGTCCGTCGTGTCGCGTACGAACGCGGCACGACCTACGTCTTCGTCGGCACCCCGGACGAGAGCCGCCGCCGCGAGATCTTCGGCGGCTCGCTCCTCTCGCGCATGGTGCGAGAGCTTCCCGGCATCGACATCCGCGTCGTCGCCAACCGCGCCGACCGGCCGGAGCCCGAGCCATGAGGTGGCGCCACCGGCCGTCGGCCCGCGACGGAGCGCCGCGCATCCTCGTCCCGTTCGCGGGAAGCCTCGACCAGAGCGTCCTCGACGCGGCAATCCGCATCGCCCGCGCGGAGGACGCCGTGCTCGTCCCGGCGTACCTGCTCGTCGTGCCGCTGCAGTACGAAGAGGACTCGCCGCTCCGCGACCAGGTGAAGCTCGCCATGCCGTTGCTCGAGGCGGTCGAGCGGGCCGCGCTCAAGGCCGGCGTCCCCGTCGACGCGCGCATCGAGAAGGGCCGGACGCTCACGCATGCGGTGAAGCGGCTCTGGGAGGTGGAGGACTTCGACCGGATCGTCGCGCCCGCACCGCCGCCGGGGCGAGAGGGCTTCACCCCGAAGGAGCTCACCTGGCTCCTCACCAACTCGCCGACCGAGACGGTCGTCCTCAAGCCCGCGGCCTGACGGCGCCACTGCTCGCAGTACCGTTGCCGCATGCGACGACGGCTCGACCCGCTCGACCTCTCGCTCGGCGCTCTGGTCGGTGCCGGGGCGGTGACGCTCGTCTCCATCGCGATAACCGCCCTGAAGCCGCACATGCCGGTGCTGAGCCTCGGCGTCCTCTACGTCTTCGCCGTCCTCGTTGTCGCAGTGCGGTGGGGAATCGTCCTGGCATCGGTCGTCTCCGTTGCGAGCATGCTCACGTTCAACTGGTTCTTTCTGCCGCCGACGAGGACGTTCCAGCTGCGAGACGGAGCCAACTGGGCCGTGCTCGCCGTCTATCTCGTCACCGCCGTCGTCGTCAGTGCGCTCTCGACGTCGGCTCGGCGCGGCCGCGACGACGCCGAGCAGCGAAGGCGCGAGGCCGACGTCCTCGCCGAGGCGGCCGGTGACCTCCTGCGCGGCGCCGAGCTCGGCCCGGAGCTCGACAAGCTCGCCGACCTCGCGGCGAACGCGCTCGGTGTGGGCGCGGCCCGCGTCGAGCTCGGAGACGTGCAGCCGGAGGAGGGCGAGGTCGCGGTTCCCGTCGACGTCGGCCTGCGCCGCGTCGCGACGCTCTTCGTCGACGCGGCTCCCGATCCCGTCGTGGCGAAGCGGTTCCTTCCGGCGCTCGCCGCGCTGCTCGCGGTCGCCGTCGACCGCTCCGAGCTCGAGGCGGAGGCGCTCGAGGCGGAGGCGCTGCGCCGCAGCGACGTCGTGAAGACTGCGCTTCTTCGCGCCGTGTCGCACGACCTGCGCTCTCCGCTCACGGCCATCGTCGCGGCTGCGGACGCGCTCTCCCTCGACGAGCTTCGACTCGACACCGACGATCGCGTCGGGTTGATCGCAGCGATTCGCGAGGAAGCCGATCGGCTCGACCGCGTCGTCGCGAACCTGCTCGACGTCTCCCGGCTCGAGGCCGGCGCCCTCGAGACGCATCCGGAGTTGTGGTCGGTGGACGACCTCGTCGGCCGCGCGCTCGATTCCGTCGGCGCTGCAGCCGACCGCATCGCGATCGAGCTCGATCCGGACGCACCTCCGGTGCTCGTCGATGCGGCGCAGATCGAGCGAGTGATCGCGAACCTCGTGGAGAACGCGTTGCGGTTCTCGCCGCCCGGGTCGCCAGTCGTCGTCCGCATCGAGCACGGCTCCACCGAGCTGCGCATCCACGTCGTCGACCGCGGCCCCGGCGTCGCCGCCTCCGAGCGCGACACGATCTTCTTGCCGTTCCGGCAGGGCGGCGGCGGCGGCTCCGGGCTCGGCCTCGCGATCGCGCGCGGGTTCGCCGAAGCGAACGGCGGCCGCGTCTGGACGCAGGAGGATCCGGCAGGCGGACACTTCGTGCTCGCGCTCGCCGCGGCGCCGAAGCCCGCGGTGCGGGCGTGAACGCGCGGATCTTGGTCGTCGACGACGAGCCCCAGATCCTGCGGGCGCTCAAGGCGAGCCTTCGCGGCGCCGGCTACGACGTGGAAACGGCCGAGACGGCCGAGGGTGCTCTGACGGCCGCCGCACTCTCGCCGCCGGACGCGATCATCCTCGACCTCGTGCTTCCCGACGGTCGCGGCACCGCGGTCGCCCGTGAGCTGCGCACATGGACGAGCGTCCCGATCATCGTCCTCTCGGTCGTCGGGGACGAGAGCGAGAAGGTGGCCGCTCTCGACGCCGGTGCCGACGATTACGTGACGAAGCCGTTCGGGATCGAGGAGCTGCTCGCTCGGCTGCGCGCGGCGATGCGCCGCGTCGATTCGTCGTCCGAGGCGACCGTCGACATCGCCGAGCTGCACGTCGATCTCGCGAACCGCGTCGTCTCGTTCGCCGGGAAGCCGGTGCAGCTGACGCCGCACGAGTTCCGTCTCCTCGCGCTCCTCGCGCGGAACGAAGGCAAGCTGCTGACCCACTCCGCGATCCTGCGCGAGGTGTGGGGAAAGGCCTATGCGGACGAGTCGCATTACCTGCACGTGTACGTGTCGCAGCTGCGGCGCAAGATC
>Ga0187809_10000458_pt1 | contig 22091 bp, 20 predicted proteins | sample NC_wetland_sal_i_8_FD_132415 | JGI IMG/M metagenome (GOLD analysis project Ga0187809, IMG submission 132415) | Wetland sediment microbial communities from Neuse River Estuary, North Carolina, USA - ASW_4 | ecosystem: Environmental > Aquatic > Freshwater > Wetlands > Sediment | place: USA: North...
AGTTCTGCGGAAGGTCCAGGCGGCACTTGAAAAGGAGTTCGACATCGAATTCCTCGCCCGCGGTCGCGCCGGCATGGGCGTTCGCTTCCGTTCGCCCGGCTAGTGTGCTTCTAAGCTGGGCAGGCGGCGTTAGTGTTAGGGAAGCCAAGCGGCGGATTTATTCTGCAAGCGAGGGCTCCCGATACGTCCATTCGTCGATGCGCTCGATGGTCCGGAACACGACATCGATGCCGGCCTCAAGCGGATCGTGCTTGGCAAGACGCTCGCGCGCCCATGCGAGCCATTCATCGATCGTCCTGTCGCCGATCTTATGCTCTGTCATGCCTGCGGAGCGGGCGGCCAGCGCCTCGAGAAACGAACGCGCGACTTCGGCTTCCTTCCAGCGTGACGCAAGCTCGACGAACCCGCGCAGGCGATTGGCATCCTGAGCTTTCCTCTGGCGCTCCTCGTAGCGACGCATTTCCTCCTCGCCGCGTAGCCGCTCGGCCTCCTCGTGACGCCTTCGCCGCTCCTGCAGCAGGGGTGCCGCCGCGATGAATATGGACATGATCTCCGGCAGATGCTGTTCGAGCGTCTGGTCCGGCGTATCGATCCAGGAGTGGCGAAGCGCAATCCTGCACTCAGTCGCCGAGCAGCGTCGAGCGACTCCTCCAGTTCAGGCGGTAGCTGCAGCTTCGAAGGCGCCGGAACGCCGGGCGTGATCGTCACCTGTGCGGCGATGTTCTGCTGGCGCGGTGGCAGCGCCGTCTGCGAGACCTTCTTGCCGGCCGCCTTGCGAGCCCAGTAGCCGCGAGGCGGATATGGGACATCCAGGCGGCGGCAGTTCTTGGCCAGCCCGTTGCCGGAGATGCCGTATTGCTCGGCAAGTCGACTCATCGGCACGGCCCAGACCTTTGCGTAGAGCTCATCGCGGGTGAGGGAGGTGGGACGGATTGGTGACTCTTCGGTCATTCGGCGCCCTTCTCATGCTTTGATGGCCCTGGCCGGCCAAGAAGGAGACTGGCTCGGTAGTGACCTTTGGTGGCGCATCCAGAAAACAATAGGCATTTCAATGAGGTAAGATGTCATCGATCGTCGACTTTTCCGGATGTCGGCGATCGCAGACATTTTCCAGTTGTCAGCGATCGCTAACATCAGGTAATGTCGGCGAACGCCAACATTGGGAGCCGGCCATGCGCACGCGGACAGCCAAGGATCTCGGCGCCATCATCCGGGACAGGCGTAAGCAGCTCAAGCTGGACCAGGCGACTTTCGCCAACCGGATCGGCGTCAGCCGCCAATGGGTCATCGAGGTCGAACGCGGGCATCCGCGGGCCGAGCTTGGACTCGTCCTGCGTGCCCTGGATGAGCTTGGTCTCAAGATCGATGCCAGCGCCGAGAGAACCAACCGTCCTTCAGGCGCCGTGGACATCGACGCGATCGTTGCCAAAGCAAAAAGGAGGTGAGTCGTGGCGGACGAGCTCATCGCCCTTCTGGACCAAAAGGGAGTCGGCCGGGTCGAAAAGGACGCGCACGGCCGGCTGCGCTTCGTCTACGACGAGACATGGCGCGAGGCCGACGATGCCTACCCGCTGTCGCTGTCGATGCCGCTCGGCTCCAGGGAGCACGGCCGCTCGGCAATCGAAGCGTTCCTGTGGGGCCTGCTGCCGGACAACGAGCACGTGCTGGCTCGATGGGGCGCCAAATTTCAGGTGTCGCAGCGCAACGTCTTCGCCCTCATTTCTCATGTTGGCGAGGATTGCGCGGGAGCGGTTCAGTTCGTGGCGCCTGAGCGGCTGGATGCGATCCGCAGCGGAAAAGAAGATCAGGTCGACTGGCTTGACGAGGCGGAGCTCGCCAGACGACTCAAGGCCTTGCGCGAGGATCATGCCGCATGGCGGATGCCCCGCGATACCGGACAATTCAGCCTCGCCGGAGCGCAGCCCAAAACCGCACTGCTATGGCAGAATGATAAATGGGGGGTGCCATCCGGGCGCATTCCGACCACGCATATACTCAAGCCTCCGACGGGCCAGTTCGAAGGCCATGCCGAGAATGAGCACATCTGTCTCATGCTGGCGCGCAACATCGGTCTGCCAACCGCCGAGTCGCGCGTCATGCACTTCCAGGACGAAATCGCGATCGTCATCGAGCGTTACGATCGCCTACAGGTCGGCAACGACATAGTCCGCGTGCATCAGGAGGACATCTGCCAGGCGCGCGGCATCATGCCGACTCAAAAATATCAGAACGAGGGGGGGCCTAGCGCCCTCGACGTTGTCGAGCTGTTGCGCTCGTCTTCGACGAATCGCGAGGCCGACGTCCAGACCTTCGTCGCGGCCCTTGGGTTTAACTGGATCATCGGGGGCAGCGACGCGCACGCCAAGAATTACTCGCTCCTGCTTGGCAGCGGCACAGTTCGGCTGGCGCCGCTTTACGATGTCGCTAGCGTGTTTCCCTATGACGAATTTGACGTGCGCAGGACCAAGCTCGCCATGAAGGTCGGCGGCGAGTACAAGCTCGCGCAGATCAGTCTCCGGCAATGGCAGAAGTTCGCGCGCGAGATCAGGATTGACGCGGCCGGGCTGATCGATCTTCTGATCGGGATGGCCAAACAGCTTCCGGACGAAGTGAGCGCGGCGCGCGCGCGCGCGCGGGACGAAGGGCTCAAAAACGCCGTCATCGACCGCCTCGCCGAACGGCTGATCGCCAGGGCCGCCGACTGCCGGCGAGTGCTGCAGCCCTGAGCGCGGCTTTGGCCGCCGGCATATCCGGCGGCGGGTGCCGGCCGATCTGGCGGTCCGCGGGCCTGTCGCCGCCGTCGTTCGGCCTGTTGCCGCCTGAGCCTTCGTCGCCGACGTCAGGGGCCCGGCGAGCGGGCGGCCTTTGCGGGCCGCCCGCACCGTGGCAGATGCGAAGGCGACGCAGCCGGCTGACTACCTAGCAAGTGAGCAAGCCAGCAAGTGAGCAAGCTAGCAAGTGAGCAAATGAGCAAGCTAGCAAGCTAGCAAGCTAGCAAGTGAGCAAGCTAGCCGGACGGCGGCGCCGGCAGCCTGCGCTTGCGGCTTACCGGGGGGCGTCCGATCTTGGTCGGCGAGATGCTCGGACACGGCCGGCGGACGCCCGGCCTCGGCGCCGAGCGGCCGCGGACGAAGGGCTTGGACATGAACGAGACGTTTCTCGTCGACTTCGACTACCAGGTGCTGACTCTGCGCCGGGGCACCCGCCCCAAACCGCTCCTGCAGCGCGGTAAGGCGGCGGTCGAAGTTCAGACCACCGCAGCGTGCGACGTGTCGGTGGCGTACTGGGTGCAGGCGCGCAACTTGAATGCCGGCCGTCACGCGGTTATGCGCCACCAGGGCCGGCTCTGGTGGCCCCTTGCGGAGAGAGGTTCGGGCAGGGGTCCGCGGGATTTTCTGCGTGAACTGCGCGCCGGCGAGTCCGACCTGTTCGGGCGACCCGCCCGGGATGTCCGCCCCGAGCATACTCGCCTCCGCCGCGTGATCGACGACGGCCACGACGACACCCTCGCGGTCGTCCGGCGTCGCGCCCGCGATCTTCTGATCATCGACGACAGCCTGTACGCCGCCGGTGGCGTGCCGTTTCTGGTGCGAACCTTCGTCGACAGCACCCCCGCCCATCGTTCGGTGCCGGCCCCATTCGGCGAGATCCGCATCAGGCCGGGGGACGGCGAGGTTCAGGATTGGGCCGTCTGCCACGGCCGCTTCCACCTGCCCGGGCATGCGCCGCCCAAGGCTGCCCCGATGTGGTCCAGGTACGCCGCGGAGCGGGCGCGGTCGTGGATCGAGACCGTCGACGGCGATGCCATCGATCCGATCGAACTGCGAATCGATGCGGCGTTCAGGAGCGCCTGGAACGCGATCGTCCGTTCGCCGGCGCGAACGCGTCCGCCTGGCTTCGAAGGGTTGCGGGCGCGGTTCGCGGGGCTCTGCGGCCCGGAGGGGGGCGACATGCTCACGTCGGGACGCTATTGCGCATTGCAGACCTTCGATCGCTTCTGCGGGGATGGGCGGGCGCTGCCGTTCAGGATGAAGCGGTGCAGCTTGGGCGTGCGGCTGACGATCGCGGCCGTGGAGGATTTGGACCGCGGCGCCGCGTTTCTGAAGGAGCGCTCGCTGACCGAGGCCGAGGAGGCCGCGCTTGAGTGCTTGCTGTGACGGGGAACGCGGCGGCGCGGTGGGCAGCAGGGAGCGCAGCCGGGCGGCTCGGTTGCCGCCCTGCGACGGGGCCGGGACTGCCCGGAGCGTGTGCAAGCGACGGTCGAGCGTGGCGGCGAAATGCGACGCCCCAGCTCTTGCGTTCTGCCGCGCCGTCGCCAATTGTACCAGGATATGCACCAGCGGCGTCGCGCGCCGCGCGAAAAGGCCTGCAATCGGGGCGGAAGTGGAAAAGGGCGAAGAGTCCCTCCCTCTCCGCCAGACTTTAAGCTCCGCTCCGCCGCTTCGGCAGACGCGCCAGCCCCCAAAAACGACGTCGGCCTGCGCGAGCAGGTCAAGCGCGGGGGCGTGCGCCCTGAACCGGGCCGGTCCTAGCGAAACATAATTTACATCAGCGAGTTAGCGTGGCCGCCGGGCTCAGCGCGTGCCCGCTGGCTGGCCCCCGGGGACCGCCCTCGCGGGGGAATAATAAAGCAATCCGGGATGATCGATCAGAGAGGCGTCACACCCCGAGGTAGCGGGATGTGATGTCCGGATTGCTTTGCAGGTCGGCGGGGCTGCCCTCGAAGGCGATGTGCCCGTTATTGATGACGTAAACCCGCGTCGCCAGCTTGAGCGCGGCGCGCAGGTTCTGCTCGACGATCACGACGGTAGGGCCCTCCGCCACCAGCCGGCGGCATATATCGAGCAGGTCCCGGACGATGATCGCGGCGAGGCCTTCGAACGGCTCGTCGAGCAGGATCACCCTGGGATTGCGGATGAGCGCGCGCGCGATCGCCAGCATCTGCTGCTCGCCGCCGGACAGCGCGCCGCCGCGCGACTCGCGCCGCTCCTCGAGCCGCGGGAACAGGTCGTAGATGCGCCGGATCGGCCACGCGTCGGCTGCGGTCAACGCCGCGATCTTCAGGTTCTCGGCGACGGTCAAACTGCCGAAGATGCGGCGCTCGTCGGGGACGAGCTGAAGCCCGCGGCGGGCGATCTCGTAGGTCGGCAGATGACGGATCTCTTCGCCGGCGAGTTTGATGCTGCCGGATCGCGGATGCAGCACCCCGGCAAGCGTCTTCAGCGTCGTCGATTTACCCGCGCCGTTGCGGCCGAGAAGCGCGACGACCTCCTTCTCGCGCACCTGCATGGTGACGTCGAACAGGATGTGCGAGTCGCCGTAAAAGCTGTTGACGCGGTCGAGTTCGATCATGGCCATCAGAAGTCCAGGCCTCCGAGATAGGCCTGCTGCACCGCCGGGTCGGCCTGGATGTCCTCAGGCGTGCCCTCGGCGAGACGGCGGCCTTCCTGCAGAACCATGATGCGTTCGGCGAGTTCGAACACCGCGTCCATGTCGTGCTCGACCAGAACGATGGTGCGGCCCTTGCGCAGCGCCTTGATCAGCGCCTTCACGTCTTCGCGCTCGCTGGGGCTCAGGCCTGCCAGCGGTTCGTCGAGCAACAGCACGGCCGGCCGGGACGCCAACGCCAGTCCAAGCTCGAGGCGGCGCTTCTCGCCGTAGGCGAGCGTGTCCACCGGCAGGTCGGCTTGTTCGCTCAGCCGCAACTGGCGGAGCAGCGCCGCGACCAGCCGCTCGACCGCGGCGATGCTGTCGGCGCGGCGGTAAATGTCGAAGCGAATGCGCCCGCGGTAGCGTGCGAGCGCGGCGATGCGCAGGTTCTCCCGCACGGTAAGGTGCAGAAAGAGCTGGTTGATCTGGAAGCTCTTGGCGACGCCATGCTGCGCCGACGTCGTCACGTTCGAGCCGGTGAGGTCGCGGCCATGCACGAGGATGCGGCCGGTGTCGGGGCGCTCCTCGCCGGCCAGCATCCGCAGGAACGTGCTCTTGCCGGCGCCGTTCGGTCCGATCAAGGCGTGCAGTGCGCCGGCGGGCACGGAAAACGACACGCCGTTCACCGCGCGGATGCCGCCATACGTCTTGCCGACATCCTCCGTCTGGAGCGCGACGGGCGTCACTGCGGCGACGAGCGGCTGCAGCTCGGGGACAGGCTCGTCGTCGATCGCAGCGTCCGCCGCGGCTGCGGCGGGCATCGGCTTCGCCGGCTGCCACCGCCGTTGCAACATCGACCAGACGCGCAGCAGTTCGCCGCCGACGCCGTTCCGCAGCAGCGTGACGAGAAGAACGAAGACGAAGCCGAGAATGAATTTCCAGAGATCGCCGATGGCGGGGATTTGCTGCAGCCCGTCGCGCAGCGACAGCCAGATCGCTGCGCCGATCGTCGGGCCGAGCAGCAGTTCTGCGCCGCCGATCACGGTCTGGATCACGAGCTGGCCGGATGTGGCGAGATCGAACGCGCCCGGCGGCATGTAGCTCTGGAAGATGCCGAGCAGGGCGCCGGCCAGTCCGGCGTAGGCGGCGGCCAGGACGAAGACCACGAGCTTGTAAGCCTGCACGTCGTGGCCGACCGCGGCGGTGCGCACCGGATTTTCCTTGATCGCCACCAGAACGCTGCCGACCGGCGAGCGTTGCACCGCCCGCGCCAGCAGATAGCCGAGGAAGAACAGTCCGGCGACGAGTTCGTAGCTGGGCCAGCTCCCCGAGAATTCGTACGAAAAGTTGCCGGCGCGCAGCATCGGCGCGGGAATGCCGGGCAGTCCGTTCTCGCCACCGGTCCATGCCGACAGTGGCGAGTTCTCCAGGAAGTACGACAATTCGCCGAAGGCGAGCGTGATCATCGCGAAATAAATGCCGACGCGACGGAGCGCGAGAACGCCGACGACGACGCTGAACGCGGCGGCGGCCAGCGTGCCGATGAACATCGCCAGCCACACGCTTTCGATGACATTGCCGGTGAGGAGATAGGCGGCGACGAAGCCGCCCGCGCCGTAGAATGCGGCCTGGCCGAACGACAGCAGTCCCGCAAAACCGAACAGCAGCGAAAAGCCGAGCCCGAACAGCCCCCAGATCAGGACCCGCGTCCACAGGTCGATGGCGCCGGTAAACGGCAGGACGATCAGGACGACCGCGACCAGAAGCTCGGGCATCCAGCGGACGAATGGTGGTTTGCCGGTCTGCATCATACGCGTCCGTGCGCGCCGAACAGTCCGCGCGGCCGAACGATGAGCACCAAAGTCATCGCGGCATAGATGGCGGCCTGCGCATAAGCGGGATTGTAGAGCGTCGTCAGGCTGAGCATCTCGCCGACGAGGACGCCGCCGACCACGGCGCCCGGGAACGAGCCGAGGCCGCCGATCACGACGACGACGAAGCACTGCACGAGGAACGGCTCGCCCATGTCCGGGATGATGGTGGAGAGCGGCGAGTAGATCGCGCCCGCCAGGCCCGCCGCCATGGCGCCGAGCGCGAACACGAACAGGAAAACGCGGCGCAGCCGCACGCCGAGCAGCCCCACCATCAGCGGGTCCTCGATGCCCGCGCGGACGACGAGCCCGACCGAGGTGCGATAGAGCAGCAGATAGAAGACGAGGAGAATGGCCGCGACGATGCCGATGACTTCGACACGGTACAGCGGGTAGATGAAGTAGCCGAAATTGACGATGCCCTGACCCCACGCCGGCAGCGGCACGCGCTGGCTGAGACCGCCGAAGCCGTAGCGGATGGCCTCGACGATCATGATGCCGAGGCCGAAGGTCACCAGGATCTGATCCTGCGGCGGCCGGTCGTAATAGCGGCGGATGAGCACGCGCTCGACGATGACGCCGAGCAGCAGCAGGGCCGCGCCACCGGCGAACAAGGCCGCCACGTAGGAGCCCGAGTGGAGGAGAACCACATAGGCCACGTAGGCGCCGACCATGAACATGGCGCCATGCGCGAAGTTCAACACCCCGAGCGTGCCCAGGATGATGGTCAGCCCGCTGGCGATCAGCGCCAGCAGGCTGCCGAAGGCGAGGCCGTTGAAAGCTTGTGACAGGAGCTGGCCGAGCGACGGCATCCGACGGTCTCTATTGGCGGTGAATCAGTCTTGTTGAATCGATCCGGCAAGCCACGATCCGGCATCCGGAGTGCCGAACGGCGGCGGTGCGATCTCGGAGCCGCCGCCGTTCGACGTTTCGTCGGCCCTCAGGCGCCGTAGCCGGGCATCTTGCAGCCGGTCTCGGCGAGCGGCGGCAGCGTCTGCTCGCCGGGCACGAGCTCGATGATCCTGAAGTAGTCTTCCTTGCCCTTCATCTCGTCGGGCTTCTTGCCGACCATCACCGGCACCGGCCGGACCAGCTGGTGGTCGCCGGCGCGGTAGTAGACCTCGCCGTAGATCGTGTTCACCTTGGTCCCGTCCTCGAGCTTCTTGATCACGTCGACCGGATAGAAGCTGCCGGCGCGACTGACCGCATCGGCCCACACCAGCATCTGCACGTACACCTCGCTGGCGCCCCAGCGCGGCTTGTATCCGTGCGCCTTCTCGAAGTCCTGCACGAAGAGTTTCGCCAGCGGGAACTTGTCCTCTTCGGTCCACCACCAGCCTTGCGTGCCGTAGGTGCCGCCCATGATCTGCGCTCCCAGCTCCTTGGCCTGGAATTGAGAGATATTGGGCACCACGTATTTCATCTTCTTCAGGATATCGAACTGCTGGGCTTGCTTCGTCGACGCCACCGCATCCGAACCGAACGCGATGTTGACGAACACGTCGGCGCCGCTGTTGCCGATGTTGAGCAGGTAGGACGAGAAGTCGGTGGTGCCGAGCGGCGCCAGCTGGTTCGTCGCTTCGGTCCAGCCCTCCTTGGCGACGAACTCCTTCATGGAGTCGTAGACGCTGTGTCCGTAGGTGTAGTCGGGCGTCAGGTAAGCGACCTTCTTGCCCTTGCCGATGTTCTTCGCCAGCACCGGCGCCAGCGCCTTGCAGGCCATGTAGGCGGACGGCTGCGAGCGGAAGCCGTAGCGTTGGCAGTCCTTGCCGGTGGTGTCGTTCGAGCCGCTGTTGCCGACCATGAAGATGACCTTCTCGCGCTGGCCGAGCTTCTCCAGCGCGATCGACACGGCGCTCGAGACGCCGCCGGTCAGCATGATGGCCTTGTGGTCGCGGATGAATCGCGTGGCCGCCTGGATCGCCGGATTGGGCTTGGTCTCGCTGTCGGCGACGCCGGTCTCGATCTTCTTGCCGAGCACGCCCTTCTTGCCCTTGAGCGACGAGATCTGCTCGATGATCTGGCTGCCTTCGTTCAGGTGTTTGACGGCGAGCTCGAAGCCGGCCTGCATGTCCTTGCCCGAACTCGAATACGGGCCCGTGAGCGGCATCACGCCGCCGACGAAGATGGTGCTGCCGTGAATGCCGCCGGCGGGAAACGTGCCCAGCGCCGGATGGTTAGTGGCGGCGCGGGCGAGCCCGCCTTTGAACAAGGCCCCGGCAGCGGTCGCGCCGAGGCCGAAGTGCACGAAATTCCGTCGGGTGAGAGTGATGCGGCTCGATTGGCCTGCACGTCGATGGTTGGACATGGCGCTCCTCCGCACGCGCGGCTGGCCCGTTCCGCCGGAAGGCAGAATGGCTCCACGCGAATAGGTCGCCCCACAACGCAAGTTCCATAGCAGAATTTAGTTCCGGCCCGGAACTGTGGCCAATCATCGCTGTCAATGTGTCCGCCGCTCACGCGCGAATCCGCGCGAGCGTCACCCGCGCAAGGCGAACAGGCTGACGTCGATCACGCCGCCCCGGAAACCGGCCTCGCAATAGCTCAGGTAATACTCCCACATGCGCCGGAAGCGGGCGTCGAGGCCGAGCGCGGCGGCGGCGTCGCCGTTTGTCAGGAACCTGTCGCGCCAATCCTGCAGCGTTCGTGCGTAAGAGAGGCCGAAGGCCTCCTCGCTGTGGAGCCCCAATCCGGCCTTGCGCGCGGCGTCGCGGACGGCGGTTTTGGTCGGCAGCATGCCACCGGGGAAGACGTATTTCTGAATGAAGTCGGGATTGTCGCGATAGCCGGCGAAGCGATCTTCGGCGATCGTGATCACCTGCAGCACGCAGGTGCCGCCCGGCTTCAGGCAGGCGCGCAGTTTGTCGAAATAGGCCGGCCAGTAGCGCTCGCCGACAGCTTCCAGCATCTCGATCGAGACGATGCGGTCGAACTGTCCGTCGACGTCGCGATAATCCTGCAGCCGGATGTCCGCGCGATCCGCCAGGCCGAGCCGCTCGACACGCTCCCGTGCGAAAGACAACTGCTCCGTCGACAAAGTGAGCGCGGTCATCCGGCAATCGTGCCGCGTGAGCAGCCGTTCCAGCACGCCACCCCAGCCGCAGCCGATCTCGAGCACGGTGTCGCCGGCGCCGACGTCGAGCAGCGCGCCGACGCGGTCGAGCTTGGCGTCCTGCGCCGCCTCAAGCGTCTCGTCGCCGGACGCGTAGACGCCCGACGAGTAGCTCATGCCGCGATCGAGCCAGAGCCGGTAGAAATCGTTGCCGAGGTCGTAATGCGCCGCGATGTTGCGGCGGCTGCCGCGTTTGGTGTTGGCGCGCAGGCGGTGCGCGACGCGGCGCGCCAGCCGCGTGCCGGCATGACCGCGGAACGCGCCGGCCGCCGCTTCGTTGCGCAGCGCCCATGCGAGAAACCGCGTCAGGTCCGGCGTCGTCCAGTCACCGTCCATGAACGCCTCGGCGAAACCGATCTCGCCGCCGCGCACGAGCCGCCAGATCGCCCGCCAGCGCTGGATCACCACGGTCGCGTCGAAGCCGCTCGTGCGGCCGACGAGCTCGATCGTCTCGCCCGACGGAGTGACGATTCTCAGGTTTCCGGCCGCGGGCACCGGCAGCAGGGCGCGCAGCAGTCGTGTCGCCGATCCAGGGGAACGGCGGCCGGCGTTGCGGCCGATCGTGTCGAGTGCGGTCATCGTCTGTCCTGAACGCGGCCCGGCGGCATGGCCGTCACGGGATGAGCGGGGGCGGGCGGACGCGGCTGAAGGCGGATGCCTTTCCACCAGATCCTGAGCGCTTCCCAGTGGATGGCGCCGACGACCTTCAACGTCAGCAATGGATGCGTGAGCCATGCCAGCGCCAGCGCCCGATCCGACAGCTCGCGGCGTTCGCCGGCGAGCGAGGCGACGAGCACGGGCCCCCGCGCATCGCTCGCGGACACGACGACCGAAACCTTGCCGGCGGGCGGCGCCACGCGGAAGTCGTAGGTCAGGTCCATGCCGAGGAAGGGCGAGACGTAGAAGACCTTGGCGCAGCGTTGATGGACGAGCGGCGTGTCCGTCACGACCGGCAGGAGATAGCTGTGCATCTGTCCGAACGTGTTGCGGACTTCGTAGAGCAGGGCGGCGAGCGAGCCGTCGCGCCGGTAGCAGAAATAGATGCTGAGCGGATTGAACACGTAGCCGAGGATGCGCGGCATGCAGAGGAGGGCGACGCGTCCGCCGTCCCAGTGGATGGCGTGCTCCGCCAGCGTGCGTTCGACGTAGGCGCGCAGCGGCCGCGTGCCGCCGTCGCCGTGGTCGGCGTCGTGGAAGCTGATGAGGTTGAAGCGGTTGCGCGAGAACAGGCGCAGCCGGTCGAGCGCGTCGGTCTCGTCGAGATCGATCAAAAGCCAGAAGCTGCGATAGCGCAGACGGTGGCGGCGCGGCGCGACCCGCCGGTGCATGACCGAGCCGACATAGAGCGCCGATGTCGCGCCGAACGCCGCGGTCATCGCGCGACCTCCGCAATCGCGGCATCGCCATGAGGCCGCGTGATCTGTATCCGGCCAGATTCGCTGGCGACCGTCCACGGCCGTCGGACGCCGCCGAGTTCCTCGGCGACCGCGAGCCCGGCCTGCAGGCCGTCCTCGTGGAAGCCGGCGCCGAAATAGGCGCCGCAGAACCACACCTTGCCGCGCCCCTGCAGCGACCACAGGCGCGATTGCGCGCGAATGGCGCGCGTATCGAACATCGGGTGCTCGTAGATTTCGCTGTGCAGCAATGTCCCGGCGTGCGGCGGCTGCGCCGGATTGAGCGTCACGAACAGGTCCGGCCCCGGCAGGGACTGAAGACGGTTCATCCAGTAGGTGACGGAGACGCCCGCGGGCGCGTCGCGCTCGCCGATGAAATTCCAGCTCGACCATGCGGCGCGCCGCACGGGCATGAAGCGCGCGTCGGTGTGCAGGACGGCCAGGTTGCGGCTGTAGCGGAAGGCGCCGAGCACGTCGCGCTCGGCGCCGTCCGCGTCGGCGAGCAATGCCAGCGCCTGATCCGCATGGGTCGCCAAAACGACGTGATCGAACCGCGCCGCAGCGCCTTGCGCGTCGCCGACGGTAACGCCGGCGCTCGTGCGCTTCACGTAGGTCGCGCCGCAATCGAGCCGGACACGGCCGGCGAGAGCCGCGGTCAGTTTCCGCACGTAGCTCCTGCTGCCGCCTTCGACCGTCCGCCATTCCGGCCGGTTGGCGATCTGCAGGAGGCCGTGGTTGGCGTGGAAGCGAATGAACGATGCCGCCGGGTAGGCAAGCATGGCCTCAGGCGGCGCCGACCAGATCGCGGCGGCCATCGGCAGCAGGTGATCGCGGCAGAAAGCGTCGCCGTAGCGCCCGGCCCGCAGATAGTCGCCGAGCGTGATCGCCGGATCGGCCAGCGCCGCGGCGGGAGCCTCGCGATAGAAGCGCATCAGGTCACGCAACATGCCGAGGAAGCGCGGGCTGAGCAGGTTCCGCTTCTGCGCAAACAGGCCGAGGAGGTCGGTGCCGGCATATTCGAGCCGGCCGCCGTCGAGCGACACACCGAACGACATGTCCGACGGTTTCGTCGCCACGCCCAGGTGGTCGAACAACGCGGTCAGGTTGGGGTAGTTCTTCGGGTTATAGACAATGAAGCCCGTATCGACTGGAATGGCGTCGCCTGTCGCCCCGACCTCGACCGTGTTGGAGTGGCCGCCGGGACGGGAGGCGCGCTCATAGACCGTCACGTCGTGACGCCGGCTCAGGAGCCATGCGGCCGACAATCCGGATATTCCGGTGCCGATGACGGCGATCTTAAGCCGAGGCCCGTCCGACATGAATTTCCCTGCTTCCAGTTGGTCGCGCCGGACCGGCCGGCGTCCTTCTGCGGAATTACGGGTGGGCGGCACCGCTGGATCACCGTTGAGACCTGATCCAAACCGGCCGGCTGGCCGTACAGAGCGCCATGCACGCGCTCGACACCGTCCAGCTCAGGGTTCCGCCCCCCGGATTGCGGGTGCTGCGCCCTTTTGGCGCGCGGGTTGACCGCATGACGAAGGAAAGGCCGTTGGCAGGCGTCGATTATTCCGGGCTGATCCTGGCCATTGCGCGCGCCTCCGACCGGGACGCGTTCACGACGCTGTTCGGGCACTTCGCCCCGCGGGTCAAAGCCTACCTCGTCCGGACCGGGAGCGACGACGCGCTCGCCGACGAACTCGCGCAGGAGACGCTGCTCTCGGTGTGGCGCAAAGCCGCCAGCTTCGACGCCTCGCGCGCCACGGCCGCGACGTGGATTTTCACCATCGCGCGCAATCTGCGCATCGATCGCTTCCGTAAGGAGTGGCGCGACGTCGCCGTCGGCGACGCGTTGCCCGACGCGGTCGATGATACGGCTGCGCCGGACGAGACCCTGTCGGGCAGCGAACGCAGCGAGAGAGTTCGGCGGGCCCTTCGCACGTTGCCTGCGGATCAGATCAAGGTGATCGAATTGTCGTTTTTCGAAGAAGCGCCGCACGCCGAAATCGCAAGGGCGCTCGGCGTCCCGCTCGGCACCGTGAAGTCCCGCATTCGGATCGCCATGACGAAGCTGCGCGTCATCCTGGGTGAACTGTCATGACGATCCGGCACCACCCTTCCGACGAGACCCTGGCCGCCTACGCCGGCGGAACGCTCGACATCGCCCGGCGGCTCGTGGTCGCCAGCCATCTGGAGCATTGCTCCGTGTGCCGCACGTTCGTGCGCGGCGCCGAGGAGGTTGCGGGCGTCATGATGGAAGACCTGCCGCCGGCGGATCTGTCGCCGGACGCGCTGGCGCGGACGTTGGCGCGGCTCGAGGCGCGTGGGAGCGTCGCGCCCGCCGCGGTCGCGCAGGCTCAGGACGAGACCGGGCTTCCCGCGTGCCTGCGTGGTTACGATCTCGGCGCGTGGCGTTGGGTCGGCCCCGGCGTCCACATGCGGTCGATCCTGCTGCCGCAAGCGAACGAGACGCGGCTGTTTCTGCTCAAGGGCGTGCCCGGCACGCGCTTGCCGCAGCACTCGCACAGCGGCACCGAGCTGACGTCCATCCTTGCCGGATCCTATCATCACGAGGGCGGCGACTTCCTCGCCGGCGATTTCGAAGAGGCAGACGAGAACATCGAGCATCGCCCGATCGTCGGCGCCGATCAGCAGTGCATTTGCCTCGTCGCGCTCGACGGCCGGCTCCAGCTCAGCGGCCTGGTCGGCGCGCTGCTCAACCCGTTCGTTCGGCTGTGATGATCGTCGTGAAAGGCGGTCTGTCATGAGCGCACTGCAATTCGCCGTCGCGCTGGTCGCGATCGCCATTGCGCTCTGTGTCATCATGGCCGGCGCCTGGCTGGTGCAGCAGCGCACCGGCAACTCCGGCTGGGTCGATACGATCTGGACGTTCGGTCTCGGCGCGACGGGCCTCGCGGCCGCACTGTTCCCGCTCGACGGAGGAGGCCTGTCGGCGCGGCAAGCCGTGACGGCCGCCTTCATCCTGTGCTGGTCGCTCCGTCTCGGTTTGCACATCGCGCAGCGATCGAAAGGCATCACCGACGACCCGCGCTACGCGGAGATGGCGCGAGGCTGGGGCGCCGAGGCGCCGCGGCGGATGTTCTGGCTGCTGCAGAAGCAGGCCTGGGTCACCATTCCGCTCGCGCTCGCGATCTTCCTCGCCGCGCACGATCCGGCGCCCGGGCTGCGCTGGCAGGATATCGCCGCCGTCGTCGTGTTGATCGTCGCGCTCGGTGGCGAGGCGCTGGCCGATCACCAGTTGCATCGGTTCGCGAAGAATCCGGCCAACAAGGGCAAGGTCTGCAACGTCGGCCTGTGGTCGTGGTCGCGGCATCCGAACTACTTCTTCGAATGGTTCGGCTGGCTCGGCTATCCGTTGCTCGCGATCGACGGGGGCAGCGGCTATGGCTGGGGCTACGTCGCGCTGCTGGCGCCGGCCTGCATGTACTGGCTCCTGGTGTACGTGTCGGGCATTCCGCCGCTGGAACAGCACATGCTGCGGTCGCGGGGCGAGGCGTTCCGCGCCTATCAGCGCCGGACCAGCGCGTTCTTTCCATTGCCGCCCGCGGCCGCCTGAGGGGAGCGCATCATGAACGCCATCACGTTCGCGACCGGCCTGATCGAACGGACGCCGATCCCCGATGCTGTCATACGCCTCGGCATCGCCGCGTTGTGCGAACGCACGAACCGCAGGCTCGTCGCAGCCGGGACGTCGGCCAATCGCGACTTCGCCGCGGCGACCGTCGCTTTGCCGATCGCCGAACATGTGGCCGACGCCAATACGCAGCATTACGAGTTGCCGGCCGCTTTCTTCGAAGCCGTCCTGGGGCCGCAGCGCAAGTATTCGTGCTGCCTGTTCCGATCGCCGGGCGACGATCTCGCATCCGCCGAGGAGAACGCGCTGGCCGAGACCGCGTCGCATGCCGGCCTCGCCGACGGACAGACCATCCTCGAACTCGGCTGCGGCTGGGGCTCGCTGTCGCTGTGGATGGCGCGGCATTATCCCGACGCGCGCATCGTCGCGGTCTCGAATTCGCAGTCGCAGCGCGAATTCATCATGCGTAAGGCGAAGGCGAGCGGCCTGACCAACCTGACGGTCAGGACCGCGGACATGAACGCCTTCGACCCGGCGGAGACGTTCGACCGCATCGTCTCGGTCGAGATGTTCGAGCACATGCTCAACTGGCGGCGCCTGCTCGAGCGCGTCGGCGCGTGGCTGAAACCCGACGGGCGCTTCTTCATGCACGTCTTCACCCACGACCGGGCGCCCTACCGGTTCGACCATCACGAGAAGGAAGACTGGATCGCGCAGCACTTCTTCACCGGCGGCATCATGCCGAGCCACGGCTTCATCCGCGAGTTCGCGGATGTGCTTGCGGTCGAGCAGGAGTGGCGCTGGAGCGGGACGCATTACCGCGACACGGCGCGGCTGTGGCTTCGCAACTTCGACGACAATGCCGGTGCCGTCCGCCGGATCCTGACCGAGGTCTATGGCGAGGACGCGGCCTTATGGCTGCGGCGCTGGCGCTTGTTCTTCCTCGCCACCGAGGGCCTGTTCGGTCATGCGGACGGCACGGTTTGGGGTGTCAGCCACTACCGGCTGAAGCGCGCCTGATCAGAACGGCAGGTCGAACCGCGCCATGATCGCGCGGCAGGCGAGGACCGCGATCGTCGCGGACAGGCCGGTCGCGACCGCGCCCCAGGCCATGTCGGCCAAGGTGATCTGGGTCGTCCATTGCCGCAACGTGGCGGCATTGGTCAGATCATAGGTCGCATAGGCGAAAAGGCCGAACAACGCACCAAAGAGCGCCGCCTGGCCGACGGAGTCGGTGCGCAGCGACGGAACGATGATGAAGGTTTCGATGCCGACCGGATACAGCAGGTAGAAGATGATGGCCGGGGCGAGCCGCACCTTCTCGGCCAGGAGGTCGCCTAACGCCGGTTTATAGAGCGCCGGACCCATGAAGGTCAGCCACGCCGCGTCCAGAAGAACGAAGGCGATCAGGACGATGATGTATGCCAGCGCATAGACGGTCACGGTGATCCTCCGCTTCCTGAACCTCCCGCGGTACGTCCGATTTGCAGGTTTGGATCACGCGCTCCTCCTCACGCTCTGCTATGCAACCGCGGCGACCCGTCGGTTCCGGCCTCGCGGGACCTTTGCGCGGCGGAAGTTTCGTACTTTGAAATCCGCCGCCGGGCGGATTGCGCAACGGCGACATGCCGTTCGTTCTGTGCTGGTGTAGCGATGGTCCCGCGGCCGGGAGGGGGAGAACAATGTCGCTCATCGACGTCCACCAGCATGTCATTCCTGAGGTCTACAAGAGCGAACTCGCGCGCGTCGGCGTCCTGGGCAGTGGCGAGAATCCGTGGCCGGCCTGGAGCATTCCGCGTCAGCTCGAGTTGATGGACGAGCTCGGCATCGACGCCGTGCTGTTGTCGATCGCCTCGCCCGGCGCCTACTTCGGCGACCTCGACTTCACCGTGCAGCTGGTCAGGACCTGCAACGAGTGGATGACGCGGGCGGTCGCCGATCATCCGGGCAAGTTCGGCGCCATGGGCTTCGTGTCGCTGCCGGATGTCGAGCAGGCGTGCAAGGATGTCGCCTACGCGCTCGACGTGCTGAAAATGGACGGCATCAACCTGCAAAGCCACACCGGCGAGCGCTATCTCGGGCATCCGGACGAAAGCGAGCTTTATGCCGAACTCGATCGCCGTCGCGCCGTGATATTCCTGCATCCGCAGCGGCCGCCGGTGCGCAACATGCCGTCCTATTCATATCCGGCGGGCTACACCGAGCTCACCTTCGACACCACGCGCGCCGTGACCAACATGCTCTACAACGGGACGCTGGCGAAGTATCCGAACATCCGCTGGATCATGCCGCACATGGCGGGCGTCACGCCGTTCCTGTTGTTCCGCCTGAGCGGCCTCGACGACGACCCCAAGATTTGCGAGCGCATTCCGGACGGCGTCGCGGCGTATCTGCGGCGCTTCTATTACGACGTGGCCCAGTCGCCGTCGCCGCTGGCGCTGCGGGCACTGCTCGAGATCGCCGACCCGTCGCGGATCCTGTTCGGGACCGATTATCCGTCCGCCCGTCATGTCGAAAAGGTCATGCGCGATACCATCGCGGCGGTGCGAAGCTTCGACGGTTTCGACGAGGCGACGCGGCGCGACGTCATGGCCGGCAACGCGCGCAGGCTGCTGCCGCGCTTCGCGCGCGCCTAGCCGCCGGCCGCCTCCCTGTCATGAAACGCGCGCAGCAAGACGCGGCCGTAGTCGTTGCCGTTCGGTGTGCGCACCAGCGCGTGCGCATGCCGCCGGCTATAGCCGGTGTCCGGCAGCGCGACGCCCGGTTGATGATAGAATTCGATGAAGATCACCGGATTGTAGATGCGGTAGTAGAAGGGGCTCACCGGATCGCAGGCGCCGATCCAGCCGAACACGGTCCGCTCGAAATGCGCCAGCACCTCGTTCAGGCGCAGTGAGGCATGCGACGGCGGCAGCCGGTCCGTATAGAGCGCGATCAGACGCTTGAGCCGCTCACGTTGTTCGCCGCTCATCTCGCCCGTCGGCAGCCCGGCGTAGGGCACGACGATGTTGTCCTTGAATCCCGAAGCGTAGCCGTCGAACGGCAGCTCGGTGCCGACGATCGCACGCGCGCGCTGCTCGGGCGAAAGCGCGTTCATGAACGCCCAGCCTTCCGCTTCCTCTTCCCGCAGCACGGTGACGCCGGCGTAGACGCCGGCCTCCGCCGTCACCGGCTCGGAGCCGAGCAGCATCGGCGACAAGACGATCTGGTCGCCGCACACGAAGCAGTTGATGTTGCAGTGATGGCCGTCCATCTGCCAGCCCCAGGGCCCGTTTTGCGATGGCGTGCCGAAGATGCTGATCCAGTAGAACCGGTCGCCGAATTCCTCCGGCAGACCGGTCAACTCGGCGAGCGTCTCGTTCAGACGCATCGCATTGCGCGCGGTCTCGTAGGCGCGCGCGCCGAGCCCGGCGCGCATGACGCCGTAGGCGAGCTCGCGCTGGCGCTCCGAGAGTTCGACAAGGCAGAGGCCGTGCCGCATCAGGTTACGATGGATGTTGCTCCAGGTGCGCCATATCTCGCCGTCGACATCGAAGGTGACGTCACGCCGCTGCGCGTCGTCCAACGAAGCGAGAAATGCGCGCACGGCGTCGACGAGCGGCGCGGTAGAGACGCCGGTCGCTCGCAACGGGAAGAGTCCGGACTCGACATGACCGTCGGCGGTCATGCCCTTGAACGGCTCCTTCAAGGATTCGCGCCAGCCGTTGAACAGGTCCTGCAGCGGCTGCGAGACCTTCGATTCGTCGATCCGGGGTGGCGCGCGGCGGACGCGGCGGAGAACAGGTGCATCGCTCATCGCGGGACCTCTCGCATGCAGGTGAGCATTGCGCGAAGACGCGGTCGAGGCAACTGCCGCAGGCGTGTGAGGATCCATAGCGTCTGGCCCGGCCGTCGGCGATGTGCTGTAGTCGAACAAACATTCGGGGAGGGCAATTGTGAAGCTCGTTCTGTTTCAGACGTCGCCGGATACGGATGCGCGGCCCGGTCTTCTCACCGAACGCGGCGTGGTCGATATTTCCGCTGCGGTGCGAAAGAGCTACACGCCGCAATTGGTGATGCAGGGCATCATCGACGACTTCGAGTCGCTGCGTCCGACATTGGAAAAACTTGCACGGGATGAAAAGGCGCTGCCGCTTGCGCAGGTGCGCTTGCGCGCGCCGCTGCCACGTCCCGGGAAAATCCTCGCGTGTATCGCCAACTACTGGGAGCACGCGCAACGCGAAGCCCGCCCGCTCAACATGTTCATGAAGAATCCGGACGCCGTGATCGGGCCGGGCGACACCATCATGTTGCCGGAATACACCGTGCCGTGGATGTTCATGCACGAGGCGGAACTGGCGCTCGTCATGAAGGGGCCTTCCAAGATGGTGAAAGCCAAGGACTGGCGCAGCGCCGTCTTCGGCTATACGGCCATGATCGACGTGTCGGCACGCGAGCAGGGCCGCCGGACCTGGCCGGCGACGCCGCTGACCAGCTGGCTCGGCAAGTCCTTCGACACGTTCGCGCCGATCGGCCCCTGCATCGCCACGGCGGACGAAGTGCCGGATCCGAACGATCTTATCGTGCGCTTCTGGAACGACGGGCAGCTTCGCCACAACTATAACACCGACGACATGGAGCACCGGGTCCCGGAACTGGTCGAATTCGCCACGACGGTGATGACGATGAATTCAGGCGATCTGATCGCCTGTGGAACAAATCATGAAGGACTCGGCGCTCTTCAGGATGGTGAAACTGTCGAAATTGAAATCCAGCACATCGGGAAAATGAGCCTCAAAGTGGCCGATCCGCTCAAGCGAACGTGGGAACGCGGCGTTTATATGGGCCAGGATTCAACGCATCCCGACGCGGTGAAACGTCATCGTCCTCGCGGCGAAGGCGGACAGCCGGCAGCGCCCACGCCCTAGTTGCAAAAGCGTCGCCCAACGCGACGCGTCCCCCGTCGGCATCTGCCCACCGATGGACAACGTCTGCGGCGGCGGACATACTTTGCGCAGGTGACCGGCAGCAAAAGCCGGCACCGGGGGGACTACGCCTATGGCCGCTGAAGCATCCGCCGCGCGGGCCAGTCGCGCGACCATGGACCCGGATGAATGGAAGGCGCGCGTCGAACTCGCCGCCGCCTTTCGATTGGCAGCACTGAACGGCTGGGACGAACTGCTGTTCGCGCATCTCTCGGCGCGCGTGCCGGGCCATCCCAACCAGTTCCTGATGCATCCGGCCGCGATCCTGTTCGAAGAGGTGACCGCTTCGAACCTGCACAAGCTCGACGAGAATTGTAATCACGTCGAGCCGAGCGACGAGCTGCCGCACAAGTTCGCGTTTCCGTTCCACAAGGGCATCTACGACGCCTTCCCGCAGGCGCAGTGCGTCATTCACCTGCACACCAAGGCGGTCACCGCCGTGGCCATGCAGGAGCAGGGGCTGGTCCCCGGCAACCAGTATGCGCTGTGGCTCGGTCCGATCGGCTATCACGACTACGAGGGCCTGATCTCCGCGCCGGAAGAGGGCGTGCGGCTGGCGAAGAATTTCGGGGACAAGCAAGTGGTGCTGCAGCGCGGGCACGGCTTCGTGCTATGGGGCCACACGATCCACGAAGCCTATATGCTCGCCTTCCTCATGATCCGCGCCTGCGAGGTGCAGATGATGTCGCTGGCCGGCGGCGTGAAGCCCTATGTGCCGCCGACGCAGGTCGTGCAGGGGACTGTCGGTCAGGCGCGCATGATCACCGACGGCGAGCAGCCGTTCAACCAGATGACCTGGCGCGCGCTGAAGCGGAAGCTCGACCGCGACGCTCCCGATTACAAAACCTGATTGTCCTTACGCGGTCGCTGCTGTCGACTGCATTCTGCCAAAAACGCCCACGGAGCCAGACATGTCCGTCATGGAGCGGCCGCCGACGCAGAGCGCGCTGCCGATCTACCACACGTCGATCGACTGGGACGCGCTGTTCCAGCGCTATCCGGTGCCGGACGTGTTCGAACGCACGCGCTGGCGCTGGTCGGCGGACGAGATCCGCGCCTTCCAGAACGAGCAGTTCCTCGATCTGATGAAGACCGGCTGGCAGAATGGCTTCTACCGGCGCCGCTGGTCGGCGGTCGGCCTCGAACCCGGCGACATCAGAAGCATCGACGACATCGTCAAGCTGCCGATGTTCGATTCCGACGACATCAAGAAGGATCAGGAAGAGAACCCGCCGTTCGGCCTGATCAACGGCGACGTCGTCGCGCGCATGCAGACGACGCCGATGAAGCTGCAGACCTCGGGCGGCACGACCGGCAAGCCGCGGCCGACGCTGTACGCGCCTCAGGAATGGGAGCTCAACGGCCTCACGCACGCCCGCGTGCTCTACATCTGCGGCGTGCGGCCCGTCGACCGCGTGCAGATCCCGCACACCTGCTCGCTCGGGAACGCGGGCTGGTGCTGCTACAAGGCCTGCCACGACTATCTCGGTGCGCTGCCGCTCACCACCGGCACTGGCGCCGTCACCTCGTCGCGGCGGCAGATCGAGATCGCCCGCGAATGGGGCACCAATGTCTGGTACGTCCGCCCGGAATACGCCACGCAGCTCGCCAAGGTGGCGCGCGACGAGCTGAACTTCGACGTGCGCGACCTCAAGACCAAGTTTCTCGGCTGCGGCCTCGGCCCCGACGTCGACAACGCCTTCCGCAACCAGCTCGAGGAGCTGTGGGGCTGCAAGGTCTACGACATGTACGGCACGCACGAGATGGGCATGGGCGCCTTCGAGTGCC
>Ga0187809_10000459_pt1 | contig 22086 bp, 20 predicted proteins | sample NC_wetland_sal_i_8_FD_132415 | JGI IMG/M metagenome (GOLD analysis project Ga0187809, IMG submission 132415) | Wetland sediment microbial communities from Neuse River Estuary, North Carolina, USA - ASW_4 | ecosystem: Environmental > Aquatic > Freshwater > Wetlands > Sediment | place: USA: North...
GCCGGCGCGCCGCGCGACGTCGACCGTCGCTTCCGACCATTTGTCGTCGGCGAAAATGATGGCCGGCGCACCCTTCGGCAGCAAGTCTTCGAAAAGCCGCATCTTGGCGCGGTGGTAATCCTCGACCGTCGGATGATAATCCATATGGTCGCGTCCGAGATTGGTGAAGGCGGCCGCCGCGAGCCGGACGCCATCCAGCCGATGCTGGTCGAGGCCATGACTGGAGGCCTCCATCGAAAGATGCGTCACACCGCCATCCGCCAGTTCGGCAAGCAGCCTGTGGAGCGCAATCGGATCGGGCGTCGTCAGCGAGCCATAGTCGTTACGGCCCGGCGCGGTCACGCCAGTCGTTCCGACGCTCGCAGCCGTGTCACCCGCCCTTTCCCAGATCTGGCGGGTGAAGGCGGCGACCGACGTCTTGCCGCTGGTGCCGGTGACAGCCACGATCGTCTCCGGCTGTCTCGCAAAAAACCGCGCCGCCGAGCGCGCGAGAGCCCGGCGCGGATCGTCCGTCAGGATGATCGGCGCGCCTGTATCCGTCACGCCCGCCTCGGCGGAGGCGACGATCGCGACGGCGCCGCGCTTCGCGGCTTCACCGGAATAGGCCGCTCCGTTGACCTTGCTGCCGGCAAGCGCGAAGAAAAGATCGCCTGGAGAAACCGAACGGGAATCGCTCGACAGGCCGGAAATCGCGAGTTCGCCCGCGCTCCCGCCATCGATCGGCAGTATCCCTTTCAAGTCCTTCAGTTTCATCGCGACTGTCCGTTTGCAGGTCCCCGCCTGCCGCCCCAGCGAATCAATGGTAAGAAATCAGCAAAGCCCCAAGTTGATGGCCGAATTCGGGCTCGACACCAAGGATCGGCGCTGTTCTGCGGATGATGTTGCCTACTGTCGGTGCGCAGTTGGCGCCCGCCGTAGCCGGCCAACCGCCATAAGGCTTTGGCTCGTCCATGACGACCAGAACGATATATTGCGGATCGTCGATCGGAAAACCGGCCATGAAGGCGTCGAAATTCTTCGTATGGGAATATTTTCCGTTGACCACTTTTTCGGCCGTGCCCGTCTTGCCGCCGATGAAATAGCCGGGAACGTTGGCCTGCCTGCCCGATCCCTGTTCCACGTTGAGCCGGAAGAGATACTTCATATCCTGGCTGGTGGAGGCCTTGATGACGCGCTTGGTATGCTCGTCCGCCTCGGCCTGCGTACGCGGCAGAAGCGTCGGCTCGATCAGAAGCCCGCCATTGAGGATCGCCATGCCGGCCACCGCTGTCTGCAAAGGCGTGGTCGCAACGCCATGGCCGAAGGCGATGGTGATCTGGTTGATCGGCTTCCATACTTTCGGTTGCTGCGGCGTCGCGACTTCCGGAAGCTCAAAGGGCATGCGAGTCAGGAGCCCGAGATTGGTCAGGAATTCCTGATTGTGCTCGATGCTCACCTTTTCCGCTTCGAGCGCCGTACCGATGTTGGACGAATATTTGAAGATTTCCGGCACCGTCAGCCAGCGGTGTTTCGGCTCGTAATCATGGATCGTGTAGCGGCCATAATGCAGGGGATGGGTCGTATCGAACTTGTCCGAAAGATGCACCTTGCCAGAATCGAGCGCCATCGCGGTCGTGAACGTCTTGAAGGTCGATCCCATCTCGAACACGCCGTTCGACATGCGGTTGAAACGGTCCTTTTCGAGCGCGTTATAGGGATTGTTCGGGTCATAGTCCGGCAGCGACACCATGGCGAGCACTTCGCCTGTCTTCGCGTTCAGCACCACGCCGCCCGAGGCAATGGCCCTGTATTTCTCCATCGACTGGGTGAGTTCATCATGCATGATGTGTTGGACGCGGGCATCGATCGACAACCGGAACGGCTTCAAATCCTGCTGGGTCGCAAGGCCGGTTGCCTGAAGAATCGAGAGCCCCTGCTCGTCGATATATTTCTCCATTCCGGCGATGCCCTTGTTGTCGATGTTGACAAGACCCAGAATGTGAGCCGCCATCGATCCCCCGGGATAGAAGCGCTTCCTCTCGGTGCGGAAACCGAGTCCCGGCACGCCCAATGCCAGAATGTCCGCCTCCTGCTTCGGCGTCAGCTGGCGTCTCAGCCACACGAAGCCGGCATGGCTCTTCAGCTTGCGATAGGTATCCTCGTAATTGAGGTCGGGCAGGACGGTGTGCAACTTATCGATCGCCTCATCGACATCGACGATGTGGCGGGGCTCGGCGTAGAGCGACGCCGTCTTGATATCGGTCGCGAGAATTTCGCCATTGCGGTCGACGATGTCGGGACGCGCCTCGGTCGGCCGCGCCGGCGGCGGCCCGTTGTCCTCCTCCTTGTGCGACCCGTAATAGACCAGCCGTCCCGCGATCACGCCATAGACGCAGAAGAACATCACCCCCATCATCAGGATGCGGTTGCCGGCCCGTCCCCCCGTCGCCTTGCGCGACCCGTCGACGACGATGGCCTCCTCGGCCATTCCGCCGCTTCTCCGGAATTTTTTCAGCCAGCGGCGGATCATTTCTTCAAGCTCCCGGTGACGGTCTTGTCGGGATTGTTTTCGGCCACCTGACCAGGCGCCTGCGGGTCAGGCTTCGGCATCTCGACCGGCCGCATCGGAAGCTGGTCGAGCGTGACGATCTGCTCCGCCGTCGTCGGCTGGAGATTCAGCTGCGGCTGATAGAGCTCCACCAGCTTCTGCAACCGTTTCGGCTGCGTCAGCAGGCTCCAGTCCGCCTGCAGCAGGTTGATCGTGTCGTGCTCGAGGCGGATCTGCGTTCTGATCCTGTTGATGTGCTCAAGCTCGCTTTCCGCATTCTGCTTGATCCGGTAGGTCACGGCGGCGGCGCCGATCATGACGGCGATCAGGACGATATCGGTGGTACGAAACACGATTTACCTCTCCACCTTGACGTTCAGTTCCGGGAGCCCGAAGACAGAGAAATCCGCCGCCCGCGCTGGCTGGTCGGTGCGTTTCGCGCCTCTCAATTTCGCGGAGCGCGCGCGCGGATTTCTGGTAATTTCTTCCTTGCCGGCCGCGACGGCCTTGCCGATCGCCTGAAAAGTCGGAGCGGCAATGGGCGCCGCAGGCAGGTGCCGCGAACGGGCATGAGCCTGCGACCGGTCGGCGATGAATCGCTTGACCATGCGGTCCTCGAGCGAGTGGAACGTCACCACTGCGAGCCTTCCACCAGGCTTCAGGATGCGTTCCGCGGCAAGCAGCGCTTGGCCGAGTTCGCGGAGCTCGTCATTGACGAAAATGCGCAGCGCCTGGAAGACGCGCGTGGCGGGATGGATTTTATCCTTCGGGTTCTTGCCGACCAGATTTTCGATGGCAAGCGCCAGGTCGCCCGTCGTCGCGAACGGCTTTTCGGCACGACGCCTCTCGATCATGCGGGCGATGCGGCCGGCGTGACGTTCTTCGCCCAGAAGGCCGAACACGCGCGCAAGATCGCCGGCTTTGAGCCGGTTCACCACGTCCGCCGCGCTCAAGCCGGCCCTTGTCATCCGCATATCGAGCGGACCGTCCTGGCGGAAGGAAAAGCCCCTTCCCGCTTCGTCGAGTTGCATCGAGGAGACGCCGATATCGAGCACAACGCCATCCACTGGCGCGCCGGTATAGGCGTCGAGGTGCGAGAAAAGGCCCTCGACGAGCGAGAGCCGGCCTCCGGACTCTTTCTCCAGCGCCCTTCCCGCAGCGATCGCATCGGGATCGCGATCGATCGCAATGACCGACGCGCCCCTGTCGAGCAGCGCCTTCGTGTAGCCGCCGGCGCCAAAGGTGCCGTCAATGATGATCTCCCCCTGCTTCGGCTGGAGGAGGTCAAGCACCTCGGAAAGGAGAACCGGAACGTGCCGGGCCGGTCCGCCACCGGCGTCCCCGCCGGCGCCCATCATCATTCCGGTTCTCCGGACCGCGCATCCGCGGCCGCCGCCCGCCTCAGCTTCAGGAGACGCGAACGGACCGCCGCGCCATGGGCGCTCAGCCGTTGCGGCTCCCAGATCTGGAAAAATTGTCCCCGGCCGACAAAGGCCATTTCGTCCGTGATGCCGGTATGCTCGCGGATGAAATCCGTGACCGTGATCCGGCCATCCTGATCGAGTTTCAGGAAAGCGCCGTCGCCGTGGCAGAAGAAGGACATGTCGTCCGCAGTCTGCAGGAACGGATCCTCTTGTGCGATCCTCTCCTCGTAACGGTCGAGCAGATCGAGACCGCCCACATCGAGCGACGGCGTCTCGAGCCCCCGCAACGCATAGAGTTCGCCATAGCCGCGCTTCTGCACGACCGCCCGGAAATGGGCGGGGACCGACACCCTCCCCTTGGCGTCTATCCTGTTGATCGCATTTGACAGGAACCGATCCATGATACGCCGCGGCCGGGCAGGCCTTTTCATCCCTCTCTGTGGCGCTCCCGCCATGGGAACGCGCCGTATGCCCCTCTCTCTCCATGCCGCTGAAAAGGCACAGGCCCGCTCTCTCGCGAACCTTGATGATCCGCGGAGCGCTTGACGCTTCACTGTTGACTGAAACGAGAAATGGACTGTGCTTAAGGGATAACATGGGGGGTTATGGGCGTCAACGGGAACAAGCTCCACACAGCCACTGGTGAGCGCCCGACGCGCCTTTCCCGGCTGATCCGGATATTTATCGCCCGTTAAGCCTAACGAACCGTTAGGAGACGCCGCCGCGTTCACTTTCAGGCAAGGCTTGTGAGACGATTGTCGTGCGCATAGCGTCTCGGTTGACGCCAAGCTTGTTGCCGACCGGAGAGGCCGATGTCCGAAGAAACCCAATCCCGCGCCGCGAGGGTTCCCCATCTGCGCCGCGCCGAACTGGCGAAAGGCGACCCCGTGCCGCTGCCGCTTACCATGGCCGCTATGTACCATTTGCCCGGCGATCCCGCCGGCTTTCGGCAATATGGGCGGTTCGCCAATCCGACATGGGAAGCCGCCGAAGCGCTTCTTTCCCATCTCGAAGACGCGCCCTCGCTGGCCTTTCCCTCCGGGATGGCGGCGATCGCTGCGGTCTTCTTCTCGCTTCTGAAAGCCGGAGACCGCGTCCTGCTGCCTTCGGACGGCTATTACACGACGCGCGTTCTCGCCGAGCGTTTCCTGAAACCATTCGGCGTTACATGCGACACCCGTCCCACGACCACGTTTGGCGATGGCGGCTTCCATGGCTACCGCATCGTCTTCCTCGAAACCCCGTCCAATCCCGGCCTTGGCGTCTGCGACGTCGCGGCAACGGCAGCGGCGGTTCATGCCGAAGGCGGCATCCTCGCCGTCGATAATACGACCATGACACCGCTCGGGCAGCGCCCCCTCGATCTCGGAGCCGATCTCGTTCTCGCCGCCGACACTAAGGCGCCGAACGGTCATTCCGACGTGCTTTTCGGCCATGTCGCCAGCCGTGATAGCGACATCATGGCCGCGCTTACTGAATGGCGGAAATTGTCGGGCTCGATCCCGGGTCCCTTTGAGGCGTGGCTTCTCCATCGCGGTCTCGAAACACTGGAAGTCCGATTCGACCGCATGTGCGCCAACGCCGAAATGATCGCGCCGCGCCTCGCCGCGCATCCGGCCGTCGAAGCGGTCCGTTTTCCGGGGCTTGAGGGCGATCCCTCACACAATCTCGCCCGCGCCCAGATGGAGCGTTTCGGCTTCCTGATCGGGTTGACCCTGAAATCGGCGGAAGCCGCTGAAGCCTTCATCGGCGGCTGCGCCCTCCTGCAACCGGCGACGTCGTTCGGCGGCGTCCACAGTTCGGCGGAGCGCCGCGCCCGCTGGGGCGATGCCGTTGCGCCTGGTTTCGTCAGGCTATCGGTCGGTTGCGAGCCGGTCGGGGAATTATGGAAGGCAATAGCCGCCGCACTGGAGCCGTGACCTGACCCGACAGATCGCTGCTGGCAGCTGCCGGATCTCAAGATTCGAATTCATTGGCCTTGATGTCGCGACGGCCGTGAATGACGCGGACGATCTCGATCCCGACCGAACTGGGACGATAGAACGTAATATATTCTCCGGTCGTCACATACCTGATTCCCGACCCGATATCATTGCGAGCCAGCCCCGAACGGGGCTGGCTCGCAAGCAATTCCCATCGCTGCTGGAGGCGGTCGAGCAATTGATCGGCAGCACGTGGATTTTGCTGTGCAATATAGGACCATATCTGTATCAGGTCCTCTTCCGCACGTTCGCTTCTCTTGACGAAAATCATCGTCAGGCGCGACGTTTCGCCTGTCCGAACCTACGGCGTGCTTCCGCCTTGATCTCCTCCATCGAGACATATCGCCCCGGCCCGCTGTCTATGCCTTCCTGAACGAGCGCCCTCAGTTCCTCCAGCGTATAGCCGAACAGGTCGCGCCGCTCCTTCCAGTGGCGAAGCGCCTCGCGCACGACTTCGCTCGCGGAGGCGTATTCGCCCGCCGCCACCACCTCGTCCACGGCGGCGGCGAGTTCCGGGGAAAGCGTGATGCTTCTCTTGTCGACATTGCTCATGGCAGGCTCCTCCCGCGCGAAAGTAGGATTTAATCCTACCCTCCGCAAGCCAAATCACGCATGCGCCCGTTTGCGGAAGGCACGAGAGCAGCCGAGTGCCAGCCGGCCTGTAAGCCGGGTTCTGTATGGCCTCGACGCCTTGCGGCGCCGAAACGTGGCGGCCATTCCTCTTGGACGGATGTCGCCATCCGCCTCATGCAACCTACCCGGATGGCTGGGCCGGAAACGCCCGAAGGTCGCCCTTCGCGCCATCCCTATTCGGTTTTGCTCCCGGCGGGGTTTGCCATGCCGCTCCCGTTGCCGGTCGCGCGGTGGGCTCTTACCCCACCCTTTCACCCTTGCCCCGCCAGTAAATCGGCCCCTCGCCGCGCAAGCATTTTCATTGTCGAGCTTGCCTTCGCGGTCAGCCGATTTACAGGCGGGGCGGTTTCCTTTCTGTGGCACTTTCCCTGGGGTCGCCCCCGCCGGCAGTTAGCCGGCGCCGTTTTTCCGTGGAGCCCGGACTTTCCTCGCGAACAGCCTTTCGGCTCCCGTCCGCGCGGCCGCCCGGCCGGCTGGCAGCGCGTATAAAAGGTGTCGCGCCGGAAAATGCAAACGAAATGATGGAGCCCTCGGGTGTTCAGCGTTCTTCCAGCGGCAGTTTTGCGAGCAGCTGGCGAAGCGTTTCAACGGTCGAACGATCCGCAATACCATCGACCCGTTCGGGGCGGAAATGCCGCTGAAAGGCCTCGATCACGATCCTTGTCAGCGCCTCGTAGCGGCCGGAAATTTCGACGCCATAGCCATAGATTTCCAGCATGGATTGTAATTCTTCCACCGCTCGACCGCAGGCGCCGAGCGCCAGGCAATTTCCGGCATGCAAGGGGTACGGTTCGACGAAATGGCCGATCCCGGCCGCGGCGAGCTGCCGCCAGGGAAATTTTTCGCCGGGATCGATCTTGCGCCCCGGAGCGACATCGGAATGGGCAAGCACCCGTTCAGACGGGATGGAATGTCGAAGCGAGATATCCCTGCACAACGCCACGACCGCTTCGATCTGCCGACCGGGAAAATCCTCATAGCCGAAGCCGTGCCCCGGATTGACGATCTCGATGCCGATCGAGCAGGAATTGACGTCGCTCTCGCCCTGCCATGAACTCTTGCCCGCATGCCAGGCTCGATCCGCCTCGCGCACCATCTGCACGATGCGCCCATCCTCATGGACGATATAATGCGAGGAAACCTCGCTTGCCGGATCGCAAAGCCACGCCTCCGCCTCAGCGCCGGTGCGCATCCCGGTATAATGAAGGATGATCATGTCCGGCCGCTTGCCGTCGCGGCGCGGTCCAAAATTGGCCGACACGCGGACATCCGCCCCTTCCTGTTCAACCGGAAAACCACTCATCTCGAGCGGCGCCCGCGCTCGATCGCCTCGTAAGCGGCGTTGATCGCGGCGATCCGGGAATTGGCAATCGCGATGAACTCTGGCGGGACGCCGCGCGCGATCAGCTTGTCGGGGTGGTTTTCTGTGACCAGCCGATGGTAATGACGCCGCAATTCCTCGAAGGAGGCGTCGCGGGAGATGCCGAGGATGCGATAGGGATCGACCTCGCCGAGATCGACGTGGCGCGCCAGGATGCTGTCGAAATGCTTAGGCCCGATATCAAAAATTTCGGCGATGCGTTCCAGGAATTTTACCTCGCGCTCATGCACCACGCCATCCGCCTTGGCGATATGGAAAAGGCCGTCGAGAATGTCCTCCAGCATTGCGCAATTCTTCTGCCCCGAACCGCAAAGGCCCGCCATGCGCTCGGCATAGATCTCGTAGGCGGCGGTATCCTGCTTCGCGAGATCGTAGAGGCGGGCCACGTTGCGAGTCTCGCTCTGCGGCACCGAGAAAATCTGCTGGAACGCCCTGATCTCGTCTTGCGTGACCACGCCGTCGGCTTTCGCCATCTTCGCCGAGAGCGCAATCATGGCGATCGAAAAGGAAACCCGGCGTCGCAGTTCGGGATCGCCGGCGAAAAGGGTTCGCACCGCTTCCACCGCGTTCGAGAGGCCCTTGCCCGAGACACGGCCGACGAATTCCGCAAGAGGCGTCCAGATCGACATGGCTGTTTCTTAGGATGAAATATCTGGCGTGGCGAGCCTGCCTCCTGAAGAAAGGTGACAACATCGCTTGCAGCAAGCGAAAAGGGCCGGCGTTTGCCGACCCTCTCCGGCCGTATCACAGGTTTTGCGGGTTCGTCTTAGCCGCCCGTGTTGGGCTTGGTGGTGCTGCCAGTATTGGGAGCGGGTGTTGCGGGCGCGGGCGTCTTGGCGGGCGGCGTGGTGGTAGTCGTCGAGGCCGGAGGCGTCGTGCTCTGCGTTGTCGTATTATCGGCGCCGCCCTTGTTGTTACAGGCGGCAAGGCTGAGCAATGTCAGCGCGGAAACCGACGCGATGATAAGCTTCTTCATTTCATCTCTCCTGTGGTTGCCTTCCTCGGTCGCACCCTTAGCGGGTGATCGACAAAAAAATGCGGAGAGACCAAGGGAAGTTTCGTAACTTCGAAACAACCTCTTTAACAATTCGTGCGCTGGAGCACAGCACATCTGGAGAAAGCGTCACAACGTTTTTACCGCGCTTGTCACGACAAGCCGGTGAATAAGATACGAATTATGTCGTTTCCGAGCTGAAAATGAAAGTTGCATCGGGGTATATTTCTCTGCCTTGCAGCCATTCAAGAACAATTCAAAGGCTGGCCGCGGCGCGCGCCGACTGGTCGTATTGACCTGAAAGGCTCCGCATCGCCTCGGCGACGGCTGAAAGCTTTTCCGGGTCGAAGCCGGTGGCCTTGACGCTCGCGACAAGCAGCTTTTCGCGCACGTCACGATAGCGCGCGCAGGCAGTCGCTCCCCTATCCGTCACGGCGACCGTCTTTTCCTTGCCGCGCCTGCCAGTCTGCACCAAGCCAAGCCCCTTGAGCTTTTTCAAGGCGTAAGCGACGACATGTGTGTCCTCGATGTTAAAGATCATGCAGAGGTCGGACAGAGTCTTTTCCCTGCGCCTGTGGTTGACGGCGTGAAGGATGAGGACATCGATAGGCAACAGTCCCGGAACCTCTGCTGCCGCCATGCAGCGGACCATCCAGCGTTGGAAACCGTTGTTAAGGACGGTAAGGGCGAATTCGAGTTCCGACAATGCCGGCATCGCGCCCTCCGCCAGATGCGCCGCCGAGACAATGGGACGGCTTACGCCCTCTGCTTCTTTTCGCGCCATCTCCTACTCCCTTCATCGATAATTTATCGGCAAATTATCAACGAAAAACTTGAAACTGGCAATGAGATGCGGCAGGGAAAAGCGACGAGAGATGGAGAGTGGCATGGCAGGCAAGTGGGATTTCTGGATCGACCGCGGCGGCACGTTTACGGATGTGATCGGGCGCGATCCGGAGGGAAAATTGCACCCGCGCAAGCTGCTTTCGGAAAACCCGGAGGCCTATAGCGACGCTGCGATCCAGGGCATTCGCGACCTGCTCGGTGTCGGCCTGGATGAACCCATCCCGTCGCAATCGATCGGCGACATCAAGATGGGCACGACCGTCGCCACCAATGCCCTTCTGGAACGCAAGGGCGACCGCGTGCTTCTTCTCATCACCAAGGGTTTCCGCGACGCGCTGAAGATTGCCTACCAGGCGAGGCCGGACATCTTCGCCAAGGAGATCATCCTCCCCGAGCAGCTTTACGAGCGCGTCATCGAAATCGACGAGCGCGTCCATGCCGACGGCGCGGTCGAGCGCACGCTCGATCTCGAAAGCGCGCGTCCCACGATCGAGCAGGCAAGGAAGGACGGCATCGATGCCGTAGCGATCGTCTTCATGCATGCCTGGAAGTTTTCCGGGCATGAGATTCAAACGGAAGAGCTTTGCCAGGAAATCGGCTTCCGTCAGATTTCCGTCAGCCACAAGACCTCACCGCTCATCAAGCTGGTCGGCCGCGGCGACACGACGGTCGTGGACGCATATTTATCGCCCATCCTGTCGCGCTATGTCGCGCATGTAGCGGGAGAATTGGGGGCGGCAGCCCCAATCTCCCCCCTTGTGGGGGAGATGTCGGCGAAGCCGACAGAGGGGGGCGCTGTCCCGCGGGAATCTCCGCAAATCATCGAAGGTAAGCGCTCTACGCTGCCCCCCTCTGCCCTACCGGGCATCTCCCCCACAAGGGGGGAGATCGGCCTGCCGCGAGGCCCCCGCCTCATGTTCATGATGTCGTCGGGCGGCCTCACCGCCGCCGACAAGTTCCAGGGCAAGGACGCCATCCTCTCCGGTCCGGCCGGCGGCGTCGTTGGCATGGTCGAGACGGCGAAGCTCGCCGGCTTCGAGCAGGTCATCGGCTTCGACATGGGCGGCACCTCGACCGATGTCGCCCATTATGACGGCGATTACGAGCGCGCCTTCGACACGGAGGTCGCGGGCGTCCGTATCCGCGCGCCGATGATGCGCATCCATACCGTCGCGGCGGGCGGCGGCTCGATCCTGCATTACGAGGCGGGCCGCTTCCAGGCCGGCCCCGATTCCGCCGGCGCCAATCCGGGCCCCGCCTGCTACCGGCGCGGCGGCCCGCTCGCCGTCACCGACGCCAATTTGATGCTGGGCAAGCTGCAGCCGGATTTCTTTCCCGCGATTTTCGGTCCGAACCAGAACCAGCCGCTCGACCGGGAGGTCGTGCGGGAAAAATTCCAGGCGCTCGCGAAGGAAGTCGGTGACGGCCGTTCGCCGGAAGCGATCGCCGATGGCTTCATCACCATCGCTGTGGAAAACATGGCGAACGCCATCAAGAAGATTTCCGTCCAGCGCGGCTATGACGTAACGCGCTATCTCCTGAACTGTTTCGGGGGCGCCGGCGGCCAGCACGCCTGCCTCGTCGCCGACGCGCTCGGCATGGAGACGGTGCTCATCCATCCCTTCTCCGGCCTGCTTTCGGCCTACGGCATGGGCCTTGCCCGGCTTTTCGCCTCCCGCCAGCAGGCGTTACTGACGCCGCTCGAAGACTCATCCTTGGCGGCGATCGAGGAAATGGCGGCGGACCTCGCCGGTCAGGTGGAGGAGGAACTCGCCAGCCAGGGCGTGACCGGGAAGGACATGGGCCGCCGCGTCACGCTGCATATCCGCTATGACGGCACCGACACTACCATTCCGATCGATTTCGACGGGTCGATCGCAGCGGCAAGAGCCGGCTTCGAGGCGGCGCACAAAGGCCAGTTCGGCTTCGTCTATGACGACAAGCCGATGGTGATCGAAGCGGTCGGCGTCGAAGGCGTGGACGGGCGGGCCGGAAATGGCGACGAGGTGGAAGAGCCGCTTTCCGACAGGGAAGTTCGTCCCATCGAAACCCGGCCGATCTTTTGCGAGGGCGAATGGCGCGACGCCGGCATCTTCCGCCGCACCGACCTTCATCCGGGAAGCAGGGTCCCAGGCCCCGCTCTGGTCATCGAAGGCCATCAGACAATCGTGGTCGAGCCCGGCTGGACGGCGGAGATCACCGCGCTGGATCACGTTCTCCTCCATCGGACGGAAAAGAAGAGGCGGCGCGCCGCGCTCGGCACGGAAGCCGATCCGGTGATGCTGGAGGTGTTCAACAACCTCTTCATGTCGATCGCCGAGCAGATGGGCGTGACGCTGCAGAACACCGCCTATTCGGTCAACATCAAGGAAAGGCTCGACTTCTCCTGCGCCGTCTTCGACCATGACGGCGCGCTCGTCGCCAACGCGCCGCATATGCCCGTGCATCTGGGCTCCATGGACCGTTCCGTCGAAACGATCATCCGGCTGAACAAGGGCAAGGTGCGGCCGGGCGACGTCTTCGCGCTCAACGCGCCCTATAACGGCGGCACGCATCTGCCGGACATAACGGTGGTCACGCCTGTGTTTGAGCAGATTTCCTCCCCCCTTGAGGGGGAGGTGCCCGCGCAGCGGGCGGAGGGGGTGCAAGCGGCCGCGCACAGCTTAAGAGAAGCGCCGAACACTTCCGCAGCCACCCCACCCGACCAGCCTACGGCTGGCCACCCTCCCCTCAAGGGGGAGGGAAAGATCCTCTTCTGGGTGGCCTCGCGCGGGCATCATGCCGATGTCGGCGGCACGGCGCCGGGTTCGATGACCCCGCTGGCGACGACAGTGGACGAGGAAGGCGTGCTCTTCGACAATTTCCGCCTCGTCGACCAGGGCCGCTTCCGCGAGAAGGAACTGATCCACCTCCTCACCGACCATCCCTACCCTGCCCGCAATCCGGCGCAGAACGTCGCCGACCTGAAAGCGCAGATCGCGGCCAACGAAAAAGGCGTCGCGGAACTGAGGAAGATGGTGCGCCATTTCGGCCTTCAGACGGTCGAGGCCTATATGGGCCATGTGCAGGACAACGCGGCCGAGAGTGTCCGCCGTGTCATCGAACGCCTCCCCGACGACAGCGAATACGAATACCCGACCGATACCGGGCAGGTCATCAAGGTGAAGATCACGGTCGATCGGCAAAAACGCGAGGCGACAGTCGATTTCACCGGCACCTCGCCGGTGATGAAGAACAATTTCAACGCGCCGGAACCGGTCGCGCGCGCCGCCGTGCTCTATGCCTTCCGCGTCATGGTCGAAGGCTCGATCCCGATGAATGCGGGCTGCCTGCGACCGATCAACATCGTCATCCCCGAAGGCTGCATGCTGCGGCCTAGCTATCCGGCGGCGGTGGTCGCCGGCAACGTGGAGACCTCGCAGCACGTCACCAACGCGCTTTTCGGCGCCATGGGCGCGCTCGCCAACTCCCAGGGCACAATGAATAATCTGACCTATGGCAATGACAAATATCAATATTACGAGACGATCTGCTCCGGTTCGCCGGCAGGACACATGAATGATGGGCGCGGCTTCAACGGTACATCCGGCGTCCACACGCATATGACCAATTCCAGGCTGACCGACCCTGAAATCCTGGAACTCAGATTCCCCGTCATCCTGGAGGATTTCCGTATTCGCGCCGGCTCCGGCGGCAAGGGGAAATGGCATGCGGGCGACGGCACGCGCCGTACCATCCGCTTCCTGGAAAAGATGGAATGCGCGATCCTCTCCTCCCATCGCACAGTGCCGCCGCGCGGGATCGCGGACGGCGGCGACGGCGAGATGGGCAGGACCGAAGTCCGCCGCCTCGACGGCACGATCGATGTGCTGAAAGGCTGCGATCAGACCGTGCTCGAAGCTGGAGAAGCCGTTATCGTAACGACGCCGACCGCGGGAGGGCTTGGAAAGGCGTAAGCCGGAAATCGGGAACCTACCCTCGCCGGTGCAGTTCTTCCTGCTACAACGAGGATGCGTTCCCGATGCCAGAATTGCGCGCCAAAGATCCGCTGTCCATGAGGGTTGCGCGCCTCACATTTCCACGCGGCGATCAGGTGCCCAACAATGACAGATACCCCGCCGTGATCGCGCGCGATGCGCTTGGCGGAGCACAGGACGACGACGCCGTGAAAGCGATGCTGCGGGCGAATGGCTGGGGCGGCGCCTGGACATGGCATGTCTTCGACTTCCATCATTTTCATCCCGACGCGTTCGAAGTGCTGGCGGTCGCGCAAGGGTCGGCGGTTCTGATGCTCGGCGGCCCCCAGGGTGAGGAGATTGAGGTCAAGGCCGGCGACGTGATGATTCTGCCGCCCGGCTTCGGCCATCGGCAGGTCGAAGCGGGCAACGGATTCCAGATCTGTGGCGCCTATCCGCCCGGCCAGGAGAATTACACGGTCCTCAAGGCCGAGGACGGCTATGACGAGCCGATGCTGAAAGAGATCGCCGCCGTCGAGACACCCTCGACCGATCCCGTCTGGGGAGGCGACGGCCCTCTACTCAAGGCGTTGCTTGGACGTGGTTAATTGGAATTTCGGCAAGGTTTGGGTGAAGTCTTACCCCACCCCTAGCCCCTCCCCACAAGGGGGAGGGAGACGCTCGCGCCGCTCTTTCAGCCGAAATCGCCAACATTTGATGCTCTGCAGGAATGCGGCATCGTTCCCCTCCCCCTTGTGGGGAGGGGTTAGGGGTGGGGGTCATTTCATATGCGACAGCGGTCCTCATGGTGAGGTGCGGGCGAAGCGAGCCTCGAGCCGCGGTCCTACGGCAGCGCCTTCACCAGCGCGGCGGCGAGCGCTTGTGGATGGTAGTGAAGCCTGCCGGGCGTCAGGCCGAGCCGCACCACGACCAGCCCTTTCGACGGAATGATGGCGATGCTCTGGCCGTCATGGCCGTCCATCCAGAACGTGTCGCCTGGCAGTCCCGCTTTTGCGCCGTCGCCGACATGCTGGCCAGGCGCGACCAGCCAGACCAGGCCTTTCCCGTAGCGGTCGTGCGACGCGGGCGCCGGCTGGTGCATCATGGCCACGAAGCCAGGCGGCAGAATCTGCTTGCCCTGCCAGCGACCCCCCTCAAGCAGGAAAAGGCCGAAACGGGCCCAATCTCGCGCCGTCGCATAAAGGTAGGACGACGCGGCGAAAGTGCCGGCTTCATCCGTTTCCAGCACCGCGCTCGTCATGCCGAGAGGCCCGAAAAGCGCCTGTTGCGGCCAGGCCAGCGAGGCCTTTTCATCGCCCACCGCGTTCTGCCAGATGCGGGCGAGGATCACCCCCGTCCCGCTCGAATAGTGAAAAACTTTCCCGATCGGCGAAACGAGCGGCATGGATGCGGCGAATTTCGCCATGTCGGGCTCGAGGAAAAGCATCCGCGTCACGTCCGAGACATCGCCATAATCCTCGTTGAAGGCCAGCCCGCTCGACATCGCCATCAGGTCGGCGACGCTGATGTCCTTCCGCTTGTCGTTGCGCCACTCGGGCAGCAGGTTCTGCTGGTCGAGCTTAAGCTTGCCTGCCTGGATGACAGTGCCGACGAGCGCGGCATCGACGGTTTTGGTCATCGACCAGCCGATAAGAGGCGTGTCGTCTGCAAAATCGCCGCCATAGCGCTCGCCGATGATACGGCCGCTTTTGACGACAACGAGCGCGCGCATGCCCGGACCGGCGAGGCCTGGGTCGTCGAGAATGTGATTGAGCGCCGGGTTTTGCGAAAGCTGCACATTGTCGCCTTCGGGCCATAGCGCCTCGCTCGGCTGACCGTCAGGCACAGCCGGAGCGCTATATGCGCGGGCCCCGGCGAGATTCCCGTCCGGTACGACCGCACAGCCGAGACCCGGACGCGCGATCGCGGTGACGGAACCGAAATAGCCGAGAAACGAGGCCGTAACGCTGCGCTTCGCTTCGGAAACATCGAGATCGAAATAGCCGAGCAGCGGATTGCCGGGCGCCTGGACGTCGTCCTGAAAAACGTCATGCGGATCGCGATTGGCGACGAACGTGTTCGAGCAGACGATTTTCGCGGCATAGCCGGCTCCGACTCGGATCAGCGCCGGCGGGGCGAGGTAAAGCCACGCAATGCCTGCAATGATTGCGAGTATGGCGAGGGCGGCAAATCCTTTCAGCAACGCGATCAGAAAGCGCATGCTCGCCTCTTCGTCGCGGGGCTCCGCTGGCCGCCGCCGCCCATTTCCGGCTATTTTCAGGATTTCCAGGCTTCCGGCAACGGAAATCCGTGGTTTTCATCATTTCGACAAGATGACGCCCGCAACAGGATCGCCTATCCATCCGATCGGAATAAATGCTCCGATTCGCAACGGCTGATTGAACGTCCTGAATGCGCCGGCTCACTTTTTTGCTCGTTTCTTGCCTTCTGGCAGCTCTTCCCGCGGCTTGTACATCCGTTTCCTACGATTTCGGCGACCTTGCCGCGCCGGGGCCGCATTTCCGGGACCGCAAGCCGCAACGATGGGGCTCCCGCGCGCCATGGCGCTACCCGGTGCACGGCACGGATGTCGCGAAATATCAGGGCAATGTGAACTGGTCGCGCCTGAAGGCGGACGGTATCGCCTTTGCTTTCATCAAGGCGACCGAGGGCGGCGACAGGGTGGATGCATCCTTCGCCAGGAACTGGAGGGAAGCCCGCGCAAATGGCATTCCGCGCGGCGCCTATCATTTCTTCTATTTCTGCACCCCGGCCATCGATCAGGCCGCATGGTTCATTCAGAACGTCCCGAAGGAAAGAGACGCCCTGCCCCCGGTAGCGGACGTCGAGTGGAATCCCGCCTCTCCGACATGCACCTATCGCCCGCCCGCAACGGTCGTGCGACAAGAGATGAAGATATTCCTGGAGACGCTCGCCCAGCATTATGGCAAGGAGCCGATTATCTATACGACGATCGATTTCTTCAACGACAACAACCTTTCCCAGCTGAAAGGCTACCGGTTCTGGCTCCGTTCCGTCGCCGGCCATCCGGACGCCAAATTTGATGGGCACCCGTGGCTCTTCTGGCAATATACGGGTACAGGCATTTTGCCCGGCATCAAGGGCGATGCGGATATCAATACGTTTAACGGCGACAAGGCCGCGTGGGTGGAATGGCTGAAAGCGAACGCCAGTTAAAAAAGCCAGGCACTTGAAAAAGACGGAGCGACGATGAAAGGGTTGATTTCGGTTTCTGCGGTTTTGCTGTCCTGCCTTGCAGCCACGCCCTCGTTTGCCCAGCAGCCGCAATGTGGCGGGGATTTCAAGGCCTGGCTGGATGGCGTTCGCGCCGAAGCCAGGGCCGATGGCGTTGGCGAACGCGGTCTGGCAGCACTGGCGCAAGCGCATATCGATCCGAAAGTGATCGCCCGTGACCACGCACAGGGCGTTTTCGCCCAGAACTTCATCGAATTCTCAAGCCGCATGGTGAACGCCTACCGGTTGAGGATCGGCAAGGAGCGCATGAAGAGCGATGCCGCCATCTTTGCCAAGGCGGAGCAGACCTATGGCGTTCCCGCGCCCGTGATCACTGCCTTCTGGGCGCTCGAGACCGATTTCGGCGCGGTGCAAGGCAATTTCGACACGCTCGACGCGCTTGCGACCCTGTCACATGATTGCCGGCGGCCGGAGACCTTCCGCCCGCAACTGATAGCGCTCCTGAAGCTGATCGATCATGGCACCGTGCCCGTCAATGTCGAAGGCGCATGGGCGGGCGAGATCGGGCAGACGCAGATGCTGCCCAAAGACTACCTCGCCCATGGCACGGACGGCGACGGGGACGGCCAGGTCGATCTCAGGAACAGCGCCCCGGACGTCATCATGACGACCGCGAATTTCCTGAAATCGCTCGGCTGGCAGGCGGGGAAGCCGTGGATGGAGGAGGTCGAGGTTCCGGCCAAGATGCCGTGGGACAAGACCGGCATGGAAACCAAGCTGCCGCTGTCGCAATGGTCGGCCTTTGGCGTCACGAAGCGCGGCGGCGGCGCGCTGGAAAACTCGGACGAGCAGGCAAGCCTCGTGCTGCCGATGGGCCGTATGGGCCCGGCTTTCCTGATGTTCGACAATTACGGCGTCTATCTCAAATGGAACCAGTCCTTCGTCTATACGATGACGGCGGCCTATCTCGCGACCCGCTTCGCCGGCGCGCCGGCCTATGAGAAGCACGATCCCCAACCCGGCCTGTCGCTGGCCGAGATGAAGGATTTGCAGCGGAAGCTGGAAGCGAAGGGTCACGACGTCGGCAAGATCGACGGCGTTCTCGGCTCGGGAACGCGCGAAGCCGTGCGCGCCGAGCAGCAAAGGCTCGGTATGCCAGTCGATGGCTGGCCGACCGAAGCCCTGCTCGCGGCGCTCTGACGACAGCGTTCATTGCGGGCGGGATATCCCGCCGCGCTTTGCCGTCAATCCATCTCGGCGCATCAATGCGCCTGCAGATGCATCGTGCTTTCGGCCTGCCGCGCCGCGACGACGCCCCAGATGCCGATCAGGAAGATCAGGGCGCCTACGATGTAGGCATTCCAGGCCATGTTGTGCATGCCGGAGAAGCCGAGCACCCATGGGGATATGAACAGCCATGCGCCGAGGATGAGACTGACCCAGTCCTCCCATTGCGCGAATTGCACCAGAGCCGCGATCGAAAGGAGCGCGACCACCGCGCCGATGATCCAGGCGTCCCAGGCCCAATTGCCACCGGGCGCATTCGTGAGAGCCCAGGGGGAAATGAACAGCCATACGCCCAGGATGAGGGTGAGCCAGTTTGGCCACAGATAGGAAGTTGGGGATTGGTTGGGCATCGTCGCCTCCTTTCGGACATTCGCGCCGAAAGACGGTTGCGCCAAACGGCGCGCATCAACGAATGTAACGATTCGCAACCAGCTGAGGTTCCATCGCCGCTTCAATCACAATTGCCGAATCACCGCATAGTCATTCGTGGCAAGTGAGGTTGCGGGACGTCGCCGCTGGCAGGAGCCCTTCCTTCGTGCCGCGGCGGCTACCACGAACCGGTGGAAAGCCGGAGTTTCCGGGATTAGAAGAGGCAAAAGTTTGAGCGGCTTACCCATTCGGATGGGTGATCTAGCCCCGCCGAATGGCCGGCGTCCGAGGACGATCTCGCGTAATCTTTTGAAAGTAAACGAAGATTTCTGTGCAAATCAGGTCCGTTCCTCTCCGTTCGATGCGGCAGCCGACCGCATCGACACGCCCCGCATTCCTGCCGTCGGTCAAATTTTTTTTGCACAGATGTGCAACCAGGTTTTCACTAAGGAAATCAAGGCAACGTGATCGAAGCCAGAGAATGCTTTTCTCTCCCGATGCGGCGTTGCAGCAAAAAATCTGCTTGTTCGTTGCAGATTTGCACCTAGACTCTACGCCTATCGGTGGAAGAGGAGGCTATGCCATGGGACTGACACGGCCCGTCAATGCACTGATTATCTGCGCCGCGTTCGCCTTCATCGGTGCGCTTGTCTTGGGCGTATTGCCCTGATTGGAAGAAGTTGACCAGAGACAATCTCTTTGCCTGTCGTTTCCTTTGTTCGGCGGCAACGGTCATCCATTCAAGCCATAAAGAAATCTTGCGGCCGGGTTCGAAAAAACCCGGCCTTTTCATTTCGAATGTTCAGGCAGCCTCCGTTTCAGCGATCGCCGGCGTGCGGATGCCGATCATGTGACAGATGGCGAAAACGAGATCGGCGCGGTTAAGCGTATAAAAGTGGAAATCGTGGACGCCGCGCTCGACGAGATCTAAGACCTGCTCGGCCGCGACAGCGGCGGCGATCAACGCCTGCGTCTCAGGCTCATCCTCAAGCCCGCTGAAGCGTTCCGCGAGCCATGCCGGCACCAGCGCGCCGCAGCGTTCCGCGAAGCCCGCCACCTGCCGGAAATTGTGGATCGGCAATATGCCGGGCACGATCGGGATGTAGATGCCCGCGCGCCTGACGCGCTCGACATAGCGCTCATAGAGATCATTATCGAAGAAGAACTGGGTGATGGCTCGCGTGGCGCCGTTATCCACTTTCCGCTTCAGCATGTCGATATCGGTTGCGAAGTCCGGGCTTTCCGGGTGCTTTTCCGGATAGGCCGAGACCGAGATATCGAACGTCCCGATCCGGCCGAGGGCTTGGACAAGTTCCGAGGCGTTGGCGTATCCGCCCGGATGTGGGCGGTAGACGCCGCCAACGCCCGAGGCGGGGTCGCCGCGCAGCGCCACGAAATTCGTCACGCCCATGGCCTGGAAATCGCGCGCGACCTGATCGACCTCATCACGCGTCGCGTCGATGCAGGTGAGATGCGCCGCCGGTCGAAGCAATGTTTCTCTCAGGATGCGCCCGACGGTGCGATGGGTGCGTTCCCTCGTCGAACCGCCAGCGCCATAGGTGACGGACACGAAGGCCGGGTTGAGCGGTTCGAGGCGTTCGACCGTTTCCCAGAGCTTCGTTTCCATCTCGGCATTCTTCGGCGGGAAGAATTCGAAGGAGACGCGGATCTTGTCGCCGATGTCGGGTCGGCGCGAAAAGCGAAACTGTGACATCAGGCGCGCTCCCTCGTCTCGACTGCCTGCGTTTCGGCCATCAGCAGCCGACGGTCCTGCGCCAGCCAGAGCTTCACCGTCAGATGATGGTTTTCGCCGCTCGGCTGAAAATCGAACGTCTCCTTGAGGTCCAGATCGGCATCTGCAAGCCAGTCGGCGATCTGGCTGTCGGAAAAGCCAAGCCGGACATGGGCGTGCTCGTCGCGCAGGAATTCGATCTGGTGCGGTGCGAAATCGACGACCATCAGCCGGCCAGACGGCCTGAGCAGCCGCGCCGCCTCCTGGATGGCGCGGCCGGGCTCTTCCAGATAATGCAGCACCTGGTGGATGGTGACGAGGTCGAAACTGTCGCGCTCCACCGGCGGCGCATAGATGTCGCCCTGCCTGACCTGCGCGTTGGTGATGCCGGCCTTGTCGAGATTGGCGCGCGCCACCGCCAGCATCTCGCGCGACTGGTCGATACCGATGCCGCGTCTGTAAAGCGGCGCGAAAATCTCGAGCAGCCGGCCCGTGCCTGTGCCGAGATCAAGCATGGTCTGGAACGGACGCGTGCCGACGACGCGCTTCATCGCCGCTTCAACTGCGGCGTCGGGCACATGCAGGGACCGTATCTCGTCCCAGCTTGCCGCATTGGTGCTGAAATAGCCGAGCGCCCTCTCCTGCCGCCTCTGCTTGACCGCGGCGAGCCGTTCGAGGTCGCGCTCCACCGGCGCGTCTTGCCCATCGAGGCGCGCCACAATGCTCTGCACCGTCTCCTGCGCCACGCCCTCATCCGCGAGACGGAAATAAGCCCAGGAGCCCTCCTGATAACGGCTGATCAGCCGTGCTTCGAGCAGCAGCTTCAAATGCCGCGAGACGCGCGGCTGGGACTGGCCGAGCACTTCCGTGATGTCGCTGACCGTGAGATCCCCCCGCGACAGCAGCAAAAGAATGCGCAGCCGGCTGGATTCGGCCGCCGCCTTCAATATATCAACCATGGCGTCAAGACCGACGGGGGTGCGGGAAAGCATGCGCATCTCCAGAAAGATATAAACATATCTTTATGTGAAAAACGCCATGTTCGCAAGAGCCTATGTCGCGATCAGGAAAAGAAATGACGCCATTCTTGCAGGAAACGAAGGGCGGGGCATCAATGCGGGACGGCGAAGTCGCGCTGGCGAGCGATCCGGCGGACCTGCCGGGTGACGCCCATGTGATCTTCATCGGCCATGTCGGTTCCCCCTGGATCAACCGGGATGACTGCCCCAAGAACATGAACAGGGCGCGGGAACGCGATGGCGACGCGATTGTCGAGATCGATGCCGAATTTCGCCCGGGCTTGGGTGATCTGGAGGCCGCGAGCCATGTGATTATCCTGACCTGGCTCAATCTTGCACCGCGGAATCTGATTGTGCAAAAACCGCGCCATGCTCCTCATCCGAAAGGGGTTTTCTCCATCCGCTCGCCGGCGCGGCCCAACCCGATCGGGCTGCATATCGCCCGGCTGGTCGCACTGGATCAGGATGCCGGACGCCTCACTCTCGACGCCATCGATGTGCTCGACGGAACGCCGGTGATCGATGTCAAACCCTATTACGCCTCGATCGATTCCTTCCCGGATGCGGTCACGGAGCGGCAAGAGAAATGAGCGTGGCCACAACCGGCCGGCAGCGCGCCGTCGCCAAGGCACTGACCGCACTTTTGCCGATGGCCCCCTATGCCGATACCGAACCCATCCGCGCGGCGGCGCTCGACCGGAAATTCCGCGATCTGCCTCC
>Ga0187809_10000460_pt1 | contig 22066 bp, 17 predicted proteins | sample NC_wetland_sal_i_8_FD_132415 | JGI IMG/M metagenome (GOLD analysis project Ga0187809, IMG submission 132415) | Wetland sediment microbial communities from Neuse River Estuary, North Carolina, USA - ASW_4 | ecosystem: Environmental > Aquatic > Freshwater > Wetlands > Sediment | place: USA: North...
CCGTTTCGTCGCGCCCGCCATTTTCCGCGTCGGCGGCATCGGCGACATGGAGCGCGAGGTTTTCGGCCCGGTCCTGCATGTCGCGACATTCGACGCCGAAAAGATCGACCGCGTCATTTCCGACATCAACCGCAAGGGCTACGGCCTGACATTCGGGCTCCACACGAGGATCGACGATCGCGCCCAGCACATCGTTGATACCGTCCACGCCGGCAATATCTACGTCAACCGCAACCAGATCGGCGCCGTTGTCGGGTCGCAACCCTTCGGCGGCGAAGGGCTTTCCGGCACCGGCCCCAAAGCCGGCGGCCCGAACTATCTCAGGCGATTTCGCAGGGAGCCGGCTCCTCGGTTGACCCCCACCCCTGACCTCTCCCCACTAGGGGGAGGGGAACTCGGTAGTAGCGCCTCGTCCTCCCGGGTCGTTGTCAATTTGACGGAAGCGGGAGTCAAGGCGTCTCCCTCCCCCTTGTGGGGAGGGATCAAGGGTGGAGGTACAGGGCCGAATACGCCACTCATCGGCGGAAGAGCACTTGCCGACCCGTTCCCGGTGGACAAAGACGGCGCATGGGCCTCCCGAAACGATCGCATCCCGGTTTTGCGCAAGCTTCTGCGCGGCAGGGCGGCAGCCGCCATGGCCGCCGTCGGGGCGTTCGATTACGGCCCGGTCGATCTGCCCGGACCGACCGGCGAAGCGAACACGTTGGTATTGGTCCCGCGCGGAAACGTTCTTTGCTTCGGACCAGACCCGGAAGTGCTTCTGGCGCAGGTCGTGCAGGCGCTCGCCGCGGGCAACAGCGTTCTTGCCGTTGCGCCCGATGCCCCAAAAGCCTTGCTGCCGCTTCTCAACAAGGGACTGCCGCTAGCGGCGTTGGACGGCTCGATCGATCCTTCCGATGTTATGAAACTTCCGCTCGATCTTGTCGCCTTTTCCGGCGACGCGGAAATGTTGCGCGCGATCCGCGTCACGCTTTCCAATCGCTCGGGTCCAATCGTCGGCATCGCGAGCGAGGTGCTGAATCCCGCCGCCTATACCCATGAACGCTCGATCTGCGTCGACACAACCGCCGCTGGCGGCAATGCGAGCCTTCTGGCTGCGTCGTGAGGGCGCCGCTCCGACCGCTTGCAGAAGGAGAACTGAATAGCCAGCCAAACCCAAGGTGATGGCTGGCTATTGGAATCGCATGTGAAACGGCCGGGCCGGATCGGCGCCTCCTGACAAAGTGATGGATCAGGGATATCTTCCGCGGGTTCAGGCGTTATTGTGCAGCGGGTACCCGAACGCCCCCGAATCGTCTCTCTGACCAGGGAGCGACTTCCTCGAAGCGGGCCGGCCGCCCGTCCGTGCAGGATGAGAGAAGGAAGCGAGAGATGTCTTTCAGGATAGTCGGTATTTCCGCCGCCGTCGGGCTGGCGGCATTGGCGCTGTCGGGCTGCGTGGATGAATATGGGTACTATGGCGGCTACAGCGGATACAGTTACGGTCCGGTGCTCTATGACGATTACGGCCCCGGCCCATACTATGGCGACTATTATGCGCCTGTGGGAGGCGTCTATTACGGCGGCTATTATGGAGGCCGCCGTTATCGGCGTGATAGGGATGACCATGGGCGCGACAGGGACCATGATCATTGGCGGGGTAGAGGCTCCGACAACCCGTCCTCACATAGCGTATCGAGGACCCGTTACCGGCTCGTAGAACATCCGCATAACGACCTGTACCCGGCGCGTCCCGGCCGAGGCTCGAACTCCACGACGCACCACCGTCACCGGCTCGAAACCAACCAATAACAGGCGGGTTCGACAGTGAACATAAAGGGGCTGCTTCCGATCGCCTGAACGGGAGCCGTGCATGAGCGAAGTTTACCAGTTTTTCGCTTTCCATTATAACGAAACAAAAGCGAAGAATGGAGACGGCGCTTATGCACCTGCCGCCGCGCCAGGACGAAATCATCCGGATCGCAAAGGAGAACGGGCGCGTCCTGGTCGAGGATCTGGCCTCTCATTTCGATGTCACACCGCAGACGATCCGCCGTGATCTGAATGAACTTTGCGATCAGCGCCTTCTGACGCGCATCCATGGCGGCGCGCTTTTTTCCTCGGGCGTGGAGAATGTCGAATATGAAGCGCGCCGCAGGATCGCGGCGGATGAGAAGGAGGCGATCGGCGCCGCTGCCGCTCGTCTGGTGCCGAACGGCGCTTCCCTTTTCATCAATATCGGCACCACGACCGAAGCCGTCAGCAGCGCGCTCCTCAATCACGAGGAACTGCTGGTCATCACCAACAACATCAATGTCGCCAACAGGATGCGCATCTATCCTTCGATAGAGGTGATCATCGCGGGCGGCGTCGTGCGCGGCTCCGACGGCGGCATCGTCGGCGAGGCGGCGGTTGATTTCATCAACCAGTTCAAGGTTGATTACGCGGTCATCGGGGCTTCCGCCATCGATCATGACGGCGCGCTTCTCGATTTCGATTTCCGTGAGGTCAAGGTCGCGCAGGCGATCATCGCCAATGCGCGCCATGTCATCCTCGTCGCCGATTCCACCAAGTTCGAGCGGAGCGCTCCCGTCCGCATCGGCCATCTTTCGCAAGTCGGCAGTTTCATTACCGACCGCTGCGCCGTCCCGGCCTTGCGGCGGATATGCAGCGAGCGGGACGTGAAGCTGATCGAGACAGCTGTCGTTTCCGTGGACGCCGAATGAAGGTGATATTTTCTTTTTTGTTCGCTTTGGCTTCGAATTGTATTCGTTTATAGTGCGGTCTGGTTTTTACAGATCGCGGAGGAAGCGGTGCCCGATTCGCCCCTGTACGACATCTTCATCGTGGGCGGCGGGGTGAACGGGTGCGGCATAGCGCGTGACGCCGCCGGGCGCGGCTTTTCCGTCTTCCTCACCGAAATGAACGATTTGGCGAGCGGCACGTCTTCAGGCTCGACCAAACTTATTCATGGAGGCCTGCGCTACCTCGAATATTATGAGTTCCGGCTTGTCCGCGAGGCGCTGATGGAGCGCGAGGTTTTGTGGCGAAACGCGCCGCATATCATCCATCCGATGCGTTTCGTCCTGCCCTACCAGAAAGGGCTGCGCCCTAAATGGCTGCTGAGACTCGGCCTGTTCCTCTATGACCATATCGGCGGCCGCAAGCTGTTGCCGCCAACCAGGACGCTCGATCTGAGGCGCGATCCGGCCGGACGGCCGCTGAAACCCGGCTTCTCCACGGCATTCGAATATTCCGATGGTTGGGTCAATGATGCGCGCCTCGTCGCCCTCAACGCCCGCGACGCGGCGAATCGTGGAGCGGTCATTCAGACCCGCACAAAATTGACGCGTGCGGAACGCGCCGACGGTGTCTGGCGTCTCACGATCGAAAACGGCCTCACCGGCGAGCGTGAAGAGGTCAAGGCGCGTCTGCTGGTCAATGCGGCCGGCCCGTGGGTCGATCACGTGCTCTCCGCCGCGCTCGGGCGGACCGACGCGCACAATGTCCGGCTCGTCCAGGGCAGCCACATCGTCATCCGCAAGAAATTCGATGATCCGCGCGCCTATTTCTTCCAGAACAAGGATGGCCGCATCATCTTCGCCATTCCCTACGAGAACGATTTCACGCTAATCGGCACGACGGATCGCGACTTTGACGGCGATCCCCACACCGTACACATAAGCGAGGCCGAAACCGATTATCTCTGTGCCGCGGCGAGCGAATATTTCGCCGAACCGGTGCGCCGGGAGAATATCGTCTGGACCTATTCGGCCGTTCGTCCGCTCTTCGACGACCACGCCTCCAAGGCGCAGGAGGCGACGCGCGACTATGTCATCAAGACGGACGCACCCGAGGGCGAGGCGCCGCTGATCAACAGCTTCGGCGGGAAGATCACGACTTTTCGCCGCCTTTCGGAATCCGTCCTGGAGAAGGCCGAAACCTGCCTCGGCAAACGCGGCGCGCCCTGGACGGCGTCCGCCCCCCTCCCCGGCGGCGACTTCCCCGTCAACGGCTATGCCGGCGAGGTAGCGCGGCTCGAAAAGGATTATCTTTTCCTGGAGCATGCTCACGCGGCGCGGCTGATCCGGCTTTACGGAACGCGGGCGCGGGCGATCCTCGGCAAAGCCAAAGATTATGCAGGGCTCGGCGTTCGTTTCGGCGCCGACCTTTACGAGGCGGAGGTTCGTTATCTGATGCGCGAGGAGTGGGCCTTGACTGCGGAGGATGTCCTGTGGCGGCGGACGAAACGGGGATTGCATTTCAGCGCGGCTGAAGCCCAGGCGCTCGAAAATTTCATGAAAGGCGCATCCACGCGCCCGAAAAGGATCAAGGCGGTCTGAACCGTTTCGGAGGGGAAAGCATGAGTGGTTTTATCCTGGCCATCGACCAGGGCACGACATCCACGCGAGCGATCATCTTCGACCGTTCCATGGCGGTCCTCGGCATTGGACAGCAGGAGCTCCGGCAGCATTATCCGGCCTCGGGCTGGGTGGAGCACGATCCGGAAGACATCTGGAAGACGGTGCTCCATACCGCCAAAGCCGCCTTGAGAAAGGCGAAGCTGAAAGCGGCGGATATCGGTGCCATCGGCATCACCAACCAGCGTGAGACGGTGGTGATCTGGGACAGGGAAACGGGCGAACCGATCCACAACGCCATTGTCTGGCAGGACCGGCGCACCGCCCCGCTTTGCCAGAAACTCAAGAAGGAGGGGCTCGAGGGCCGCTTCTCGCGCAAGACAGGCCTCCTGCTCGACCCTTATTTCGCCGGAACCAAGATCGGCTGGCTGCTCGACAATGTCAAAGGCGCCCGTCGCCGCGCCGAAAAGGGCGAATTGCTCGCGGGCACGATCGATTCTTTCCTGATCTGGCGGCTGACGGGCGGCAAGGCGCATGTCACCGACGCGACCAACGCCTCGCGCACACTTGTCTACGACATCGGCAAGAACACCTGGGACGGCGAATTGCTGAACATCTTACGCATCCCGGAGCGGCTGCTACCCCAGGTGAAGGACTGCGCCGACGATTTCGGCGTAACGGACAAGCGCCATTTCGGAGCCGCTATCCCCATTCTGGGTGTTGCCGGCGACCAGCAGGCCGCGACGGTCGGCCAGGCCTGTTTCCGGCCGGGCATGCTGAAATCCACTTACGGAACCGGTTGCTTCGCCGTTCTCAATACGGGCGAGGCGCTGGTGCGCTCGAAGAACCGCCTGCTCACCACTATTGCGTACCGCCTGAACGGCAAGACGACCTATGCGCTCGAAGGCTCGATTTTCGTCGCGGGCGCGGCGGTGCAATGGCTGCGCGATGGCATTCGGATGATCGGCCATGCGCGCGACAGCGGCACGCTTGCCGCGAAGGCCGATCCCTCGCAGCAGATCTATCTCGTGCCGGCCTTTGTCGGCCTTGGCGCGCCATGGTGGGACGCCGAGGCCCGCGGCGCGATGTTCGGTTTGACGCGCAATTCCGGCCCGGCGGAGTTCGCCCGCGCCGCGCTCGAATCGGTCGCCTTCCAGACGCGCGACCTGCTCGACGCCATGCATAAGGACTGGAGGGGTGCGGGGAAAACCGTGCTGCGGGTTGATGGGGGTATGGTCGCGTCGGACTGGACCATGCAATGCCTGGCCGACATTCTGGACGCGCGGGTCGATCGCCCGAAAATTCTTGAAACGACGGCGCTCGGCGCAGCTTGGCTAGCCGGCTCGAAAGCCGGCATCTGGCCGGACGCGGAAAAGTTTTCGAAAAGCTGGTCGCTCGACCGCCGCTTCGAGCCCCACATGGACGAGTCGACACGCAAGCGGAAAATCAACGGTTGGCGTGACGCCGTCCGCCGCACGCTCGCTGGCTGAAAGGGCGGGCTTACAGAAAAGTCCCGGTCGTGTGTTGGGACGATACGCGGGTTTCAGTTGTCCGGATTATCGCCCGCCAGGATCCTGAGGGCCGTGATCCGGCCGGCTCTCGTATCGAACGAGCAATAATAGGATTTTGGCTTCCACGCGCCTGTCGCATCCCGGAACAGCACCGAATCGCCGGCATATTCGAGGACGACATTGTCGCTGGAGAGGGCGTGGGAGTTGAAAAAGATCGAATCCAGCCAACCCCCGGTCCATTTGAAACCGTTGGCAGCCTTGGCTTCGATAAGCGGAATGCAGGCCTTTTGAGCCGCAACCAGATTTTCCTCGGACCAGCAGCCCATATTTTGCCGGCAACTATCCTCGACCGCCTGATGGCGGGATGCGGCCTCCGTAAATAGATCCGGCAAGACCGTCGGCCCCGCCAGCGCTGCCAATGCCACGGCCACGGCGATGCCTGCAAGAGCACCGTGCAAGGGCAGGCGAGGCAATCGTTGGATGCTGAAGGCCATCTCAGGTTGCCATTTGTGATCTTTCGAACAAGAGGACCACCGTGATTGCAAAAGCGAGGGGAAGGATCAGATAGAGAAGACGGAAAACGAGCAAGGCGGCAAGAACCGCGTTGCTGTCCATTTCCGGCAAACCTGCCATGAAGACCAGCTCGAGAACACCGATTCCACCTGGCGCATGAGACAGGAGCGCAACGGTGAATGACAGGAGGAAGATGCCGAGCACGACGATGAAACCGGGGTTCTCCGCGGTCGGCAGGACGAAATAGATGATCGCCGCCGCGCCGATCAATTCGAGAGGGCCGACGACGAGCTGGCGGGCTATGATTCCCGGTCGGGGATAGGTAATTGAAAGCCGTCCGAGTTTCAGCACGGGGAGCGAAAGCAGTCCGCCTCCGACGTAAAGAGCCACGGCTGCGAGCATGGCAACCCCGCCGGCTCTCGACAGGCCGACCGGCAGGATGTCGCCGAACCGGTCGGCAATATCGGGGCGAATCGCAAGGATGGCGCCGAGCAGGACGATCACGCCCATCGCGAAGGTGATCGAACAGAAGGCAACGAGGATACCCACCTCCGCTGCGCCAAGTCCGCGCGTCGCGTAAGCGCGATACCTTATGACGGCGCCCGATATGACGGTCGCGCCGATGCTGTGGGAAAGCGCATAGGAGGTGAATGAGCAAAGCGCGACGAATGCCCACGGCACCTCGCGGCGCAGATGTTTCAAGGCGATCCGGTCATAGCCGGCAAGGGCCGTGTAAGCCGCCAGTGTCGCGGCCGCGGCCAGAAGCCATTGGCGCAGCGAGATGCTGGACAGGCTTTCGATCGTTCCGTCGAAAGAAAGCCTCTTCATCTGGCTATAAAGCAACCAGCCGGAGAAGGCCGCGGCGCCAATACCAACCACGGGCCAGATGAATTTCGAATATTTCAAAATCAACCCCGCTCCTTCCTCTCGTTACCATATGCGACGAGAGCCGGCGAAAATATGTCGGTTGGTGGATTGTCAACGGAACGGAGGGTCCGCACCGAAATTCGCTCAAAATCGTAACGATTCGCCTTTGAGGCTGGGCAAGCGAAGAAAATCCGGCGGATTTGGTGAGCGCGTCGGGGTTCGAACCCGAGACCTACTGATTAAAAGTCAGTTGCTCTACCGGCTGAGCTACGCGCTCCCGATGCGCATTGCCGCGCCCCGAAAGTGCGCGGAAAATAGGGAGAGCGTTGTTGTGGGTCAACCGGAAAAAGCCGGTCTTGCAACGAAACCGCTTTTGAAGGCGGCCGGACGGCGACGACATGCCACGCAACGTTGATTTGGCGTGATCGCCCGCGCAGGCTATAGCCGCGTGCAATACGGTCGAGGATTGATGTTCGATGGCGGTGGATGTGGGGATCGTGAGTGCGGTCGGGGCAGGGGCGCTTTCGTTCCTGTCGCCCTGCGTCCTGCCGCTTGTCCCGCCCTATCTCTGCTACATGGCAGGCGTTTCGGTCGAGGATTTTAGGGGCGCCGACACAAACGTCCAAAAGCGCGGCGCGCGACTCGCGCTGGGCGTCGCCTCGGTGGCCTTCGTTCTCGGCTTCTCGACCGTCTTCGTCGCGCTCGGCGCCGGCGCCTCGACCATCGGCTGTATTCTGCGGCAATGGCAGCAACCGCTCGCGATCGCCGCGGGCATCCTTATCATCCTCATGGGGCTGAACTTTCTCGGCGTGATCCGTATTCCGCTTTTGTCGCGCGAGGCACGCTTCCAGACGGAAGGGCGGCCGGCCAGCGCGATCGCCGCCTATGTGATGGGGCTTGCCTTCGCCTTCGGCTGGACGCCCTGCATCGGCCCGGTTCTCGGCCCGATCCTGACGCTTGCGGGCGGACGCGAAACGGTTTCGCAAGGCGCCTTGCTGCTCGCCGCCTATTCGCTTGGCCTCGGCATTCCGTTTCTCCTGGCGGCGCTGTTCTCGGGAGCCTTCATGCGCTTCCTGACGAGATTCCGCGTCCATCTCGGGCGTGTGGAAAAGGTGATCGGCGGTCTGCTCGTCGTGGCGGGGGTCTTCTTCCTCGCCGGCGGGGTACAAACGATTTCTTATTGGCTGCTCCAGACATTTCCCGCGCTCGGCACGCTTGGTTGAGCGATCTCTTCGCTTTCCTCCCTCACAATGCTAGAAGCGCGGCCTGATCTGCTCATTCCTTCCGGGATTCGGCTATGACGAACAGAAAATGCCTCGCGATCGTGCTTGCCGCGGGCGAAGGCACGCGGATGAAGAGTTCGCTTCCAAAGGTGCTTCATCCCGTCGCCGGCCTCCCTATGGTCGCCCATATCCTCAAGACTGTTGCCGTTGCCGGGGGCGACGCTGTCGCGCTCGTGGTCGGCAATGGCGGCGAGGCGGTCGAGAAAGCAGCTGCTCCTTTTGCGCCTCATCTTGAAGTCTTTCGCCAGGAGGAACGGAAAGGCACGGCGCATGCCGTGCTCGCCGCGCGCGAGGCGATTGCGCGCGGCTATGACGATGTCGTGGTCCTCTATGGCGACGCGCCGCTGATTGAGGCAGAGGCTGTCCTGGCGCTCAGGAAGAAACTGGCGGAAGGCGTCGACATCGCGGTTCTCGGCTTCCGTACGCCCGACCCCACAGGCTATGGCCGGCTGATCGAGGAAAACGGCAAACTGGTCGCCATCCGTGAGGAGAAGGACTGCACCGAAGCCGAGCGTGCGATCGATTTCTGCAATTCCGGCCTGATCGCACTTTCGGGAAACATTGCGCTCGACCTTTTGACGGCGGTCGGCAACGACAATTCCAAGGGCGAATTCTACCTGACGGACGTGGTCGAGATCGCGCGGAAGCGTGGGCTGACAGCCGTGACGGTCGAGGCAAGCGAGGAGAACGCCCTCGGCGTCAACACGCGCGCCGAACTCGCTGAGGTCGAGGCCATCTGGCAGCGCCGCCGCCGGCGCGAGCTGATGCTCGCCGGCGTGACGCTGATCGCGCCTGAGACCGTATTCTTTTCCCATGACACGCAAATAGGCGCGGATACGTTGATCGAACCGAATGTCTGGTTCGGACCGGGCGTCAGCGTCGGCGGGAGCGTGAAGATCCACGCCTTTTGCCATCTGGAGCAGGCGAAAATCGCCGATGGCTGCGAGGTCGGGCCGTTTGCTCGCCTGCGGCCGGGAGCCGATCTCCGCAAGAAGGCGAAAGTCGGCAATTTCTGCGAGGTCAAGAAGGCTGTGGTGGACGAGGGCGCCAAGGTCAACCATTTGACCTATATCGGCGATGCCTTTATCGGGGCGGGCGCCAATATCGGCGCGGGAACGATCACCTGCAATTATGACGGCTTCAGTAAATTCGAGACCAGGATCGGCGCAGGCGCGTTCATCGGCTCCAATTCGGCGCTCGTCGCGCCGGTATCGATCGGCAGGGAAGCCTATGTGGCGTCGGGCAGCGTGATCACGGAAGACGTTCCAGACGATGCGCTGGCCTTCGGGCGCGCCCGCCAGGCGACGAAACCGGGCCGTGGCCGGGAACTCAGGCAGCGCTTCGCTGCCGCAAAGAGGGCGGCCGATGCCAAGAAATCCTAACGGTAGGCGCAAGCACTCTTAAAGGGCTAACAACTAACATGCCTTCTTGCGAAACGCCGCGTAGCGGCATCATGATCTACGGGGTGATTTCATGTGCGGCATAATCGGTATCGTCGGACAGACGCCGGTCGCGCCATTGCTGGTCGATGCGCTGAAACGCCTCGAATATCGCGGTTATGATTCAGCCGGCATCGCCACGATCGAGGCGGGCGAACTGGCCCGCCGCCGCGCCGAAGGCAAACTGGTCAATCTCGAACGCAGGCTCGACGCCGAGCCGCTGGCCGGCACGATCGGCATCGGCCACACGCGCTGGGCCACCCATGGCGTGCCGAACGAAACCAATGCGCATCCGCATTTCTCCAGCGATGTCGCCGTTGTCCACAACGGCATCATCGAGAATTTCGCCGAGTTGCGGCAGGAGCTGATTGCTGACGGTTACGCGTTCACGTCGCAGACCGACACCGAAGTGGTGGCGCATCTCGTCTCGCGCGAATTGAAGCGCGGCGCACGGCCGGTCGATGCCGCCTTCGCGGCGCTGCAGCGGCTGCAGGGGGCTTTCGCGCTCGCCATCATGTTCCGGGGCGACGACGACCTCATCATCGGCGCGCGCAACGGACCGCCGCTGGCGATCGGCCATGGCAAGGGCGAGATGTATCTCGGCTCCGACGCCATCGCGCTCGCGCCTTTTACCAACTCCGTCACTTATCTCGAGGATGGCGACTGGGCCGTGGTGCGGCGCAACCATGTCGAGATCTTCGACATGAATGGCGAGGCGGTCGAGCGCTCGCGCCAGCAGTCCGTCGGTACAAGTTTCCTTGTCGACAAGGGCAATTACCATCACTTCATGGAAAAGGAGATCCATGAGCAGCCGGAGGTGATCTCCCACACGCTCGCGCATTACCTCGATTTCACCGAAGGCAGGGCGCGGTCGCTCGACCTGCCTTTCGATTTCGCGAAACTCGACCGGCTCGCCGTATCCGCCTGTGGCACAGCCTATCTCGCCGGGCTGATCGGCAAATACTGGTTCGAGCGCTATGCCAGGCTGCCGGTGGATATCGATATCGCCTCGGAGTTCCGCTACCGCGAAATGCCGCTCTCCGAAAAAAGCGCCGCGCTGTTTATCTCGCAATCGGGCGAAACCGCCGACACGCTGGCTTCCCTGCGCTATTGCCGCGGCGAAAACGTACCGATCGCGGCGATCGTCAATGTGCGCGGCTCGACCATCGCGCGCGAAGCCGACGTGACTTTCCCGACGCTGGCCGGCCCCGAAGTGGGCGTCGCCTCGACAAAGGCTTTCACCTGCCAATTGTCGGCTCTGGCTTCGCTTGCCGTCACGGCCGGGGTTGCGCGTGGACATATCGCGCCGGAACAGGAGAGCGCTCTGATCCGGCAATTGGCGGAGGCGCCGCGTTTCGCCAACCAGGTGCTGCGCCTTTCCGACCAGATCGAGAAGGTGGCGCGCGAGCTCTCGCGCGTCCGGCATGTCCTTTATCTCGGCCGCGACACCAGCTATCCGCTCGCCATGGAGGGCGCGCTGAAACTGAAGGAAATCTCCTATATCCACGCCGAGGGCTATGCCGCCGGCGAACTGAAGCATGGGCCGATCGCGCTCATCGACGAGGCGATGCCGGTCATTGTCATCGCGCCGCATGACCGCATCTTCGACAAGACTATGTCGAATATGCAGGAGGTTGCGGCGCGGGGCGGCAGGATCATCCTCATCACCGATGAAGCGGGCGCGGGGCGAGCGAGCCTCGCCACCATGGACACGATCGTGCTGCCGGACGTGCCGGAATTCATCGCGCCGATCGTCTACGCGCTGCCGATCCAGCTTCTCGCCTATTTCACAGCGGTAGCGATGGGCACGGATGTCGACCAGCCACGCAACCTCGCCAAATCCGTGACAGTGGAATAGGCCGTTTCGGCGAGGCGGCCTTGTTCCACCCGATTTGACATCCCAAATTTCTGACGCCGCCTTTGTAGTGTTATGGTATTGCGGGGCCGCCGTGGATTGGCATTCGGCGGCATATTTGGGGAATGCTCGGCCATGTCGCGTCTTCGCAACTATTTTCTGACCGGCTTCATCGTCTGCGCGCCGCTGGCGCTGACGCTTTATATCGCCTGGTCGTTCGTCGGCTGGGTCGATTCCTGGGTCACGCCCTATATTCCGGTCCGCTATAACCCCGAGACATATCTGCCGTTCACCATTCCAGGCTTCGGGCTACTCGTGGCGCTGGTGGTGATCACGTTGATCGGTTTCCTGACGGCCAATATCGTCGGACGCAGCATCCTTGCGTTCGGCGAGCATCTGCTCGGCCGCATGCCGCTGGTGCGCAGCATCTATCGGGCGCTGAAGCAGATTTTTGAAACCGTGCTTTCCAATAAGGGCGATATGTTCAATGCCGTCGGCCTGGTGGAATATCCGCGGCGCGGCGCCTGGTCGATTGTCTTTGTCGGGGGCGAAAAGCGCACCGAGATCAACGCTAAGCTCGACGAGAGCGAAAACGATCCGATGATCGCGGTCTTCATGCCTTGCACGCCGAATCCGACGACCGGTTTCCTCATGTATGTGCCGAAATCGGATGTCGTCATGCTCGACATGTCGATCGAGGACGGGGCTAAACTGATTGTTTCGGCCGGCCTCGTCGCGCCGGAATATGACAGGAAGATCGTCTCGATCGACGGCCATCCCATTGAGGGCCCGATCGCCAATCCGCAGCTTGGTTCGCCTCAGCCGGCTCTGAGCAAGCGCACTGCGTCGTCGCGGCCGAACAAATAGAGCAGCATTCGCACCGCCTCGCCGCGCGGCGAGGCAAGCTCCGGGTCACGCTGGAGGAGAAGGCGGGCGTCATCGCGTGCGATCTCCAGAAGGTCGGCGTGCGATTCGATCCGCGCCACCTGGAATCCGGGCGCGCCGGATTGGCGCGTGCCGAGCAATTCGCCTTCGCCTCTCAGCTTCAGATCCTCCTCGGCGATGAAGAAACCGTCATCGCTCTCGCGCATGACGGAAAGGCGCTTCTTCGCCACCTCTCCGAGCGGTGTCTTGTAGAGGAGGACGCAGGTCGAGGGTCTTTCGCCGCGTCCGACCCTGCCGCGCAGCTGGTGCAGTTGCGACAGACCGAAACGCTCCGCGTGCTCGATGACGATGATCGTCGCGTCCGGCACGTCGATGCCGACCTCGATGACGGTGGTGCCGACAAGGATGCGCGTTTCGCCACCCTTGAAAGCGAGCATGGCCTCGTCCTTCTCCTGTCCCTTCATGCGGCCATGGACGAGCCCGACTGCATCGCCGAACGCCTTTTTGAGCGCGCGGAAGCGATCCTCGGCGGACATGAGATCGCCCGCCTCCTCCGATTCTTCGACCAGCGGACAGATCCAGTAGATCTTCTGGCCCTCCGCCAGAGCGTTCCCGACGCGGCTGACCAGATCGTCGAGCCGGTCGAGCGGAAGCGTGATTGTCGTGATGGGACGCCGGCCCGCCGGTTTTTCGGTCAGGCGGGAAACGTCCATGTCGCCGAAAGCGGCGAGAACCAGCGTGCGCGGGATCGGCGTCGCGGTCATGACGAGCAGGTCCGGCGCATTGCTCTTTGCCGTCATCGCCAGGCGCTGATGCACGCCGAAGCGATGCTGCTCGTCGACGATCGCCAGAACCAGATCGCGGAAGCGGACATGCTCCTGGAAAAGGGCATGTGTGCCGACGACGAAATGGATAGAGCCGTCCTCCAGCCCGGCGAGGATTTCGGTTCTTTCGCGGCCTTTCTCGCGGCCGGTCAGGATCGCGATCTTCAGCCCGGCGCGGGCCGCGAGCGGCGCGATCGTCGAAAGGTGCTGCCGGGCGAGGATTTCCGTCGGCGCCATCAGCGCCGCCTGACCGCCGGCTTCCGCCGCGCGCGCCATGGCAAGCAGAGCCACCACCGTCTTGCCGGAGCCAACATCGCCTTGCAGCAATCTCAACATTCGTTCCTCTTTCGCGAGGTCGGCATGGATTTGCCCGAGTGCCTCTTCCTGCGAGCGGGTCAGCGAATAGGGCAGTGCGGCGCGTATCTTTTCCTCAAGCGTACCGTCGCCGGTCAGCGGCCTTCCCGAAAGACGGCGGGTGCGGCTCCTGACCAGCGCGAGCGCGACCTGGCCGGCCAGGAATTCGTCATAGGCGAGCCGCCGCCAAGCCGCGCTTTTGGCCGCTGCATCGATCGGATCGGCGGGATTGTGCAGGCGGCAAAGCGCTTCCCCGAAGGGCGGAAAAGTCTGGCGGCGCATGATTTCCGTGTCCTGCCATTCGGGCAGGGAAGGCATCCGGTCGAGCGCCTGCCCGATGGCACGCCGCAGCGTTTTGGGCGAAAGCCCGGCCGTCAGGGGATAGACCGGCTCGATCAGGGGCAGGCTCCTCGCCTCCGCCTTGAGGGCCATGTGGTCCGGATGGACCATGGAGGGGCGTCCGTTGAACCATTGCATCCGGCCGCTGACGATGACCTCCTCACCGACCGGCAGCGCCCGTTCCAGCCAGGCCTGCTGGGCGTGGAAGAAGGTGAGCGCGATCTCGCCTGTCTCGTCGAAGGCATAGACCCGATAGGGAACCGCGCCCCTGCCGCGCGGCGCGGGCTGGTGACGATCGACGGTGAGTTCGAGCGTCACGATCTGCCCTTCATGCGCGGCGGCGATACCCGGGCGGCTGCGCCGGTCGATCACGGAATGCGGCAGGATGAAGAGGAGATCGCCGACGCGCAGCGCACGGTTCGTCAGATCGGCATTGACGACATTGCCGATCAGCGCCGCGATCTTGCTACCCACGCCGTCGAGCGTTGTCGCGGAGGCAAAAAGCGGATCGAGTTCGGCAGGACGCATACTGCAAGATATGAGGGGTTTCGATGCAGTGCAAAGGCTGACACCCCGTTCTTTACAGGCTATATGCCGCCCTCTCGACAGGAACCGATCGGATGGGCGAAAGTATGGAACGGCAAGTGGAACTCGATCCGCGCCGCAAGAAGCTCATTTTTCGCTCGGGCCATCGCGGCATGCGCGAAATGGACCTTATCCTCGGTCCCTTCGCAACCGCTCACATCGCGGACTTGACCGGCGACGAACTCGACCAATATGAAAGCCTTCTCGAAATTCCGGACGCGGACCTTTTTCACTGGATTACTGGAGAGAAACCCGTTCCGGAAGCTTTCCTGACACCTGCTTTGAAAAAAGTCCTGGCCTTCGGCCGGAGCAAAAGCCCGACGAATAAATGAGCCTCCTCGAACACATCGGCCTCAAGGCGCAACCCGGCTCGGTCATGCTGGACGGGGTGGCCGATGGCTATGAAGCTTTTGCTCTAGCGGAAATCGCCGCCGAGATCGCGCCGGACGCGCCGCTGCTCTTCGTCGCGCGCGACGGTCAGCGGCTTCCCTTATTGGTCGATGCCCTTGCCTTCGCAGCGCCCGGCCTGCCGGTGCTCGAATTGCCTGCCTGGGACTGCCTGCCCTACGATCGCGTCTCGCCCGGCGCGGACGCCGCGGCGAAGCGGCTCGATTCCATGGCGGCGATGGCGGCTCTGAGAGAAAAGCCGCATCGCGCCGTTGTGCTGACCACCGCCAACGCGCTGTTGCAGCGCATGCCGCCTGCAGCGCTGATCGGCGAACAGGGCTTTCACGCCAGGCCCGGCCAGCAGATCGAGATGAAGGTGCTGATCGAGCGGCTGGAGACGAACGCGTTCGAGCGCGTCGGTACGGTGCGCGAAATGGGCGAATATGCCGTTCGCGGCGGCATACTCGACCTTTATGCGCCCGGCAGCGAGGAGGCGCTGCGCCTCGATTTCTTCGGCGACACGTTGGAATCGATCCGCGCCTTCGATGTCGCCAGTCAGCGCACCACCGGCCAGCGCAACAGCATCAACCTGCAGCCGATGAGCGAAGTGATGCTGACGCCCGACGCGATCAGCCGGTTTCGCCGCAACTATATCGAGGCTTTCGGCGCGCCTTCCCGCGACGATGCGCTTTACGCAGCGATCAGCGAAGGTCGCCGCTTCGCCGGCATGGAGCACTGGCTGCCCTTCTTCTATGACGGGCTCGAGACGGTCTTCGATTATCTGCCGGATGTGCCGGTGGTTTTCGATCATCTCGCACCAGAAGCGCTCGACGAACGCCACAAGCTCATTCTCGACCATTACGAGGCGCGCAAGCAGCAATCCGGATCGGCTCTCGCCGATTCAGTGCCTTACAAGCCGGTGCCGCCGGCAAGTCTCTTCCAGACGCCTGATGAAGTGAAGTCGGCTCTTCATGGGCGATTGGCAATCGAGCTTTCGCCTTTCGATACGCCCGAGACGAGCGAGAGGAAGGTCTTCCACGCCGGCTCCAAAGCTGGCCGCTCCTTCGCCGAGGATCGGGCGGATCCCTCCGTCAACGTCTTCGAGCGAACCGTCGAGCATATCGGCAATCTCAGGGCGGCGAAGAAGCGGGTGATCGTCGCCGGCTGGAGCGAGGGCTCGCTCGATCGTCTGTCACAAATCCTTGCCGAGCATCATCTCGGCAATGTCGGTCGAGTCGAGACGCTGGCGGAGTTGGAAAAGCTGCCCGTCCAACAGGTCGGCCTTGCGGTGCTGCCGCTCGAATCGGGTTTCGAGACGCGGCAATTCACGGTCATCGCCGAGCAGGATATCCTGGGCGACCGCCTCATCCGCCGCTCGAAAAGACGTCGCGCCGCCGATTTCATCTCCGAGGCGACGTCGCTTTCGGCCGGCGACATTGTCGTCCATGCCGATCACGGCATCGGCCGTTTCATCGGGCTGAAGACGATCGAGGCGGCGGGCGCGCCGCATGACTGCCTCGAAATCCATTATGCCGGCGAGGACCGGCTTTTCCTGCCCGTCGAGAACATAGAACTGCTTTCCCGCTATGGCTATGGCTCCGACTCCGCCACCGCCACGCTCGACAAGCTCGGCGGCGGCGCGTGGCAGTCGCGCAAGGCGAAGATGAAGAAGCGCCTGCTGGAAATCGCAGGCGAATTGATCCGCATCGCCGCCGAACGGCAGATGCATTCCGCGCCGATCATGCTGCCGCCCGACGGGCTTTACGGCGAATTCGCCGCACGCTTCCCCTACGACGAAACGGACGACCAACTCGCCGCGATCGAAGCCGTGCAGGGCGATCTCTCCGCCGGCAAGCCGATGGACCGGCTTGTTTGCGGCGATGTCGGCTTCGGCAAAACGGAAGTGGCGCTGCGCGCCGCCTTCCTTGCTGCGATGGATGGGTTTCAGGTGGCGGTCGTCGTGCCGACGACGCTGCTCGCGCGCCAGCATTTCAAGACCTTCTCGCAGCGCTTCGCCGGCCTGCCGGTCAAGGTCAGGCAGGCATCGCGTCTTGCCGGAACCAAGGAACTGGCGGAGACCAAAAAAGGGATCGCGGACGGCACGGTCGATATCGTCGTCGGCACGCATGCGCTCCTGGGAAAGAGCATTTCCTTCAAGAATCTCGGCCTGCTGATCGTCGACGAGGAGCAGCATTTCGGCGTCAAGCACAAGGAACGGCTGAAAGAGCTGAAGAGCGATGTCCATGTGCTGACGCTCTCGGCGACGCCGATCCCGCGCACGCTGCAACTGGCCCTGACCGGGGTGAGGGAACTCTCGCTTATCACCACGCCGCCGGTGGACCGCATGGCGGTCAGGACTTTCATCTCGCCCTTTGACGGGCTGGTGATCCGGGAAACGCTCCTGCGCGAGCGCTATCGCGGCGGCCACAGCTTCTATGTCGTGCCGCGGATTTCCGATCTGGCGGATGTCAGCGAATTCCTTCGCCAACAGGTTCCGGAACTGAAGGTCGCGGTTGCTCACGGACAGTTGGCGGCCGGCGAACTCGATGACATCATGAACGCCTTCTATGACGGCCAGTATGACGTTCTCCTGTCCACCACCATCGTCGAATCCGGCCTCGATATCCCGACGGCCAACACGATGATCGTCCACAGGGCCGACATGTTCGGCCTGGCGCAGCTTTACCAGTTGCGCGGGCGGGTCGGACGCTCGAAACTCCGCGCCTATGCGCTTTTCACTTTGCCCGCCAACCGGATATTGACGGCGACGGCGGAAAAGCGGCTGAAGGTGCTGCAATCGCTCGACACGCTGGGCGCAGGCTTCCAGCTGGCGAGTCACGACCTCGACATACGCGGCGCGGGCAATCTGCTCGGCGAGGAACAGTCCGGCCACATCAAGGAAGTTGGTTTCGAGCTCTATCAGCAGATGCTCGAGGAGGCCGTGGCGGAAATCCGCGGGTCCGGCGCGCCTGCCGAGGAGAGCTGGTCGCCGCAGATCACCATCGGCACGGCGGTGATGATCCCGGAGAGCTATGTGCCGGATTTGCAATTGCGGCTGGCGCTCTATCGCCGCCTTGCCGATATCGAGGACACGGGCGAGATCGACGCTTTTGGAGCGGAGCTGATCGACCGGTTCGGGCCGCTGCCCGAAGAAGTCCAGCATCTCCTCAAGATCGTCTATATTAAGGTCTTGTGCCGCCGCGCCAATGTCGAGAAGCTCGAAGCCGGACCGAAGGGCGTCGTCATCCATTTTCGCGGCAATGCCTTTTCCGATCCGGCCGGTCTGGTGCGCTATATCGGCGAGCAGGGGTCGTTGGCGAAGATCAGGCCGGACCAGAGTATCGTCTTCATGCGCGAATGGCCGAACGCAGAGAAGCGTCTCTCCGGTTCGGCGGTGGTGATGACGCAGCTTGCCCGTCTCGCGGAGAAGGCGGCGGCGTGATCGCCGCCTTTTCCAGTTGACAGCTGTCAACTCTATCCACCATTCGCTGACGATTGGCTGTTCCCTCGAAGGAGGCAAAAGGTTACGTCTCTTCAGAGAGCACAAGACAGGATTTCGCGTGACGGACGAAGTGACCAATCAGTCGCCGCCGATGACGGGCGGTAATGCCTGGCGCGCCGACCCCGTGCTCGTGCAGCTGGCGGAGGATTTCTCCGAGCCGGTGCGGCAGGATTTGAACACGCTCGGCCGTTTTGTGCTGACCCAGGAAGCGCAGGAACTCGCCCGCCTCGCCAATTCCGAAACGCCGAGGCTGCGCACCCATGATCGGCAGGGGCGGCGGCTCGACATCGTCGAATACCATCCCGCCTACCACGCGCTGATGCGGCGCTCGATCGCCAACGGGCTGCATTGCTCGATCTGGGAAAATGGCGAGGCGGAAAAGGGCAGGCGGCACCAGGTGCGCGCGGCGCGCTTCTATCTCACCGCCGGGCTGGAGGCCGGGCATCTGTGCCCGCTCACCATGACCAGCGCCTCGCTCGCCGCTTTGATGGCGAACCCCAAGCTCTTCCGCGAATGGGCGCCGCGCATCACAACGCGCAAATATGACCAGGCACAGAAGCCGCCGGTCGAGAAGGCGGGGCTGACGCTCGGCATGGGCATGACCGAGAAGCAGGGCGGTACCGACGTTCGTGCCAACCAGACGCGCGCCGAGCCGGCCGGCAACGGCTTCTACCGTCTGACCGGCCACAAATGGTTCATGTCGGCGCCGATGTCGGACGCCTTTCTCGTCCTGGCGCAGGTGCAGGAAGGCCTGTCCTGTTTCCTCGTGCCGCGCGTCCTGGCAGGTCCGAAGGGCAACGGCTTCCGCTTCCAGCGCCTGAAGGACAAGCTCGGCAACCGCTCCAACGCCTCTTCCGAGGTCGAATTCGACAATGCCATCGGCGAGATGGTCGGCGAACCGGGGCAGGGTATCCGCGCCATCATGGACATGGTGACGCTGACGCGGCTCGACTGCGCCATCGCCTCGGCGGCGATCATGCGGGCGGGCCTTGCCGAGGCGGTTCACCACGCGCGCCACCGCATGGTCTTCGGCAAGCTCCTGATCGACCAGCCGCTGATGCAGCGCGTGCTGGCCGACATGGCGCTCGACGTCGCCGCGGCCACGGCGCTGACCTTCCGGCTGGCGCGCGCCTTCGACGAGGCGGCCGACGACCGCGGCGCCGCTGCCTTCGCGCGCGCCATGACGCCCGCCGTCAAGTACTGGGTGTGCAAGATCGCTCCCTCGCTTCTCTACGAGACGATGGAGTGCCTCGGCGGCAACGGCTATGTCGAAGAGGCGCCGCTCGCCCGCTACTATCGCGAAGTGCCGGTCAACGCGATCTGGGAGGGGGCCGGCAACGTCATGGCGCTCGACGTACTGCGTGTGATCAAGCGCGGGCCAGGTCTTTTCGAGGACGTCATGGCGGGGATCGAGCGCGATCTCGGACCGGGGGCGCAGGGAACGACCAGCGTCCTGCGCGCCGCCATACAGGTCGCCGATTCGGACGAAGGATCGACGCGCTTCCTCACCGAGCAACTCGCGCTTGCCGCCGCAGCGGCGGAATTGCGGCGCATGGGGGCCGGCCGCATCGCCGACGCCTTCGTCGAGACGCGGCTCGCCGGCCAATGGCGCACCACCTACGGCATGCTCGACGCGCGCCACGATTCGGCGCTCATCATCGACACGCTCTATCCGCAAGGTGATTAGAGGGTCGGATTGTCCGCCCCGCTCCAGATTTCCAACGGCGATAGTTATAATCGACCGTTCGGGGCGGTATCGAAGAGTCGAAGCTTAGAACCGCGGCCATCACCCCATTCCGCTGGCTCGTTAACCTTAACAAATGGTTTCCGTTGCCGATGCGCGGCTTGTGACCCAATTTGCAGGAAAGCAGGGATGCCATGCGCCGGATTCTGAGTCTCTTTCTTGCCCTCCACTGGATGATCGTCTTCTCGGCGCTCAGCACGCTTTGCGCTCTCGGCAGGCATGGGGGATTTTCCGCCGTCCTGCATGCCGTCGGCCTTGCCGCGCCTGCCGGCCTGCCAGACTCGATGGGCTATCCAGCGGTCTCGATCTTTTTCGCCAGCGGATTCGGGCTGGTCGCCGTGCTGTTCCTCTGGACGCTCCTGACGGCGTTTGTGGATGCTTCGGATTCGAGCGAGATGGACGAGGTGGCGCGGCTCGCCTTCGGCAGCGCCATCGGCATGGTCACGATCCTGTTCCTGGCCTGCGCCTTTTCCTCCGTACAGGGCTTCTACGCCATCGTCGCGCTCGAACTCGCCGCGCTCGCAGGCTCCTGGCTCGCCCTCTCGGCGGAAAGGCGGATGATGGAGCGGGCCGTTCCGGAGGAGGGCGAACCCGTTCAGAACGCGGCGCGCCTCATGGCACTCGGAGCCGCCCACAGCAGCCTCCTGCGGCGGCTGCAACGCCAAGTTTCCCTCGACAAGGGGCGATGACCGATGCGCACCATCTTCATCCTCTGGGCGTTGCCCGTCGGTCTCTTCTGGGGTTGGTACTTCCTTTCCCTCAACGACATCAGTTTCGGCTGCCTCATCCTGAGCCGCCAGGGGCATGATTTCGTTTTCAATATCTACGGCCAGATCCTCGGCATGGATCCGGCGGTGATACCGGGATTCGTGGCGCGCGCCTGCACGTTCGACGCCCTGCTGCTTTCCGCGCTCTATGCCTTCAGGCGCCGCAAGCAGGTCGCGAACTGGTGGAGGAACCGCAGGAACGGCCATGCCAGGCTGCGGCGGCACCTGGCGCCCGGCGAATAAGCTCGTTCGGCGGATTTACCCGGCTTGCTTGAGTGACCGGAGGCGGTCGAGGACGCCCTGGAGGATGAAGGCGGCGGCGGCCGAATCGATCCTTTCGTCGCGCTTCCTGCGGGAGACATCCATGGCGATCAGCGCACGTTCGGCGGCTACCGTCGACAGCCGCTCGTCCCAGAAGGCGAGCGGCAGCTCTGTCAGCTTCTCCAGATTGCGCGCGAATGCCCGGCTGGCCTGGGCGCGCGGCCCTTCGGAGCCGTCCATGTTGACGGGCAGGCCGACAACGACCGCGGCGGCCTCGCCCTTCGCAAGGTCGGCAAGCAGCCTGCCGGCATCGGCGGAAAATTTCGTCCGCCGGATCACGGGGCGCGGATGCGCGAAATGAAGCGAACGATCCGAGACGGCCAGGCCGATCGTCTTGGTGCCGAGATCGATGCCGGCGATCGTGCGGCCTGCCGGCAGCGCCTTCAACAGATCGTCAACGGCGAGAACGGTCAATTTGGGTCGCTTTCCTTTGACTTGGGCAGCCGCCGTTCTATCCTTCCGGAAAATCAAATGCGAGTTGACAGACCATCACTTTCAGGGAGCCGTCATGAAAATCACCTGGTTCGGCCATTCGGCGTTCAAGATCGAG
>Ga0187809_10000461_pt1 | contig 21968 bp, 16 predicted proteins | sample NC_wetland_sal_i_8_FD_132415 | JGI IMG/M metagenome (GOLD analysis project Ga0187809, IMG submission 132415) | Wetland sediment microbial communities from Neuse River Estuary, North Carolina, USA - ASW_4 | ecosystem: Environmental > Aquatic > Freshwater > Wetlands > Sediment | place: USA: North...
CGCAGCCGCTGCCGGCTCATCTCCAGCAGGCCGAAATGGCTGATATGGCCGACCTGGATGCGCGCCCGGTCGTTCTTCAGCGCGTCCTTCAGGCGCTTCTCGACCATGGCGTTGTGCTTGCGCGACTCCATGTCGATGAAGTCGATGACGATCAGCCCGGCCAGGTCGCGCAGCCGCAACTGGCGCGCCGCCTCGTCCGCGGCCTCCAGATTGGTGCGCAGCGCCGTCTCTTCCACGTTCCGCTCGCGCGTGGAGCGGCCGGAGTTGACGTCGATCGCCACCAGCGCCTCGGTCTGGTTGATCACCAGGTAGCCGCCGGAGCGCAGCTGCACGGTGGGCAGCAGCATGTTGTCGAGCTGCGATTCCACCTGGGAGCGGGCGAACAACGGCTGGCTGTCGCGCCACAGCTGCACCTTTTTGGCGTGGCTTGGCATCAGCATGCGCATGAACTCATGCGCCTGGCGCCAGCCCTCCTCGCCATCGACGGTGATCTCGTCGATGTCGCGCGAATACACGTCGCGGATCGCCCGCTTGATCAGGCTGGCTTCCTCGTAGATCAGCGCGGGCGCGACCGATTTCAGCGTGTGCTCGCGGATGTCGTCCCACAGGCGCAGCAGGTATTCGCAGTCGCGCTTGATCTCCGGCTTCGGGCGGTTGGCGCCGGCGGTGCGCACGATCAGGCCCATGCCCTTCGGCATGTCCATCTCGGTGACGATCTCCTTCAGCCGGCGCCGGTCGGTGGCCGAGGTGATCTTGCGCGAGATGCCACCGCCGCGTGGCGAATTCGGCATCAGCACGGAGAACCGGCCGGCGAGCGAGATATAGGTGGTCAGCGCCGCGCCCTTCGTGCCGCGCTCCTCCTTCACCACCTGCACCAGCATGATCTGCCGGCGCTTGATCACCTCCTGGATCTTGTAGTTGCGCATGAAGCGCGGCGGCATGCGGCGCTCGCCACGGTCGTCGTTGTCCTGCTCGCCGCCAAGCGTTTCCGGCGGTGGCGATTCGGCGAGGGATTCGCCGAACTCGGATTCATCGTCGTTGAACGGCTCGTCTTCCTCGGAGGAGCGCCGGCGGCCCCGGCGCGGATGCTCCGGCCGCTCCGCGATGGCGGTATCGCCTTCGTCCTGCTGCCCCGCGAGCATGGCGACGCTGGCGCCCGAATCTGCCAGCGTGTCCGCGACTGGCGAGTCCGCAGCCGGAGCCGATTCATGCCATGCCCCGGCCGGGTCCGTCCGGTCCGCCTCGGATGCCTCGTCCGCGGCTTCGGTCGACACCGGTCCGCTGATCCGCTCCGGCTCGATCACCATCGGCTGCGCCCGGCGGCGGGAGCCGGATGGGTCCGGCTCGTCGCCGGCTTCCAGCATCGGTCCGGTCGCGCCGGACTCGTCGCCGGTTTCCGCGGCGGGGGGTTCCGGTGCCTGTGCCGTGGCGGGCGGTTCGGCCAGCGCAGCGCCGTCGGCTGGAGTTGCGGCGGCTGCCTGGGACGCTTCGGCCCGGGAGGATTCGGTCTGGGGCGGTTCCGCCTGGGACGATTCGGCGTGGGAAGACCCGGTTTGCGACGGTTCGGCCTGAGACGGTTCGGCCTGGAGTCGTTCGGTGCCGTCGCCCAGCATCGCGCTGGTGGCGCCCGATTCGTCGCTGGTTTGTGCGGCGGGCGGCGCGGGTTCCGCCGGCGAAACCGGATTCTCCTGGGCGGGCGGATTCCCTTCCGCCTCGTTGGCACTGCCGCCTTCGGCGCCCGGGGATTGCGCTGCCGGCGGTTCCGCTTGGGAAGCCGTTGCCGGCGGCGCTTCGGCGGGGGCGGCCGCCTCCAGCAACGCCACCGTGGCACCGGATTCGTCGGTGGTTTCCGCCCTCGGCGGTTCGGGTTGCGGCGCCTCGCCGGAAGCTGATGGCGCCGTCTCCGGCATCGTGCCGGTGGCCCCGGACTCGTCACCCGTCTCGGCGGCCGGCGCTGCGAAACCACCCGCCGGCTGCTGCGCGGGCTGCTCCGCGGCCGGCCGATCCTGCGCGACCCGATCCTGCGCGAAACTCTCCGGTTCGGCCGGCTGCGCGTGCGATTCGCGGGCTGGCTGCGGCTTCCCCTGCCGGACCGGAGGATGACCGGCGGCGCGGTCCTCCTCCTCCTCCTCGAGGCGGGCTTCTTCCGCCTCCATTTCGATCAGCCGCTGCCGGTCGGCGACGGGAATCTGGTAGTAGTCGGGGTGAATTTCGCTGAAGGCGAGGAAACCGTGCCGGTTGCCGCCGTATTCCACGAAGGCAGCCTGGAGCGACGGCTCCACCCGGACCACCTTGGCGAGATAGATGTTTCCCTTGAGCTGCCGTTTCGTCGATGTCTCGACGTCGAAATCCTCGAGGCGGTTACCGTCCAGCACCACCACGCGGGTCTCTTCCGCGTGGCTGGCGTCGATCAGCATGCGCTTGGTCATTCAGTCGTGAACTCCGGTGCGCCGCGCGGTCCGGCGGCGCGTTCCCGAGCGGGGCGCACGCCGGTGGGCGGCTGAACAGGCTTGCGGAATGGGGCCCGCCCCGGCGGGTCGCTCGTCCCGGCCAATCGAAATCGATGCCGCGCAAGGTGCCGGCCATGCCGCCGATACGACTCGAATGAAGTGGCATGGCGGAATCCGGCAAGGTCGCGGTCATCTGTTCCTGGCTTTCGGACGGCGCGCTCGTGCGGAACGCAGCCCCGAGAGAAAACGCGTGCCGGCCGCCCGGTTGGACGACCCCGGCGCGCCAAAGCAGGCGCGCGACGGACGGTGACACGGCTGGCGGAGCGGGCCCTCCCCCTGCGGCCCACCGGGGCTTGCGCCCGGCCAGCCAATCCACAGGGTCCTCAGCTCCACCGGTTCGGGCCGGAGAGTGGCAAAAGCTGCACCACCCTACGATTGCGCCACCGGAGCGCTGTCGACCATGCCGCAAACCGGCCTGTGCTGCAAGGTGAACTGCGCGGCCGGGCCGTGCGCCTGTTGACCCGGCCCGCCGGCGCCGCCATGATCGGTCCGTTGCATGGAGGCAAGCATGTCCGCGACCACGGCGCTGAAGGTGTTCTGGCAGCCTGGATGAACCAGCTGCCTGAGACTCAAAGAGTTTCTCTCGGTCCGTGCGATCGGGTTCCAATCCATCAATGTGCTTGAAGATGCGGCCGGGCTGGACGAACTCCGGCGGCTGGGCGCTCGTTCTGTCCCCGTGCTGTCGCGCGACGACGATTTCGTCTATGCGCAGAACATCGCCCATGTGGTGAAGTTCCTGGGCCTGAACGAGTCCGCCGGCCCTGTACTGTCGCCCGAGCAGCTGATCGGCCGGCTGGACCGGTTCCTCGGCGCGGCCGAACGCTTCATCCCGCAGATGCCGGACGAGCGCCTCACCATGGAGGTGCCAAACCGGCCGCGCACCTACCGCGTCCTCGGGCATCACCTGTTCCGGGTCCCCGACACCTTCCTGGAGGTCGCCGCCGGGGCGCCGCTGACCTACGAAAGCCTCACGGCGCCGCCACCGGCGGACATCCAGACCACCGCCGACATCGCCGCGTATGGCGCCGGCGTGCATCGCCGGCTGCTGGCCTGGTGGGCGGCCAAGCCCGACAAGTCGGGCCAGGAGAAGGTGGAAACCTATTACGGCCCGCAGCTGCTGCACGAATACCTGGAGCGCACCACCTGGCATTGCGGCCAGCACGTGCGCCAATGGATGATGCTGCTGCGCATGGCGGACATCGAGCCGGACCGGCCGCTGACCGACCCCGATTTCGCCAGCCTGCCGATGCCGCGCGAGGCCTGGGACGGCTGAACCGGCGGAGGTCTGAACCGGTGAACTCCGGAACCGGTGGACTCCGGGGGCCTGCCCCGGTGCATGGCTGACCCGATCGCGGACGAGCCGAACGGCGCAGTGGTCGCCGCAGCCGAACGGGGGCCGGCCGGCCTGCAGCTTGACCCGGCCACGACACGGACCAGCCTCTCCCAGGAATGACCACCACCCTCCCCCCGCTTCGCGATGTCATCGCCCGCCACGAGCTTGCCGCCCGGCGGTCGCTCGGGCAGCACTTCCTGCTGGACGGCAACCTGACCGCACGCATCGTGCGCGCAGCCGGGAACCTGGCCGGCCGGCACGTCATCGAGATCGGCCCCGGCCCCGGCGGGCTGACCCGCGCCCTGCTGGCGTCCGACGCAGCCGACGTGACCGCGGTGGAGATCGATCCGCGCGCCGTCGCCGCGATGCAGGAACTTGCCGGACAAGCGGAGGGGCGCCTGCACGTGGTTGCCGGCGACGCGCTGAAGCTGGACGCGGCAAAGCTGGCGCCGGCGCCGCGGCAGGTGATCGCCAACCTGCCGTACAATGTCGCCTCGCCGCTGCTGGTCGGCTGGCTGCGCCAGGCCAGCGCGTTCGAGCGCCTGACGCTGATGTTCCAGCAGGAGGTGGGCGAACGCCTGTGCGCCGAACCCAATACCGCCGCCTATGGCAGGCTGTCGGTGCTGACCCAGTGGACCTGCGCGGCGCATATCGCATTGCGGATACCGCCGGAAGCCTTCACCCCGCCGCCCAAAATCTGGTCGGTGGTGGTATCGCTGACCCCGCATGCCGAACAGCCGGCGCCGGAGCTGTTCGCCGGCATGGAACGCCTGACCGCCGCCGCCTTCGGCCAGCGCCGCAAGATGCTGCGCGGCGCGCTGAAGCCGCTCGGGGGGGAGGCGCTGCTGCACCGGGTCGGGATCGCCCCGGAGCGGCGCGCGGAAACGTTGAGCGTGCTGGAATTCGACCGCCTGGTACGTGCCCTGGAGGGAATGCAGGCAGGGCGTCACGGGTAACCAGACCGGATCAGCCTGCGTCGAAGCGGCCGGAGGCGGCAGCCATGGGTCGCTCTCCTTCTGGTTGCCGCCGGCCGGGTTCTCCCGCCGCCACCGGCTGAACCCCGCTGACTGCCAGCGGGCGGGTCCTGGTGGCTGCCGCCGGCTGGTCCCATGCAGGCTTCCGCCGGGCGGGTCCCGGTGGCCGCCGCGGCCTGAACCCTTCTGGCTGCCGCAGGCCGGGTTCTTCCCGCCGCCACGGGCCGGGTCCTGCTGGCTGGCGCCGGCTGGGCCCTGCCGACTGAGGCCGGCCCCGGCGGGTGGAACGCGGCCCTCCCGCTCGACGGGTGGTTCAGCCCGCAGCGCGAAGCCCGTCCTGCGTCTGCGCCGCCCCGCCCAATCGGCCAATCTGTTCCAGCGCCTTGTCGACCTGCCGCAGCACTGCAGCGTCCTGGTGAAAGGCGAGCCCCAGCACGCCATCCGCGGCGCGGCAAACGCGTGCCGCCACCGATTCCGCCGAACAACCCGGCAGGACGAGCTGCACCTCGGTCCCCGCATCCGCCTGCCAGTTGCAGCGCAAGGCAACGCCACCGCGCGAGATATTCGATATCTCCACCGTCTGTTCGGGTTGCCCGTGCAGGCGCAGCACGGCTTGCGTCCCGGCGCCGGAGATCCGCTCATAGCGGCGGCGCTCGGCGTCGTCGTTGCTCGCCATCGCCTGCAGGAACTGGGTGACCTCGTCGTGCATCGTCTGGGCGTCGCGGCCTACCGCAGCGGATTCCGTCAGCACGACGCTGCTCGCCGCATCGGTGGTCGCCGATATGGCGGACACCTCATGCACTGCCTGGGTGGATTCGTGGGTTGCGCTTGCCACCGTCTGCACACTGGCAGCAATATCACGCGTCGCCGCCGCCTGCTGCTCCACCGCGGCGGCAATCGCCGTCGCAACTTCGCTCACCAGGCCGATCGCCGCACCCACCGCGCGCACCGCGGTGACCGCCTCGCTGGTGGCACTGCGAATGGCCGCGATCTGCGCCGAGATTTCATCGGTGGCTTTGGCGGTCTGATTGGCCAGCGCCTTCACCTCATTGGCGACGACGGCGAATCCCTTGCCCGCCTCGCCGGCTCGCGCGGCCTCGATGGTGGCGTTCAGCGCCAGCAGGTTGGTGCGGCCGGCGATGTCGGTAATCAGGCGGGCGACATCGCCGACGCGGTTGGCGGCAGCCGCCATCCCGCCGACCTTGGTATCCGTTGTCGATGCACAGTCCACCGCCTCGCCGACGGCCTGTGTGGCACGTGCGACCTGGGTGCTGATCTCATTGATGCTGGCGGACATTTCTTCGGCTGCGGCGGAAACCGCGGTCAGGTTGGAGGTGGAGGTGGCCGCGCCTTCCGCGGCGCGCGCCGCACCCTCCCGCGTCTGCCGCGCCGCGTCGGCGACTTCGCCGGCCGCCTTGCGCATCGCTTCGGCCGACCGTGCGAGGTTGGCCATCACATCGGCGGCTGCCGTGCCAAATTCCTGCGTATATCGGTCCATCGCGGCCTGCCGCCGAGCCTTCAACGCATGGTCGCGATCCACTTCGGCCTGCAGCGCACGGGCTTCCTGTGCATTCTGGCGGAAGATGCGCAGCGCATGCGCCATCTGCCCGACTTCGTCCTTGAAGTCGGTTGCGGGGATTTCGACACTCAACTCGCCACCGGCCAGGCGCCGCATGGCAGCGGTCATCGCCACGATCGGTCCCGCGATCCGCCGGCTGATCAGCGCCGAGAGGCCAACGGTCAGCAGAATGGCGATCCCCGAGCCAGACAGGATGGCCAGCCTGCTGCGATGCATCTGGGCAGTCATCTGCTGCTCCAGCATGTCATTCAACTTCACGGTCGCCGCGACCAGCAGGGAGACCTTTTGCTGGGCCAGGCTGAATTTCTGGTCCGCGTCGGTCATGAACATCGTCGCGTTGAACGCATCGGTTTCCACGAAGGACGCAGCCTGCTCGGCGGAGCCGGCGTAGTCGGCGACGGACCTGGCCGCCTCCGTGGCGGGCTTTGGCTCGATCGCCAGCCCATTCGTCTTCAGGGCGGCGAGCAGGCTGCGGGCATGCCCCATGGCCTGCAGCGCGTCGTCCTTCGCCGCCCGCACCAACTTCGTCTCGACCTTCTGGGACTGCAGGTTGATCGCGCGATACAGTGCCGCGTGCCCGCGCGCGAGGTCGGTCCAGCCCTCGCGCGCCTGACTCATCAGCGCGGTTGCCGCACCTTGCGCATCGTCGGCACGCTTGGTCTGAGAAAAGCTGGATATCGCCAGCCATGTGACGACGATCAGCGCAAACGCCCCGATCAGCGCCGAGATCAGCGACTTCACCGTAATCGGCGCGCTGTTCAGCACCCGTAGCAGAGACATGGTCACTTGATTCCCAGAGGGGTGGCGCGGCATGGGCCGGAAGCCCGCTGCCGCCGGGTGGCGCGCGCCGATTATTGCGCGTACGCCCCAACGCCGATGATGTACTCGCCCACCCGTAGCTCATACGCGGTCTTGGTCTTTACCGACTTCGTCAGCGGATCCTGCCACTGGTAGCTGACCCACCCATCCGTCTTGATGGCCTGAACTTCACGATTGAACGGCTTGCCGCTCACGTCCTTCAGGTCCAGCACCGATCGGCCAACCAGGCCGGGATTGGTGCCATGCGCCACCATGACGCCCTTGCCGTCCTGCACGGTCACGTACAGGTCGCGGTCATGCCAGGGGCCGGTTGGCTGATTGAACGCGGCAAGAGCCTTCGCGGGACCTTCCGATTTCAGGAATCCGGCGGCTTTGACTGCCATCGCCTTTGCCTCGTCCGGCGTGGCCTGGCCGGCGGCCCAGGCCAGTGACGGCATGACCGACAGGGCCAGGACACCTGCCAGTAGTCGTAGTTTGCGGTGCATGGGCGATCACTCCTGAGAGGATGACAACCCGGGCAGGCTAATCGGGTAACGCTTGATATTGCGTTAACGCCGCCTCATGCAAATATCGGCAAATACCATGCATCTCTATGCCGCGGCGGCCGAGCCGGGCATGACACAGACGAGCCGAAACCTCGGGCCGCTGGTATTACGCGCCCAGCCGTGCCGCGCCCTGATCGTGGCAGGAGGAGGCCTCCTGAGCTTTCGGGGGACTGAGCAGCCGGAAATTGCGAGGGTGCGGTAGCTCGGTTTGCCCTGACAGCGCGAGGTCGCCAATGATTCTCAGCCCGCGCCCGACATCTCTCAGCTGATAAGGTTTCGTGATGACGGCATCACCTTCAATCGTTGTCAAATTTGGATTGTCATTTCCTGTGGAGAACAGGATGCCCGCGCTTGTTTTCTTGCGCAGTTGCACGCCGACGTCGGTGCCCAGTCCGCCATGCGCCAGATGGATATCGATGACCGCGAAGTGAGGCTCGTGCTCCTCGGCTGCTGCAATGGCCTCCTGAACCGTGCGAGCGATCCCGCTCACGCGGTAGCCGTCTGCCTCCAATACCTCTTGGAGCAGGTCGGCTATCGAGAGATCGTCTTCCACGATCAGCACATCGAACATGAAAACAACGCCTTACTTTATCGCTGGCAGTACCCAAATCCGAGCCAGTCTGGAATCTCGGCGGCGAGCTCGCCCCTCACCATCCGGTGAGGGTCAAATCTGTATATGGTGCGTTACGCCCATCCGCAATGATTTTTCAGGACCCGAAGGGATTTTCAATGCCAGACCAGTCTGCCGCCCACCAGATCGAAAAGCTTCTGCGCCGCGAGAAAGCACTGGCGACGTTCGGAACGTTTGCGTTTCGGACGCCGGAGCTGCAAATCGTGCTCGAAGAGGCCGCGCGGGTCTGCGCCGAATGCCTGGAAGTCCCGTTCAGCAAGATCTGCCGGTATCAACCGGAACGGAACGACCTGCTCGTCGTTGCCGGCTTTGGCTGGAAAGCGGGGGTTGTGGGGCTCGCTATTTCCGTGGCCGATGAGACCTCGCCGCAGGGCCGAGCATTCACCACCGGCAAGCCGCAGCTCTGTCCGGACATTGACACGGCAAACACCTATAGCTTGCCCCAGTTCTATCGGGACCACAGCATTCTATCGACCGTGGATGTGCTCGTCGCGGCAAAAACCGGGCCTCCCTTCGGCGTTCTCGAGGTTGACAGCCTGGTCGTCGATGCCTTTGACGAACACGACATCGATTTTCTGACCGGCTTCGCCAACATCCTGGCCGAAGCGGTCGTAACTTCCGCCCGGGCCGAGGATCTGCGGCGAACCATCGTGCGGATGGGGGAGCTGATCGATGAGAAGGAGACTCTTTCCCAGGAACTGAAGCACCGTGTCCGCAACAGCCTCCATCTCGTCTATGGCCTGCTGACGGCAGAGCTCGATGGCGATCACAACGAAGCCAGCCTCGTGGCCTTCAGGTCGATTGCGCTGCGAGTCATGGGTCTCGCGCAGGTCTTTGATCACCTGCTTGGGGTCGGCATGAGCAAAGTCATCAATTTCGGTGATTACGTCAGTGCGCTATGCACCAATCTCCCCGAGCTTTATAATAATCCAGCGATAAGCCTTGAATGTTCGGTGGAATCCCTCCGGGTCGATCTGGATGAGGCGACCGCACTGGGCATCATCATAACGGAATTGATCAACAACGCCTATCTTCACGCTTTTCCTGACGGCTCCGGCCAGATTTCCGTGGCGTTGCGCGTCACGCCAGCCGGCACCGCGCTGTCTATCGCTGATGACGGCATTGGCTTCGTCGAGGTGGAAACCACACGGCGCGGCATGGGTCTGGTCAAACGCCTCATACGGCAGGTGGGTGCTTCGCTGAGCCTGCAAGCCGATCCCGGCACCACATGGATCATAACGTTGGCAGGAAATGCGCTTGAGTCGGTTCCAGCTTAGCCTCTGAAAAATGCTGCAAGGCTTCATCTCGTTTACCGAGGCCGGCGTTGCCGCGGCGTGCCAGTACGTCCCGCCCGAGGCCGCACAAGGCGCTGAGCCGTCGAGGCGCTGACGCCGTGTGAGCGCCGGCGCCGCATCGGTCGCAGCGGGCCGCCCAGCAGCGGTTCGCACCGGCCGGGACCACCCCGGCACTCACCGCACCCGCCCGCACCGGCCGGCATGGCACCGGCACCCGCTCGCCCACCCGCACCCGCCGTCGCCGCCGCCGCCGCCGCCGCCGCCGCCGCCGAAAGAGTTGAAAGCCACAGGCCACCGGCGCAAGCGAAACGGCAAACCCGACGCTGCCGGTTGCGTTGCTGGCACGAGCAAGTGCGCAATCGAGCCGAAAAACATATCCATGAACATCGCTTATCCCGATAGCGGAGCCGTTCCCCCGTCCCCCAGGGCCCTGGAAGCCGGCATGCGGCCATGCGCGCGCCGCGCCAGGCCGGCATCTGCGGTTCCCATCCGGCGTCGCCGTCTCCAGGCACCGGCATGAGCGATCAGAACGATACGCCGACGCCCCCTGGCCAGCCGGACAAAACGGAACATCCCCAGGCGGTGGAAAAGCACAGCCGCTGGCCGGGCTGGATCTGGTCCATCCCGATCGCCGCGCTCGTCATCGTCGGCTACCTCGGCTTTCAACAGCTGGCGACAACCGGTCCATCGGTCACCGTCATCTTTCCGATCGCAGGCGGCATCAAAGCCAACCAGACGAACGTGGAATACCAGGGCGCGGAGGTCGGCCAGGTGCAATCGGTCCGTTTCGAAAAGGACCTGAAGCACATGAAGGTAGTGCTGCAGCTGCAGCCCGATATGGCCGGCCATCTCGGCCCGGGCACACGGTTCTGGATCGCCGGCCAACCACAGATCACCAATCTCGCCTCGATCAAGTCGGTGATCACCGGTCCGCACATCGGCGTGGAGCCGCATCCCGGTTCCAAGCAGGACCACTATGTCGGCCTCGGCATCCGGCCGGTGAATGCGAACGACAGGGGAGGCACGACCTACACGCTGTACGCCCATCAGCTCGGCAGCATCAGCCGCGGCACCATCGTCAGCTACCACGACATGCAGGTCGGAGAGGTGGAAGACGCGACGCTTGACGAGGCGCACAACCGCTTCCGCATCGCGGTGTTCGTCAATGCGCCGTTCGATCACCTGATCCATGTCGGCACCCGCTTCTGGGATGCCGGGGCGGTGCAGGTTGCCATGGCCGGCGCCGGACCTCGGCTGGAATTCCACTCACTGCCCGCGCTGCTGGAAGGTGCCATAGGGTTCGAAACGCCGTCGGCCGCTGCGGAAGGTCCGATTGCCAAATCGGGCACGAAATTTCAGCTCTACCGATCCAAGGACAAAGCCGAACACGCGCCGGGCGCCGAAAGCGTGCAATACCGCGCGGTGTTCCACGCATCCGATGCCGGCGGCCTGGAGGATGGCTCGCCCGTCATGCTGATGAACAAGCAGATTGGCAGCGTCACGCAGAGTACTTTGCAGTATGACCCGCGGACGGGACAGCTCGACGAGGCCGTCACGCTGAGCATCGAACCGTGGCGCATCACGCTCGCCGGCGGCACGCAGTGGGCACAGAACCCCCGGCAGCAGATGGACGCGCTGCTGCGCCGCCTCATCGCCCAGGGCCTGCGCGCCCGCCTCGGCAGTACCGTTCCGCTGGTCGGGAGCAAGACGGTGGAACTGGCCTTTGTCTCGGGCGGCAAACAGGCGAGCCTGCAGCCCGGCAATCCGCCGGAACTGCCCACCGGTCCGGAATCGGGCATCGGCGGCGTGATGTCCACGGTGAACAACGTCGCCGCGACGATCAACGGCATTGCCGCCAAGATCAACGCGCTGCCGCTGGACGAGATCGCGCAGAACATCGACCAGGTGACGCAGCGCCTGGCGACGCTCAGCAAATCGCCGGAGCTGACGCAGAGCTTGCAGAACCTCGACAAGGCGATGGCGAATGTCGAGCAGGTGACCGCGGACGCGAAGGGCCAGGTCAAGCCGATCCTGGAGGCGCTGCACCGCGCCGCACGAGAGGCGGACGCGACGGTCGCTTCGGCGCAGAGCCTGGTCAGCAGCAACGCGTTCACCCGCAACGCACCGGGTTCGGCGAGCATCGGCGGCACCTTGTTCGAGGTGCGTGAGGCTGCCCGCAGCCTGCGGTCACTGGCGGATTATCTCGACGCGCACCCGGCGGCGCTGCTGCACGGCAGAGGAGGCTAGGCATGAAGTGGATCGCGCTGGCGTTGACCGCGCCGCTGCTGCTGGCGGGTTGCGGCAGCAGTCCGCCGACGCATTTCTATACGCTGGATACGGTGCAGCCGGCCGGCGGCCACAGCGCGGAATTGCATGGCCCGCCGGTGCAGGTGCGCGACATCGAGCTTCCCGGCACGCTCGACCGGCTGCAATTGGTGCTGCGCGGACCCGGTGCGCAGGTTCAGGTGCTGGGCAGCGATCGCTGGTCGGCACCGCTGAAGGGCATGATACGGCAAACCCTCACGCAGGATCTGCGCGACCGGCTGGGCGAGAATGCGGTGATCAGTCCGGGCGCACCCGCTCCGTCCGGCAAGGTGCAGGTGCTGATCGTCACGTTCGAACAGTTCGCCGCGGATACGTCAGGGCGCGTGACGCTGGAGGCCGACTGGTCGCTGGGGCGCGGCAATCCGCCCAAGCCGGTGGCCAGCCAGCATGAAGTCGTGCACGCCAATTCCGGTTCCAGCCAACCCGGAGCCGTGGCCGAGGGGATGAGCCGAGCGCTGGGACAACTCGCCGACCGGGTCGCGGCAAGGTTGTAGGCGCGAGGCGCAGCGGCGGGATCGCGGGCGGCCATTTCGTCCTGGTCAGGCGCGACGAGCCTCGCCAGGCTGCATGACCGCGTGCCTTGCCGCGCGTGCCTTGCCGCGCGTGCTTTGGCGTTCTGGCGTTGGCGTGCCCGTTTCGGAGTGCTCGCTTTGGCGTGCACGGAAGCGCGCACCCGCGCGACGACCTGGCTTGCCGCCGACCCGCCGCCGTATTCCTCCACCATGCAGATGCCGCTTGGCCGTCAGCGCAATGTTTGCGATGCCTCAATTTTCGATCCACGCGGATCGTGCAAATGAGGCTTGACCAGGGCGCAGAGGTCTGTTGCTGTTCCGCGGCAGGGATACTTCAACGAAGCGCCCGCCCAAATTGGGTGCTCGCAATCATTGGTGCGGGAGACAGCGATGGCCGACCACGACCTCCAGGCTATGATCGACAAGGTGAAGCGCGGGCGCTTGTCGCGACGCGGCTTCGTGAAACGCCTGGCGGCGTTGGGTTTGACGGCACCGATGGCGACCCAGCTGCTCGCCATCGGCGGCGTGGCGATGGCTGCGCCGGCCGACACCTACCAGCCGACCAAGCGCGGCGGCGGCGGGACGCTGAAGCTGCTGTGGTGGCAGGGGCCCACCCTGCTGAACCCGCATTTCGCGGTGGGCACCAAGGATCAGGACGGCTCGTACCTGTTCTACGAACCGCTGGCGATCTGGGGGGCCGACGGCAACCTGATCCCGGTGCTGGCGGCGGAAATCCCCAACCGGGAGAATGGCAGCCTGGCCGCCGACGGCAAGTCGGTGGTGTGGAAGCTGAAGCAGGGCGTGCAGTGGCACGACGGCAAGCCCTTCACCGCGGATGACTGCGTCTTCAACTGGGAGTTCGCCCGCGATCCGCAGTCCGCCGCCGTCACCTCCGGCACCTACGGTCCGATCAAGGTGGAGAAGATCGACCAGTACACCATCAAGGTGCTGTTCGATAAGCCGACGCCGTTCTGGGCCAACGCTTTCGTCGGCTATTACGGGATGATCATCCCCAAGCACGTGTTCGAGCCCTACATGGGCGCGAAGTCGCGCGAGGCACCGGCCAATTTGAGCCCGGTCGGCACCGGTCCATACAAATTCCGCAGCTTCCAGCCGGGCGCCCTGGTCACCGGCGACCTGTTCCCGCATTACCACCAGCCGAACCGCCCCTACTTCGATTCGATCGAGATGAAGGGCGGCGGCGAGGCGGTATCCGCGGCGCGCGCGGTGCTGCAGACCGGCGAATTCGACTACGCCTGGAACCTGCAGGTGAAGGACGAGATCCTGAAGAAGCTGGAGAAGGGCGGCAAAGGCCACGTCGCCATCTTCGCCGGATCGAACATCGAGCACGTGCAGCTGAACAACACCGACCCCAACAAGGAGGTGGACGGCGAGCGCTCCAGCATCAAGACCAAGCATCCGACGCTGACCGATCCCGCGGTGCGCAAGGCCCTGTCGCTGCTGATGGACCGCGAGTCGGTGCAGAAATACATCTACGGCCGCACCGGGCGGGTGACTTCCAACTTCGTCAATGGTCCGCCGCAGTTCGTGTCGAAGAACACGCACTGGGAATTCAATATCCAGAAGGCGATCGAGATCCTCGACAAGGCCGGCTACAAGCCCGGTCCCGACGGCATCCGGGAGAAAGACGGCCACAAGTTGGACTATGTGTTCCAGACCTCGATCAATCAGCCGCGCCAGGAGAACCAGGAGATCGTCAAGCAGGCCTGCAAGAAGGCCGGCATCGGCATCGAGATCAAGGCCGTCCTGGCATCGGTGTTCTTCTCCTCGGACGTTGGCAATCCGAACACCTACACCAAGTTCTATGCCGACCTGCAGATGTACACGACCACCGAGGGACGCCCCGATCCCGGCCTGTGGATGCAGCAATTCCTGTCCACCGAGGTGGCGCAGAAATCCAACAAGTGGCAGGGCCGCAATATCACCCGCTGGCAGAACGCCGAGTACGACAAAATCTGGCAGGCTTCGGAAAACGAACTCGATCCTGTGAAGCGGGCCGACTTGCTGATCAAATGCAACGACATGGTCGTCGACGACGTCGCCGTCATCCCGATGTCGTTCCGCATGAGCGTTGCCGGCATGGTCAGTTCCCTGCGCACGCCGCCGCTCAGCGGCTGGGACAACGACGTCGCCAACGTGGCCAATTGGTACAAGGTCGAGAGCGCCTAGACCCCGCATGGACCACCGAACCCGGCCGCCGGTGCGCAGGAACGCGCTGCCGGCGGTCGGCCCGTTGCGGCGGAGCAGCCGATGTCACGCGCCTACATAATCCGCCGCCTGCTGCTGGCGATTCCCAGTTTGCTGGCGATCAGCCTGATCCTGTACACCATTCTGGCCCTGGCGCCCGGCGATCCGTTCGGCGAGCTGATGACCAATCCCAACGTGCCACCGGCGGTTGCAGCGGCACTGCGGGCCAAGTTCGGATTGGATGACCCGATCTACCTGCGCTACTTCCACTGGCTGGCGGCGATGCTGCACGGCGACTGGGGCTTCTCCTTCGCCAGCCACATGGATGTCGCGACGCTGATCATGCAGCGGCTGCCGGTGACCCTGATCGTGCTTGGCTCTGCCCAGCTGCTGGCCATCCTTGTGGCATTGCCGGTCGGCGTGCTGGCCGCGGCGAAGCCCTATTCGTTGTTCGACCAGGTCGCCAATACGCTGGCCTTCATCGGCTTCTCGCTGCCTACCTTCTTCACCGGCCTGCTGCTGATCCTGATATTCAGCGTCCAGCTCGGCTGGCTTCCTTTCGTGTTCCGCTCCGACCTGCACACCAGCGGCCTGACCTGGTGGTGGGACGAAATCCGCCAGACCATCATGCCGGTGGCCGTGCTGGGCCTGTTCCAGGGTGCGTCGCTGGTGCGCTATGCGCGTTCCTCGATGCTGGACGTGATCAAGCTGGACTACGTCACCACCGCCCGCGCCAAGGGGATCGGCGCCCGCCGCGTGCTGCTGAAGCACGTGGTGCGCAACGGGCTGATCCCGGTGGTGACGCTGATCGCCGTGCAGATGCCCATCGTGTTCGGCGGTGCCATCATCACCGAGCAGATCTTCCATGTTCCCGGCATCGGCTCGCTGCTGATCGACGCCATGCTGAACAACGACACCCCGGTGGTAATGGGTGTTACCTTCGTGTTTGCCTGCCTTGTCATCCTGTTCAACCTGGTTGCTGATCTGTTGTATGTCTGGCTCGATCCACGCATCGCCTTCCGCTGAAGCGGTCGGCCCGGCGATCGCCACCGGCCCGCGTGCAGCGGCGGCATCGCCGAGCCGCGAGGCATGGCGGCGGTTCCGCAAGCATCGGCTGGCCGTGGTCAGCCTGTTCGTGCTCGCCGCTATCGTGCTCGCCATCGTGTTGGGTCCCTATGTCTGGCGCTTCTCGGTCAGCGACATCGACTTTGGTGCAACGCTGAAGGGCCCGTCCTGGGCGCATCCGCTGGGCACCGACGACCTGGGGCGCGACCTGCTGGCGCGGCTGATCTTCGGCGGCAAGATTTCGCTGGCCGTCGGCCTGGCGGCGATGTTCGTCGCGGTGTTCGTCGGCGTGGTGATCGGCGCGGTCTCCGGCATGGCCAGTGGCCGCATCGACGCGGCGCTGATGTGGATGACGGACATGTTCCTGTCGTTGCCTCAGCTCCCGTTATTGCTGCTGCTGATCTACCTGTTCCGTCCCGCGCTGAAGGAGGCGCTGGGACCGCAGGGCGGCGTGTTCCTGCTGATCGTCATCGTCATCGGCGGCCTGCGCTGGATGCCGCTGGCCCGGCTTGTGCGGGCGCAATTCCTGTCGATCCGCGAAAAGGAATTCGTCGAGGCCGCGCGTGCCCTGGGTGCCTCGCGCATGCGTCTCGTGGCACGCCACATCCTGCCCAACGCGCTCGGCCCGGTCATTGTCGCCGGCACCATCGAGGTGGCGAACGCGATCATCGCCGAATCGACGCTGTCGTTCCTCGGCCTGGGATTTCCGCCGGATGTGCCGAGCTGGGGACGCGTGCTGTTTGATGCGAAGGATTATCTGGACATTGCACCGCACTGGGCGCTGTCCGCCGGCCTGGCGATCTTCCTGGCGGTGCTGACGATCAACTTCATCGGTGACGGACTGCGCGACGCGCTCGATCCGCGGCGGGTCATCTAGCGATGAGCACGACAGCGCCGGAAGTCCTGCTCGATATCCGCAACCTGAAGACCTGGTTCAAGACCGACGACGGCATGGTGCGCGCGGTCGATGGCGTGGACCTGTCGGTGAACCGCGGCGAGACACTGGCGGTGGTCGGCGAATCCGGCTGCGGCAAGACGGTCACCGCACGCAGCGTGCTGAAGCTGATCGACATGCCGCCCGGCCGGTTCGAGTCCGGCGAGATCCTCTGGCGCGGCCGGGACATCATCCCGCTGTCGCCAGCCGAGATGGACAACATCCGTGCGCGCGAGATCGCCATGGTGTTCCAGGAACCCATGACATCGCTGAATCCGGTGTACACCATCGGCGACCAGATCGGCGAAGCGCTGCGTGTGCATGAGAGGGTGTCGCGCAAGGCGGCAATGGACGCCGCGGTGGAAATGCTGCGCCTGGTGCAGATCCCCACGCCCGAGCGCCGCGTGCACGACTATCCGCATCAGTTCTCCGGCGGCATGCGGCAGCGCGCGATGATCGCCATGGCGCTGGCCTGCAAGCCGCGGCTGCTGATCGCCGACGAGCCCACCACCGCGCTGGACGTCACCATCCAGGCGCAGATCCTCGATCTGCTCAACGACATGAAGCAGCGCTTCGGCATGGCGGTGATGCTGATCACCCATGCCATGGGGGTGGTGGCGGAAAACGCGCAGCGCGTGGTGGTGATGTATGCCGGCAAGGTGGTGGAGCAGGCGCCGGTGGAGGAGCTGTTCGCCCGGCCGCATCATCCCTACACGCAGGGGCTGATCCGTTCGATCCCACGCATGGATGCGCGGCTGCACGGGCGCGAACGGTTGAGCCAGATTCCCGGCACGGTGCCCAGCCTGCTGCATCCGCCGCATGGCTGCCGTTTCGCCGACCGCTGCCAGTTTGTGCAGGATGCCTGCCGCGCCGAACAGCCGCCGCTGAAGGAGGTCGGGCCGGGACACCGGTCGGCGTGCATCCTATGAGCATTGGCATGCCGAGGGTGGCCACCGTCATGCCGCGCCCCACCGTCATGCCGACGCAGGTCGGCATCCACGACTTTCCGGGCGTTCCGCGACAAACTCCGCCATTGGAGTTCCCCACGGCAAGTCGTGGGTGGCGGCCCTTCGGTCGCCACGACGGGATACCACGGTCCGTGTCCCACCAGGCAATTCCCCTGTCATGACCGACGAACGCCCCCTGCTGTCCGTCCGCGGACTGCGCAAGCATTTCCCGCTGAGAGGTGGCCTGTTCGCCCGCGAGGTGCAGAGTGTGCGCGCCGTGGATGGCGTGGACTTCGAACTCGCCGCCGGCGAGACGCTGGGCCTGGTCGGCGAATCCGGCTGCGGCAAATCCACCACTGGCCGCTGCATCATGCGGCTGATCGAGCCCACGTCCGGACAGATCGTGTTCCAGGGCCGCGACGTCACCACGCTGGAAGGCGAGGAACTGCGCGCGCTGCGCCGTGACATGCAGATCATCTTCCAGGACCCGTTCGCCTCGCTGAACCCGCGTCATACCGTGCGCGGCATCGTCGGCGAGGCGCTGGTGATCCACAGCCTGGCGCGCGGCCGCCGGGAACTCGACGACCGCGTGGTGGAACTGCTGGAGACCGTCGGCCTGCAAGCCGGCCACCTGCACCGCTTCCCGCACGAGTTCTCCGGTGGCCAGCGCCAGCGCATCGGCATCGCCCGCGCCCTGGCAGTGCAACCCAAGCTGCTGGTCTGCGACGAGCCGGTATCCGCGCTGGACGTGTCGATTCAGGCACAGGTGATCAACCTGCTGGAGGATCTGCAGGAGAAGTTCGGCCTCACCTACCTGTTCATCGCCCACGATTTGTCGGTGGTGGAGCACATCAGCGACCGCGTCGCGGTGATGTACCTCGGCCGCGTGGTGGAGATCGCCCCATCCGACGAGCTGTATGCCAATCCGCGGCATCCCTATACCGAGGCGTTGCTGTCGGCGGTGCCGATCCCCGACCCGCAGGTGAAGCGCAAGCGCATTGTGCTGCAGGGCGACGTGCCCAACCCGATCAACCCGCCGTCCGGCTGCCACTTCCACACCCGTTGCCCGCTGGCCGAACCGCGCTGTTCGACGGAGGTGCCGGCGCTGCATGAGAGCCGCGAGGGGCACTGGGTCTCCTGTCACGTGCGGCAGTAGCGCCGGCCGGAACAAGCCGCGTTGATCACAGGATGGTTGCGCCCGCCCCCTGGGCAGCAGCTAAGCTGCTTCGTCCTGTGGGAACTGTCTCATGCGTCTTGCGCCACGTCTGGCCTTCGGCCTCGCCCTGCTGCTGCCGCTGAGCGGTCACGCCCAGGGCGTGAGCGCGGAATCCGCCCGGTCGATCTGGGACCAGCTGCATGCCTGGATCGCCGGCCTGCTGGGCCCGTCGATCGATCCGGCCCTGCTGACGCCCAAGGTGGTCGCCCAGGACGATCACTACGACCTCAGCCTGGCGATCCCCGGCCTGGTCGGCGATGACACCGCGACCGCCCGCCTGCTGCCGCTCGACCATGACCGCTGGAGCCTGCAGGCGATCCAGTTCCCGGCCAACATGCACTACAACATGCGCCTGCCGGAGCCGGGTCCGACGCCCGCGATGGGCTCCACCGCCTTCACGCTGACCATCGGCAGCCAGGACTCGCACGCGCTGTTCGACCCGTCGTTCAACAGCCGTTCGGAGCTGAGCCTCGATCTGCATGGCCTGACCAGCCGCGCCGATGGACCGCAAGGACGGCAGGAACAGCATATCGGCGAACTCCGCCAGGAACTCAGCCTGCAGCCCAACGCCGCCGGCAGCCTGGATTTCAACCAGGCCAGCACGATCACCGCCTGGTCCACCGTCACCCAGGCCCAAGGCAAGCCAGCCTTGGACCTCAGCGCCGACCGCATCACCGCCAGGGGCCAGATCGCCGGCCTCAGCCGCGAACAGGCGGGGATGCTGCTGTCGGCCGCCTCCGGGCTGCTCGCCACGCTGCCCGCCAAGGAGGCGGCGCAGGGTAAAGCGAAGCTCAGCCCGGCGGGCCACACCGCGCTGCGCCAGTTGGTGGGCAGCCTGCGCGGCATCTTCACCAGCATGCGTGGCGAGGACGACATCGACGGCCTGCACTTCCAGGCCGCCGGCATGGCCGAGGGCAGCATCCGCCACATCCATATCGGCATGGGGGGCGATGCGCCGAACGGAATGCTGCATGGCTGGCTGGACATCGCCTTCGACGGCCTGAGCATCCCCACCCTGCCGGCGGAAATGGCCAGCCTGATGCCGAACCACGTCGTGCTGCGCCCCAGCCTGTCCGGCGTGCCGGCCGACGCGGTGATGCAGCTGGCGATGGACGCCACCGCCCCCGACGCCAACCAGGCCGAGCTGACTGCGGAGGCAACCACGCTGGTGCGCAAGGGCACCACTGTGGCGTTGGAGAAGATCGGATTCGAGGTCGGGCCGGCGGTGGTGCAGGGCACCGGCCACCTGACTGTGACCGGGCCGGACGAATACGCCGGCGAGGCGCACCTGGTCGCCACCGGTTTCGACGCACTGATCGACCGCGCCCGCACGGACCCGACGCTGCAGCGCGGCATGGCCGTGCTGATCATGCTGCGCGGCTACGCCAGGTCGGAGGGCAACCACCTGGTGTGGAACGTGGAGGCGCAGGGTGGCGGCGTGTCGGTCAACGGCATCCCCCTGATCCCGCCGCACGAGGCGGGGGCTGGCCATCCAGGCATGCCGCGCGATAACCAGAAGTAGTTCGGCCCAGCGCCGCTACCGCAAGGAACCACGGCCATGCTGCAAATGCCCCCTGCCCAGCCCGGCATGCGGGAGGAGGAGATCGACACCCCCGCTCTGGTGATCGACCTGGACGCGTTCGAGTACAATCTCGACCGCATGGCGGCGCTGCTGGCGCCTTCTGGCGTGAAGCTGCGGGCGCATGCCAAGACCCACAAATCGCCAGTGATCGCCGGCTTGCAGATGGGGCGCGGCGCCGTCGGCCAGTGCGTGCAGAAAGTGGCGGAGGCCGAGGTTCTTGCCTGGGGCGGCATCCCCGACATCCTGGTGAGCAACGAGGTGGTCGGCACGGCGAAGCTCGCTCGCCTGTGCGCGCTGGGGAAGATTTCCCGTGTCGCCGTCTGCGTGGATGACGTGGCGCAGGTGGCGGCCTGCGAGACGGCCGCCGCGGATGCCGGCATTCGCCTGCCGGTGCTGGTGGAAATCGACATCGGCGCCGGCCGCTGCGGCGTGGCGCCCGGCCCGGATGCCGTGGCGCTGGCACAGCGCATCGCCGCGTCGAAGCACCTGGTGTTCGGCGGATTGCAGGCGTACCAGGGCAGCGCCCAGCACAAGCGCACCCCGGCGGAGCGTCGCACCCTGATCGCGGCCGCGGTGGACGGGTCGCGCCGCACGGTGGAGCAGTTGCGCCAGCAGGGGCTGGACTGCCCGATCGTCGGCGGCGGCGGCACCGGCAGCTTCGAGCTGGAGATGGCGTCCGGCGTCTATACCGAGATCCAGGCCGGCAGCTACGTGTTCATGGACGCCGACTACGCCCGCAACCTCGACGAGACCGGCGCGCCGGTGGCCACCTTCCGCCATTCGCTGTTCGTGCTGGCCACCGTGATGAGCGCGTCCCGGCCGGGGATCGCCGTGGTGGATGCCGGGCACAAGGCGGTGCCGGTCGATTCCGGCATGCCGACCGTCTGGCAGCGTCCGGACGTGCGCTACACCAGCGCGTCGGACGAGCACGGCAAGCTGGAGGTGGGTGCGGAGACAGCGGCGCCGAAGCTGGGCGAGAAGCTGCGCCTCGTCCCCGGCCACTGCGATCCGACGGTGGACCGCTACGACTGGTATGTCGGCGTGCGGGGCGGCCGGGTGGAGTGCCTGTGGCCGGTCGCCGCGCGCGGCGGGATGAGCTGAAGGGGCGCCGCCGCGACGGAGGTTAGCCCGGCGCGCCCAAGAAATCCCCTCTCCGCCCCGCTTGGGGGGGAGAGGGTCAGGGTGAGGTGGGGGGAGCCGTCCGTCCTGCCGATTTCCCGCCGGGAACGGGCGTCCTGCCAGCAGTTGGTCGTCTGAACTTTGGCTGGCGTGGACTCCTCACCCTGTCCCTCTCCACCCCAGCGAGCGGAGCGGGAGCCCGCGCGCATCTCCCGATCACCCTAGTACACGCCGCCGGAAATCCGGAGCCGGTTCGCCAGTCGACCCTACAGCGATAGGGGTCGGGAAGGTTGCCCTCCCCGCCCTCCGAACCGTGCGTGCGGTTCTCCCGCACACGGCTCTCCAGTTGCTGGTTACCTCATCGGGAGTGTCTC
>Ga0187809_10000462_pt1 | contig 21964 bp, 25 predicted proteins | sample NC_wetland_sal_i_8_FD_132415 | JGI IMG/M metagenome (GOLD analysis project Ga0187809, IMG submission 132415) | Wetland sediment microbial communities from Neuse River Estuary, North Carolina, USA - ASW_4 | ecosystem: Environmental > Aquatic > Freshwater > Wetlands > Sediment | place: USA: North...
GCGGCAAGCGCGTCGAGATGCGCTCCATCCTCGACGAGACCGGCAAGCGGACGGTGATCGAGTGGAGCCGCGAATCGCGCTCGTGGCCGAGCTCGTGACCGCCCAGCCCGGCACGCTCGCCCCGCTCGAGGTCGACAGCGAGGCCCCGTACCTGCTCGCGTACACCTCCGGGACGACCGGCAGGCCGAAAGGCGCGGTGCACGTGCAAGGTGGCTTCCTCGTCTCGATCGCGCGCGAGGCCGTGTACCAGACCGACGTGAAGCCGGGCGAGCGCATCCACTTCGCCACCGACATGGGGTGGATCATGGGACCGTGGACCGTCGTCGGCGGCGGCGCGGCCGGCGCGGCCATCGTCTTCGCCGAGGGCGCACCCGACCGGCCGCACGACCGGCTGTGGAAGCTCGTCGAGTCGGAACGCGTGACGATGCTCGGTCTCTCGCCCACGCTCGCGCGCGCCCTCATCCCGCACGGCGACCCGTCCGCCGACCTGTCGTCGCTGCGTGCGTTCTGCACGACCGGCGAGCCGTGGAATCCCGGCCCGTACCGGTGGCTATTCGAGAACGTCGGCCGCTCGCGCGTGCCGATCGTGAACATCTCGGGAGGTACGGAAGTCGGAGCGTGCTTCCTCACCACCGTGCTGACGGAGCCGGTCAAGCCGGTCGCGCTCGGCTTCCCCGCGCTCGGTGCGGACATGGACGTCGTCGACGCCGAGGGGAGCTCGGTGCGGGGGGAGGTCGGCGAGCTCGTCTGCAAGGGGCCGTGGCCCGGGATGACACGCGGGATCTGGGGCGATCCCGAGCGCTATCTCGACACGTACTGGCGCCGCTTCCCGGGAGTGTGGACGCACGGCGACTGGGCCTCGGTGGACGAGGACGGCTACTGGTTCCTGCACGGGCGCAGCGACGACACGTTGAACATCGCGGGCAAGCGCATCGGGCCGGCCGAGCTCGAGTCGGCGGCGATCGCGAGCGGAATCGTCGCCGAGGCCGCCGCGGTCGGCGTGCCGCACGAGGTGAAGGGCGAGGTCGCCTGGATCTTCTGCGTTCCGAGCGGCGAGGATCGTGACGACGCGCGCGTCGCCACGGCGGTGACGGACGCGCTCGGGAAGGCGTTCAAGCCCGACCGGATCGTGTGGGTGGGCGCGCTGCCGAAGACGCGCTCGGCGAAGATCGTGCGCCGCGCGGTGCGGGCGCAGGCGATCGGCGAGGATCCCGGCGACCTGTCGACGCTCGAGAACCCGGAGGCGCTGGCCGAGATCGCGGATGCCGTCGGCTAGGGCCTGCGCCATGTTCTAGACTCAGAGGCGAAAACCATGCGGCTCGCCCTCGCCCAGATCGATCCAACCGTCGGCGACCTCGACGGCAACCGCGCGCTCATCCTCGAGCGGCTCGAGGCGGCGAGGGCGAAGGACGCCGACGTCGTCGTGTTCCCCGAGCTCGCCGTCACGGGCTACCCACCCGAGGACCTGCTCCTCCGTCCCGGCTTCATCCGCGCCGCCGAGCGCTCGCTCGAGGAGATCGCGCGCGCGTCGCGTGGGGTGACGCTCCTCGTCGGGGCGCCGCACCTCGACCGCGACCTCTACAACGCGTGCGCGGTGTGCAGCGGCGGCGAGGTCAAGGCGCTCGTGAAGAAGCGCTTCCTCCCGAACTACGGCGTGTTCGACGAGTTCCGCTACTTCGCCCCGGGACACGACCTCTTTCTCTTCGAGGTCGGCGAGGCTCTCGTGGGGGCCACCGTGTGCGAGGACATGTGGCAGCCGGGGCCGCCTGCCACCGACCTCGCCCTCGCCGGCGCGCAGCTGCTCGTCAACATCTCTGCGTCGCCGTTCCACGTCGGCAAGGACCGCGAGCGCGAGGAGATGTTCCGGACACGCGCACGCGACAGCAACGCATTCGTGGCGTTCTGCAACACCGTCGGCGGACAGGACGAGCTCATCTTCGACGGCCATTCGTGCGTCATCGACGACCAGGGCGAGGTGATCGCGCGCGCCCCCGGCTTCGAGGAGGCGCTGCTCGTCGTCGACCTCGACCTCGCGTCCGTCGTCGCTCGGCGGCTGACCGACGCGCGCCGGCGCGCGCTCGCGAAGGACCGCGGCGACCTCGGCGACGTGCCCGTGATCCATGTCGGTGCGGCGCAAACGCGAAGCGGCGGGGAGCCGGCCGCGATCGCACCGTTCGACCACGAGCTCGAGCAGATGCGGCAGGCCCTCGTCCTCGGCCTGCGGGACTACGTGCGCAAGAACGGGTTCCGCGAGATCCTCGTCGGCGTCTCGGGCGGCATCGACTCCGCGCTCACCGCAGCGCTCGCGGTGGACGCGCTCGGTCCGCACGCTGTCCATTGCGTCTCGATGCCGTCCCGCTACTCGTCGCCGGCGACCCGTACGGACGCGCGGCGGCTCGCGGAGTCGCTCGGCTGCGACTTCCGCGAGATCGAGATCGAGCCCGTGTTCGAGGCGTTCCTCGGCGCACTGGCTCCGAGCTTCGCCGGGACGCAGCCCGATCTCACCGAGGAGAACCTCCAGGCTCGGATTCGCGGCACGCTGCTCATGGCGGAGTCGAACAAGTTCGGCTGGCTGCTCGTCGCCACCGGGAACAAGTCGGAGCTCTCGGTCGGGTACGCGACGCTGTACGGCGACATGGCCGGCGGCTTCGCGCTGCTCAAGGACGTCTTCAAGACCGACGTCTTCCGGCTGTCGCGCTACCTCAACGAGCGGGAAGGCCGCGAGCTCATCCCGCACTCGATCATCGAGCGAGCGCCGAGCGCGGAGCTGCGGGCCGACCAGCGCGACGAGGACTCGCTTCCGCCGTACCCGGCGCTCGACGAGGTGCTGGAGGCGTACGTGGAGCAGGACCGCTCGCTCGAGGAGCTCTCCGGCGACGGATTCGATCCCGACGTCGTCGTGCGCGCAGTGGCGATGATCGACCGCGCGGAGTACAAGCGGCGCCAGGCGCCGCCCGGCGTGCGACTGCGGCCGAAGGCGTTCGGTCGCGACCGCCGCACACCGATCACCAACCGCTGGCGCGGCTGACGAGGAGGCGCAGGCTCAAGCAGCCCGGCGGCGCGGCCGATAGTGACAAGCGTCATGAGGCGGCAGGCCGTCGTGGGTTGGGCGTTCGTGAGCTCGACGCTGATGCTCGTCGGGGCGTTCGGCCCGTGGGTGACGGCGCTCGGGATCATCTCCATCGCCGGCACCGACTTCGACCATCACGGCTGGTACGTCGCGGCGCTCTCGCTGCTCGCCGGCGCGGTCGCCTGGATTCGGCGGAGCGACTTCTCCGGCGGCTGGACGATGATCGCGATCGGCCTCGCCGGCGTCGGGCTCGAGTACCACGACCGGCACCGCCTCGACTCGGCGCTCTCGAACGCGGGGGCGATCGGACGCGCGCTCGTGCACGTCGGCTGGGGGCTGAACGTCGCTCTCGTCGGCTCGATCAGCCTCGTGCTGGCGGGCGTGGGCTGGTTCGTCACCGACGTCGACTCGCCGCCCGTGCGGCAGACGGAGAAGCTCGACCTGAACGTGCCGACGATCCCGGCCGGGTGGTACCGCGACCCGAACGACGACGCACTCCTGCGCTACTGGAACGGGTACGGCTGGACGACTCAGACGGCCAAGCCGGCCAGCTGACGGAACCACCAGAGCCGCGCGTCCCACGGCACCGCCGCGTTCGCCGGCGACGTCGACGGGAGCACGAAGAGCCGCGTCTCGCCGATCGTGCGGTCCTGGAGGCCGAGCGCGGGCCGCTCGCCGAACGCGCCGCGATACGCCTCCTTGCCGACGAACGCGAGCCAGCGCGGCTTCAGCTCGAGCGCCATCCGCTCGAGTCGGGCGCCGTCGAAGTCGCGCTTGCGCAGGTCGCCGGAGCCCGGCGTCGTGCGGAATGCGGCGTTCGTCGCCCCGATCCCCTCGTGCAGCAGGTCGAACTGCTCGCTCGGGTCGAGCTGGCGGGAGATGAAGCCGGCCGCGTGCAGCAGCCGCCAGAAGTCGTTCCGCGGGTTCGCGAAGTGTGCCCCCGCCGCCGCCGAAACGCGTCCGGGATTGATCCCGACGAAGACGACGCGCAGCCCGGGCGCGAGGACGTCCGGGACGGCGCTAGGCTGCTGCTTCTTCGTCTTCGATGCGCGAGTCGATGCGTTCCTCGAAGAGGCGCCGCAGCGTCTCTCCCGACACAGGCGTCTCGTAGCGCGGGCGGCGCGGCTCGAGCTTGACGAGCGTCACCGTCGGCTTCCAGCCGCGGTAGCAGCGGGCGTAGCACTCTGCCTCGGTCAGCGATCGGAGGCGCCGCACGCCCGAAGCCTAGGTCCGAGCCCGGACGGCATCATTCCGGCGTGGCGCTGACGGAGAAGGAGCTCCGCTACGAGGTTCTGCTCGACCGTGACGGCGGCCTCCGAACGGACCGCGGCGCGCGGCTGGAGGAGGCCTCCGCCGAGCACCTGCTGCTCGGCGCCCTCCTCCGCTGCACCGCCCAGAGCCTGCGCTACTCGGCGAAGAAGCGAGGGACGGAGACCGTCGAGGTGAGCGGGGCGGCCAAGGCGCTCGTGCGCCGGCGGGACGAAGACGGGCGCTACGCCGTCGTCCGCTCCGAGGTCGCGCTCGACGTCAGGCTCGACCCGAAGCCGGGCCGTACCGAGCTCGCCGAGATCTTCTCGTGGGCGGAGCGCGGCTGCTTCGTCGGCTCCTCGCTCGCAGCGAAGCCGATCTACCGCTGGAACCCGATCTAGCTCTCGAGCGGCGCCATCGTCAGGCCGTGGCCGGCGAGCTGCTCCCAGTACAGCTCCGCGTGCTCGCGGTCGCCCGACCACACGATCGCCCGGCCCGTGTTGTGGATGCTGTTGGCCAGCCGCATGCCGGCGTCGAAGTCGACCCCGGGCAGGACGGACGAGAGCGCGTGCGCGACGCCGTCGAAGGTGTTGTGGTCGTCGTTGAGCACGATCACGCGCCACGCCCGGCCGAGACCTGTTCGCTCGCCTCGGTCGAGGCGCTCCTTCGGAGGGGTGAGAGTGCTCACGCGCGACAGGGTAGTGTCAGGCCGTGGCGGTGACGGAGCTCGACGTCGAGGCGGTTCGCGCGCGCTTCGCCGCGCTGAACGTCTCCACCGCCTTTCTCGACGCGCCCGGCGGGACGCAGTGCCCCGACTCGGTCGTCGACGCGATTGCCGCCTACCTGCGCGAATCGAATGCGAACCTCGGCGGCCACTTCGGGAACAGCCGGCGAAGCGACGCGCTCGTCACGCAGGCGCGGTTGAGCGCTGCCTCGTTTCTGTGGTGCGATCCCGCAGAGACGATCTTCGGGGCGAACATGACGACGCTCAACTTCGCGCTGTCGCGAACGGTCGGCCGTACGCTGCAGGAAGGCGACGAGATCGTCGTCACGCGTCTCGACCACGACGGGAACGTGTCGCCGTGGCTCGAGCTCGCGCACGATCTCGGCCTCTCCGTCCGCTTCGCCGACATCCGCGACGACACGACGCTCGACCTCGAGGACCTCGAGCACCGGCTCTCGGATCGGACGCGCGTGGTCGCGTTCCCGCTCGCGTCGAACGCCGTCGGCACGCTCGTCGACGCGGCCCGTGTGTCCGAGCTCGCCCACTCCGTCGGCGCGATCGCGTGGGCGGATGCCGTCCACTACGCCCCGCACGGCCCGATCGACGTCTCCGCCCTCGGGGTCGACGTGCTCGTCTGCTCTCCGTACAAGTTCTTCGGGCCGCACCTCGGCCTCGCTTTCGTCCGGCGCGACCTCGCCGAGTCGTGGCGGACGTACAAGGTGCGGCCCGCGCACCACCGCTTCGAGACGGGAACGCTTCCGCACGAGCTGCTCGCCGGCTTCGTCGCCGCGGTCGACTACCTCGCGTCGCTCGGCTGGGACGCGATCCAGGCGCACGAGCGCATGCTCGGGGCGCATTTCCTCGCGGTCCTTCCGGACAACTGCACGCTGTACGGCCTCGGGACGATGGACGGCCGGGTCCCGACGTTCGCGTTCACCGTCGACGGCCTGCGACCCGGCGTCGTCGCCGAGCGGCTCGGGCGGCTCGACATCGCCGTGTGGGACGGGAACTACTACGCGATCGAGGTGATGAACAGACTCGGCCTCGGCGACGACGGCGCCGTGCGCGCCGGCTTCGTCCACTACAACACCGTCGCCGAGGTCGACCGGCTCGCACGCGCGCTGGAGGCGATGTGACCGAGGTCGTGGAGGTCCTCCGCGACCTCCTTCGATTCGACACGACGAACCCACCCGGCAACGAGGGCGAGTGCATCGCATACGTGCGACGCCTGATCGAGGACGCCGGGGTCGAGACAACCATCCTCGCCAAGGACGACGCGCGCCCGAACCTGATCGCGCGCGTGCGCGGTTCGGGCGAGGCGCCGCCGCTGCTCCTGTACGGGCATGTCGACGTCGTCACGACCGCGAACCAACAGTGGACGCACCCGCCGTTCGCCGGCGAGCTCGTCGACGGCTGGGTCTGGGGCCGGGGCGCGCTCGACATGAAAGGCGGGGTGGCGATGATCGTCGACGCCTTCCTCCGCGCCGCCCGCGGTGACCTGCAGCCGCGCGGGGACGTGATCCTCTGCATCCTCGCCGACGAGGAGAACGGCGGCGACTTCGGCGCGCGCTTCCTCTGTCAGGAGCATGCGGAGCTGTTCGAGGGCGTGCACCACTCGCTCGGCGAGTTCGGCGGCGTGTCGCAGCAGATCGGCGGCGTGCGGTTCTATCCGATCCAGGTGGCGGAGAAGCAGATCTGCTGGCTCCGCGGTCGCGTGCGCGGGCCGGGCGGCCATGCGGCGGTGGGCGTCAAGGGCGCGGCGATGGGAAAGGCGGGGCGTGTCCTCGCCCGGCTCGACTCCCGCCGGCTGCCGGTCCACGTGACGCAGGTCGCCCGCGCGTGGATCGAGTCGATGGCGGAGGTCGTACCGCGGCCCCAGTCGCTCGTCCTCCGTTCCCTTCTCGATCCGCGGCTGGCGGAGCTCACGCTGCGCGCACCGATCCCGGAGCTTCGCACGCTCGATCGCGCGCTGCGCAACACCGTGAGCGCGACCATCGTCCACGGCGGCGAGAAGATCAACGTCATCCCGTCCGAGGTCGAGCTCGAGCTCGATGGCCGCGCGCTCCCGGGCTACGGCCCCGACGACATCATTCGCGAGATCCGGATGCTCGTCGGCCACGATCTCGAGCTCGAGCTCGTGCGCCACGATGCATACCCGGCGCACTCGGACCTCTCGCAGATGCCGCTGCTGTCGGAGGTCCTGCGCGAGCTCGACGATCGGGCCGTACCCGTGCCGATGCTCCAGATCGGCGTCACCGACGGCCGCTTCTTCGCCGGGATCGGCATCCAGACGTACGGCTTCCTGCCGTTGAACCTGCCCGACGGCTTCGGGTACACGGCGCTCATCCACGCCGCCGACGAGCGCGTGCCGGCGGACGCGGTCCGCTTCGGCGCGGAGGCGGTCGCGCGGGTCCTGCAGCGGTACGCGGGATGAGGATCGTCGTCCTCGGGGGGACGAAGTTCCTCGGCCGCGCCGCCGTCGGAGCCGCCCGGGCGGCCGGCCACGAGCTCACGCTCGTGAACCGCGGGCAGACGAACCCGGAGCTCTTCCCGGAGATCGAGCAGATCCACCTCGATCTGAGCGGCGACCTCGACGCGCTGAAAGGCAGGCGCTGGGACGCTGCGATCGACCTCGACCCGACGCAGCTGCCACGCCACACGCGCCGCCGAGCGGAGACGCTCGAGGTCGGCCACTACGTCTTCGTCTCGACCATTTCCGTCTACTCCGTGCCGTCGGAGCCGATCGACGAGTCGTCGCCCGTGCTCGACCCTCCCGAGCCGGAGCCGGAGGAATTCGATCCGGAGCTCTACGGCGGGCTCAAGGTCGGCTCCGAGCGCGCCGTCCTCGATGCCCTCGGCGACCGCGCCGCGATCGTGCGCGCCGGGCTCGTCGTCGGGCCGAACGACCCCACCGATCGCTTCACCTACTGGCCGCGCCGTCTCGCGGACGGCGGGCGCGTGCTCGCGCCCGGCAGCCCGGCGCAGCCGTTGCAGCTCATCGACGCACGAGACCTCGGCGCATTCCTCGTCCGGCTCGCCGAGGACCGCATTCCCGGCATCCTGAATGCGACCGGGCCCGCCGAGCCGCTGACGCTCGGCGCCGCACTCGCGCGGATGGCGCCCGGCGCGGACCTCGTCTGGGTGGACGACGAGACGCTGCTCGAGGCCGGTGTCGGCCCATGGATGGAGCTGCCGCTCTGGCTCCCGGGCGACGAGAGCGCCGGCCTCATGCGAGTCGACATCTCGCGGGCGCTCGCCGCGGGGATCAAATTCCGCCCGCTCGAGGAGACGGCGCGGGACACGCTCGCGTGGAGCCGTGCGGCAGGCCCGCAGCGGCCGACGCTCTCGCGCGAGAAGGAACGCGAGCTCCTCTAGACCGTTCTCGCCGCCTCGGCCGCCGCGGCCCAGCGGGGGTCGTCGCGGCGGATTCGGTCGGGCTCCCGTCCGCGCCGATCGGCGATCGACACCGTGAGCCGCTGGAAGAGGACGATGTCGACGACCGGATGGCGCGTCGGGACGAGCGTCGCCTCGCAGCCGAGCGCGCCGAGCCCCGCGACGGCGTCCGCCGCCCGCACGGCCGCGCGCCCGCCGCCCTCGAGCACGAACGCGCGGACCGACTCGTCCACGGCCGCGAGGTAGCCGTGGAGGAGCTGCTCGGTCTCGTACGCCTCGGCGGCGACCCACGCTCCCTCGCGCAGCTTCAGCACCGCTTCGTGCGCGGTCGGCAGGTCGCGGCCCGCGCCCGCGACGACGAAGCGCTCCTGCGCGCCGACCGTGGGAAGCTCCGCCTCGAGCGCGCCGGCGACCGCTTCCGGCAGCCACGACACGTCTTCGCCGCGAAGCGCCGCGATCGCCGCGACCGCGCAGGTGTAGCTCGCCGTGTGGCACCAGCTCTCCTCGATCGCGGGCGTGCAGACGACCACCTCCTCGCACAGCTCCGCGATGGGACCGTCTTCCCTGCCGGTGACGAGCCACTTCGGCCCCGGCCAGGCGCGCGCCGCCTCGAGGGTCGCGGGAGTTCCGCCCTCGTGCGAGACGAGCACGAGCAGGTCGGCGTCCCGTTCCGGCGCGAGCGCGAGCTCGAGCGCCTGGACGGCCTCGCCGCCGGTCATGGCGGCGTGGAACGACGTGCCGCAGCCGGTGAACAGGAGGCGCGCGCCTTCCGGAAAGCGCCTACCTGTCGGCACCCGTGCGAGCCAGTCGGGCTGCGCGGCGATCGCCGCCTTGGTCTGCTCTCCCGCCACAGAGGGTCTATACCATCGAACGCGTGAGCGTGTTCGAGCGACACCGACTCGACAACGGCCTGCGGATCCTGACCGCGAACCTACCCTACGCGCAGTCGGTGACCTGCATGATCATGCTCGCCGCCGGCTCCCGCTACGAGACGTCCGAGTCGAGCGGGATCGCGCACTTCTCCGAGCACATGTTCTTCAAGGGGACGGAGCGCCGACCGAATGCGCGTGCGATCGCCGGCGAGATCGACTCGATCGGCGGCGAGTTCAACGCGTTCACGAGCAAGGAGACGACGGCGTACTACGTCAAGTGCGCCGCCGAGCACCGCGACGTCGCGCTCGACGTGCTCGTCGACATGCTGCGCCACTCGAAGTTCGACTCCGGCGAGATCGAGCGCGAGAAAGGCGTCATCGTCGAGGAGATGAACATGTACTTCGACACGCCGCGCGACTACATCGGCGGGGTGTACGACGAGCTGCTGTACGGCGACCAGCCCCTCGGCTGGGACATCATCGGGCGGAAGGAGACCGTGCGCGCGGCGACGCGCGACACGTTCCTCTCGTATCTCGGGCACTGGTACCACCCGGAGCGCATGGTCGTCGGGATCGCCGGCAACATCGGCGACGACGCCGTCGAGCGGATCGGCTCGCTCCTCGGCGACATGGCGGCGGCGCCGACGGGCGCTCCCGACCCGGCGCGGCCGCACGCGAACGGACGCGTGAAGGTGTTCACGAAGCAGTCGGACCAGGCGCACGTCATCCTCGGCGTCCCGAGCTATCCGCTCGACCATCCCGACCGGTACGCACTGCAGCTGCTCGCGACCGTTCTCGGCGGCGGCATGTCGTCGCGCCTCTTCACCGAGGTGCGCGAGCGCCGCGGGCTCGCGTACTACGTGTTCGGCGTCAACCACAGCTACACGGATGCAGGGTCGCTCTACTCGCAGGCCGGCGTCGACATCAACCGCATCGACGAGGCGCTGACGACGATCGCCGCCGAGCTGAAGGGGATGGCGGCCGAGCCCGTGCCCGGGGACGAGCTGGAGAAGGCTCGAAGCTTCGCGAAGGGCCGATTCGTCCTCCAGCTCGAGAGCCCGCAGGGGCTGATCATGTTCGGCCTCCGCAAAGAGGTGCTCGAGCAGCGCGCGCCGGATCCCGACGAGGTGCTCGAGGGGCTGTCGGCGGTGACGGCCGAGGACATCCAGCGCGTCGCTCAGGACGTCGTCGCCGACGAGCGGCTGCGGCTCGCGGTCATCGGGCCGTTCGACGACCCGGATCACTTCGACGCGCTCCTCTAGCCAGCGAGCGGTCGGCCTCGGTCGGCGGTTCAGTCAGCACCTACGCCCGAACTCGCCCGTCAGAGTGCTTTCAACCCGGCCGGATACCCGTCCGTCTTCTTAGCACCGTTCGCGGACGGCGAAGGGAGTCCTGTCCCGGGGCCGGGGCGGCGATGCCGCCCCGGCCCCGATTCCGGTCAGCTCTCCTGCGACGCCTCGGTCTCGGCGCGATTCTTGATCTCCTCGACGACCGCGGGGTCGGCGAGCGTCGTCGTGTCGCCGAGCTGGCGCTTGTTCGCGACGTCGCGCAGGAGACGGCGCATGATCTTGCCGCTGCGCGTCTTCGGCAGCTCCGGCGTGAACACGATGTTCGCCGGCTTCGCGATCGGCCCGATCTTCTGCGCAACGTGGTTGCGCAGCTCCTCGAGCTTCTCGACCGAGCTCTCGATGCCCGACTTCAGCGTCACGTAGGCGACGATCGCCTCGCCCGTGACGGAGTCCGCCCGGGAGGTCACCGCCGCCTCGGCGACGTCGTGATGGTCGACGAGCGCCGACTCGACCTCGATCGTCGAGATGCGATGGCCCGACACGTTCATCACGTCGTCCACCCGTCCGAGCAGCCAGAAGTCGGCATCCCCGTCGATGCGGGCCCCGTCCCCGGCGAAGTAGACGTCGTCGTACTTCGACCAGTACGTGTCGCGGTACCGCTGGTCGTCTCCGAATATGCCGCGGAGCATCGACGGCCAGGGGCGCTTGAGAACGAGGTACCCGCCACCACCGGGACCGACCTCGTTGCCCTGCTCGTCGAAAACGCCCGCGTCCACGCCCGGGAACGGCTTCGTCGCCGAGCCCGGCTTCAGCGTCGTGAGGCCCGGCAACGGCGTGATAAGGATCATGCCCGTCTCCGTCTGCCACCAGGTGTCGACGATCGGCGTCCGGTCTCCGCCGATGTTCTCCCGGTACCACACCCACGCTTCGGGATTGATCGGCTCGCCGACGGAGCCGAGCAGGCGCAGCGACGAGAGGTCGTGCTTCTGCGCATACTCGGGGCCCCACTTCATGTGGGAGCGGATCGCCGTCGGCGCCGTGTACAGGATGGTGACGCCGTAGCGCTCGATGATGGCCCACCACCGGTCCTTGTCGGGGAAGTCCGGGGTGCCCTCGTACATGACGGACGTCGCCTGGTTGCAGAGCGGCCCGTAGACGATGTAGCTGTGCCCGGTTATCCACCCGATGTCGGCCGCGCACCAATACACGTCTTCGTCGCGCTTCAGGTCGAAGATGTAGTGATGCGTCGTCGACGTTCCGACGAGATAACCGGCCGTCGTATGGATGATCCCCTTCGGCTTCGCGGTCGTCCCGCTCGTGTACATGAGGAACAGCAGGTCCTCGCTGTCCATGGGCTCGCACGGACACGAGGAGGCATCGTCGGACTCACCGTCCTCGAGCTCGTGCCACCAGTGGTCCCGGCCGTCCTGCATCGGGACGTCGCCGCCGGTGCGGCGGAGGACGACGGAGTGCTTCACGCCCGGCGCCGATGCCATCGCCTCGTCGGCGGTCTTCTTCAGCGGCACCGTCGACCCGCGCCGCCACGCCTCGTCCTGCGTGATCAGCACCTCGCACTTCATGTCGTTCATTCGGCCTGACAGGGAGTCGGCCGAGAAGCCGCCGAACACGACGGTATGGGGAGCCCCGAGCCGCGTGCACGCGAGCATCGCGACGGGCAGCTCGGGGACCATCCCCATGTAGATCGCGACCGGCGTCCCCTTCTTCACGCCGATCTTCTTCAGCGCATTCGCGAAGCGGACGACGTCGCGCTGGAGATCCGCGTACGTGATCTCCCGCTTGTCATCCTCCGGCTCGCCTTCCCAGTAGTACGCCACCTTCGAGCCCTGCCCGGCGTCGACGTGGCGGTCGACACAGTTGAAGCAGACGTTGAGCTTCCCGCCGAGGTAGAACTTCGCGTACGGAGGCTCCCATTCGTAGAGCTTCGAGAACGGCTCGAACCACGTGACGCGCTCGCGGCCCTCCCGTTCCCAGAAGCTCTCGAAGTCCTGCCCGTAGATGTCCGGCCGTGCATTGGCCCGGCGTGCGAAGTCCTCGGGCGGCGGGTACCGCCGCTCCTCCAGGAGCATCGTGTCGATCGCGTGACTCGTCTCGGTCGCCAAGAGCGGTCCCTCCTTCTCGGTAAGCGTCTGCTTCGAGATCCTAGGTCAGGTCATCATCGGCTTGCCGACGGGGAGCACGATCCGGCCGGCCTGGTTGTTCCAGACGACGGCCGCGGACGTGTACCAGGCGACGGCGGCGGTGACGATGCCCATCCAGCCGCCGGCGTGAACCCACCACAGGTGCTTCCCGTCGGTGTGGGACGAGTTGAAGTTCCCGATGGCGAGCAGGATCTCCGTGATCTCGAGCGTCAGGAAGACGCCGAAGACGGCCATGTTGACCCGCATGCTCCCGATGAGCATGTACGTGTTGAAGATCGCGAACGAGAGGATGAACCACGCGAGCGCGTTCGTGATGTCGGCGCCCTTGTAGCCGCTGAGGAAGCCCGTCGTCGTCGCGAGGACGACGAAGATGCCGATGCCCATCCAGAAGCCGCCGTACGTCGAGAATGCGGTTGCACCGAAGACGTTCCGGTTGCGGAACTCCCACATCCCGGCGCAGAACTGCGCCAGGCCGCCGTAGAAGAGTGCGAACCCGACCCAGATCAGGTCCGGGATGAACGAGGCGTTGTGGCCGCTCAGCAGGAACGTCGTGAGAGCGAACCCTGCCAGTCCGAGCGCAGCCGGATCGGCAGCTGGCGTGCTCTCCACCACCGTCACAGCAGGTCGCTCAGGCGTCATTACGCTCATGCAGCCCTCCTGTTCGCCGACGCCTCCGCAACGCCGCCCGGCGCTGCGTCGTACGCCGATGGTTTCGGAAGACTTTACCCGTATTCGGCGGCTTTATTCAGGGCACGAGATCGTACGGGTAGCGGGTGATCACCTCGGCCCCGTCATCGGTGACGAGGAGGATGTCCTCGAGCCGGACGCCGCCGTAGCCGGCACGGTAGAGCCCGGGCTCGAGCGTGATCACGTCGCCGGGCACGAGGTCGTCTCCGACCACGGACAGGCGCGGCCGCTCGTGCACCTCGAGCCCGACGCCGTGCCCGAGGCCGTGGAAGAAGCCGCTGTCGAGCACCTCGCCCGGCTTCTTCGTCAGCTGCGTCGGGTGGCCGGCGGCCGCGAAGATGTCGCAGGCGATCTGCATGAGGTCGCGGCCGTTCACGCCGGCCCTCGTCGCCTCGGTCGTGCGGTCGAGCGCCTCCTTGCACAGCCGGTGGTAATCGCGGATCTCGTCAGGGACGTCTCCGACGACATACGTCCGCGTCATGTCGGTGAAGGCCCCGGTTTCCCGGTCGCGCGGCCAGAGATCGAAGACGACCGTCTCCGAGGCAGCGATCGGCCCTGAGCCCATCTCGTGCCCGACGGCGCCCTGGGCGCCGTGAGCGACGATGTACTCGTCGGCGACGACCGAGTGGGCGAGGAAGACCTGGTCCATCTCCGCCTTGATTCGCTCGCACGTCAGCGGGTCGCCCTCGAGGACGAGCGCGCCGCCGACGATCTCCGAGCCGCGCAGCATCGACCGGGCGACGTCGAGCGCGGCCTCGCAGGCGCGCTGCGCGCGGCGCAGGCCCTCGATCTCCCTTGCATTCTTGCTCCGGCGGCGATTCTCGAAGAGGTCCCGGTCGATCCGGATCGAGATCCCCTCCGCACGCAGGTGGTCGGCGACCTCCAGCGGGAAGGAGGGCGGCACGGCGGCGTCGGTCACCCCGATCTCGCGGAGGGCGCGGGTGTAGGTCTCGAGCGCCGCCCGGTCGGGCGGTGTCCCGCTCCGCAGGAGCTCGTCCGCGCCGAACCGCTCCGGCGGGAGCGGCTCGATGTCGGGAGCGGCCTCCCGCACGCGCTCGCGCTCGAAGGCGGTGATGACGACGTACCGGCGCCCGTCGTGCTCGACGTACAGGAATGGATCCGGGATCGACAGCGGCACCTCGTGCCGCATCACGGGCGATTGCGTCGAGTCGGCGATGAGGACGTCGGCCATTGCACGGATCCTAGACAGCCCTCGGCTCGATACAGTCGCCTCCATGGAGCCGCTGGAGCGCGCGCGCGAGCTCTTCTCCGTCTTCGAGGCGCAGCTGCGTGCCGAGATGCCCCCCGGAGTGGACGTCTTCGACGCGCACACCCACCTCGGCACCGACATCGACGGGATGATCGGCCGCTACGAGGAGCTGGTAGGGATCCTCGACCGCTACGGGATCTCCCGCTGCAACGTCTTCTGCCTCGACGAGCCCGACCGGCATCCCGGCTTCCGGGCGGGGAACGACCGCACGCTCGAGTTCGCCGAGCGCTCGCAGGGCCGGATGATCCCGTTCGTCCGCCTCGATCTGGCCGAGGACCCGGTCGGCGAGGCGGAGCGCTGCCTCGATCGCGGCGCCCGCGGCATCAAGCTGCACCCGCGTGCGCAAAAGTTCCTCCTGGACGACGAGCGCCTCGCGCCCGTGTTCGCCGTCGCCGCCGAGCGGCGCGCGCCGATCCTCATCCACGGCGGCCGCGGCCTGCCGCCGATCGCCGACCACCTGCTCCGGCTGGTCGACGCGTACCCGGAAGCGCAGCTGATCATCGCGCACGCCGGCATCGCCGACCTCTCCGGCCTCGCCGCGCACTTCGCGGGCAAGGCGGGCGTCTTCTTCGACACCTCCGTATGGAGCGCGATCGACCTCCTCGGGTTCTTCCACCTCGTGCCGCCGGAGCAGGTCCTCTACGCGTCCGACTACCCGTACGGCTCGCAGCCGAACTCGCTCCTCATCGCGCTGCGCACCGCGCGCGCGTCCGGATTGAGCGAGGAGCAGGTGGCCGGAATGCTCGGCGTCCATGCAAACCGGATCGCGGACGGCGAGCCGCCGCTCGAACCGACGACGCCCCAAGGGACCGGAACGCTCGCGCAGCCGATGCCGCTCGCACGCATCCACCAGTACCTGTCGATGGCGTTCCCGCTCCTCTTCATCCGACAGCAGGACTCGTTCGGCGCGCTCGGGCTCGCACTCAATGCCACGTACGAGAGCAACGGGCACGCCGGCGACCTCGCACAGATCCGTGAGCTGCTCCTCGCCGCGCGCGACCTGTGGCGCACGCTGCCGGAGGCGGACGACGAGGGCGAGGCGCGCGTCGTCGCGCGCACGACGTCACGGCTCATCCACCTCGCCGACATCCTCGCGGTGACCGGATGAGGCTGGTGGTGAACGGCGAGGAGCATGTCGTCGACGTTCCGGTCGGCATGAGCCTCGCGAGCGTGCTGCGGGAGCGCATCGGGCTCACCGGAACGAAGATCGCGTGCAACGAGGGGCATTGCGGCGCCTGCACCGTCATGGTCGATGGGGCGGCCGTGCTCTCGTGCATCACCCTCGTGCACGCGGTCGAGGGGGAGGTGACGACGATCGAGGGCTTGCGCGAGCATCCGCTCGTCGACGCCTTCGTCCGCGCGGACGCGGTGCAGTGCGGCTTCTGCACGCCGGGCCAAGTGGTGTCGGCCGCCGCGCTCGTCGCGGCGAACCCCGAGCCGACGTCCGACGAGATACGGCACGCGATGGCGGGGAACATCTGCCGGTGCGGCACGTACCCGAAGATCGAGGAGGCGATTCTGCATTGGCGCGACTGATCCGCACCGAGAAGGAAGTCGAGGGCCGGTTCGAGGAGGTGTGGCTCGTCGTCGAGGAAGACGCGCTCGAGCAGTGGCCGGCGGGCCCGCTCGAGGTCGTCGGCCGACCGGCGGTGCGGAAGGATGCGCGCGAACGCGTGCGCGGCGAGGCGCGCTATACCGCCGACATCCGGCTTCCCGGGATGCTGCAGACGGCAATGCTGCGCTCGCCGTACGCGCACGCGCGCGTGAAGAGCATCGACCTCGCCCCCGCGCTCGAGCTGCCTGGTGTCCGCGCGGCGATCGGGCCGGGCGACGTCCCAGGGCTCGAGGCCGAGGCCGGCTACGCCGGCGCACCGGTGGCGGCTGTCGCAGCGGAGACGTTCGGCCAGGCGCGCGCCGCACTCGACGCGATCCGCGTCGACTGGGAGCCGCTCGAGGTCGTGATCGATCCGGAGGACGCGGTCGAGCGCGGCTTCGTCCACGGCGAGCCCGAGCGGTACGAGCGCGGTGACTTCGACCGCGCGCTCGCGGCGGCCGACGTCGTCGTCGAGTCGACGTATTGCACGTCGGTCGTCCTCCACAACTCGATGGAGACGCACCAATCCGTGTGCGAGTGGGTCGGGGACCGCCTCGACGTCTACACGTCGACGCAGTACGTCTGGGGCGTGCGCAGCGAGGTCGCACGCGAGCTGGGCCTCGCGCCCGACAAGGTGCGCGTCGTGTGCGAGTACATGGGCGGCGGCTTCGGCGCGAAGAACTCCGCGGGGGAGTACACCTTCGCCGCGGCCGAGCTGGCGAAGCGGACGGGCAGGCCCGTGCGGTGCGCCCTGACGCGTGCGGAGGAGCATGTCGCCGCCGGAAACCGCAACGCCACCATCCAGAAGCTGACGGCGGCGGCGCGGAGCGACGGAACGATCGTCGCCCTCGGAGGCGAGTTCGTCAACGCGCTCGGCTGGGGCGGCTGGTCCGCCTCGACCGAGGGCCCGCTCAAGATGCTGTACGCGTGCGACAACGTCCGCACGGTCCGCCATACGGCGAAGATCAACACCCCGCCGATGAAGGCGTTTCGCGCGCCCGGCTTCGTCGAGGGCACGTTCGGGCTCGAATGCCTCATCGACGAGCTCGCTGCTGCGCTGGAGATGGATCCGCTCGAGCTGCGAAAGAAGAACTACGCCGACTCGAACGACGGCACGCCGTTCTCGTCGAAGAACCTCGCCGAGTGCTACGCGCGCGCCCAGAAGCACTGGGACCGCCGCCACGACGTGCGCGCACGATCCGACTCGACGTGGAAGCGCGGCGTCGGCATGGCCAGCCAGATCTGGTACGGCGGCGGCGGCCCACCGTCATACGCATGGACGCGGGTGGGCGCAGACGGCCGCATCGCAGTCGTCACCGCCATGCAGGACATCGGCACCGGCACGCGCACGGCCATGGCGCAGATCGCGGCGGAGGAGCTCGGCGTCCCGCTCGACCGCGTCGAGGTCGCGCTCGGCGACACGTCGCGTGGGCCGTACGCGACGCTCTCTGCGGGATCGTCGACGACGCCGTCGGTCGGCCCCGCGGTGCGTGCGGCGGCGGCGGACGCGAAGCGGCAGATCCTCGAGATCGCGGCGCAGCGGTACGACCTCGAAGAGCGCGTGCTCGACATCCGCGACGGCCGCATCGTCTCCGCCGACGGCAACCTCTCGGTCGAGCTGAGCGAGTTCCTCTCCCTGCTCGGCAGCGCGCAGATCCTCGGCAAGGGTGCGCGCGGGCCGAACCCGACCGGCATGAGCGTGCTCACGTTCGGCGTGCACGTCGTCGAGGCCGCCGTCGACGTCGAGACCGGCGAGGTGCGCGTCGAACGCGTCGCCGCGATCCACGACGTCGGCCGCATCGTCAACCCGCTCGGCGCCGAGAGCCAAGTGGAGGGTGGGATCATCCAGGGGATCGGCCACACGCTGTCGGAGCGGCGGCTGATGGACGCCGAGACCGGGCGCGTGCTGACGGCGTCGCTCGACGCGTACCGTATGCCCACGATCGCGGACGTGCCGGAGATCGTGTGCGAGTTCGTCGACGAGCCGGACGCGCATCTCACGAATCTCGGGTCGAAGGGGCTCGGCGAGCCGCCCATCGTGCCGATTGCGGCCGCGATCGCGAACGCCATCCGGGACGCGACGGGCGCGGACGTCCACGAGGTGCCGGTGTCGCGCGAGGAGCTGCTCCGCGCACTGCGCGAGGCGGACAAGAAGGAGCAGAAGCAGCGGCGTGGAGCTCCTGCGGCCGTCTGACCTCTCCGAGCTCGACGGCGGTCTCTTCGTCCACGGGGGGACCGAGGTCGTCCCGCTCGTGCGCGACGGGATCCTGCACGCGGAGACGCTCGTCGACGTCCGCCGCGTCGTCCCACGCGGAATCGACGGCGCACGCATCGGCGCCGGCACCACGCTCGCGGAGCTGGAGGCGAGCCTGCACGTGCCGGGTGCGCTCCGCGACGCCTGCCGTCTCGCCGCGTCGCCGCAGCTCCGGAACATGAGCTCCCTCGGCGGCAATCTCCTCCAGGCGACGCGATGCTGGTACTGGCGGCTCAAGTATCCATGCCGCCTGCACGGCGGCGACCGGTGCCATGCGGCCGAGGGCGAGCACCGCGAGCACGCGGTCTTCGCGAACGACTTCTGCGCCTCGGCGCATCCTTCCGACGTCGCGGCGGCGCTCCTCGCGCTCGACGCGCGCGTGCGGACGACGAGGCGGGAGCTCGGGCTCGCCGATCTGTACCGGCTGCCGGACGATGCCGACCGGAGGACGACGACGCTCGAGCCGGGCGAGCTCATCCTCGAGCTCGAGTTGCCGCACGTCGAGGCAAGCGTCTACCTGAAGGCGATGGACCGAAAGCGCTGGTCGTTCCCTCAGGTCGGCGTCGCTGCCGCGCGAACAGGCAGAGGAACGCGCATCGCGCTCGCCGGCGTCGCACCCGTCCCGTGGCTGCTCGCCGGGCCGGAGGACATCGACGCCGCGACCCCGCTCCCGCGGACGGCGTGGAAGGTGGAGGTCGCCCGGGCGCTCGTTCGCCGCGCCCTCGCACAGCTCAGCTGACCGACGTGCGATAGGGTCCGCGCCCCACGATGCGGACAAGGTTGTTGATCCTCTTCGGCGTGGCCGCGGTGGCGTGCTCGGTGGCGGTCGCAGCCGGGGCGCGCAGCGGACGCGAGGCGCCGGTCGGCGCACCGCGCCTGCCGGCCCTGCCGAAGGCGGGCCGCCTGCCGGCGAACCGCTGCCCGATCCCCTCTCGCTTCCGTTCGGCGTTCACGAGCGCGGCCAACGACACGGGCTTCCAGCTGTCGATGCTCGTCGCCGTCGCGCAGGTCGAGTCGCACTTGGTCCCGAACGCGGTCTCGGCGAAGGACGCGCGCGGCCTGCTGCAGGTGATGCCGACGACGGGCGCGGCGCTGAGACTCGACGTCGACGACCCGAGGGCGAACGTCCTGGCCGGCGCGCGCTACCTGCGGCAGCTGCTCGACCGGTACAACCGGACCGATCTCGCGCTCGCGGCCTACAACGCCGGTCCGACCCGGATCGACGACGACAACGACGTCCTCGGCCCGACCAGCATGCGCTACGTCGCCGACGTCGAGGCCCGGTGGGCCGCGCTGGCCGGCTGTTCCTGACCTGTCCCAGCGAGAGCACCAAGCATGATGGGGCGGTGATCGCCGCGGTCGTCCTTGCCGCGGGGGCGTCGTCCCGCTACGGGATGAAGCCGCCGAAGCAGGAGGTCTTTCTCCCGCGTGTGCTCGCCGCCGTCCGCGCGAGCCCGGCGATCGACGACGTCGTCGTCGTGATCGGGGCGCACGCGGTGGAGACGGACGCGCGCACCGTCCGCTGCCCCGAGTGGGAGGGCGGGCCCGGCGCCTCGCTCCGCTGCGGCCTCGCCGCCCTCCCACCCGAGGCCGAGGCCGCCGTCGTCGTCCTCGCAGACGGGCCGGATCTCGACCCCCGCGCCGTCGACCGCGTGGCCGCCGCGTGGCGCCACGACGGCGGCGACGTCTACGCATGCACGTACGCCGGCGTGCGACTCCATCCCGTCCTGCTCGCGCGCGCCGCGTGGTCGCTCGTCCCGGACGGCGGCGCGCGCGTTCTCGACGCACGCCTCGTCGAGTGCGACGACCTGGCCTCGCCCGGAGACGTCGATGAGCAGCCTTAAGGCGAGCGCACGCACGCGCAGTCCCGACGGCCGCGATTGGGAGATCTACGCTTACCGCGCGCGGGTCGACGTCGAGCCGGGCGCGTTCCGCCGCATACGTCGGCTGTTCGCGCCGCGCGAGAAGAACTGGACGGTCGAAGCGGTGAGCTGGGCGCCGTACCCGATCCGCCATCGCTGGGCGGTCGAGGCGGATCGAAAGGGCCAGGTGCTCGCGAGCGTCGAGGGGCAGCTCGCCCGTGGCGAGGAGCCGATGCCCACGAACGCGAAGCAGCTGCTCTTCTAGTTCAGCGGGATCCGCAGTGCCGCGAGCTTCTCCTTGAGCGCAGCCGGCATCGGCTCGCTCACCGCCGTGCGCACGTACACGCGCAGGCTCTCCTCGAAGCGGTACCGCTTGCGGCACCACTCGCACTCGTCGAGATGATGCTCGGCCTCGCGCATCTCCTCTTCACTGAGGATGTGGTCGAGGTACGGCTGCATCATCTCCTCGCAGTGCGAGCAGGGATCATCGATGTGGCCCATCAAGAACCCTCCTCCACAACGGATTCGGCGAGCTCGCGCTTCAGGATGCGGCGTCCGCGATGGAGCCGCGACATCACCGTCCCGATCGGGATGTCGAGGATCTGCGCCGCGTCCTGGTAGCTGAAGTCGCCGATGTCGACGAGGACGATCACGTCACGAAAATCGTGCGGCACCGTCGAGAGCGCGGACACGATGTCGTCCTGCGAGAGACGCTCGACGACGCGATCCTCATCGGTCAGTCCGCCGTCCGTCTCCGCGAGCCGGTCGTACAGGTAGTAGTCGTTCGCCTCGAGCCCCTGCGTCGGCGGCGTGCGCTGCTGACGCCGTCCCCGGTCGATGTTCAGGTTCGTGAGGATGCGCAGCAACCAGGCACGCAGGTTCGTTCCGGGCTGATAGGAGCGCCAGCTTCGGAACGCACGCGCGTACGTCTCCTGCACGAGCTCCTCCGCGTCCTCGCGCGAGTTGGCGAGGTGGCGCGCAACGCGATACACCTGGTCGGAGAGCGCGAGCGCCTCCTCCTCGAACCGCACGCGATCTCGAGCGTTCGTGGCGATCCGAGTCGCTTCGGACGGGGCTTCGGCCATCACGGTCACAGTAATCCCAAACGCCCGAAGGCCGCTCAGGATTCCCGGAAGCCCGCCTTGCCGAGAGCCGCGAGGATCGCCTCGCGGCTCGTCTGCTCGTCGTTCCAGGAGAGCGTGACCTGTCCCATGAGGTTCGCGTTCGCACCCTCGATGCCCGCGTGACCGGTCAGCGCGGCCGCGAGACGGGCGACGCAGCGCTCGCAGCGGATCCCGCTCACCTGCAGGGTCTCGGTCCGAGTCGCCACGATCTCAGCCTACCGTCCTGTCGACGATGTCCGTGGCAGCCCGCTCCGGGCCGATCTCGAGCTGCCGAAGAGCCTCGGGCTCCGGCGGTTCGGCGCCGAGCAGCTCGCGCGCGAGCTCTCGCGCGCCGACGAGCCGATCGCCGTCGGGATGGATGAGCTCGGCGTCGAGGCCGAAGCGGGCGGCCGCCCACCGGTTCTGCACGTAGTCGCCA